>Ga0213866_10002731_pt1 | contig 12255 bp, 8 predicted proteins | sample PICome_11_FD_160079 | JGI IMG/M metagenome (GOLD analysis project Ga0213866, IMG submission 160079) | Coastal seawater microbial communities near Pivers Island, North Carolina, United States - PICO284 | ecosystem: Environmental > Aquatic > Marine > Coastal | place: USA: North Carolina... | reverse complement strand
ACAGGACTTGTCGGAGCGCCAACAGGCCGCCCGCGACTTTCCTCTCAAAGTACCCGAATCCTTTGTTGCACGCATGAACTACGGCGACCCAGAGGATCCGTTACTCACGCAAGTGTTGCCCTGCGCCAAAGAACTACGGGACAACAACGCGTACAGCGCCGATCCATTAGAGGAGTCTAAATACAACCCAGTGCCCGGTATTGTACATAAATACCGCAATCGCGTACTGCTGATTGTCAGTCCCAATTGCGCTATCAACTGCCGCTACTGCTTCCGCCGCCATTTTCCCTATGAGGAAAACCGCCAGAGCAAACAACAGTGGCAACAAGCACTGAACTATATCCGTAGTAGAGAGGAAATTAATGAAGTGATCTACAGTGGCGGCGATCCGCTGGCAGCCAATGATCAGTTTTTGGAATGGCTTACCCAACAGATAGCTGCTATCAGCCATATCAAGCGCCTGCGTATCCACAGCAGACTTCCTGTAGTCATACCCTCGCGGGTCGATCATCAACTGCTGAATTGGCTAACTAATTCGCGCTTTAAACCCATTGTGGTTCTGCATATCAATCACGCTCAGGAAATTGACCGCTCCCTCGAAGCTGCAGTACAGCGATTACTAGACCGGGGAATCAAAGTTTTGAATCAAGCGGTGCTATTGCGGGGGATCAATAACAGTACATCGGCGCTTGTAAATCTTAGCGAGCGACTATTTGACTGCGGCATCATGCCCTACTATCTACACCTACTAGATCCGGTGGCGGGGGCCAGCCACTTTGATATCCGCGAGCAGCAGGCGCGGGACCTATATCGGCAGATGCAAGCTCAGTTACCGGGATACTTAGTTCCCAAGTTGGTGCGCGACAAGCCTGGGGAACCCTCAAAAACCCTTCAAGCCATTTAATTCAATTTAAAATTGCCCTGCTAACCAACTCAATTAGCTGGGTGTCTAGCTCTATCCTAACTAGGATACCCAATCGATTTATACACAAAATAATATTCCATATATTTTGTGAATTGTTTTCCCCCAAACCCGAGAAAAACTGACAAATCTTTACTATAGATTATGCTCCAATAACTTTATCTCCAGGGGGAGATTTCTATGAAATCAAAAAACTCTTTTACAATAAATACTATCGCAGCTGGAATCATATCCGCTGGCACTGGACTGTCTACACTGTCCAGCGCCGAGGAGATGATCGAAGAGGTGGTTAGCATCGGCAGTCGCATCAAAGCGCGCTCAGTGACGGAGACACCGGCACCTGTGGATGTAATCACGGCATCAGAATTGGCCAATCAGGGGGATACAGATATCAGCAACCTGCTGCGCAATTCTGTGCCCTCCTATTCAGTGAATGATCAGCCCATTAGCGATGCGGCTACACTGGTCCGCCCCGCCAACCTGCGGGGCATGGCACCAGATCACACTCTGGTGCTGGTCAATGGCAAGCGCCGTCATCGGGCATCAGTTATCACCTGGCTGGGCAATGGCATCTCCAATGCATCACAGGGACCAGATACGGCTGCAATACCGGCTATGGCCCTAAAATCGGTTGAAGTGCTGCGAGATGGCGCCTCATCAATCTATGGTTCGGACGCCATCGCCGGGGTTATAAATTTCCAACTCAAGGATGCTGGCCAAGGCGGTGAAGTTGAACTGCGAGCTGGCCAGTACTCTGCCGGCGATGGTCAACAACTCACCCTTGCCATCAACAAGGGATTGGCACTGGGTGAAGACGGTTTTGCTAACTTGACTCTCGAATACGGCAGTTCGGATGCAACCAGCCGTTCGGTTCAGCGAGATGATGCTGCCAAGCTAATAGCAAATGGCTATACCGAGGTGGCGGATCCAGCCATGATTTGGGGTCGCCCTATTGTTGACGACGATATGAAGTTATTTGTCAACTTTGGCATGGACCTAAGTGGCAGCACTGAAATCTATGGTTACACCAATTACAACTCTAAGGATATTGATGGCGGGTTCTACTTCCGTAACCCCCATACTCGTGGTGGAGTTTACTCGCGAACTAATGATAATGGTACAGCTGAAGAAAAGGGTAAAGAGTATACCGATGCGGAAAAAGAAGCCTTAAAGAAAGATGATTTTCAAGAACTACTGGTAGCGGATTTAACTGCTGATGGCAGTGGAGACTGCAGCAAGTATGTTGTTAGATCTGACGATCCCGCCAGTCAAGCGCTATCAACTGCCTTGACAGGACTTAAAGCTGACGACAACTGTTATCATTTCTCAGAAACCATTCCCGGCGGTTTTACCCCACGCTTTGGTGGCAATATCGCTGATCAGGCACTTTTGCTCGGCATAAAAGGTGAAACCGAGATGGGTCTTGGCTGGGATATCAGTGCCTACTACGGCAACAACAAGGCGGATTTTTATATCAACAATACGGTAAATGCCAGTCTGGGAGCAGCTACGCCTAGAAACTTTGACCCGGGATACTACCAACAGACCGATACCAATGTGAATATGGATTTCACCTATTCCACCAGTGAGATCCTCAGCTGGGCCTTTGGTGCTGAATACCGCGTTGAAGAGTTTACCATTGGTGCTGGAGAGAAAGCCTCCTGGGAAAAAGGTCCCCTCGCCAAAGATGCCAATGGCAAGGATACCGCTTTCAGTACCTCTTCAAATGGCTTCCCGGGCTTTTCGCCAGATATTACCGGTTCATTTGATCGCTCTAACTACGCTGCCTATGTGGAGGCCAACTGGGATGCAACAGACGATCTATTGATTCAAGCTGCACTGCGCGCTGAGGACTTCGAGGATTTCGGTGTTACCACTAATGGGAAGCTTGGTGCCAACTACCGTATCAGCGACAGCATGGGCATCCGCGGCACCTACAGCACTGGTTTTAAGGCACCAACCCCTGGTCAATCTAATGCAGCCAATGTTTCAACTGAATTGGACAGCGATACCAACAAACTGATGAATAAGGGTACCCTGCCTGTATCCAATCCAGTTTCCAAACTGAAAGGCGCCAAGCCACTAGAGCCTGAGGAATCCAATAACTTCACTCTGGGCCTGTATGCTGCTGTGGGGGGATTCGACATCACTGTGGACTACTTTGATATAGATGTTGATAACCGCCTTAATTTATCAAAAGACGAGGAAATCGAAGAGGCGGATGTAGAAAAACTCAAAGAGATAAATTATCCCGGCGCCGAGGATATAGCCAAAGTTCGCTTCTTTACCAATGACTTTGATACCAACACTAGCGGCTTTGATGTGGTCATTTCCACCACTTCGGGCGATACCGATTGGAATCTGGCCTACAACAATACCAAAACTGAAGTCACGAGAAGTGGTGATAATATAGATGGTGACAGGAAACGCCAGATCGAAGAGACCACGCCGGACACCCGCTGGAATCTCAGCGCCAATCACAATGTGGGCAGCCTGCGCTTATTGGGCAGGATCAGCTACTACAGCAAGTGGTGGGATGACGAGGACAAAAAACTATTTAATGGCGAGTATGTTATGGATATTGAAGCATCCTACGATATAGATGACCAATCCAGTGTACTGATTGGCGGTAGCAATATTTTCAATAACAGTGGCGGTAACTCTAGCAAGACAGGAGCTCTGGGTCGCCAGTACAGTCAATTTGCCCCTATGGGCTTTAATGGTGCCTTTTGGTATGCAACCTATCGCTATAACTTCTAGGCGCACTCAGCCTTAGTTATCCAGATAGAATTCAGGAGAGGGGTGACATAGTCGCCCCTCTTCTCAATTTGCTCTCTACTATTTCTTTAGAAAGATCATAAGCGCCGCCAGCAGTTAATCACGGGCGCAGTTTTCGAAGTAAATCGGAGATCCCTTTGATGCTTGGTGCAGCGCTAGTCTTTATCATCCTCATCACCACCACTTACCGCATCAGCCACCGATCCAACCGCAGAGATGGGGACTTTGGCGATACTGGCTGTGGTTTCAACCACGGCAATGGGCAGGGTTATCAATGTGCAACCCGACAGAGCTACAGCGAGGCAAATAATTAATAATTTTTTCAATTGATTCAGTCCTTTGTTGAGTTGATCCCACCTACCCTATTTTGAGTGGCAGAGACCTGTTAAAAAGCCAAGCGTATAGCAAGTGCCCAAAACAGAATAGCCCAACTGCAGACTATAAAGCTTTAAACAAATATGGGTTTAGAGCCAGCGCCTTACCCGATGACAGTAATCGGTAAATTCACCGCCAAATAGCTCGCTCATAGCCTGCTCTTCAGGTTCGATCTGCATAATCGAGATATAGGCGATAAAGCCCGGTACCAATAGAACACTGGCCAGTGCACCGGTGTAGACAGATAGGGCAATCAGGACAAACAGCATGCCTAGATACATCGGGTTGCGACTGTACTTAAAAACACCTGAGGTAGCCAGAGCGGAGGCAGATTTAGGCTGTAGCGGGTTGACCGTGGTCTGTAGCCGTCTAAATGTTGCGACAGCAGATGCAATCACGCTCAGGGCAACAATCAACAGCAGCAGAGCCAGCAGTTCCTGCCACTTAAAATTGATCGACGGCAACAGTGCTGTTGAATAGTAAATTAGACCACCAAAAATCAGGGTTACCAGTGGCGGTGGAACTTTATTTTTAAGTGTCATAACGTTTAAACCTGGAACAATCCATTGCGCCACTGTAACAGCTTCTTATCAAATTGGATAAACGTATTAGTTGGCTGAACTACCTGCGACTCGCTGAGCCGTTAGTTGACACTGAGCCACCATCTTTTGCGGCGTATTCTCTCCGAAGGTATCAAAGTATCTCTGCTGGCTTTCACATTCTGCAGTCCACTCATCGGCATCAATAGCCATCAGCGTATCGTACTCCTGCTCAGTAAATTCCAGACCATCCCAGCTCAGGTCCCCGTAGGCGGGAACATGGCCAATAGGCGTTTCATGGGCATTGGCGCGGTTCTGAGTGCGCTCGGCAATCCACTTTAACACCCGCATATTCTGACCAAACCCGGGCCACAGGAATTTGCCATCGGCATCTTTTCTAAACCAGTTTACCCGGAACACTTGAGGCAGATTATCCGCTTTACTAGCCATATCGAACCAATGTTGCCAGTAGTCACCCATATGGTAGCCACAGAATGGCAACATCGCCATGGGGTCTCTTCTGATGGCCTCCTGATTATCCGCTGCGGCAGTGGCCTCAGAGCCAATGGTCGCGGCCAGATAGACACCGTGATCCCAATCTAGGCTTTGGAATACCAGCGGCATAGTCTTACTCATTCTGCCACCGAACAGCAACGCATCCAGGGGCACACCCTCGGGCTTATCCCAGGCAGGATCGGTGGAAGGGCACTGGGAGGCGGGGCTGGTAAATCGCGCATTGGGGTGGGCCGCAGGGCGATCGCAGTCTGGAGTCCAGTCCTGCCCCTGCCAATCGATCAGATGCTCGGGGGGATTTTTCGTCAGTCCCTCCCACCACACATCGCCATCGTCAGTGAGGGCCACATTGGTGAAAATAGTATTCTTTTCCATGGTTTTCATGGCTGTGGGATTGGATTGATCCGAAGTTCCCGGCGCCACACCGAAATAGCCGAATTCAGGATTGATCGCCCGCAGTTTGCCGTCTTTATCGGGCTTGATCCAGGCGATATCATCACCCACGGTCCACACCTTCCAACCTTCAAAGCCCTCTGGCGGTACCAACATGGCGAGATTGGTTTTGCCACAGGCGCTGGGGAATGCGCCGGCAACATAGGTTTTTTGTCCTTCGGGGGATTCAATACCTACCAACAGCATATGCTCGGCGAGCCATCCCTCTTCCCTGCCCATGGCCGAGGCGATTCGCAGAGCGACACATTTTTTGCCCAGCAGGGCATTGCCACCGTAACCACTGCCATAGGACCAGACTGCACGATCCTCGGGGAAGTGCACTATATAGCGGTTATCCACATCGCAGGGCCAGGCTACATCGTCCTGACCGGGCGCCAGCGGATAGCCCACGGAGTGCAGGCAGTGGATAAATTCACCGTCTCCCAGCACATTGAGGACCTCTCGCCCAACTCTCGCCATAATATGCATATTGACCACCGCATAGGGGGAGTCGGTAATCTGTATGCCGATTTGTTTTAACTCAGAATCCAGCGGCCCCATGCTAAAGGGGATTACATACAGGGTGCGCCCAGCCATGGAGCCATCGAATAGACCTCCGAGTTTTTGCTTCATCTCCTCGGGTTCAACCCAGTTGTTGGTGGGGCCAGCATCCTGTTGTTGACGACTGCATATAAAGGTGCGCTGTTCGACACGAGCCACATCGCCAGCATCGGAACGACAGAGGAATGAATTGGGCCTCTTGGCCGGATTGAGAGGAATAAACACACCGGCATCTACCAGCTTGGCACACAGAGCATCATACTCAGCGGAACTCCCGTCACACCAATAGATGCTCTCTGGCTTAGTGAGTTCAGCTATCTGCTCGACCCAAGCATTGACTTTGGCAGGTATTGTTTCCGAGGCGGGGTCAATTCCAATCATTGATAAGCTCCTTTGCTGTATTGCCTTTGTAACTCTGGGATAATCATAGAAGGCGATTAGGCCCAAGTTTGAAATTTTATAAATAACTGCGGGTCAGGGTTACCATCAGTTGGTGGTAATGGCTGACAACGCTGGGAAATAAGTGGCTGATAAGTTAAGCGCTCTACTGATAAGGCGCCGTTGTTAGTCTGTGGATAGAGAGAGAGATATTTATTACCTCACCCACATCATTCATTAGTCTGATTACAGCACCGAGGATAGTGGTATTCTATTCCACCTACCCTCTTCTCTTTCCCTTATATTCCTAGGATGAAAATATACCCTATTAACCCAGATTTTGAAAATCCTACAACCTAATAATGGTTATCACTTGCAGATACTTCAGCTATATATGGATCGGTAGCGGTAGATCAGTCATTGGTGCCAAATCAGTTAGGGCTTCAAACCAACCCTATTATGCAGTTTTATATTATTTGATACCCAGATAAATCTAACCTAAGCTAAAAGAAGATCAACTCCCATTAAGGTCAAAAAATTGCCCCGTCGACATTTACAATGCCTTGTTGTCTTGGCCTACTTGCTGGTTTCAGCCTGTGGCGGTGATGGCAGTGAAAATAACAATAGCGATAATTTTGATGAACAACCGCTGGCAGCAGTTACCGGCCGTGTAACTTTTGATCTGGTGCCCTTTAACAACTCTTTCAACGGGCTGGATTACAATAATATCGCTGTTTCCCCCGCACGCGGCATACGGGTTCAAACCGTAGACCTCGATGGCAATATAATTGACTCTACTTCAACCGATAATAACGGCGAGTTTCGCTTCAAGTTGCAGCCAAAAACTGATTTACGACTGCGAATATCTGCCCAGATGCACCATAATTCTGGACCTAAATGGGATATAAAAGTCACCGATAATACCAATAGCAACGCGCTGTACATCACCGAGGGCGAGGTATTTACCAGCTCTCTAGATGGATCAGTGCGCAATTTCCATCTGGCTTCGGGTTGGGATGGCACAGCCTACTCACAACCCAGAGCCGCCGGTCCTTTCGCTATTTTGGATGCCATCTACGAGAGTATTCAGAAGCTGGTAGCAGTGGATCCCGATATCAACCTACCTCCGCTGGAAATACGCTGGAGTGTCAATAACAGCGTCGCCGAAGGCGATCTAGAGGATGGCGATATAGGCACATCTTTCTACAGCGATAGCACCATTTATCTAGTGGGAAAAGCCGACTCAGATACCGACGAGTACGATCGGCATATCGTTATCCACGAATGGGGTCACTACTTCGAAGATATGCTGTCCCGCTCAGACTCCATTGGCGGGCTCCACGGCATTTATGATCGGCTAGATCTTAGAGTTGCCTTTAGTGAGGGTTGGGGCAATGCACTGTCTGCCATAATCACCGACAATCCCATTTATCGCGATAGCTTTGGCGCTGGACAAGCCGGTGGCTGGTGGCTCGATATTGAAGATAATCGCACCACTAACGCTGGTTGGTTTAACGAGAGCTCAGTGCACTCAATCCTCTATGATTTGTATGACAACCATGGGCAATATGAAGTAGAAGTAGAAGGACAGCCAGAAAGCCAAATAGACACGCAAACTGATGGCCAGGATACTACCGCATTGGGACTTGGACCAATTTACGAAACCTTGGTTAGCAATAACTATAAAAACACAAACCACTTCACCAGTATCTACTCCTTTATTGACGAGCTCAAAAGACAGCAGCCACAATCTGTCAATGTCATAGATAAACTACTTAATGAGCAGTTTATCTACGGCACTGGCAGCGATGGCACCAATGAAATTAATAATGGCGACATCCCCTCGGTCTTGCCTGTTTACAAAACCGCAGTTGTCGATGGCAACCCAGTCACGCTGTGCTCAGTAGATAATGCCGGAAGCGAAAATAAGCTGGGCAATAGTGGCTTTGCAGTTTTTGCAGTCAGCACGCCGGGAGCTTACCGAATTGACGTCAACCGCGTTTTTGGTGCAGTGCAATCAGACCCTGACTTTTTAATTTATAAACAGGGCGCTATTATCCATATCGCTGAGGGAGTTCAAAACGGTCAAGAGACGGCAAGCATTAATTTCACTGACACCGGAACCTATCTGATTAACGTTTTTGATAAGAATAATATTAAAGGGAATGGTCGCGATGTCTGTTTTAATCTACAACTCTCTGCTGACTGAGGGAGGCAACCAACTATGGGTGGAATAAACGCAATCTGTACTGCTGTGGCAAGCTATTGTTTGCTAGTTTCTTGTTATCAGGGTACAACGGAGACACAACAAGCTTCAAATATCAGCACTCATGCCCACTCTTCCACTCCGTCAACTGAGCAAGCCACGGAGATCAGCAGACCCAACCCAGACTACCTAAAACCAGGCGCCGCCATCAGACTGGAACACGACTATGATGGTCAAACTGCGGTTGGAGAAACCGAACTTATCGAACTCTCCTTTACTGAAGCCTACCCTCAGGGAGAATTACGGGTTAGCTTGATGGCCGATCCGGGGCTATTGATAGAACCACAGACCGCTACATGGCGTTTTGCTATGGACAGCGATGAACCCCATACAGTCCAGTTAACCGCGAAGGCAGAGGCCCCAGGTAAATACTATATCAACATTTACGCTTCGGCAGTGGACGAATTTGGGCGGCCACAGGATCGCGTATTCGCGCTGGCCATAAAGGTAAGCAACTCAGTCAAGTCCAGTAAAATTCAGGCTCGGGCTAACCTCGAATCGGCAGCGGAGAACCTTATCTACCTGCCTTCAACAGAAACGGCCGTCAAATAGGGTGCTGGTTTAGAACTGTAGTATAACTGCCGGTGCAAGAAGTGGTGGATACGCTCTAGAAATTTTCACCCATCAATAAATCACGGCAGATCATCCACCAACTCGCCCTCAGCCGGCTCAAGCAGATCTTCGCTATCCACATTCATCGCCAACATCACGGTGGCTGCTACATAGATGGAGGAGTAGGTACCAATCCCCACTCCTATCATCAGCGCGATGGCAAAGTTATGGATCAGCTCGCCGCCAAAAAAGAACAGCGCCAGCAACACCAGCATAGTAGTCAATGATGTATTGATGGTGCGCCACAGGGTCTGCGATAGCGATTCATTGACCACTTCCACTGGCGAGGCCTGACGGATCTTGCGGAAATTTTCGCGAATCCTATCCGAGACCACAATGGTGTCGTTGAGCGAGTACCCGACCACCGCCAACACCGCGGCCAATACCGTGAGATCAAATTCCAATCGCGCCAGAGAGAACACACCCAGGGTGATAATCACATCGTGAATCAGCGCCAATACCGCACCTACAGAGAACTTAAACTGGAAGCGAATAGCCACATAGAGCATCACTAAAACTAGAGCAATCAGCATTCCCAGCCCACCCTGATCGCGCAACTCTTCACCGATCTGTGGGCCCACATAGTCTACCCGGCGCAACTCGATCTGCTGCTCATCACTCCGCAGCACCCCATAAACCTGCTGTGCCAGGCCTTGATCCGGCTCGCCCTGCATTCGAATTAGGACATCAGTTTCAGCGCCAAAATGCACCACCACGGGATTTTCAAAGCCGGCACTTTCAAGTTTATTGCGCAACTGGGCAACTTCCACTGGCTGTTGATAGCCCACTTCAATCTGGGTGCCGCCAGAAAAATCCAGCCCCAAAACCAAGCCCTGAGTTATCAGCGACCAGCTGGATACTGCAAGCAGCAGTGCTGAGAATATTGCCGCATAGCGGCGCAAGCGCATAAAATTGTAAATTTTTAATTGACTCATCTGACCACTCCTATATCCACAGCTTGTCGATTTTGCGGCCACCGACAATCATATTAACCAGACCTCGCGTCAGCACAATTGAGGTGAACATAGAGGTCAAAATTCCAATAGAGAGGGTCACTGCAAACCCTTGAACAGGCCCAGAGCCGATCAGAAACAGAATAACTGCCACAATTAATGTGGTGATATTAGCATCCAAAATAGAGACAAAGGCGCGATCATAGCCAGCACTAATAGCCCCCTGCGGTGAGGCACCGTTGGCCAGCTCTTCGCGGATACGCGAGAAGATCAGCACATTGGCATCCACCGCCATACCCACAGTCAACACAATACCGGCAATTCCCGGCAGGGTTAGAGTGGCACCCAGCAGCGACATAAAGGCCACCAATAGCAACAGGTTCATACCCAGCGCTATATTGGCAAACACCCCAAACCCTTTGTAGATAACCAGCATAAACAGCAACACCAGCGCCATACCTAGAGTGACCGACTGTACACCCAACCGAATATTGTCGGCCCCCAATGAGGGGCCAATAGTGCGCTCTTCGACTATATACATAGGTGCCGCCAATGCACCGGCACGCAGCAACAATGCCAACTCCGAGGACTCGCGCTGACTATCGAGACCGGTGATACGAAATGCTTTACCCAGCTGTGCCTGAACAGTGGCCAAACTGATAATACCTTTTTCGACAAAGGGCACTGGGGTTATAACTAACTCGCCCTGCTCGTCAGTGGACTTCTCTAATTTGGTTTTATATTCAATAAACAGTACACCCAGTCGACGGCCGATATTATCTCGGGTGGCGTGGCCCATCTGCCATCCGCCTTTTGAATCCAAGGTAATATTGACCTGAGGGCGCCCGTTCTCATCAAAGCTCGCCCGGGCATCGGTAACATTTTCGCCGGTTATCACCGGCTTGTTTTCCAGCCGTGCATCCGGCTCATAACTGGCGGCATTGCGGAAGGCAAAAACTTCACCCAACCTGCCCTCGGACTCGAGGCGAAATTCCAAGTTAGCTGTCTTGCCAATAATCCGTTTGGCCTCGGCGGTATCCTGAACCCCAGGCAGTTCAACCACGATGCGGTTCTTGCCCTGTCGCGATACCAGTGGCTCTGAGACGCCCAGCTCATTCACTCGATTTCTCAGGGATGTCAGATTCTGCTTAAGGGCATTGTTTTCAATATCGCTAGCGGCGGTATCACTGAGGCTGAGCACAAGAGACAGCGGATTTTGACCCTGTCCAAACTGGGGCTGTAGATCGCGAAAGTTATTGCGGATCAATGTTCTGGCCTGTTCAACCTGCTGTTCGTCGCGGAACTGACCGATTAACTGCTGGCCTTTTATCTGAAAGTTTCTGTATCTGATACGCTCCTCTCGCAGAGCCGCTTTGACATCCTGTAAATCACTCTCAAGGCGGGTTGCCAGAGCGCTGTCGAGATCCACCTCGAGCAGAAAGTGGACCCCGCCACTGAGATCGAGACCCAGTTTCATCGGCACACCGCCCAGCCCCTTTAACCATTCCGGGGTAGTGGGTGCCAAATTTAAAGCGACAATATAGTCACCCCCCAGCTCGGCCTGTACCACCTCCTTGGCACGCAACTGCATAGCAACATCACGCAGTCGAATCAAGGCATTTTCGCCATTGGCCTCGGAGGCAAAGTGCTCAATGGCAGCTTCGTCCAACGCTTTCTCAGCCACCGCTAGGACGGCTTCATCAATCTCCATAGCGCCGCTTTGACCGGAGATCTGCACTGCCGGATCCGGAGGATAGAGGTTAGGTGCCGCATAGATAAATGCCAATGCAACTACCAGAACAATTAAACTGTTTTTCCACAGAGGAAACTTATTGGGCATGTTCGGAGTAATCCTTTTGATCCACCTGCCAACCACAGGCCATGAGTAAATGTTTAATTATAGCTTTAATAAGTTTTAGATTGGGG
>Ga0213866_10002729_pt1 | contig 12258 bp, 8 predicted proteins | sample PICome_11_FD_160079 | JGI IMG/M metagenome (GOLD analysis project Ga0213866, IMG submission 160079) | Coastal seawater microbial communities near Pivers Island, North Carolina, United States - PICO284 | ecosystem: Environmental > Aquatic > Marine > Coastal | place: USA: North Carolina... | reverse complement strand
ATGATCGATGTCAGGGTGGTTAGCCGCCGGGCTTGTCCCGGCGCTGACGACTGGCACGGCCCGACAAGCGGGCCGGCTAACTCAGCAGACGCTTTGGGGGGCTTGCAGCGCATTGTTAAACGTTGCGCTCGGGCGCATCGCGGCGTCGGCCTTGGCTTCGTCGGGCTTGAAGTAGCCGCCGAGGTCGGCGGGGCTGCCTTGGGTCGCGTCGATCTCGGACAGGATGGCCGACTCGTTGTCCGCCAGCGTTTGGGCCAGCGGCGCGAAGGTGCTCTTCAGTTCCGCGTCGGCATCCTGCTCGGCCAGGGTCTGGGCCCAGTACAGCGCGAGGTAGAAGTGGCTGCCGCGGTTGTCGAGTTGGCCGACCTTTCGCAAGGGGCTCTTGCCCTCGTTGAGCAGCTTCGTTGTCGCGGTGCCGAGCGCGTCGGCGATGATCTGGGCTTTGGGGTTGTCGTTCTTGCGGGCAACGTCTTCGAGCGACACGCCCAGCGCGAGGAACTCGCCTAGCGAATCCCAACGCAGGTGGTTTTCAGCGACGAACTGCTGCACGTGCTTGGGTGCCGAGCCGCCGGCGCCGGTCTCGTACAAACCGCCGCCGTTGAGCAGCGGAACGATCGAGAGCATCTTCGCGCTGGTGCCCAGTTCGAGGATGGGGAAGAGGTCGGTGAGGTAGTCACGCAGGACGTTGCCGGTGACGCTGATCGTGTCCTTGCCGTCCTTGCAGCGGGCCAGGGCGTGTTGGGTCGCGTCGAGTGGGGCGAGGATCTGGATGTCCAGGCCGTCAGTGTCGTGATCCTTGAGGTAGGTGTTGACCTTGTTGATGAGTTGTGCGTCGTGGGCGCGGTCCTTGTTGAGCCAGAAGATCGCGGGGGTGTCGGTCAGGCGGGCACGGGTGACGGCCAGCTTGACCCAGTCGCGGATCGAGATGTCCTTGGTCTGGCAGGCCCGCCAGATATCGCCTTCTTCAACGTCGAACTCGAAGATGACGTTCCCCGACGCGTCGACGACCTGCACCTTGCCGGGCGATTCAATCTCGAATGTCTTGTCGTGGCTGCCGTACTCCTCGGCCTTCTTGGCCATGAGCCCGACGTTGGCGACCGAGCCCATGGTGGACGGGTCGAATGCGCCGTGTTCTTTGCAGAAGTCGATGGTCGCCTGGTACACGCCGGCGTAGCAGCGGTCGGGGATGACGGCCTTGGTGTCGCGCGGCTTGCCATCGGGGCCCCACATCTGCCCGGAGTTGCGGATCATCGCGGGCATGGAGGCGTCGATGATGATGTCGCTGGGCACGTGCAGGTTCGTGATGCCCTTGTCCGAGTCGACCATCGCCAGCGCGGGCTGGTCCGCGTAGACCGCCTCGATGTCGGCTTCGATACCGGTGGCCTTAGCGATCACGTCGCCAAAGCCGTTGTTGGGGTTGATGCCCAACTCATCGAACTTGGCCGCGTGTTTGTCGAAGAGGGCGTTGAAGAAGACCTTGACGCAGTGGCCGAAGATGATCGGGTCGGAGACCTTCATCATCGTCGCCTTCATGTGCAGGGAGAAGAGCACGCCTTGCTGCTTGGCGTCTTCGATCTGCTCGGCGAGGAAGGCTTCGAGTTTTTCGGCGGACATGCAAGAAGCGTCAAGGACTTCGCCTTCGAGCAGGGCGAGGTTGTCTTTGAGGATCGTCTCGCTGCCATCGGTAGCGATGTGTTTGATCGTGACGGTGGTCTCGGCCGGGGCGGTGTAGGACTGCTCGCTGCCGAAGAAGTCGCTGTCGGTCATCGACGCGACGTGCGACTTCGAATCGCTCGACCAGGCGCCCATGCTGGGCGGGTGGGCCTGGGCGTAGGCCTTGACCGGGCCGGCGACGCGGCGGTCGGAGTTGCCTTCGCGGAGGACGGGGTTGACGGCTGACCCAAGCACCTTGGCGTACGCGGCCTGGGTCGTTTGTTCATCGGCGTTGCTCGGCTCGGCCGGGTAGTCGGGGATGTCGTATCCCTTGTCTTGCAGCTCGGCGATGCACGCGGTGAGCTGGGGGATCGACGCGCTGATGTTCGGCAGCTTGATGATGTTGGCATCGGGCGTCTTGGCCAGTGCGCCGAGCTCGGCGAGCGCATCCGACTGCTTCTGCTCGTCGGTCAGGCGCTCGGGGAACTGCGCGAGGATGCGGCCGGCCAGGGAGATGTCCTTGACCTGCACGTCGATGTCGGCTGCGGCGACGAAGGCGCGGATGATCGGCAGCAGCGAATAAGTCGCCAGCGCGGGGGCTTCGTCGGTCTTGGTGTAAACGATGTGTGCGGGGGTGGTCATGCCTTGGGCTCGGTGGGTCAAAACAACGGGGAGCCCGGCATTATCGCGGATTCAGCGGGGTTCACAAGCCGGCGCTGTGATCGGCTGCGTTCCCACGCGATACGGCCTACTCACCCAGTTCGTCCCGGACCGCGGCGAACTGCGCCATCGCGAAGTCCAGGTCCTCGGTCGAGTGGGCGGCGCTGATCTGTGTGCGGATGCGGGCCTGGCCCTTGGGGACGACCGGGAAGCAGAAGGGGATCACGTAGATGCCGCGCTCCAGTAGCTTCTCGGCGAAGGCGGCGGCCTTGTTGGCGTCGTAGAACATGATCGGGGTGATCGGGTGCTCGCCGGGGATGATGTCGAAGCTCAGCTCGGTCATGCCGGCGCGGAAGTGTTTGGTGTTGGCTTCGAGCTTGTCGCGTAGCTCGGTCGATTCGGTGAGCAGTTCGAGCGACTTGAGCGAAGCCATGACGATGCTTGGCGCGACGGAGTTGGAGAAGAGGTAGGGGCGGGAGCGTTGGCGGAGCAGCTCGATGATTTCTTTTTTGCCGGAGGTGTAGCCACCCGACGCGCCGCCGATGGCTTTCCCGAGTGTGCCGGTGGTGATGTCGATGCGGTCGATACAGCCGCAGTGCTCGTGTGTGCCTCGGCCGGTCTTGCCGACGAACCCGGTGGCGTGGCAGTCATCAAAATGGACCAGCGCGTTGTACTTCTCTGCGAGGTCGCAGACCTTGTCGAGCTGGGCGATGTGGCCGTCCATGGAGAAGACGCCATCGGTGGTGATGAGCTTGTAGCGTGCGCCGGCTTCGTCGGCGGCCTTGAGTTGCGCCTCGAGGTCGGCCATGTCGTTGTTCGCGTAGCGGTACCGCATCGCCTTGCACAGCCGGACGCCGTCGATGATCGACGCGTGGTTGAGCGAGTCGCTGATGATCGCGTCTTCCTTGGTCAGCAGGGTTTCAAAGAGCCCGCCGTTGGCGTCGAAGCAGGAGGAGTAGAGGATCGTGTCCTCGGTGCCGAGGAACTCGGAAAGCTTGGCCTCGAGCTGCTTGTGGATTTCCTGCGTGCCGCAGATAAAACGCACCGACGCGAGGCCGTAGCCCCAGTCGTCCATCGCCCGCTTGGCCGCCGCGATGACCTCGGGGTGGTCGGCCAGGCCCAGGTAATTGTTGGCGCACATATTCAGCACGGGCGTGTCGGTTGTGGTGACGCCAACGCGTGCGTTCTGCGGCGAGGTCATCACGCGCTCGGCCTTGTACAGGCCCGCGTTTTTGATCTCGTTGATGGTGGATTGGAGGTGGTTTTGGAAGTTGCCGTACATCTTTTTTTTCTCGGTTTTTTCAACCGCCAAGGCGCCAAGGGTGCCAAGGAATTCAGTTGGTCTTAGTTGTTTACAAGGCTTTGCTTTCCTTGGCGAACCTGGCGCCTTGGCGGTTCAACATCGAATTACCATTTGAGGACGACCTTCCCGCAATTTCCCGAGAGCATCGCGTCGAAGCCTTGTTGGAAGTCTTGCGCATCAAACCGGTGCGTGATGACCGGCGACAGGTTCAGGCCGCTCTGCACCATGATCGCCATCTTGTACCAGGTGTCGTACATCTCTCGGCCGTAGATTCCTTTGATCGTCAGCATGTTGAAGACGACCGTGTTCCAATCGATGGCCATGCCTTTCTCGGGGATGCCGAGCACGCTGATCTTCCCGCCGTGGGTCATGTTGGCGATCATGTCGCTAAAGGCGCTGGCATTGCCGGACATCTCTAAGCCGACGTCGAAGCCCTCGCGCATGCCAAGTTGTTTTTGGGTGTCGGGGATCGATTCGTTCATCACGTTGATCGCGAGCGTCGCGCCCATCTTGCGGGCGAGGTCCAGGCGGTAGTTGTTGACGTCGGTAACGACGACATGTCTTGCGCCAGCATGCCGACAGATCGCCGCGGCCATGCACCCGATCGGGCCAGCCCCGGTGATGAGCACGTCCTCGCCGAGCAGGTCCCACTGCAAGGCGGTGTGCGTCGCGTTGCCAAAGGGATCGAAGATTGATGCGACGTCGCGATCGATGTCGGCAGGGTGTTCCCAGACGTTTGCGTTGGGGATGCTGATGTATTCGGCGAACGCGCCGGTCCGGTTGACGCCAATGCCCTTGGTATCCTTGCACAGGTGCCGACGCCCGGCCAGGCAGTTGCGGCAGCGCCCACAGACGACGTGTCCTTCGCCGGAGACGATCATCCCGGGGGTGTAGTCGTTGACGTTCGAGCCGACCTCGACGACCTCGCCGACGAACTCGTGGCCGACGACCATGGGCACGGGGATAGTTTGCTTCGCCCAGTCGTCCCACTTGTAGATGTGCAGGTCGGTGCCGCAGATACCGGTGCGATCGATCTTGACGAGCACGTCGTTGATCCCAATCTCGGGCACGGGCACGTCCTGCATCCACAGGCCGACCTCCGGCGACGCTTTAACGAGGGCTTTCATGGTCTGAGTCATGGCGGTTCTGACGCGTTAGGCGGGTGGGACCGGCCTCCTTCAAGGTCGGGCGGTAGGGTAGCCGATCACACAATCGTTGACATCGGCCTCAACCGTGAATATGCTTGCCCACATGCATCGCAACCTCCTCCAGCTCGACCTCGGCACCAGCCTCCTAGGCCTGCTGCTATTGGACCGCGCTGGATAGGGCTCCGCGATCGCTGACGACGATCTACTCACCCTGTCTGGCCCAAGCCTGACAGGGTTTTTTTATTGCCCGACCACACCCAAAACACCGATCCCAATCAGACCCACCCGACCACCCGAAAGACCGCCATGAACAGCCCAACCGACATCCGGATCTTCGACACCACCCTGCGTGACGGCGAGCAATCGCCCGGCGCCTCGCTCAACCACGACGAGAAGATCGAGATCGCCCGGCAGCTCGAACAGCTCGGCGTGGACATCATCGAAGCGGGTTTTCCCATCACCAGCCAGGGCGACTTCGAAGCCGTCAAGGCCATCGGCAAGGACCTGGCGCAGACGACGGTCTGTGGATTGGCGCGCTGCGTGGACCGGGATATCGAGCGCGCGGCAGAAGCCCTGCGGTCGGCCTACAAGCCGCGCATCCACGTCTTCTGCGCGACCTCCAAAATCCACCTGGACCACAAGTTCAAGAAGCCCTTCGAGACGATCGTCGAGATGTCGGTTAAGGGTGTCGAGAAGGCGCGCGGTTACGTCGACGATGTCGAGTTCAGCCCAGAGGACGGCAGCCGGACGGGCATCGACGAGCTGGTCACGATTACCAAGGCCGTGATCGATGCGGGGGCAACAACGATCAACATCCCCGACACCGTGGGCTACTCGGTGCCCGAGGAGTACGGCGCAATCTTCCGCCAATTGCGCGAGCGCATCCCGGAGATCGACGCCAAGGGGATCGTCCTGTCCTCGCACTGCCACAACGACCTGGGCTTGGCCGTCGCGAACTCGTTGGCCGCGGTGCAGAACGGTGCCAAGCAAGTCGAATGCACCGTCAATGGCATCGGCGAGCGCGCGGGCAACGCGGCGCTCGAGGAGTTGGTCATGGCTCTGGCCACGCGCAAGGACTACTACGAAAGCTACAAAACCGGCATCAATACCAAAGAGATCTACAAGTCCTCGCGGATGGTCAGTAACCTGACGGGGCTGTCGGTCCAGCGCAACAAGGCGGTGATCGGCCAGAACGCCTTCGCCCACGAATCCGGCATCCACCAGGACGGCATGCTCAAGAACCGAGACACCTACGAGATCATGGACCCCGGCTCGATCGGTGTGCCCGAATCCAAGCTGGTGTTGGGCAAGCTCTCGGGCCGGCACGCGCTGTCGGACCGCATCAAGGAACTGGGTTACACGATCGATGAGGACACGCTCAACCGCGTGTATGCCGATTTCAAGGCCCTGGCCGACCGCAAGAAGGATGTCTACGACGAGGACATCGAGGCGCTGTTGGATATCCGCCTGGGCGAGGGGCGCAAGCTCTGGGAACTCAAGTTCCTCCGTGTTACGGCGGGGACAGACGAGACGGCGATGGCCTTGGTCGAACTCAAGGACTCGGCGGGCGTGGAGAAGACCGACACCGCTCACGGCGACGGCCCAATCGACGCGGTCTTTACCGCGATCCAGCGGATCACCGGCGTGACCGTCACGCTCGAGGACTACACCACCCGCGCGATCACCGGCGGCAAGGATGCGCAGGGCGAGGCCTCGGTCCGAATTAACCACCACGGCCACAAGGTCCGCGGCCGGGGCGTCAGCACCGACGTCATCGAGGCGGCGGCAGAGGCGTACCTGTCTGCGATCAACCGGATCAAGACGCTGGACACGAATGCCAGTGAGCAAGAAGCGGCGGCCCAGCCATGAGTTTTCAGATCAAGGTCGATGAAGAGCTGTCGCTGCGTTTGCACGAGCCGCGCTTCGCCGAAGAGGTCTACAGCACGGCAATCGCAAACCGCGAACATATCAATCGCTGGATGCCGTTTCTTTGTGACAGCTACGACCTGGAGGCATCGCGAGACCACGCTAAGGGATGTCTTAAAGGTTTTGCGGAGCGCAAGCAAATCACGCTGACGGTGCTTGAAAACGGGCGCGTCGTTGGCAGTACGGGTTGAACGGACTGGCATCAGCAGTCGCTGTTCGATGGCCGTTTGGAATACGCCTCGGCGGACATCGGCTATTGGCTTGCTGAGCAGGCGACAGGGCGGGGGCTGATGACCCGAGCGGTGCGTGCGATGACGACGCTGGCGTTTGAGGAGTACGGGGTCAAGCGTTTGACGATCCGTGCCGAGCCGTAGAACGAGGCGAGCTGGCGCGTCGCCGAGCGCGCGGGGTACCAGTACGAGGGCCTGCTGCGTGGCGTCGCGACGTTTGATGGCCGGGTGGTAAACCACAAGCTGTACGCGGCGTTGGCTTCGGAGTGGACGCCATGATTAACAGGGAAAACGTACGCGCGACAACACCATTTAGAACCAAAGAAGTCAAGCTAAGTGATGGCCGGCAAGTCATGCTGCGTTCTGGTACGCCGGGCGATGCTGCAGCGTTGTTGTCCTATATGCACGGCTGCCTGCCGGATATCTCGCCTTTCATCGAGATGGATGTCGACGAATTTGTGCACACCGAAGAATCTGAGCACGAGTGGCTCGCGGTGCAAGAAGGGGTGGTTGGTGCATTGGTCCTGCTTGCCTTGGAGGGCGACCGGATTGTTGGTATCACCAACTGTTCCTGTAACAGCAGCCGCAGACGCATTGCGCACATCGGGCACATCGGCATGTCTGCGGACAAGTCGCACTGGGGTTCGGGGCTCGGCGGCGCGATGCTCGGGGCACTGATCGACTGGGCGGAGGGCCACCCGGCCTTGGAACTGCTTGAACTGGATGTGTACGCGGATAACGAACGGGCGAGATCGCTTTATCTCGGGCAGGGCTTTGTCGAGATCGGTAAGGTCCCCGGCCGAGCACGCTTTGCGGATGGCTCTCGTAAGGATGGCGTCACGATGTTCCGTCGGGTCGATGGCTCTCTCGGTGATCAGCCCGCTCCCAACGACTTCCACGAATACCTCGGCGATGGCTTGACGTTGCGTCAGCTCCGCTACAGCGATGCGCGGCAACTATTCGAGCTATACGTCCGTAACCGCGAGCGGATGCGGCCTTATTTCCGTTGGCCGTTGACGGTCGAGCGGGTTGGCCAGGTGCGCGGCGCGATCGCTGAGTGCAACGAACATTTTTCGGCCAGCCAACGCGTCAACGCTGCTTTAGAGGAGGACGGCGAACTGCTTGGCCTGATCTTTATGAATCACAACCACGATCCGGTCAATCGCCGGACCGAGCTGGCTTATTGGGTCGACGGCGCCGCAGAGGGGAGGGGGCTGGTTACGCGAGGCTGCAATGCCATGGTGCGTTATGCGTTTGAAACACTCGGGATGAACCGGATCGATATCACGGCGGACGTGACCAACGTGCGCTCGCTGGCGGTCCCCGAGCGATTGGGGTTTACTCAAGAAGCGGTGCTCAAGCAATGGCTGCGGTTCCCAGATGGGCGACTTGTGGATATGGCGAATTACCGGCTGTTGTGCGAGGACTGGAAGGATGAGGGCGCGGAATGAAATCGACCGTTGATGAAATACGGCAGCGGTTCGATAACGATGTCGAACGTTTTTCCGACCTGGAGGCGGGGCAGGCCACGACGATCGACTCGCCGTTGTGTTTGGAGTTGATCGCGCAGGCCGCGTTAGAAGTTACGCCCGGTGCGCGGTCGATTCTCGACATCGGCTGCGGCGCGGGGAACTACACGCTGAAATTGTTGCAGCGGTTTAAAGATGCCGACGTGACGTTGCTCGACTTGAGCCGACCGATGTTGGATCGGGCCGAGCAGCGTGTCTGCGAGGTGACAGCGGGGCGGGTCCATGCCATACAGGCCGACATCCGCGACACGGAATTGGGCGAGACGCGGTACGACGTCGTGGTTGCTGCGTCAGTCTTACATCACCTGCGGTCGGATCAAGAGTGGGCCGAGGTCTGTCGTAAGCTGTTCGCGTCGCTGCGCCCCGGTGGCTCGTTCTGGATTTTTGATTTGGTTCGCCACAGTTCGTCGACGGTCCAGGCCCTGATGATGAGGCAGTATGGAGAGCACCTCGTTTCGCAGCGTGACGAAACGTATCGCGACGTGGTGTTCGACTACATCGAGCGTGAGCACACCCCGCAGCCGGTGCTCGCGATCACGGGCCATCTGCGTGCTGCGGGTTTTGTCGGTGTCGAGGTCCTGCACAAGCACAACTGCTTCGCGGCCCTGGGCGGGATGCGTCCCGCTGATGGGGATTAAATGGGCCAAATCGCGTTTCTGGGCGATACGGGGCGGGTAGGATGAGCGTCTTGTAAGCAGGCGGGGTTCATCCCCCGCATGTTTTGGGCCAGCGGACGAGTTGGCCGATACAGTAAAGGCAGGCCGTGTGGGTCCGGGTGCGATGCCCGGGTGGACCGCGGCGAGGAGACAAGCGGGGCGGAGCCCCGCGCGACAAAGGAGTTGTGCTGGATGGGCAAGACCGCCGTCCCGATTGGACCTTCCACGACCGCCACCCCCGATGACTCGGCCAGGCCGAAGTCTGCATCAAAAGTCAAGCACTTCGTCCTCGACACGAACGTGCTCTTGCACAACCCCAACTCGCTGTACATGTTCGATGACAACATCGTTGTTATCCCGTTCACGGTGCTCGGCGAGTTGGACAAGTTCAAGAAGAACAACGACGACACCGGCCGATCCGCACGTGAAGTGATCCGCCAACTCGACAAGCTGCGCTCCAAGGGCACGTTGGCCGACGGCGTCGAGTGGAACGGCCACGGCGGGCTGGTCAAGGTCGAGTTCGCCGACCTCAGCAGTTGCAAGGAACGTCCCGACTGGTTCATGGAGGACACGCCGGACAACCGAATCATCGGCGTCGCCTGGTCGCTCATGCAACAAGGCGCGCGTTCGGTGATGATCACCAAGGACATCAACGTCCGGCTCAAGTCTGACGCGCTGGGCATCACCACCGAGGACTTCGAAGCCGGCAAGGTCGACATCGACCAGCTCTACAGCGGGTACAAGACCCTGGACGTCCCCAGCGAGGTCATCAATCAGCTCTACGAAGAGAAGCAGCTCGAGATCGATTCGATCGCTGAGCACCTCAAGGTCGAGTACGAGGACGGCAGCACCGGCGAGGACGAGGTCTTCGCCAACGAGTTCGTCCAGCTGCGCGACCAGTTCGATCAATCCCACGTCGGGCTCGCACGCCGGCTTGCGGACACCGACCACCTGATCCCCGTGCAGGGGCCACGCAAGCCCGTCTACGGGATCATGGCGCGCAACGTCCAGCAGACCATGGCGCTGGACCTGCTGCTCGACGACGAGATCAAGCTCATCACGCTCATCGGCATGGCCGGGTCGGGCAAGACCCTGCTCGCTTTGGCCGCAGGGATGGCCAAGGTCTTCGGCGAGCAGCGCTACGACAAGCTGCTTGTCGCCAGACCCATCATGCCGATGGGCCGGGACATCGGCTTCCTGCCCGGCGACAAGGACGAGAAACTCGGCGCGTGGATGCAGCCGATCTTCGACAACCTGACCTACCTGATGTCGACGCGCGGCGCCGATGCCCAGCACGCCGACTCCAAGCCTGTTGAGCAGCGCGTCAACCAGATGATGGAGACTGGCCAGCTTGTGCTCGAGCCACTGACCTACATCCGCGGCCGATCGATCCCGCACCAGTTCTTGATTGTGGATGAGGCGCAAAACCTCACGCCGCACGAGGTCAAGACAATCGTCTCCCGTGTCGGCGAGGGGACGAAAATCATCCTGACCGGCGACGTCGCTCAGATCGACAACCCCTACCTCGACGCGTCGAGCAACGGGCTGGCGTACATGATCGAGCGGCTCAAAGGCCAGGCGATCAGCGGGCACATCACCCTCGCACGGTCCGAACGGAGTGCCCTGGCCTCGATCGCCGCTGAGCTGCTGTAGTGTTGCCGATGACTGGGAATAACGCGGGGATCTGGCTCGCTGTACTTTCAGCGAACCGTTCTACTTTTCAAGGGTAGTATTCAACGATGCCCGAACCACCCGCCCAGCCCGCGCCCGAGAACGCCACGCGTCCGGACCACCACGGCAGCGGCGTCGATCACTCGGTTCAGGAGAACAAGCCTAAGAAGCCGTTGCGCAATTGGTTGCTGCGCTCGTCGATCACGCTGGTGCTATTGGCCGTGTTGCTGATCGCGCTGGCGCCGACGCTGCTGAGCACCGGCCCCGGCACCCGCTGGCTCGTGTCCGTTGTCAGCGACAAGCTGCCGGGCGAACTGATCGTCGAAGACCTGAGCCTCAGTTGGTTCGGCGGGCAACATGTCGAGGGGGTCACGTATGGCGAGATGACCGACGCGTTCTATATCCAGATCGGCACGGTCGATGCGGGTGAGGTTGGGCTGTTCGAACTGCTGACGGGCGGGCGCCGGCTCGGCGAAGTGGTGCTGCAGGATGTTGTTGTGACATCGATCGTTCCGGGCGATGCAGCCGACCCGTCGGGCGAGCAGTCGGGGTCGGACACCTCGGAAGAGAAGCAGCCCTTGTCATTGCCGCCGGGTTTGTCGGGCACGCTGACCATAAAGAACCTCACGGCGAACTACCAGCCCTATCAACGCGAGGTGATCCAGCTTGCGCTGACGGAAGACCAGATCAAGGTTTCTGATATCCGTGACATCGCGTTTGATTTCGATGCGGCGCTGCGGCAGGGCGAGAAGGCCGGCCGAGTAGTCCTTGCCGGGACCGTGTTGAACCTCTTCGACCCGGACGGTGTTGAGCAGGCGGGTCAGGCGTTTTACGACATCAAGCTTACGGTCGAAGATGCGCCCACCGCGACGCTCGATCAGCTTGTCAGTGGGCTTGTTGAAGGGGTCAGGCCCGGGCAGCTCGTGGCGCTGCTTGGTGATGGCGACGTTGAAAGCAGCGCGACAATCAACGGCACGATCGAGGAGCTCAAATCTGACCTTGAGATTACAACGCCCAACCTCCGCGTCGAGCTCGACCAGATCACCGAAGACAAGATGCTGATCGCGTCCCCAAAGTCATACGCCCGGCTTGAATTGGATCAGGCGGGCTTCGCGGCGCTTTTCCCCAATTCGGGACTGAAGCTGGTTGAAACAACCGGGATCGCGTTGTCTTCGTTGCAGATGAAGCTGCCGATCATCGACCGGGCGGTAGATTGGGGCGGAGCGACCGCGTCGATGTTGCTCAAGGCTGATGACAACCTCGCGGTGATCGATCCGCGTGGCGAGGTGCTGGGGATCGATGAGTTGCGGATCGCGGGCGGTTCGGAATCGATCGCCGACAAATTGGCGTTCAAATTTTCGACGACGCTCTCGGCGGTGGACCGCGCGGGCAAACAGACGCGCGAGCCGGTCGTCGTGGAACTGGTGGTCCTTGAGCCTTTGGAGGCGACCCGGCAGATCGACTTCTTCAGCCAGGCGCTGC
>Ga0213866_10002728_pt1 | contig 12259 bp, 12 predicted proteins | sample PICome_11_FD_160079 | JGI IMG/M metagenome (GOLD analysis project Ga0213866, IMG submission 160079) | Coastal seawater microbial communities near Pivers Island, North Carolina, United States - PICO284 | ecosystem: Environmental > Aquatic > Marine > Coastal | place: USA: North Carolina... | reverse complement strand
GCAGATGACGCGGCTGTCTCCTCAGTTCAGTTCGGTGGGAAAACCCTGGAGGAAATAATGAAGGTCAAGGATGCAATGTGTGAGCAGGCGGTCTGGTGTGCGCCCGACCGGCCGGTCTCTGAAGTGGCGCGATTGATGCGGGAAGAGGACATAGGCGCCGTGCCCGTCGGGGAGAATGATCGTCTGGTTGGCATGGTCACAGATCGCGATATCGCCCTTCACGGCTTCAGTCCGGAGCGTGCCCCGTCCGCAACAACGGTGGCAGATGTGATGAGCAAAGGCGTCATTTACTGCAACGAGACACAGGATCTAGAAGACGCCATCCGACTGATGGAAAACCATCAAGTTCGTCGATTGCCGGTGATCAATCAGGCGAAGCGCCTGGTGGGCATGCTAAGTCTTGGTGATATTTCACACGCGGTGAGCCATGAGCTTTCCGGAATGCTTCTGAGATCGGTTTCTGATCACCATTCCGATTAGGGTCTGAACAGGTTAGGCGGCCCAGTTCTGGGGGTCCGGGAGCCGGTGTGTTGTATCTGGCAGTCTGGCGGCAGCAACAGCATAGTTGGTCCACCGTCCAAGGTCCGCAATCCTTTTCGGCGACTGACCGAAATAGTGCTTGAACCGATGGGCAAAATGGGCGGCATCATAAAACCCGAACCGGTCTGCAATCTCGCACACGGCGCCCGGGGCTCCACCTGTCTTCAGCAGGGCGGCGTAACAGGCGTCCAACCGGCGAAGGACGACGTGGTTCGCGATGCCGCCCAAATCCTGAAAAATCCGGTATAAGGTCGCTCTGGAGACGGCAAACCGATCGGCCAGAAAGCTCGGTGTCAGGGTGCCGGAGGTCAGATTGTCTTCAACGAAGTTTAGGATCGCCAGTCGTTTAAAAAAATGGGGATCCATACGCGTTTCGAGGGCGGGTTCAGGCTCCAGGATGCCTGTTAAAAAGCCACCGAGGCCTCTGCTCAGGTGGAGAGCGTTGGCGCGCTGGCGTTTCGACAGGGCCTCACAAAGCGTTTTGAGCTGGGATGTCAGGAGTTGGGCCTGCGGCGTGTGGCCAGCAACTTTCTCCACCACGATCCGGTCCAGTATGCTGTCACCGGCTACCCCGTAAGGGATCGTCGCCCGGATTTGCTGAGACGGTTCGAGGATGTTGAGGTGGTAGAGGTATTTGGGATGGTAGATTGCCGCATCACCAGGTCGGAGCCGGAAGGAATTCCCGCCAACCACCAGTTGGACCGAGCCCTTAAGAGTGACGGTGACGGATAAGGTGCCGGCATGATAGTCCCGGCCAGGTCCGGGGCGGGTCGCCACCAATGGGGTCGCTTCAAACTGGACCACCGACATGTCACCCAAAAGGTCCTGTTGGCCCTTCAGGCGAAAGGGACGTTTCCCATTTCTGGGTGAGAGGAGGGTCGCCCCGCCGCCCCACAGACCGCCGAGCTCCTGCAGAGCAGCCTTTTGGGGTTTCGTGCTCGCGTCAAACTGGTAAGTTCTGCCCACTTTGGTGTCCTCCGTCCCCCGATCCGTCAGGACGTCGCCGGCTGGGGTGTCCGACAAGCCCGTCATTCATCGCCGCGGAGCTCTGGCCCTGCAGAACAAAGCCGGCCGTTAACGACTGTTTTATAATAACAAAATGGGAGGTGGAGCCGTCAATAAGAAGCCGCGCATATGGTTAACATGGAGATTCTGTTACAAGTTTTCGGGGGGCGGATCGCCTTGGCCAGAACAGAAGGCCCCAGGGGTTCATGCTGGATAGCGGTGGATAGAAGACAATGCAGACGCTTTCGTATCGTGTGGAATATCTTGAAAATCCGCAGGATTTCCGATCAGTCCGGGTTGTTTATTTCGCCCATGACCGGCCGGGGGCCCTCAGGAAAGCGCGGGCGATTTCCGCTGGGCTTGGCGACCGGGCGATCTATGTGATCAGAGCGGAAATTGATACAAGTCGCCCTGACTTCTCCGACACCGGACATGTGATTTTTCGATTTGGACGCCTCAGCGAAACGATCGGCATTTATCGTTAGGCCTCGCCCCCGCCCAGCAGAAAACCGGGGTGGACACCTATGATGGACAAGGCCCTGTCCCATTTGGTTCCATAATGGGCGTCAAAGACGACATCGTGGTCGGGCTCTGCAACAATCCAGCAATTTGATGCGATTTCGGCTTCGAGCTGCCCGGGGCCCCATCCCGCATATCCTAGTGTGAGCATGGCCTGACGCGGCGCACCAGATCCGGCGAGGGCGCGAAGAACGTCGCGCGTCGCGGTCATGCAAAGCCCATCCGCCACATCGATTGTGGCGCCATCACAAAAATAGTCACCGGAATGGACCACGAACCCCCGATCGGTCCCGACGGGGCCGCCGTTCAGAACCGGCTGGTCGGGAATATGAATATCCTGCGGGATACCCAGCTGGTCGAGCAATTTTGGCAATGTCAGAGTGCCGATGGGTTTATTGAGAGTCAGGCCCATCGTGTAGTCTTCGCTGTGGGCACAAATCAAGACGACCGCGCGTTCAAAACGCGGGTCCGCCATGTCCGGGAGGGCAATCAGAATTTGTCCCGTAAGCGTTGTCATCCAGACCTCCATAACCGACCGTGTGGTAAGCCGGCGGCTTTTGCAAGTTTCTGGTTGGAAACCCCGATACCTTGGAGTAGCTAGCGTGAGTCTTGAAATGATAGGAGGACGTTCATGGCGATTAGCGTTGGAGATCGGTTACCAGAAGCGGTGTTCATGGAAGTCACGGCCAATGGCCCTGCGCCCGTCGCATCGAAAGATGTTTTCAGCGGGAGAACGGTGGCCCTGTTCGCGGTGCCCGGCGCTTACACCCCAACCTGTTCGGCAAAGCACCTGCCGGGGTTCCTTGAGCGTGCCGATGAGCTGGCCGCGAAGGGCGTTGACGAGATTGTGTGCACCTCGGTAAATGATGTTTTCGTCATGGATGCTTGGGGCCAGCACTCGGGAGTAGGTGGGAAGATCCGGATGCTGGCAGATGGCAATGGAGCCTTTGCATCCGCCCTGGGCCTTGAAATGGATGCCTCGGGCTTCGGAATGGGACAACGGTCCCAGCGTTACTCCATGCTGGTGGTCGATGGTGTTGTCAAAGAGCTGAATGTCGAAGCAGGGGGCGGTTTTGAGGTCTCCAGCGCGGACTATCTTCTGGGACAACTTTAGGGCTGGCTGTGGCAGGCCTTCAGGAAGGGTTGGCCAGACCCTGATTACAGTAATTTTCCCTGTCGGACCGAACCCGCTTTGTCAGAGGTGCGTCTGACGGCCTTTCCTGGCTTCTGGGCCCGGTCTCCGATGGGCGCGACCGAGAGGTCGTGATCATGAAAGCGAAGGTCCATTGACGGCAGCACAGAAGCGTCGCGTGCGGTCCTGATAATGGCCCCATCAGGCGCTCGAACGAGAACGTATCCACGCGCCAGAGTCGCCTGATAGGACAGAGCCGTCAGGAGTGCTGTCTGGCCCGCAAGACGGCTGCTGCACCGGGCCTGGACATGGGCCTGGGCCGCATGGGCTCGTGCCATGAGGTCGTGAAGCTTTAACCTGTTGCGTCTGAGATCCGCGCGCAGAGTTTCAGGCCGAAGCCCGCCGGTTTTTTCGGTGAGACGAAGGCGCTTTCGGGCGCTGAGCTGTAACAGCCCCGTCTCCAGTCGGCGGGCCGTGTGGTCCAGATGTTGGCGGCGGGCCTCGACCATGCGCTCGGGCGGTGGCAGACGGAACCGCTGTAAACGCTCCTGCCGCAACTGCACCAGCCGCGCGAGGGCGCGTTTCTGGCGATGGCCGTGTTCCTGCAAAGTCAGGAAAAGGTCATTTCGGACAGGAACAGCAATCTCGGCGGCACCGGTTGGTGTCGGAGCACGTCGGTCAGAGACGAAGTCGATCAGGGTTGTGTCGGTTTCATGGCCCACCGCAGAGATAAGAGGAATGTCACTGTCGAAGGCGGCCCTGACCACATTTTCTTCATTGAAGGGCCACAGGTCTTCGATAGAGCCCCCGCCGCGTCCAACAATGAGGAGATCGGGACGGTCCGGTGCTGGCAGCTGGTTAAACCCACGGATCGCCTGTTCGATCTGTGTGGCCGCCAGATCCCCCTGAACGAGGACAGGCCACAGAATGACACGGACCGGGAGCCGATCTTCCAACCGATGAAGTATATCCCGGATCACCGCCCCGGTAGGAGAGGTCACGACGCCAATGGTCGCAGGAAGATAGGGGAGCGGCTTCTTATGCTGGGGTTCAAACAGACCTTCCGCCGCCAGCTTTTTCTTGCGGTCTTCCAGCAGGGCCATGAGGGCGCCGACGCCGGCCGGACGCATCGACGAGGCAATCAACTGATAGGCGGAGCGGCCCGGATAGGTTGACAGACGGCCTGTGGCGATGACTTCGAGGCCTTCTTCCGGGCGGAAGTTGAGGCGGCCTGCCTGCGCTTTCCACATGACCGTGTTCAGCACTGCCCTGTCGTCTTTGATGTCGGCGTACATGTGCCCCGAGCGGGCAAGCGTGACGCGCCCAAGTTCCCCTCGGACCCTGACATGTTCATAGGTGGTCTCAACGGTTCTTTTGAGCGCGGCGGACAGTTCGGAAACCGACCATTCCGTTTGGTTTGTTGGAAAGTCTTCGCTCATTTCTGAATTAGTAGCCTGCTCTGGCGGTGTCGTCACCACCGCAGAAGCGACTTATTCAGACCTCTTGCAATGCGTTCCCGAACGGTACATGTGCTGAAGTCATGAAGATTATGGTGATTGGTTCCGGCGGCCGTGAACACGCGCTGGCCTGGAAAATTCGGCAGTCAGCTTTGGTTGACGAGGTGTTTTGTGTGCCCGGCAATCCCGGCATGGATTCTGTCGGCCCCTGTTTTGACGTTGACCCGACTGACATTCAGAACATGCAGGAGCTGGTGCTCCAGATCGTGCCCGACCTCGTGGTGGTTGGTCCGGAGGCCCCACTGGCCGCGGGCCTGTCCGATGCCCTTCGCGCGAGGGGGTTCGATGTTTTCGGGCCGAGCCAGCGTGCGTCTCAATTGGAGAGCTCAAAGGGATTTGCCAAGGATTTGATGGCCAAATATGATATCCCGACCGCAGCCTATGGGCGGTTTACCGATTTGACCGCGGCGCTTGACTACCTTGAAACACAGTCCCCGCCTTATGTTATTAAGGCCGACGGCCTCGCGGCCGGTAAGGGGGTCGTTATCTGTCAGAGTCTGGAGGAGGCTGAAAACGAAGTTGAAGCCATGATGACAGGCAAGTTCGGCGATGCGTCTTCCGAAATTGTCATTGAGGAGTTCATGGAGGGCGAAGAGGCCTCGATTTTTGTCCTCACGGATGGCGAAGGAGCCATTTATCTTCCCGCGGCTCAGGACCACAAACGGGTCGGAGAAGGCGATGCCGGACTCAATACCGGAGGAATGGGGGCCTATGCGCCGGCGCCTGTTGTGACGCCGCGTCTGCTCGAGCTTGTTCAAACCCTGATCGCGGAACCCCTGATCACGGGAATGACTGAGGACGATATGCCCTATCAGGGGGTCCTCTATATTGGCATTATGGTCACCGATCAGGGTCCGAAGGTGGTGGAGTTCAATGCCCGTTTCGGGGATCCGGAGTGCCAGGTCCTGATGGCCGGCCTCCCGGGTGACATTGTCCCGGCCTTGCTGACCTGTGCGACGGGAGGACTCGCCCTCGGTCATCGCCAGATTACGGACATGATGGGGCTGCAGTCCTTTCAGCCGAGTGCGACTGTTGTCTTCGCGGCGAACGGCTATCCAGAGGCTTATGTCAAAGGGGAGGTCATCAGGGGCGTGGACGAGGCCGGAGCGGTGGAGGGTGTGATGGTGTTTCAGGCGGGCACCGACCTCGACGAAACGGGTCAACTGGTCTCCAATGGGGGGCGCGTTTTGGCGATCACCGCCACCGGTGACACGCTGAATGAGGCGTTCAGCAAGGCGTATGCTGGCGTCAACCACGTGGATTGGCCGGGGGGCTTCTACCGCCGGGACATTGGGTGGCGCGTTCGGCAATGACCACCCCTGAGCGGGATCTGACGGAGCTGCTCAGGACGCTGCGCGTCTATGAACATGCGGGGTTATGGGTTTACGAAACGACCGATGAGGCGCCCCAGCTTGAGGGAAGCATCTTCTGGTTCAGGGAGCGGGAAGGGTGGAGTCAGATCCGCCCGGCAACATCCCGCGATGATGCCACCCAGCTGTGGGTGTGGCTGGAACTGGCGGTCTATTCCGATCTGCACGCCATTGGGTTTCTGGCGCACGTTTCAGCCGCACTGACCGCCGCGCAGATTCCCTGCAACGTGATTGCGGCCTACCATCATGATCACCTGTTCGTGCCGGCGTCAGATCGGGAACGTGCGCTTGACGTCCTCAGAGCGCTATCCGCCACACCCTGACGTTGGGGTTGGTATTGTCGGCCCCGGCCGTGGGGGTTAAGCAGGTTCAAATGCTTTAAAATGGGAGGTGGGTATGGCATCTGACGCCAGCGCTCAGGAGCTGTTCACCGGCACGAAGCCTGTTGCAGACACGCATAAATTCGATGAAGCGCGCCTGGCTACGTGGATGGAACAACACGTCGAAGGTTATCAGGGGCCTTTGGAGGTCCGGCAGTTCAAGGGTGGCCAGTCAAACCCGACTTATCAATTGGTTACTCCTGGAAAGACCTATGTGATGCGTCGGAAGCCGCCGGGCAAACTTTTGCCTTCCGCACATGCCGTCGACCGGGAATTTCGGGTCATTTCAGCGCTCTACCCCCTGGGCTACCCGGTGGCACGGCCCTATGGTCTTTGTGAAGATGATAACGTCATTGGGACGATGTTCTATGTGATGGACATGGTTGTCGGACGCATCCTTTGGGACGGCACGCTTCCCGGTATGGATCCGTCTGAACGGCGGGCCATCTACGAAGCCAAGGTGAAGACTTTTGCGGATTTGCATAATGTTGACTGGCGCAAAGCGGGTTTGGAGGGGTTCGGCAAGGAAGGCGACTATGTGGCACGCCAGATCCATCGCTGGACAAAACAATACCAGCTCTCCGAGACCCGGACCCTTGAGAATATGAACCGGCTGATCGATTGGTTGCCGAAAAATATCCCTGCGGGAGATATGACAACCATCGTTCACGGTGACTATCGGCTCGACAATATGGTGCTGCATGCCACCGAGCCGAAGGTGATCGCGGTTCTGGACTGGGAACTCTGCACGCTGGGTGACCCCCTTGCCGACTTTTCCTACCACCTCATGAACTGGGTCATGCCCAGCAATGATCCGGGCCGGGCCGCTCTGATCGATATTGAGGATCTCACACGTCACGGGATTCCGACCTTGGACGAATATGTTGAGCTGTATTGCCAACATACAGGGCGTGAGGGCCTGCCGGAGTTGAATTACTATTTTGCCTATAACGGCTTCCGCCTCGCAGGGATCCTTCAGGGAATCATCGGACGTGTTCGCGACGGGACGGCGTCGAACGCGAATGCCGCAGCCATGGAAGCTCGTGTGGAGCCGCTCGCGGCCTTCGCGGCGGATTTTGCCCGCAAGGCTGGGATGACCGATTAGGATCCATCGGCGCAGCCCGCGGTCTGCAGGTCACCTTTGAAAACATATGTCTGTGCGCCCAGCGGCTGGGTAATCTCGCGGTAAATTCGATTTCCGGGATCATCCCAATGACCTGCAAAGGATTCGAGGCGGGTCAGGCGATCGCCGAGATAGGTCTTCAGGTGCTGGGCGTCGAGAATTCCCCAGTATTCTTTGGGGTCCAGCCGACATGGCCAGTCGGCAGCGTCCTTCTCCATCCGTCGGCTGACGGTCTGAATGAATCCCAGGTCGACCGCCACGCTGGTCAGGTGATCTCGCATATGGTCCCGACCACTCAAGTGTAACATATAATCGAAATCATAACCCAATTGAGCGGTGACAAGATTGATCCGGCTCGGTGCGGCGCCGTCTCGCAGCCAGCCGAACCAGGTGGGGTAATCCATCATGGTAATTCCATGCACGGCAAGATGGGCCGATCGGTGGATGCCGACCTGTTTCAGCCCGGGCAGTAAGACCATGGCGCACGCGGACATGCATTGCCCGGCTATGATGACGGGTTCGCCACGAAGCTGGAGGATCCGGCTCATCAATCGGGCGGTGGCCACATTGCCTCCCGGTGACGTTAGAATAACGCGTTGCGCGGCTGGTAGCTCATTAAGCTTCAGGAATTGCTCAGGAAAAATGGCTGCATTGTAACAAAGAGTACGATCCGTCTCGAAAAATGTCACCCCCTCAGTGTTCAGGCAGCGCGTGACCGCCTGATCCAGAACCGGGTCAGGGGCATCGTACTCGATCTGTCCGGCGGCCTCGGTGTGGAAGGCGTTTAGGAGCCATACCGCGAGGAGAATCACTCGTGCTGGTCCAATCATCTTCATGTCCGAAATGCCCTCGCTCTTTAGGCTCTGGTCGCGGCGATGAAGTGACGGTAACGTACTCAAGTAAGATTTAGCAATGCAGACCTGTAGCGTGGGCAGGTCGATCTTGATGGCATGGTTTGGCGGTCTCGGTTCTTTTACAGCGGGCACCAGACAGGAATGTTGGAATGAAGCATGAGAGCATTGATCGCTGGCGGGGGTATTGGGGGGCTTACCACCGCTTTGGCTCTTCATCGGATCGGCATCGAAGTCGAAGTTCTTGAGCGCGCGGCGATAGTGAAAGAGGTTGGCGCAGGGATCCAACTGAGCCCGAATGCGATGAAGGTTCTTGGGGCTCTGGATCTGGAGACGGATCTGCTGAAGACGGCTTTTGAACCACAGCAATTGGAGATGCGGCTTGGGCGGTCTGGAAGAAAGATCTTTTCGATCCCTGCGGCGGAGTCAGCGCGAAGGCGATGGCATGCGCCATACCTCAATATTCATCGGAGTGATTTGCTCGGGGTTTTGTTGAAAGCCGTCAACGGGGCGAGAGGCGTAACCTTGAGGTTGGGTGCAAAGGTTGTGGGTTATGACACTCATGCCGCCGGGGTCTCGGTACGTCTCGCGGATAAAACCGTCCTGGCCGGCGACTTCCTCGTGGGTGCAGATGGTCTCCACTCAATGGTTAGAACTCAAATGGTGGGAGCGGATAAGCCAACCTATACGGGAAACATGGCCTGGCGCGCGACTGTGCCGTTGGACCAGCTGGGTGCGACCGCCCCACCGCCGACGGCGTGTATCTGGGTCGGAAAAAAACGGCACGCAGTGACATATCGGTTAAGGGGAGGCGCGCTGGCCAATTTTGTCGGGGTGGTCGAGGGCCCGCAGGATGGCATGGAAACATGGACGGACACCGGAAAGAGATCGCTGGCCTTGAGGGATTTCGACGGCTGGAACCCGGTCATAACGACACTCATTCAAAACGCGTCAAGGCTCTATCGCTGGCCTCTGTTTGACCGCACTCCTCTGGGAAGATGGCACGATGAGCGTGTTGTGCTGATCGGGGATGCGGCGCATCCGACGCTACCCTTCCTTGCTCAGGGGGCCGCCATGGCGATCGAGGATGCGTTCATCTTGTCGCGACTGATGGGGGAGTCTGGTACGCAGCCCGCGATATCGGGCTTGCATGCCGAACGCATCCAGAGAACCAGCCGTATTCGTTTGGCATCGAGAACTAATATGGGGTTGTTCCACCGGTCCCATTGGTTCAGTCAATTGGCCACATATGGTCCGATATGGCTTGCCGGACGGCTTATGCCATCGGTGGTTCAATCGAGGCAGGACTGGATTTATCGTTATGACGCAACTGGCAGGCGAGGCTCACCGGTATAGGGCGCGTGGTTCAACGCCATTTGGGGAACTTGCTGCTCCCACCTGTGTTTCACGGATGCGTCAGGCTTGCTCGCGTTGGAACAGAACTCAGTAAACCTGTCGTGGCGCCGGTCCGCTGTTTCCAGGCAATTGGCACCTACCCGTGCAGACCAGCATGTCGGTAAAGAGCATGGGGGTCTGACGTCCTTTTCATGGCCAATAGACAGGTTGAAAAGACAGGGGAGGGCCATTCCGAAGCGGTTGCTGCTTGACAGTGTTTCCTCGGCTTCTTTTTCTGGGAGGCAAGGGGAGGGCGCCATGGCCAACACTGACTTCAAGATCGAACCACTTTTTGCTGAGCCGGTTTTTCGGATGAACATTGCGTCATCCATTTCTCAGACGCAAATCGAGGCGTTAAAGAAATTGAAAATGGTTCAGAACCAGACGAATCTGATCTCCGAAGACCTGTATATTTTTGATCGTCCGGAATTCGCCTCTATCGCAAAGGCCGTGCAGGGCGCTCTGGACGTGTATGCGCGAGAGGTGCTGGGGATCCCGCAATCACTCTATGTGACGCAGTCTTGGGCACTGACCAACCCGCCCGGCGTCGGCATGCATGGGCATACTCACTCGAATTCCGTGGTGTCCGGGTCATTATATTACGCGCCACTGTCACAGCCGACCGCCAATATGATTTTTGATCGTCACAAGACTTATCAGCAGATTCAACTGAAGCCGGAGGCGACCAAGACGAATATTTACAACGCTCCCTATCGGGTGGTGCAGCCAGGTCAGGGCGATATCATCCTGTTCGCGTCCGATATCCAACATCTAGTCGAGCCTAATGCAAGCCAACAGAACCGGCACTCGATTGCATTTAATACTTTTGTGAGTGGAACGCTGGGTGACTACCGGAATGTTTCTGAGCTGACGCTGGCCGGACGGTCCAAATAAGATCTGCACACACAAATGCCGGGGCGTTGATGGCAAGCGGCCTGATGAGGGGTCTCGTCAGGCGGGCTTGAGGCTTTCTTGCGACAAGACACGATAGATTTCCAGCGCGTGCTCGAACACAACTTTGTCCGTGTCTGAGATTTGGGGAAGATCTGAAATCGGCTCGGTAAACCCCGTGGAGGCGTAAACTCGATCGTACCAATGCCTGGCCCAGACACCGTCTTCTGGTCTTGGCCCAGAGCGCCAGTGCAGCATCGTCTTCTGATAAGGGATACTCAGAGCGTCACACAAGGCCCTCAGGAGACGATCAGGCTGTCTGAGTACGTCATCACTGTCGATCACCACGGGTCGCTGGCCGGTGAGGGTTTCAGCGATCTGAAAAAGTTCCAGCTGGCGCGAATATCCCAGAGCATCGGTTGAGACCTGTTCCATCTTGTTGCGATAAGAGGCAATCACTCTCGCCGGGTGGCGGATCAGAAAAGCGTGTTTCATTCCGGCCATCCAGTCGATGGGGATACCTGGAATCATGTGATGGGTCATATGTTTCTGATAGAAGAGGCCAGCCTCCACCGGCTCCTGGGCAAGGAGCCGACCAACCTTCGCAGGGTCTGTTTCATGGTGGTCAACAATCTCCTTCCACATGGGATGTTTCAAACCCGTCAGTGACAGATACGCTGCGTAGAATGGCTCATCTATACAGAAGGTATCGGACCGGGCCCCAAAGCTTCGCATCATCGCGGTCGACAGGTTTCGAGGACCAGACCACATCGCAATCCTGATGATTTCATGTTTCATACGATGGCCGTCAGATTCTGCTGTACAAGTTCGGAATAAAGCGTTGCGACTTTCTGCGTAATCGGACCGTCGAGCACGGCAATGCCCCGACCGTCGACTTCCTTTACCGGGCTCACGCCTGCAAAGGTTCCGGTCAAAAACACCTCATCCGCGGAATAGACATCTACCAGAGAGAACCGTTTTTCAAAGGCGGGGATACCGGCCTCCCGGCAGACTTTCAGGATGTTTCCCCGCGTGATGCCGCCCAGACAATATTCGGGGGGTGACGTCCAGACCTCCCCATTTCGGACGATGAAAAAATGCGTTGAATTACATGTTGCTACAAATCCTAGCGGGTCGAGCATCAGCGCTTCGTCGTAGCCGGCCTTCTCGGCCTGAATGCACGTGAGAATACAATTGAGCTTCGAATGCGAGTTGAGTTTCTGATCCTGCTCCGCCGGACCGGTCCGACGAACATGAACCGTGAACAAGCGAGCGCCATGGTCCCGAACGGTTTTGAGCGGCATTTTATATTCGGGAATGATCACAAGACTTGGGTCTGAGATCGTGAAGCGCGGCGCCTGATATGGGCTCTTCTTGATACCGCGTGTGACCATGAGGCGAACGTGGACCCCATCTTCCATGCCATTTGCTCGCAGACAGGTCATCAGGTGACGACAGACCTCCTCACGCGTTAAAGCACTGTCGATGTCTAGGGCGGCGAGACCCGCGAAAAGCCGATCCAGATGCGCCTCCAGA
>Ga0213866_10002726_pt1 | contig 12259 bp, 9 predicted proteins | sample PICome_11_FD_160079 | JGI IMG/M metagenome (GOLD analysis project Ga0213866, IMG submission 160079) | Coastal seawater microbial communities near Pivers Island, North Carolina, United States - PICO284 | ecosystem: Environmental > Aquatic > Marine > Coastal | place: USA: North Carolina... | reverse complement strand
GTGCAGACGCCATAAGCGCGGCGGGTCGGGCGCGCCAACCGGCTTGCCGTCAACGCTGATATGGTCTTGCGGCACAACATTAAATGCCGGTGAGGCAAGTTTACGGCCATTGACGCTGACGCGACCGGCGGCGATATAGGCTTCCGCTTCGCGGCGCGAGCAGACACCGGCACGCGCCAGCACTTTGGCGATGCGGTCGCCTTCAAAAGCCGATTTATCGGTTGATTTAGCACTCGATTTAGCACCCGATTTAGTAGGGGCTTTCAAAGGCGCTTTGGCGGCGCTGCCGGTTCGGCGCTTGCGGTCAGATTTGGGGTCGCGTGTCATTGTGACTGACTAGCATGAAGCGCCCCCGCCGTGCTAGCCTGATAAAATGGGAAGCACCACGGAAAACAAAGATTATATGGGCATGGCGCTGGCCGAGGCCGAGGCGGCGGCGCGCGCCGGTGAAGTGCCGGTTGGCGCGGTGATTGTCGGCCCGACCGGAGCGGTGCTGGCGCGCGCCCATAACCGGATGCGCGGCCACCATGACCCAACCGCCCATGCCGAAATCACCGCCATTCGGGCGGCCTGCGCGGCGCTTAGCAATGAACGCCTGACCGGTTGCGATTTATATGTCACGCTGGAGCCATGCCCAATGTGTGCTGGCGCGATTGCCGAAGCACGCCTCGCGCGGCTCTATTATGGCGCGGCAGATATGAAAGGCGGGGCGGTGGATAATGGCATCGCCCTGTTCGCCCAAGCCTCCTGCCATCACCGACCCGAAATATATGGCGGCTTGCGTGAAACCGATTGCGCCGCCCTGCTGAGAGATTTTTTCGCCCTGCGGCGAAATGTAACCTGATGCCCGCTTTTTTTCTGGTAAGCTTTGAACCAGACTGCTTAAATCACCACACTACTTGGAGAGGGAGAGACCGATGATTTTTGAACATAATGAACGCACCAAGGAGCTGATTGCCCGGGTTGAGGCATTTATGGATGCCCATATTTACCCCAATGAAGCCACCTATGCACAACAAATGGAAGATTTCGGCGAAAATCGCTGGCAGGTTCCCGCCATTCTTGAGGAGCTGAAAGAAAAGGCCAAGGCGGAAGGCTTGTGGAATCTGTTCCTGCCTGAAAGCGATCGCGGCTATGGCCTGTCCAATGTGGAATATGCGCCCTTATGCGAAATTATGGGTCGGGTCGGTTTTGCCTCGGAAGTGTTTAACTGCTCGGCGCCCGATACCGGCAATATGGAAGTGCTGGAACGCTATGGCAATGACCGCCACAAGGAAGAATATATGAAGCCCTTGCTGGACGGTAAAATCCGTTCGGCCTTTTTGATGACCGAACCGGCTGTTGCCTCCTCGGATGCGACCAATATCGAAACCCGTATTGAGCGCGATGGTGATGAATATGTCATTAACGGGCGCAAATGGTGGTCATCCGGTGTTGGCGACCCGCGCTGCTCGATTGCCATTGTGATGGGTAAAACCAATCCCGACGCGCCGCGCCACCAGCAGCAATCACAAATCTTGATGCCGCTTGACGCGCCGGGCGTGAAAGTCGAGCGCATGTTGCCGGTCTTTGGCTATGATGATGCCCCGCATGGTCATGCTGAAGTATTGCTTGAAAATGTCCGCGTGCCGGCTGAAAACCTGCTGCTCGGCGAAGGCCGTGGCTTCGAGATTGCTCAAGGGCGGCTTGGCCCGGGGCGGATTCACCATTGCATGCGGACGATTGGCGTTGCCGAGCGCGCGCTTGAAAAAATGTGCACCAGGCTGATGAGCCGCACCGCCTTTGGCAAAGTCGTTGCCGACCAGAGCATTTGGGAACAGCGCATTGCCGAAGCGCGCACCAATATCGAAATGACCCGCCTTTTGACCATGAAAGCCGCCTATATGATGGATACGGTCGGCAATAAGGTGGCGAAAAGCGAGATTGCCCAAATTAAAGTGGCTGGCCCGCGCATTGCCCTGCAAGTCATTGATGATGCCATTCAGGCGCATGGCGGCGGCGGTGTGACCAAGGATTTCGGTCTGGCGCGCATGTATGCCAGCATCCGCACGCTGCGGATTGCCGACGGGCCGGATGAAGTGCATAACCGCACCATTGCCCGTCTGGAAATGAAAAAATATGCCGATTTGAGCCAATCCGGTGAAGCGGAAATGAAAACGCTGGACGTGCCCCGCAGCTAATTGGCGTGCATTGTTGAAATCAACCCCGCCCGTCACGCGATGGGCGGGGTTTTTTAACGCCGCCCGAACAGGCGTTCAATATCGGTCAGCTTCAATTCCACATAGGTTGGGCGGCCATGATTGCATTGGCCAGAATGCGGCGTCGCCTCCATATCGCGCAAGAGCGCATTCATTTCCTCAACACTCAAACGGCGACCGGCGCGCACGGAAGTATGGCAGGCCAAAGTGCCGCAAATCTCTTCCAGCCTTTCTTTCAGCGCCAGCCCTTCGCCAAGCTCCGCCATTTCTTCGGCCATATCGCGCACCAATTGGCTATAATCAGCGCCATACAGCATGGCTGGCACTTCGCGCAGCAACAGGCTGGCCTGTCCCGCCGCACCGGGGCCGAAACGCTCCAGCACAAAGCCCATTTCCGCTAATTCCTCGGCGCGGGTCAGCAGACGGTCCGCCGCTTCCTGCGCCAATTCTACCACTTCGGGAACCAGCAAAATCTGCCGCGCTATGCCGCGTGCGGCGATTTGCGTTTTCATGCGCTCATAAACCAGCCTTTCATGCGCCGCGTGCTGGTCAACAATGACGAACCCGTCGGCTGTTTGCGCCAGAATATAGGTTTCATGCAATTGCGCCCGCGCCAGCCCCAGCGGCGGCAAATCGGCAGGCATATCGGGCGATAAGGCGGTCGCACCACCGGTCATACCGGCACTCATCCAATCGGCGGCAGCGGCGGCGGCGGCCATCATACTGGCTGCCGGCTCTGCCATGCCCTCTTGCGACATGGGATACGCCGATTGCGCGTGGGGCGCCTGAAAAGCTTGTGCCGCCTGAAAAGCTTGTGCCGCCTGATAGAGATGCCCCTGCCCGCTGCCGGTATAATGCGGCGCATTGCCGGGGCGAAAAGCGGCCAGCGTGCTTTCGGCCACTGTCGTTGCCGCCCTGTGTCCGGCCGCGCCAAGCGCGGCGCGCAAAGCCCCGACAATCATGCCGCGTATTTGACCGGCATCACGAAACCGCACTTCGGTTTTTGCCGGATGCACATTCACATCAAGCTGGGCGGGCGGCATATCAACAAACAGCGCCAATGCCGGATGCCGATTACCGGCGAGAAAATCCTGATAAGCACCGCGCACCGCGCCATTGAGCAGACGGTCTTTAACCGGACGGCCATTGACCACCAGATATTGTTTTTGCGCTGTTGCGTGATTGAAAGTCGGCAATCCGGCAAAACCGTAAAGCCGCACCCCGTCGCGCTCAGCCGCCACGGCGACCGCATTATCGCCAAAATCGCGCCCCATAATGGCCGACAGCCGCGCCAATTGGGCGTCTGTTCCGGCATTGGGCAATGCCTGTTCGGCGGCATAGGCAAAGCTGCGCCGCCCATCGGAGGTCAGGGAAAAGCCGATTTCGGGATGCGCCATTGCCAATCGTTTCAGCACATCGCTCACCGCGGCGGTTTCGGCGCGGTCGGATTTCAGAAATTTCAGCCGCGCCGGTGTCGCATAAAATAAATCGCGGACGCTGACCCGCGTGCCGGGCGACCCTGCTGCCGGGGCGGGGGGCGTCACGTGCCCGCCTTCAACCTTGATTTCCATAGCCGAGCGCGCTTCAACCGGCCGCGAGACAATCGACAGGCGCGCCACTGCCCCGATTGACGGCAAAGCCTCGCCGCGAAAGCCCAGCGTGGTGATTTGGAACATGCGCTGGCCGCCATCGCCTTCCGGCAATTTCGACGTGGCATGGCGTTCAACCGCCAATTGCAAATCAGCCTCATACATGCCGCAGCCATTATCTTCAACCAGAATCAGGCTTTTGCCGCCATTGCCAAGGCTGACATCAATCCGCCGCGCCCCGGCATCAATGGCATTTTCCACCAATTCCTTGACCGCACTGGCCGGACGCTCGACCACCTCACCGGCGGCGATACGGTTGATTGTGGCTTCTGTAAGGCGGCGTATCCGGCTCATGGTTTTCCGCGTCAGGCCGTCTCCGGCATGTCCTGCATATATTGTTTGGCGCGTATTTTGGCATCTTCCACCGCTGGCTGGTCAAAAGCGTCAATGTCCAGTAAATGCGCGGTGAAAATCGTCTCCAACATAAAATGCATCAATAAAGCGCCAATGGTTTCATCATTTATGGCGTTAAGTTCAATATGGCGTATGGGACGTCCACGCGCAACCAGCGCATCGCGCGTGCCAAGCACTTCTGCTTCCACCAGATTGCCCATGGGCTGACCGGCCAGCATAGCCAGCCCGGCATCAGCGCCAAAACCTGCGGGCGGCACACAACCGCGCCCGCGCGTATCATGCGACACCAAAGTGTATAATTTGTCATCCGGCCCGTCGAGATAGAGCTGCAATTGGCTGTGCTGGTCAACCGGCCCCAGCGCATTAACCGGCAGCGAGCCTTTGCCCTGTTTGCCGAGGCTTTCCGCCCAGAGCTGGCGATACCAGAAAGTCAGCCTTTCCAGCCTGTCAGCATAGGGCAACATGACCGAAATCATCCGCCCAGCCTGCATATGCGCCATATTCAGCGCCGCCCCCTGCACGGCAGGGCAGGCGCGCATGTCGCCGGTCATCAGCCCATCTATCACGCCTTGCGCGCCATCGCGTATGGCTTGCGGGTCACCACCCGCCCAAATCGCCGGTAACAGGCCGACATTGGTCAGCACGGCAAACCGCCCGCCAATGGCATCTTCATGCGGCAAAATCGGCAGCCCATAATGGTCAGCCAGACGCCGCAAGGCATTGTCAGCCGCACCGGCAATCGCGCCAATATGCTTGGCCGGGTCAAGCCCTTGCGCGGCCAGTGCCGACAGCGCCCCGCCCAATTGCATCATGGTTTCCGCCGTGCCGCCGGATTTGGAGACGACCAGAAAGCGTGTTGTTTGAAGCGGCGTATCGAGCAGCCGGTCATAGCTGTCGGCGTCCAGATTGTCGCAAAATACCAGCTCCGGCGTGGCATGAAAGCCCGGCGTCAGCGCGCCATGCACTTGCGCCAGCACTTGCGCGCCAAGGCTGGAGCCGCCGGTCGCCAATATCAATATCCGCGTCGCGCCCTCACCCATACGCGCCGCCAAAGCCCGCATATCATCCATGTCGGCGCGCATGGCAGGCATAGCCAAATGCGGCAAGGGCGCTTGCCTTTGCTGGGTCACAAAAGCGTCAAGCACCCCCAAAGCAGCGTCATAATGCGGGGTGATATCGGCTGTGAGAGCCGTGTCGATAATATGGTGCATGAAAACCTCTCGAAAAACCGGCGAATCGCGGCACGTTAGCGTCAGCTTACAAAACCCCGGCGTGGCCTGCCAAGCGCGCAAAGCCTGAAAAGCCAAGAAGCCAGTGGGCAATTCCCGTCTTGTTGGGCTTGAACTTGGCGGCGCGATGCGTAGAGTGTCGCCATGAGATTTGTTAAGCATTTGCTGGCGCCGACCGCCAAAGCGACGGACAGTATTGCCTCCGACAAAAGCGGCACTGAAGACGCGATTGCCGCCCGCCTGTTATTGCTTGGCGCGCTGGCCGGATTGCTGATTGCCGCTTTGTCGGCGCTGCCCGCGCAACGCCGCGATATTGACGAAAGCGGGGCGATTGCCAAAATCAATGACCGCCATATTGACCGCGCCAGCTTCGCCACTGCCTATCAAGCGCTGCTGGCGGATAAATCCAAAGCCCCGTCCGAGGCTGATCGCAGGCTGGTGCTTGACCGGCTGATTGAGGAAGAATTGCTGGTGCAGCGCGGCATGGAAATCGGCCTGCTGGATGGCGACGCCGCCGTTCGCAAGGCGATTGCCAATGCGGTGATAGAATTTGTCATGACGCAAGGCGGTCAGGCGCAATTTTCCGAGGATATGCTGCGTAGCTATTACGCCGCCAATAAGCATTTATTCACGCCGGCCGACCGCTTGCAGGTGGAACGGATTTTTGTCCGTCGGGTGGATGCCAATGGCACGCCCATTGGCAATGATGAAAGCCTGACGCGCCGCCTTGATGCGGTGCGCGCCGCCTTGCTGCAAGGCGAGGCTTTTGGCAATGTCAGAAACCGGCTCGGCGATGCATTGCTGCCGGATTTGCCGCGCACCATGCTGCCAAGGCTGAAAATGTATGATTATCTGGGGCCTGATTTGACCGAAAAAGCTGGTCGCCTGCCCGAAGGCGGCATTTCCGATGCAATTGCCGCCGGCGAGGGCTGGCATTTTCTTCATATTGTGCGTAAACAGGCCAGCGCGCCGCCGGCATTTGAGGATATTCGCCCGCAAATTGTCGATGCGCTGCGCCGGTCGAGCGACGATGCCGCCTTACGCAATTATCTGGTCTGGCTGAAATCGCGGGCCGATATTGTGCTGGCCGATGATGCGCCGCAATGATGGCGCGCCCTGCTCTCTCTTTCTGGCAGTATTGCGCCGCTTTGCCGGTCATTATGGCGATTCTTATTGTCGGCACGGGCAATGCGGCGGCGCATAATAAAAGCCTCAGCTTTTCCCAATGGCATTGGTCGGGGCAGGCGGTGAAATTGGTTTTCACCGTGCCGCAACGCGATGTCACCTTGCTGCCTATGGTCGGGCGCGGCGCTTCCTTAAGCGATGCGCTGGCCGTGCATTTGAACCGCGCCATTGAGCTGAGCCAGCTCGATTCAAAATGCAGGCTCACCGCGCAATATCGCCGTGTCGCCGCGCGTGAGGGCTATTTGCGCCTTGAAGCGCAATTCACCTGCTATTCCGCCGAGGCGCCGATTAAAGTGACGCAAAATGCGTTTTTCAATCTGGCTACCAGCCATGTGCATTTTGCCCGTTTCCGCCTTGATGACGAAAAAACCGGTGGCGCGGAAGTGCTGTTCACCACCGGCCAGCGTGTCTATGAATTGACGCGCAGCGCGGAGGGCGCACGCGCACGCGGTTATACCGGCAATGTGCTGGCCAGCTATGTCTGGCTTGGCATGGGGCATATTCTGGTCGGCATTGACCATTTGGCGTTTCTGCTATGCCTTTTGATACTTGCCCGTTCGACGCGGCAGGCGGTGTTTCTGGTGACCGGTTTCACGGCAGGCCACAGCCTGACGCTGATGCTGGCCGCTTTGGGGCTGGCAAATCCGGATGCGGTTTTCGTCGAATCCATGATTGGCCTGTCCATTGCGATTATGGCCGCCGAGCCGGTTTTGGCGCGCCGTGGTCTTTTGCCCGCATTGGGTTTGCTGGCCGTGCCATTGCTGTTTTTCATAGCCTTGCCGACCATTATCGGCGCGGGTCGCATTCCGCCCGGCGGTTGGGCCGGTTTGATGCTGTTTATCATGTGCTATGGCCTGATTGTGAAAACCCCGCAGGACAGCCTGCGGCTTGCGCCAGTTCTGACATTTGCTTTTGGCCTGTTTCACGGCTTTGGCTTTGCCGGTCAATTAAGCGATATCGGCCTGCCGGTCGGGCAGAAGCTGGTCGCCTTGTTCGGCTTTAATTTGGGCGTTGAGCTGGGTCAATTATTGGTGCTGGTGCCGGCCTTGCTGTTTGGCCGTTATGTGATTGCCGAATTGCCCAGGCTGAAAATTGCCTGGTCAGATATTGGCGCGGCGCTGCTGACCGGCTTTGGCATGTTTTTATTCGCCCAGCGCGCCTTTTTCTAGATGCAGCTTACAAGCTCAACGGGTGGTCGGCGATAAGAATACCGTCTTCATCGGCGTAAAGGCAGTCGCCGGGATAAATCTTGACCCCGCCAATCTGCACCGGCACATCATAAGTGCCAAGGTCGCGCTTATGGCTTTTTTTCGGGTGCGCTGCCAGCGCTTTAATCCCGACATTGGCAGCCTGCAATTCGGCGCGGTCGCGCACGCAGCCATTTATCACAATACCAGCCCAGCCATTCTCGGCGGCCAATGCCGCCAGATTGCCGCCAAACAGGGCGCAATTCATTGACCCGCCGCCATCAACCACCAGCACGCGCCCTTCCCCGGCTGTCTCAACGGCGGCGCGAATTTTGGTATTGTCCTCAAAAGTCACCAGCGTTGTAACCGGGCCGGAAAACCGCACCCGTCCACCAAAATCGGAGAATATGGGTGCAAGATGGCGCAAATTGCCATTGGCGGCATCAGACAGGTCAGTGGTCGCATAATCGGTCATGCAGGTCTCGCTTAATCAAAAAAATAGGCCCGCGAGAGAGGGGTTTCCCGCGGGCCTTGTCAATACGACAGCCAATCAGAATTGGTTCATCGTATTATCTTCACCGGATGCCAAAAGGGCATTATCGCCGGAGAAATACTCTTTATGGTCGTCACCAATGTTGGAACCGGCCAAATCTTGGTGCTTGACCGAAGCCTGACCGCGCCGGATTTCCTGACGCTGAATGTCGCGCACATAGGCCAGCATGCCCAACTCACCGAAATAGCCTTCCGACAGCATATCCGTGCCAAGCGCGGTTTCGTGATAGGTCGGCAGGGTAATCAGATGGTGGAAAATGCCCGCCTCACGCGCGGCATCGCGCTGGAAGCTCTGCACCAACCGGTCGGCCTCAACCGCCAGATCGCTCTCGTCAAACTCCGGCGCCATCAGACCTTGCGGCTCGGAAGCCGGATCCGGATAGGCCGACACATCTTTGCCCGCAGCCTGCCAATCAGCATAGACTTGATTGCGGAAATTCAGCGTCCAATTAAAGCTCGGTGAATTATTATAGACCAGCTTGGCATTGGGAATGGTCTCCCGAATACGATTCACCATGCCGGCAATTTGCGCGACATTCGGGCGCTCAGTCTCAATCCACAGCATATCCGCACCGCTTTGCAGCGAGGTCACGCAATCAAGCACCACACGGTCTTCGCCGGTATCCTCGCGGAACGCATAAAGGCCATTGGGCAAGCGCACCGGCTTAACCAGCGTGCCATTTTGCATCAGCGTTGTCTCGCCATGCGCCAGCGCGCTGTCAGCACCGACCGGCTCGGTTTTCAGGAAGCTGTTATATTGGTCGGCCAAATCACCCGGCTGTTGTGACACTGGGATTTTTTGCGTGAGGCCAGCGCCCAATGAATCTGTGCGCGCCACGATAATGCCGTTTTCAATGCCAAGTTCCAAAAACGCATAGCGCACGGCATTGATTTTTGAGACGAAATCTTCATGCGGCACAGTCACCTTGCCGTCTTGGTGACCGCATTGTTTGGCGTCAGATACCTGATTTTCAATCTGAATGGCACAGGCTCCGGCCTCAATCATTTTCTTTGCCAGCAAATAAGTCGCTTCTTCATTGCCGAAACCGGCATCAATATCAGCAATGATTGGCACGACATGGGTTTCGAAATTGTCGATTTTGGCCAGCACCGCATCAACATCGCCGCCATTGGCGCGCGCTTCGTCCAATTCCACAAACAAATGCCGCAATTCGCGCGCATCAGCCTGTTTCAGGAAAGTATAAATCTCTTCAATCAGGCCGGGCACGGATGTTTTCTCATGCATGGACTGGTCGGGCAGCGGGCCGAAATCTGAGCGCAGCGCGGCAACCATCCAGCCGCTGAGATAAACATAGGATTTATCAACCGTCTTTTGGTGGCGTTTCACTGCCATCAGCATTTGCTGGGCGGTAAAACCGTGCCAGCAGCCAAGCGATTGGGTGTATTTTGAGCTGTCGGCATCATAATCTGCCATATCCTTACGCATGATATCCGCCGTATAGCGGGCGATATCAAGGCCGGTTTTGAACCGGTTCTGCAATTGCATACGGGTTACATATTCGGCGTTAATTGCCGACCAGCTATTGCTTTGGGCGGAAAGCATTTTCTGGTTTGCCGCGACCAGATCCATATATTTCGTCATCTGTCACTCCTTTGCTTGGCAGTTGCTGACCTGTGATTTCAGACGCATACACAATCGACAATCGTAAGTCTATAAAAGATTAAGATATTGAAATTATTAAAGTAAAAAAGTTTACAGATTCCAGAGAAAATTATGTTATATATGTAAACATTGTAAACTTTACGATGCTGGCAAGGGTCGGGGGCAGGCCGCTAAAGGTTTGGAAAAGCGACGAAATTATGAGTGAAGCGAGCAATCGTCTTGTTGAGCGCAAATTATTTGCTGGCGCGCGCGTGCGACGCCTGCGGCGCGAACAAAGGCTGACCCAAGCCGCTATGGCCGAAGCGCTGGGCATTTCAACCAGCTATCTCAATCTGATTGAACGCGACCAGCGCCCGATTTCGGCGCAGATATTACTGCAATTGGTGGAAGTGTTTGACATTGACCCGCGCGGTCTGGCCGGTGACGAGGAACAACGAGCATTGGCCGCCCTGCATGAAGTGTTTATTGACCCGCTTTTTGCCGATTCGGCGGTTTCCAAGGCCGAATTGCAGGATATCGCCACAGCCAGCCCGGCGGCGGTGGATGCGATTGCCCGGCTCTATCAGGCCTATTTGCAGATTCGCGCCAGCAATGAATTGCTGGCCGAGCAATTGGTCGATACGGATACGCCGGAAAACCCCGGTTCCGGCATGGCGCTGGAAGAAGTGCGCGCCTTTATTTCGCAGCAGAATAATTATTTCGCCGCCTTGGATGAGGAGGCTGAAACCCTGCATGAGGCGGTGATGCAGGGCCATGATGAACCCTATCTGGCCTTGCGCGCGCGGCTTGAACAAAATCATCAGGTGAAAACCCGAATCGCGCCGGTTGAAGTGATGGAAAACACGCTGCGCCGCTATGACCGGCACAGGCAGACAATTTTCCTGTCCGAATTGCTTGACCAGCCGGGGCGTTCTTTTCAACTGGCCTATCAGCTGGCCTATTTTGAGCAAAGGCCGGTGATTGAGGATATCATTCATCAATCGAGCATGGAAAAGGATGACGCGCATATAATGGCGCGGATTGCGCTGGCCAATTATTTCGCCGCCGCCGTGCTGATGCCCTATAACGCCATGCTGCGAACGGCGGAAAGCAATCAATATGACATTACCCTATTGGGGCGGCGCTTCGGCACCAGTTTCGAGCAGGTTTGCCATAGGCTGACAACATTGCAACGCCCCGGCGCGCGCGGTATTCCGTTTTTCCTTATCCGCGTTGACAATGCCGGTAATATCTCCAAGCGGTTTTCGGCGGCTGGTTTTCATTTTGCCCGTTTTGGTGGCACTTGTCCGCGCTGGCATGTGCATGATGCGTTCAGGATTCCGGGCAAAATCTCCACCCAGCTTGTGCAAATGGAAGATCGCACACGCTATTTTTCAATCGCCCGCACCGTCAGCCGCGACAATTCAGGCTTTGGCGTGCCGGATAATCAATTTGCCCTGGCGCTGGGCTGCGACATTAAACATGCGCCGCGCCTGGTTTATGCCAAAGGCGTTGATTTGGACAGCGAGGCGGGCGACACGCCAATTGGTGTCAATTGCCGATTATGCGAACGACGCGATTGCAACCAGCGCGCAACGCCCTCGGTCAATCGCGCCCTGCGTATGGATGAACATGTGCGCGGTGTGTCGCCATTTGACTTTTAAGCCCCAACAGGGCTTGCCCGAAACCGGGGAAAACGATAGGAACGGCAGGTCAGGAAGGTAACATGTCAGAGCGCAAGGCAAAAAAGCAGAAAAAATTCAAACCCAAGGCGCGCGTCCCGCGCGGCTTCCGCGATATGGCGGGTGATGAGCTGCGCCTGCAAAACTATATGATTGCCACGATTTCCGCCGTTTATGAATCCTATGGCTTTGCCGCGCTGGACACATCGGCCTTTGAATATGCCGATGCGCTGGGCAAGTTTCTGCCCGATGATGACCGACCCAATGAGGGTGTGTTCGCGCTGGAAGATGATGATGGGCAATGGATGAGCCTGCGCTATGATTTGACCGCCCCTTTGGCGCGCTATGTCGCCGAGCATTATGACCGCCTGCCCAAGCCCTTGCGGCGCTTCCAATGGGGGCCGGTCTGGCGCAATGAAAAGCCTGGCCCGGGGCGCTATCGGCAATTTCTGCAAATTGACGCCGATACGGTCGGTGCGGGCAATCAGGCGGCGGATGCCGAGATTTGCATGATGGCGGCCGATTGTATGCAGGCTTTGGGCATGGCGCGCGGCGATTATCTGGTGCGTATCAATAATCGCAAAATCATGGATGGCCTGTTGGATGCGATTGGGCTTGAT
>Ga0213866_10002725_pt1 | contig 12262 bp, 6 predicted proteins | sample PICome_11_FD_160079 | JGI IMG/M metagenome (GOLD analysis project Ga0213866, IMG submission 160079) | Coastal seawater microbial communities near Pivers Island, North Carolina, United States - PICO284 | ecosystem: Environmental > Aquatic > Marine > Coastal | place: USA: North Carolina... | reverse complement strand
GAGCACATTACGATGTAATCGGGACTTATCAACAAATTCTGCTTATGCTTAGCCCTGCAAGCCGAAACAGGTTTCAGTCAGAGAATGAGATCATCCACGTCTTACACAATCTCGCGGTAGATATGCCTGAATCAAACGATAAAGCCGCCCTGACCCGTGCCCTGAAGAAATACGAGGCCGATACAGATAAGGCCACCGGACGCACCCTCCAGGGGAATTCGGAGATCTTCTCTCCCTTCGGTCCTTTAATTTCACGCAGTTGGCTCCCCGAGGAACCGCTGGCTAGTATTGCCGCCTATATAGAGCGACTAGAGCTCCCGGAGCACAGCTGTGAATTCCAAATACCACAATCCGTCGTAGAAGCGGGATCGACCTCCCTCGCCGATTGTGTTTCTACGCGCATTGCGGATTACCTCGCTACGGCTGATCGGAGTGAAGGGCAGGTTTCATCCATTCAATTTGAGCGTTTTTGGGCCGTTTACCAGCGGGAGGGATCACCTAGCCCGATGCACTTTCATTCTGGCGACATCTCCGGCGTGCTATACCTTCGGGTACCCAGTATCGCTTCAGCCGAGCTCAGCAAGAGCTACATTTCTGGCCGGCAAGCCGGCCACCTGAACTTCATAATCGGTGGAAAACAACCCTACTCTCGTTCCCTGGCCAGCTTCTCTCCCGAGGTTGGTCAACTCTACATCTTTCCAGCCTGGTTGCTGCACGGGGCCGAGCCCTTTAGCGGCGCAGGGGATAGGCTGTCCATCGCTTTTAACGCGTTTGTGGACAAACCCGTCGCATGACGGCACCAATAGAAACTCGCGTACTGGCGGTCACCGGACCACCAGGCAGCGGTAAAACGACACTTACCACAGCGCTGGCCAAGCGGCTGTCAGCCGCCACCGTGTTCTACGACGACTTTGAACAGACCACACGCAAGTCACCCCAGGCTGTGAAAGAGAGCCTGCAGAAACATGGCGATTTTCGGAGCCTTGAGGTGCCGGGGTTTGCTGAGGCGATACGAGGTGCCAGAGATACAGGCGATCACCGCTGGCTGATTGTAGAAACCCAGCTGGGCAGATCCCACCTGCCCTCCCGGCCATTGATCGACACGCAGATCTGGATTGAAGCGCCTCTGGATATCGCACTCGCGCGCGTGCTGCTTAAATTCTCAGAGGAAGCTGTTCGCACCTCAGACCAACTGCAGGCGAGGTTTCACTGGCAGGCGGGCTACCTGCGAAACTATACTGAATCGGTCAGGGAGACCTTGTGCCTTCAGCGGCGTATTATCGCAGCCGACTCAGACCTGATCGTCGATGGACAGCTTACTACTGCCGAGCAGTTAGAGGCCTGCCTCACCTTTGTGGAGGGAGATTCCTAACGCCATGACGCCCCTCACTCTTGACGCCTCAGACTACACACCTTCCAATCCGTACCAGTATCTGGAGGTAGATGCCTTCCTAAGGGACTTCGCCGCCAGTCAGGCGTTGGCTGCAGCCGTGAAGCTTGGATTGATCGAGGAACTCCGGTCTCGCGGGCCCCTGCCCACCGATGATCTGTCGGAATTTCTTGGACAAAACAGTGACCCGCTGTTACTGATCCGGATATTGGAAACAAATGAAGTTGTGCATGAGGAATCGGATGGCTGGCAGTTAACACCAGCGTTCAAGTGCATTGCGCCTTTCAGCGACTACCTGCTGTCAAAAATCGAGTTTTCAAACCTCATCAGTTCGGATTTGCAGGAGCACTTTGACCTCTTTGTCACAGATATGTCTCAGTTTATGCGGAGCGCGGAAGTCTTCGAACTATTTGGCTATCACCGATGTTTTGATGTTACCGAAGAAAATCTGACAACCACTCATCGCTGGATGCGATTCACAACGGCACTGACTCGGCATGAAGCGCGCGTTGTCGCGGCGGAGACAGACTTCTCTTCAGTGAATTCTGTGCTGGATATTGGTGGCAATAGCGGCGAGTTCGTACTGCAACTGTGTAAATCCAATCCTCACCTGGCTGCTACCGTCGTAGACCTCCCCGTCGTGTGCGCCATCGGCGAAAAGCATCTTGCAATGGAGACAGAGCGGGAACGCATCTCCTTCCATGTCGCTGATGCGATTCGTGAACCTCTACCTTCAGGCTTCGATATGGTGACGTTCAAGTCGTTACTCCACGATTGGCCTATCCAGGGCGTGGACCTGTTTCTTGAGAAAGGCGTCGCGTCGCTGGCGACTGGAGGACGTTTGTTAATTTTCGAGCGAGGCCCGCTCAATCTTGGCACTGATGTTGTGGATTATTCAATGATTCCGATGCTGTTGTTCAATCGTTCCTTTCGACCACCTGACCACTATATAAACACGCTGGCCAGACTTGGCTTGCAGGATATCTCCATCAGGGAAATACAGCTAGATACGCCTTTCTATCTCATCGAGGCTGTTAAGGCGAGCTGACGCCGTTCGTGCGACTGTCAGGAACGTCTGTCAGTCAGAAATCGCGCCTGGCAATTTACGCCAGCAGGAATATCCAGACCCGGGTTAGGCAGGTTCAATCGTACCCCGAAGGTGGCACTCGCTGCGTCTATCACCTTGTCGGTTACGATCACATTGGCTATGTAAGTGCCGCCGATCGGATCATCCAGAGTCACTTCCGCCTGCATCCCAGTATCGATGTCTCTGTACATACTCATCGGCACGAGAAGTTCAACATACAGAGGATCAATCGATGCGACGACCATGATGGGAGACTGTTCATGAACATTCTCTCCCTCCGCTAAAAGCAGATCGATAACAACACCTTTGAAAAGGCTCAGGATAGACTTTTGCTGTAACAGTGTTTTCCAACGCTCAAGTTCCGACTTTTCGACTTCAAGCTCTATTTCTGCCTGCTCTAACGCCTCGTCAGACGTCATTGACTGCTGTTTCAATGTATAGAAGCGATCAACCCTGGACTGCAGGAACTTGATGCGAGTTCTGGAAAGCTCAACTGATATGCGCTCGAGGTCGTCTTCCAGCCTAGCCAAGAGCTGGCCTTTTTCTACCGTGTCGCCGCGTTTGACGGGGATGTCGCGAAGAATGCCCGTCGTGGAAGATCCCATTTTAACCACGCGATGTGGCTGAATAAGACAATCCAGCACCTCGGCAGAGGCCAGTGTCGATGGGAGCAACACAGACAGCAGCGCTGCCGATATTAGCCTGATATAAACTTGCAACACTGTCTCACTCCATTTGCCCTGTGAATGCGAGAACACTGCCATAGTGTTCATCCATTTTCTGTACCTGGTCCCGACTTCGCCGATTCCGAAATTCGGCCTTTCTCTGCACTGTCCAGAATAGAAACGACGTAGCCCACTGTAACAGGATTCGCCTTCCTCCTGAGACGTTCAACAAGTACTGCACTGCGCTGGATATCCACGCTGCGCTTTCTCGGCGCACGAGGTCATCCTCCAAAGACAACAAAGTCTGGGTCGAACCGGGGTCGCCCTGTCGCCCGCAGCGCCCGAACAACTGTCGGTCTATGCGTGACGATTCATGACGCTCTGTGGCGATGACATGCAGCCCGCCCAGTCCCCTGGCGTCTTCACTGAGCTGGATGTCGGTACCACGCCCGGCCATGTTCGTTGCAACGGTCACGCTGCCAACCTGCCCCGCTTGCTCGATAATATGCGCTTCCTCGGCATCCTGACTTGCGTTTAGCAAACGATGGGGCACCTGCCGATCGGTGAGCAACTCAGACAGGCGGACCGATGAACCGACAGAGCGTGTACCTACCAGCACCGGTCGCCCCAGATCGTGATACTGCAGAACTGCCTCGACCACTGCATCCCACTTTTCATTCTCGCTAGCGAATATACGTTCACCCTGGTTGATTCTCTGCAGGGGTTGTTGCGGGCTTATCTTCAGAATCTGCAGGTCGTAAACGCGGCTCAGCTCGTTCTTCACCTCACTGGCAGTGCCTGTCATCCCGGCAAGGCGGAGATAGCGAGGAAAGAAACGTTGGTAGCTGATTCTCGCTATGGTTTCTCGGTCACCGCTGACGGTACACCCCTCCTTCACCTCAATCAATTGGTGAAGGCCGCGCTCCCAACTGCGGTCGGGCATGACACGCCCGGTAAATTCATCGATGATCTGGACCTTGTCGTCGGCCACCAGATAATTGACATCGCGAATAAATAGCCGCTCTGCCTTGAGCGCCTGCACCACCAATTCGTCCCGCGGTATCGCTCCCTGCCACAGCCCTCCCAGTTCCGTGCCCAGCGATTCCAGCCGCTTTTTCCCGGAGGGGTTGAGGCTGATATAGTTTTCGTTCTCTATTTCGAGATAGTCTTCTTCTTCCAGCTGCCCCGCGAGTGCCAGGGCCTGCTCGTAGATACGTGTTTTATCTTTCTGCCGCGCCGGGGCAGACAGAATAAGCGGAGTCACTGCCTCATCAACCAGTACGCTGTCGGCTTCATCCACTATCGCAAAACACAACCCGCGCATCATCAATCGATCTGTTCTTGGGGATTCCTCCAATAGCTTTTCTACCTGTAAGTACAGGCTGCTTGGATGCTCTCCCATCACCATTCGATCTCGCAGGTAATCGAATGCCGCCTGCTTATTCGTCATATAAACGATATCGTTCTGATAGACTTCCGACTTCTCCGGCTCACTCATGTCTGCCGTCACAACACCCACACTCAGCCCCAATGCGTTATACAGAGGCGCCATGGTCTGCGCATCCCGCGTGGCCAGATACTCATTGACGGTGATGACGTGGGTAGGGATGCCCGCAAGCGCCGTTGAGCCAGCAGCCAGCGTAGCTGTCAGAGTTTTCCCCTGCCCTGTCTCCATCTCTGCCACCATGCCTTGCATCAGAGCCCAACCGCCAACTATCTGTTTGTGAAAGTGGCGCATACCGAGGTGGCGACCGGACAGCTCACGGATAGCTGCGAATGACTCGCAAAGGTATTGCCGGTTGATTCCTGATCGCACGGCCTCCAGCCGCAGGGAATCGATACGCTGGTCAAGCTCAGCGAAGGAAAGTTCACGATAGGCACCTTCAAGCCGCTCTACGGAGCGAGCGAATCGCGCCGGCTGCCCGAAACGGGTGGACAGGAAATGATCCACGGAAGACAGGCACGCCGCCCCCACGCGTTCTACAGCTGACTCCTTGTATTGTTCACGCTGCGGATACAGTTCATAGGGCAGCCGAAACTCATCTAGACGACTAGACACCGAACTCCCCCAGAAGCAACTGACGGAAACCGCGTATCCACTGAACACCCAGAGGCTCGTCGTCGTGATGGAAGCGCACGTAGATTCTTCGTCCAAAGTTAGGCTCTAGCTCGGCGCCTTCGATCTCGACATCAAAAATAAAGACGCGCTCGAACGCCAGGGTAGCGTTTTCGTCGCGAGGATCCACACTGATCGCACCCCCGCCGCCGGATCCCAGTGCCGGGCTAGGCAGGTATTGACTCCCTCCCGGCACTTCTCGCTGCAAACGACCGTGCAGTCTCTGCGCATCTACGCCCGACGGAAGCAGTTCTACCGAGCGTGTTTGATCGCGAACCAGGTCAACCCGTTGCTGGGTGACCGCCACCTTAACTTGGTTATAACTGCCAGCAATGACATAACCGACAATATCGCCCTTATTGACGTATCGTCCTTTTGCATCATCCTCCAGAACGAGAATCCAGCGCCCCGAGGCCTGACTCAGAATGTCAGTCTCCTGTAAGCGCTCAGATATACGGGCCAGGTTGGCCTGAGCCAGGCTGACCTTGTCTTTAACAATACTGGCCATATACGCATTATTGTTAAGTTCTGCGAGGTACTGGGTGTTGGCTTCTTCGAGTGTCGCCTTGGCAATGGCCAGATCAGCTTCCAGCGTTGCGTCTGTGCAGTGCAGCAGTGGCTGACCAAGATTAACCTGGCTTCCAGTAGCCTCCACAACCTCTTCGATGAAGCAACTGGTGCCCGCTCGAACCGCCACTTCTTCCGGCATCCAGAGAACGCCTTCGGCATTGGTCCAATGGGGGACTGGAAGCGCGAACAGAGCCAGGCAGGCAGCGCCTATCATCGAAATGGTAACGACTAGCGCCCTGCCCCGCTGTAGCTGCAGTTTCGGGCTGCTGAGAACAAAGATCATATGTTTCACCACCGGGTAGACGATCAGATTGCCCAGAGCCATGAATGCCATGACGACACCGAACAGAAAGAAGCGACCCGCCACAAAAAGAGCGATCGAAATCATCACCACGCATCGGAACAAAAATGAGGCAATGCTATAGAAAATAAACCAGCCCCGTTCACCGGGCGCACTCACAGGCGAACTGAGAGCGCGCACACCAAACAGATAGCGCTGAATAAGATAGCCGAGGTACTGATTGGCGCGCGTACCGAGGTTGGGAATTTCCAGCACATCCGCCAGCATATAGTAGCCGTCATAGCGCAACAGGGGATTGGCATTGAAAAAAATGCTTGAAACGCCTGCGATGAGAATCGTGTTGTAAGCAAGGGTCTTGACCAACCCTGGCTCTACCAGCAGCCAAATGAACAGCGCGACAGACGCCAGTGCCAGCTCAACCAGCATTCCCGCGGCACTGACAATCAGCCGTTTATAGCGCTCACGAAAGGCAGAAGCGGCTGAGGCGTCAACGTAAGGCACGGGCATAAAGACCAACAACATGATTCCCATCTCATGTACCTCGCCGCCCCAACGCTTGCAGGCATAGCCATGCCCCAGCTCGTGAAAGGCCTTGATCACAGGAAACAGAAACCATAACAACAGCAGGTTTGCAGGCGTGGTGACTGTGTCTACGATGTTTTCGGTCAGGGGCGCCCAGTTCAACATGCCTGCGACAACTGCGGAACCGACCAGCAACAACCACATGATAAAACCCGGTATCGAGAACAAGGGAGCCGCCATCTTTAGAGTGGCAGCGAGGAACTTCTCCGGGTCCAGCATTGGAATCTTGATCGACAGCGGACTCAGCAGTTTCTGGGAAGCCTGCTTACTGCGCTGCCGATTGTACTTCTGATAGAGATCTCGCGTGTCCGGCGTTACGTCGCTTGCCAGTACGCCCGCGTTATGTAGCTGCCCCATGAGCTGTATGGTTTCATCCTGGGTGGGGGCTTCTTCACCATCATGGCCTACCGCTTCCTCCCATATTTGTTGCAGCGAGCGCTGGCCGTCCATAAGGCTTATAAGGTAATAAACAGAGGGTGAAAATCGGTGGTAGCGCCCTGCCACCTTGTCCTGCAGAACGTACCACTGCTGACCGCGATAATAATGCCGGTAGATGTGGGCGTGACTCAGCAATCGCGGTTTAACGGCTGCTACCCGGTACCAGACCGAGCTGAACAGCGCACTACTCATGCGTATCGACCCGGAAATTGAGAGACGTTAGACAATTCACAACCGGAGGTAGCTGGTCAGGGCAGCCACTTCCAGGCGAGGAGTTTCAGCCAATCTGTGAATCGGTGTGACCACACCCAGATTAGACGGCGCTCACCGATAGCAATCTTACCGCTGCCCTGCATGCCCGGCCGCAGGTCGGGATTGTCGCCATCGAGGCGTGCCTCCACCCGAAAACGATTGACACCCGCTTCCGCCAACGAAACGGGCGAGACTTTCTCCACCGTGAAGGGCAAGGTCTGGTCCGGTGTTGCTGCCAGGGCCAGCTGCCCCGCATCGCCTTCAGTTACCTGCGTTATGTCACGTTCGTCCACCAACAAAATAACCCGGTAGTCATTCAATGGGGCTATCTGCATGAGGGTTTCGCCTTTAGTGACAGGCGAACCCAGGCGCTGCGACAGATCACCGAAAATCACCACACCATCGAATGGCGCAATCGCACTGGTTCTTAACAGCTGCTGCTCGATCATCGATAGCTGAGCATTAGCCTGGTTCAGTTGCGAGCGAAATATGCCTACTTTGTCCTGCTCGCGTTTCTGTAGGGCGTCGCGATACTGTTTCTCGATCTGCTGTGACTGGTTTGCCCACTTCTCCCGCTCTAGAAGCAGATCTTTGTTGTCGAGCTTGAACAGCAACGCCCCCTCTTGTACCACGTCGCCCGGACGAACATCCGCGGAACGAATATACCCATCAATAGCCGCGGCGAGATGTCGTTGCCGATAGGCTTCCAGGGTGGCTTCCGCCCGAACTTCGTAGTCCGTGGTTTTGATACTGAAGAACAACACGACACTTAACAGGGCCAGCGTCCAAAGCTTTAACTTGTAGTGCCCTCGACCTAAAAGTCGAACGGAAAACTGCTTGAGTGAATCTCCTGCTTTACGGTAGAGAGGCCTGGATTCGAGGCGCTGCAGCTCTAGAAGCGGACCTAAAACGGCTGCTACCTGCTCACACAGGGCGACCGTATCATAATTAAAGAAATCTGCGTCCCCGTGCTCCAGCGTCATCGCGCCGATGATCTCGCCATCTTTACTGAGTGGCACGGTACAAACGCTGTTGGCACCACCTTCATGCAGCACCTGTTTTTGCGCCACGGTTACATAGATTTGATCGTCATCACGCGGTGGTGCCGTCAGCAACACACGCTGATCAAGCGACTCGTCCATGGCGTCGCTGAGCGCGCGCATCATGTTTGACTTCTTATCGAAATTTGATGCGCTGGACAGGGCAACCAGCTGCATGGTTTGTCGTCTCAGAAAACCAATGCTGACACGCTCGCAGCCAAGGATGGTGGCTAATTCGGTGGTAACAGCGAAGGTTGACTGGCGAATATCGCTGCGTTCCAGCGCAGCGGCCAGCAGGACGATAGCCGTGCTCATACGCTGTGACGCAGCATTTGATGTGCGAGGAAGTTCTCGCAGGTGGAAGTTTTCGAACTGTGATGCACCCCACTGAAGTTGCCGTAGCAGGGCTACAGCGGCCTGGCCGGAAGTGCCCGCCACCTCAACGACCGGGGCAGCTAGCACGGTGCCGTCTATCACGATGGGATACGCCAGCGCACACAGGGGGCGTCCATCCACCCCCTTTCCCAGGTCCTTCACCAGACCCTGCCCTTGCTGTATAGCCTGTTCTGCGACTTGCAACAGTGCGCTGTCGGTTCTGGCTTCCAGGGGCATTGCGGCCAAAACCGCATACTGCTCTTCCTTGCGACCCACCACAATTGCCCGCTGCAGATTGGGCATGAGCGCGACCTGGATGCTCAACCAAGCCCTTGAAAACTCATCAAATTGTGTGGCTTTTCGCAGATCCCGCCAAGCGGAAGGGTCCAGGGAACCATCAGGAGCCCCCGTTTCCGGCGCTTCCCCTCGCTCCACGCTAAACGCTGCCAAGAATCATCCCCTGTTTACTCACGCGCCCACGGCCACCAGTGGCCAATTATCGTTCTCGCGTGTGCCGCGTAAAGCAGCGTTGCCCGCCTGTCAATTTAGGCCGCCACGTAGTCACGCAGCGTCTGCCGCACCGGTGCGGTGAGCTGGGCTTCGCTTTTGGCGGTCACAACAGCGGCGGTAGCGACCAGTTCGCCGCTATCTTCATCCAGCAACATCAACGTCGGCTCTGGTTCTGCTTCAACAGCGCTCTGTCCGTCAATCTCAGAGACCTCGACTACGGCGAGGGTTTCGCCATCACCACTGCTCGACACTCCATCTTCAACAGGTTCCAGCGGTGCCTGAATACGACGATCGTCCGTCGCTACAGAGAAGTCGTCAAAGCTGGTCGTGCCGGCTTGCGCCAGCAGGCCAAAGTTGCCATCAACCACCGCCGCGTTGTAGATATAACCGGCAACATCGTAACCGTTAAGCTTCACGCTGACTGTGGAACCTTTCAGCGACAGGTCCAGCGAGTAATTCGTGTTTGTGGCGATATCGATAGTGTAAACGGCGTCCACGACCCAGCCACTACCTGCGGTGTAGTGCCCAAGTATCACTTGGTTCGCAGCGTCGTCAATGATGACGTACTTGAACGTGTCAGCGTCGTACTGATCGTAAATGATACCCGCTCGTCCATCCGTATTTACGGTAACGCCAAGCTGCAACACCGCGGCGGTGTTGATGCTTTCAACACCGGTCGCCTCGAGATCGTAAAGGCTAATCGCGATCTCGTTACCTTCGTACTCAGGCGCTTGGACCTGCCCTGAGTCTACCGTGCTGCCGGCGGGAAGTGCGTCTTCAGACGCGGCGCCCACAGTGACTTGGTAGTAGTCGTTGATGAAGGACCAATTTCCAACGAGTGGCTGATTGAAAGCGCTCGCTACTGAGCCATCAAAGTCCACCTCATCCTCATAAGTAACTTCCGGTGGCAGAATCAGGACCGCAACATTGTCGAAAGTACCGCGAGCCTGGTCCGAGCCCATGCCTACGAAGCCGTAATTCAGGCCATAGGTATAGCCATCGATTTCTCTGGGCTGGAAGGTATGGCCGAAGCTTGTTTTGTTGTCTACCAACAACGTGACCGTGAGCCCGTTTACTGATAACAGCAGGTTGTAATCCCGATCAGCTTTAACGCCGCCCTTCACCGACGTTTGCGCATCGACATGCCAGCCAGTGCTATCACGATGACCAATGACGAACTTGTTGGTGGAGTCATCCATGCCAGCAAACTTGAAGTCTTTCTCGCCTTGGTAATCAAATATCAGGTAGGCATTGGCCTTCCAACCACCGCGGGCCTTATCCATAGAAACGGTAGCCTGCAGCTCGAAGTATGTCGGAATAGCATCGCCGATATGGAATACCGACACAGCATCGCCGTACTGAGAGGCGGCCTCCACACGCAGTGATCCTGCTTCAGCAGTGAACTCTCCGCTATCCACGGCGAAGGTCTCGAGGTTGCCAGAATTGAAATTGGCTGACCGCAATACATCGCGGGCACCGCCGGGAATATTCCCCGGCTGGGGATCGTCCGGTGCGCCTGTCTGGTCACGCCAGGCAAAGTCGGACTGTCTGATCAGGCCCAGCTCGCCATCCGGCTCTCCGTTACGAGACGCGTCGCTGCCGGTGTCTGCTGCTCGAGTCTGGTCTGCGCCGTCGGAAGCAGAGAGTTCGTACAGGAAGTCGGCCAGTCCGGGCTGCGGTGCCCGGCTGACGGTAAAGCCACCAAAGGGCGCAAAGGGCACTATATAGCTGTTGAATTCACCTGCCCAGTCGATCAGACGGTCGCCACCGGTGTTGCCGATGAGACGATCACGCCCCGCGCCACCGAAGGCTCGATCTTCATAGCTGACCGCCGTATCGGGCACATCGTTCGCGCCCCCGTTGGTGCGATGGTCATCATCCGCGTTGATCAAGTCATCACCCCAACCACCGTACAGATTGTCCTGACCGGTACCGCCCACTATCCAGTCGTTGCCCTGATCACCGAAAATGCGATCGTTGCCGTCACTAAAGGTTTCTGAAATACCGTCGCCTGCCAAGCCCGCGAACGCACCCTCATTAGGGTCGAAATTCAGTTCGAAGTTGTCCAGCGCAAGGCGAGGGTTGTACTCGTCGTAGAGCGCAAACTCTCCGGTGGAGGGGTTATAAGCAAGTGTGTTGCCGGCGTTCATTGGGCTGGCATAGTAGGCTGCCAGTGCTTCTGCGCCGGACAGACCATCGTCGCCTGCGCCACCATGCAGCCAGTCATCGCCCAGCCCGCCATAAATCAGGTCATCGGCGTTGGCGGCCGGGTACAATGGTGACACCTCGTCCGGTCCAGGCGTGAAGGGTGTGAGATTGACTGTTTTCTTCAGCTCTCCTGTCACATTGATAACGGCGATCTGGACCTTGCCCGGTGAGGAGATTTCCTTGTCGAGTTCACCAATTGGGATCGCCACCACGCCATTTAATAGCTCTGCCAGACCATTGCGACTAGTGAATATCCGGCCGTCATCACCGAGGATGCCATCCTGTCCGGTACCTCCAGACAGCCAGTCATGACCCCAGCCCCCGATCAGGTCATCATCCTGCCCTTCGCCAAACAGCCGATCATTGCCGACCATGCCGTAGATAGTGTCGTCACCGGATTCGCCGTGGATTTCATCCCCAGCACCAATGTCTGAAATCGAGAAGGCCCCGTCGCCGTCATAATCACCGCCCGGCGTGTAATCCAGTAATTCCACGGCCCGTGGGATAAGCCGAACCGCACCGCGATCTTCGCCGCTGTATGACAGGTCGTAGTTGAAGACCTGATAGCGGCCACTGCCGTCCAGAATGCGGATAATGTTGGCATTGTCGCCCACCAGCGTATCAGCATCACGGGCGTGACCCGATAGACTCTCGTCGCCCGGGTCGTTGCGGGCTATATCTGTGCCGGCTCCGCCGAACAGCAGATCTTCGCCGTCGGGCCGGAGGCT
>Ga0213866_10002724_pt1 | contig 12262 bp, 8 predicted proteins | sample PICome_11_FD_160079 | JGI IMG/M metagenome (GOLD analysis project Ga0213866, IMG submission 160079) | Coastal seawater microbial communities near Pivers Island, North Carolina, United States - PICO284 | ecosystem: Environmental > Aquatic > Marine > Coastal | place: USA: North Carolina... | reverse complement strand
CGTCTTAGATCGCCCTGCATCAGCAATAATCTTACCTTCTAATACGTCCATGGTGTGGTATCCCTCAAATGTTTCGGTAATAGAATCGTAGGGTTCGGCTAAATCCGTTGTGTCATAAGTATAAATTGGAGCCATAATATTGTCTCCCATTCCAGCAAAAGAATTAGACCCTGGAGATGCGGGTATTTTAGCCTTAACAGGCCAAATATGCTCTAGGTCATCTACCCAAATTTCAGAACCATCTGCAGCTGCAGTATTGTAGGTTGAAATTTTTTCATGTCCAAGAACTACGCTCCCATCCACAAAAGTTTGCGTATACCATTCCCCCGAAAGACTGCTTCCAGGAATTAATTCAGTTTCATATTCCTCTTGACAAGCAGCTAATGCTAGACCAAAAGTTAGTATTAATGTAATTTTATTTAATTTCATGATATTTCTTCTTTAATAATTAAATTTCTACTTGTGTTAAGGTAACTTCAAAAGTGTAACCGATATCCCATACAGCTGTCATTGTGATGGTCTTTGCTCCAGCATCAACTGCCATATTAGTGATATTAATAGCCCAAGGCCAACCAGCATAGGTAACACTTGTAGGTGAAAATGTGAAATCATTCGTACCAATATCATTGGCTTCGATTACAGCAGGAGCATTAAATGTCTTTCCGTAACCTACACCATTTTCATAATAGCTACCAATAGCACATGACATCCCGTATGTTCCGTCATCATTCTTGTATACAATAACATATCCTACGTCTGTGAATCTTAGATCCCCATTTCGGATAATTGTTGATTTATAAAGCCCTGAAATATTATCTACTAAATTTCCAGTTTCAACAACATATACTGTTCTACCAGATGTACCATCATATCCGTCTTTATTTGTTGCAGTATAAACTACATCATAACGGTCTGGTTTGTCTACATTTACAGCAGCATTGCCACGATAAACTCCAGATCCAGATGTTACCACTGGTATTTCTGCTCCATCTTCTGTAGCTGTAACCCCAGGCTCTTCGTACGCGGTTCCCATAGGAATGAACATTGGGTTAGCTCCATCAACAGTAATAATGGGATAGTTCGTTACTGATGATAATCCACCTGTTGTTGTTTCTTTCTCACAAGATGAGAAGATGAAAGCAACCAATGCTAGTGTTATTATTTTTATATTTTTCATGATTTTTTAATAGTTATTAATTTTACTTTTTATCCCACCAAACTTTGGTATAAATATTTGATACTTGAGTTACCCCAGAGCTATTTCTCTGAATTTCTACATCTGGCAAGAATAATCTTTTAGGAGTTTTCCCTTCAGGTAATACCGATGCAAACGAAGTGGTGAGTTCTCCAACTGCACCCTCTGTTCCTTTTGGAGCAGAGCTTAAAGGAGGGTAGTGCGTTCTGTTCATTTCAAAGAACCCTTCTAGGTTATTAACATTAGCCATAGCTACCCACTTTTGCATCATTATCTGACCGATATCTGTCTCTACATCACCTGTAACAGCATATTCATATGCACCGCCAGCCTGATAAACTGAATCTGCACCTGCTATTCCATGAAGAAGTAATGAATTGGCAATACCAGACTCATACGCTGCTTGAGCATTTGCTCCTGCATTATATCTTACTTCAGCTTCTGCAATTAAAAAATCTCGCTCAGTAAGTGTCATTAAAAACACCGGTGTTGTTGCAGAGATATTGGGTTCAGATAAGTCTGTTCCCTTTACATCTAAATTATCGTAATCTCCTTGTGGATGTCCTTTTTGACCTCCAGCAGATGATTCATTATAAATTGCACCTAGTCGAGGATCCTCGTTCGCTTCTAGATATCCAAACAAGGTATTTGAAGCACGTTGGTTAACTCCAGAAAGGAAATCATATTGAACATCATAAAATGGATTTCTTTTACCAGACTCGTCACCAAATTGAGTGATTGCCGCATCAGCCGTAATAAAATTCCCAGCTGTAAGTAAATCTTGAACAGCAGTAGGATTAGCCATAGAAGTATACGACATTCTCATATACATTTTAAGCTTCAAGGTGTTACCAAAACTTAACCACTGATCTAAATCACCACCATAAATTAAATCTCTATCTCCTGGTTCCATGCCTGCATCATCGGCATCTAGATAACGATTCATTGCTTCGTCTATTCGCTCTAAAAGAACAGGATAGATGTCAGCACCATTATCAAATTTAGGATTTAGTGTCCCATCTGACACACCTTTAAGTGCATCAAAGAAAGGGATATCATCATAGAGGTCAGCAAGCATCTGGAAAGTATATGCTTGCAATAAAGTGGCTATCAAATAATACCCATGATCGCCAGATGCAGTAGATTTAGTTCGGATTATTTCCAAATCATTCAATCCACCAGCGTAGGCCTCTGACCATTCTCGATCAAAAAAGTCTGTAGTCAAATTGTAAGCTTCCATTTTTTTATACTGACTTGCCGTTGGGCTTTGAGTATAATACTGAGACCAAAACCCTCCCAAGTTAAAATAGGAATTACCCATTGTGATTGCAACAGATGTTTGTGCTGCTGGAAGAATGAAGTCTGCCGTTACATCTTGGGGATTATTTGGATCTGTATTTACGTCCAGGTATTTCTCGCAACCAAATAATGTCATTGCGAAAACCCCAATTAATATATAATTACTTATTTTTTTCATTTTTCTATTTATTAAAAGTTAAACTTAAGTGAGAAACCAAATGAACGTGCAGTAGGGTTTGCAACAAACTCACCAAACTCAGCTTGATTACCGTTACCAAATGTGGTTACCTCAGGATCTATAAACTGATTCTCTACAGGAGTCCACAATAACAGGTTTCTTCCAATTATACTAACAGAAGCTCCAGCAAATGGCATACTTTCTAGCATAGAGCTAGGTAATCTATAAGTAAGATTAACCTCTCTCAATTTTGTATATGATTTATCAAATACAAATTGTCTATCTCTTGCATCAGCAGTATGGTATTCGTGCATTACCCCAGGAGCAACTGGTGTTGTATTTTCAACATATACTGGATCTCCATTTTCGTCTACCCCATCCTCTATCACAGAATTTGGGACAATGAATGGTTTTCTATCATTGTAGGTAGTGGTAACAGCATGACCTGTCCAACTTAACATACTCTTCGTATTAGAATACATTAATCCACCTTTTCTGATATCTACTAAAATTCCTAAACTGAATTGCTTGTAGCTAAACGAGTTTTTAAGACCTATAATGTAATCACGTTGTGAATTACCGTAAATCTCTTTCTCATCACCTACAACAGGAACTCCACTTTCGTCAACAACTACTTTACCATCTGGAGAGTACTTGTATGTATTTCCTTCAAAAACACCAATTGGCATTCCTTGCATAGCATAATATGCAGTAGTAGAAAGTCCACCTAACGCAACTCTATCTAATGCGTCATCTAAGTCAAGTACCTCATTTCTGTTTCGAGTATAGTTACCTGATATTGCCCAATTGAATCCGTTATCATTTCTAAATACTTTGTATGAAAGAGCAAGCTCGATACCTTTATTCTCAACAGTTGCAGCATTTGCATAAAAATTACTACTACCACTACCTGGTGAAACCGGCACTTGCAATATCTGACCTTCAGTCACACGATCGTAGTAAGTAAACTCAAGGCCTACTCTGTTATCGAAGAACATAAGATCTGTTCCAATCTCTAACTCTTTAGTAATCTCTGGCTGTAAATCAGGATTCTTAATTCTATTACCCGCAGTAAAGGCATTTGTACCAGTAGCTAAAGGATAAGAAAAACTTCTGAATGGCATGGAGTGACTAGCCTGAGTATAAATAGAATTGATTACATAGATAGGTGCATCATTACCCGACGAACCATAACCTACTCTAAATTTACCCATACCCATCCAAGAAGGAAGACCTGAGACAACATCTGTAAACACAAAACTTAAGTTGGCCGCAGGATAAAAGAATGAATTGTTTTCCTGTGGTAGGGTTGAAGACCAGTCATTTCTAGCACTAACATTTAAATATAAATAGTCTTTGTATGAAGCAGAAGCCACACCATAGAGACCAAAGAGTCTTCTCATATTATCATTACGATCAACAGATGGAGTACTTGGACTGTTAGATAAATTATAGAATCCAGCAATATCAAGTGCCGAAACAGATGAGAATAAACTAGTAGAACTTCTCTCATTAAAATTAAGTCCTCCAATCAAATCGATATTGATCAATTTATTTACATCTTTATTCCATAATAATTTAAAGTCATGATTAAACTGCTGATTACCGATCGTTTGTTCTGACACAAAACCATCATTTTTAACATCTTCATTTTGACCAACAGGTTTTGCAATTGCTTCATATCTGCTGATATCATGATTTTCAATATCATAACCAAAAGAGTATACTCCTTTAAGGTCTCCCATAATGTCCATCTTGGCAGTTAAGCCTCCAAAGAATTTATTTGAAGAGAAATCATTTTTATTTTCGTTCAATGCCCAGTATGGGTTTGTTACACCATAAGGAGTAAAATAATCATTGATATTATAAAACTTGTCTTTGTAATTAGCCATATCAATAACACTCATGTTTCTAGGAATATCAAGAATATTTCTATACACCGAGTTTTCTTGTTGCCCAGAGGGAACAAATTGGCTATTCGTCATTGCTAAATTGATAGATCCATCAACGGTTAGTTTCCCAAAGTTTTGACTTCCTCTAAATGCAACTGTATTCCTTGTATACTGATCTGCATCTGTAGGAATGATTCCATCTTGAGAGACATTTGAATATGAAGCATAGAAACTATTGTTCTCCCCTCCACCATTCACGCCAACATGAGTTCTATAATTCGTTCCTAGTTCAAAAAAGTCCCTAACATTATCCTCCAATGGAGAATAAGGAGCAAGTAATTGAGAGTTATCAACTTCCTGACCGAAAACACGTTTCTTACCATCCATAATAGGACCCCAAGAACCGTTCTCATCTAACCAGTGGTTACCACTCCATCCTTGTCCATACGTATTTTGAAGATTAGGCAAACGAAGCGGAGTACTGTATGTTGCATCAAATCCAACATCTACTCCAATTGCTTTTTTGCCTTTACTAGATGTCGAACCTTTTTTGGTAGTTATCAAAACTACCCCGTTTGCAGCTCTTGATCCGTATAATGCAGATGCAGATGAACCCTTCAAAATTTGAATATTCTCGATATCATCTGGGTTAACGGCATTTAATCCATTACCAAAATCAAAGCCTCCATTTAAACTCGTGCTATTCACTGAGCTATTTGTCATAGGCACACCATCAATTACAATTAGGGGCTGATTGCCTTGAGAGATTGACTGAACACCACGGATGACAATACGAGTAGATGCACCTGGGTTAGAAGATGCCGAATTAATAGTTACCCCTGCAACTTTACCTTGCATTCCATTAAGGACTGATCGATCACCACCTTCGGTAATCTCTTTTGCAGATACTGAACTCAATGCATAACCAACACTTCGTGAAGCTCGTTTAACTCCCGCAGCAGTTACAACGACTTCAGATAACGATTCGTCACTTGACATTTTAACGCTCAAATTGGTTTGAGACCCAACATTAATTGTTTGAGTAGTAAATCCAACATAACTAATTTTTAACTTTACATCACCTGATGAAGATGTAATACTGAATGACCCATCTGAGCCCGTTACTGTACCATTCGAGGTACCCATTTCGGTGACCACAGCTCCAATTACTGGCTGTGATTCAGAATCAACAACCGTCCCGGTTATTGTTCTTGACTGGGCAAACACTGTTGATGTAAACAACAACATCACACAGAGAAAACCCGTAATTTTTAATACTAATTTTTTCATACGCTTAAGATTTTTAACTTAAAAGTGATTGTAAATTAAACACTTTTTTATTAAATTAACATAAAATTAATATTTAAATAATATTTTATTAACATTAATGCAACTCGGTAGCATTTAAAATGTATGTTTAACACATTTTTTAATTTACGTAATACATGCAAGCGTAATCTTATAATAAGATTAAAAAAACAACGAAACCAGAAATTAAATCAACAACCTATATTTGTGTTTCCAATATGGATTTTCAGTACAACACGCAACAAGAACAAATCAAACTAACCGAATACGGTAGAGGTATTCAAGAAATGATTGAACACCTTAAGTTAGAAAAAGATAGAGACAAGCGTAATATTATTGCACACACTGTGTTTCAGGTGATGGTTAATCTAAACCCAGAAATAAAATCACAAAGCAATTACCAACAAACTGTGTGGGATCATATGCATGAAATTGCCAACTATGAACTTGACATAGACAATGATTACCCAACACCTACACCTAATATTCGATCAACGAACCCAGAACCGATTGCTTACAAGGGTATGTTAAGTAAATACCGTTATTACGGTAGGAACTTATTGGAGATGATTGATGGTGCAAGTAAGATGGGAGATAGTGAACTAAAAACAATGTATATCAATTACATTGCATCCTTCATGGTAAATTCATCCAAAAACTGGAACGACGAAGTTCTCACCCCACAACAAATTGTCCAACACCTAGCAGATTTATCCAATGGTAACTTGCAAGTTGACCCCAATTCATTGGCCATACATATAGAAACTCGAACTAAACGTCCTCATCATCAAAATCGAGGGCACAAGAAAAAGAAAAATTATAATTCGAAGTTTAAGAAAAAATAAATGGGAACATTCAAAATTGAAGGTGGCCACAAGCTTAAAGGTACACTTACCCCCCAAGGAGCTAAAAATGAAGCTTTACAAATTTTAGCAGCTGTTCTCCTATCAGCAGAGAAGATAACACTAAAAAACATCCCTGAAATTCGCGATATTTTAAGGATGATTGAGCTCCTAAAAGGGCTAGGTGTTAAAGTAGAAAAACTAGGTAAGGGGGAATACACTTTTCAGTCGGATAACATCAACTTGGACTACTTCCATACTGAAGAATTTAAAACAAAAGGTGCAGCCATTCGAGGATCAATCATGATTATCGGACCTCTATTAGCTCGATATGGAATTGGTTACATACCCAGTCCAGGAGGAGATAAAATTGGAAGAAGACGTCTCGACACTCACTTCATTGGATTTGAGAATCTTGGTGCAGAATTTACATACAATAAAGACACTGGATTCTACAAGGTAGAAGCTAAAAATTTAAAAGGCAGCTACATGCTATTGGAAGAGGCATCTGTAACAGGAACAGCCAATATTCTTATGGCTGCAGTTATGGCTGAAGGAACAACTACAATATACAATGCTGCATGCGAACCCTACCTTCAACAGTTATGTAGAATGATCAACTCCATGGGTGGGAAAATAACTGGAATTGGGAGTAATCTACTAACCATTGAAGGAGTCAAAGAACTGCACGGATGTGAGCATACCATTCTACCAGATATGATAGAAATCGGTTCTTTCATTTCAATGGCTGCGTTAACACAATCAGAAATTACCATCGAAAACTGTAGAGTTGATCAGCTCGGAATCATACCTAACATATATCGAAAACTTGGGGTACAATTCGAAATTAAAGATGACAACATTGTAATTCCTGAAAATAGACATTACGAGATTGATAACTTTATAGACGGAAGTATGATGACTATTGCTGATGCAACTTGGCCTGGTTTATCACCTGACCTTTTAAGTGTAATTCTTGTTATGTGTACCCAAGCAAAAGGGAATGTACTCATCCATCAAAAGATGTTTGAGAGTAGGTTATTCTTTGTCGATAATCTAATTGATATGGGAGCACAAATCATCTTATGCGATCCACATAGAGCAACGGTTATGGGACTAGACCGAAGAGTACCCCTTAAAGCTGCTACGATGGCATCGCCTGATATTAGAGCTGGAGTTTCACTTCTTATTGCAGCTATGTCTGCTCAAGGCACGAGTACCATTCACAATATCGAACAAATAGATAGAGGATATCAAGACATTGAACATCGATTAAATGCAATTGGTGCTAAAATTACGCGTCTATAGATCTATTCATTTGCCCTATAAAATCTAATTTGTCAGCACATTTTGTGTCATAATGACACAAAATTCATTGGCAATACTTTTGCATCATAGCCTATACATTTAGAAATTTATCAAAATGCCTAAAGGAAAAAAAGTACACGAAGAAGAGGAAGTTCAAAACGAGGATTTAAACCATACTGAAGATGATCAGATTGATGAACCCCAAGAGACTTCCCCTGAAGATCAAATCAATGAATTAAATGACAAGTATCTTCGGCTATATTCCGAGTTTGACAACTACCGCAAAAGAACTTCCAAAGAACGGTTAGAACTTTTCAAAACTGCTGGTCAAGATATCTTAACGGACTTATTGCCTGTTCTTGACGATTTTGAACGAGCAATCCAAAATATGGATTCTTCCGATGACTCTGAAGCCATTCAAACTGGAATAAATCTGATTTATAACAAATTCAAAAGCATTCTGGAAAACAAAGGATTAAAACACTTTAAATCTATTGAAACAGAATTTGATCCTGAGATTCACGAAGCAATTACCAAGATACCTGCTCCCAACAAAAAATTAAAAGGCAAAGTGGTTGATGAAATCGAAAAAGGTTATATGCTAAACGATAAAGTGATCCGATTTGCGAAAGTAGTAGTAGGAGAATAAGATGGCAAAGAGAGATTATTACGATATACTTGGAGTATCTAAAGGCTCCACTGCGGATGAAATCAAAAAGGCATACCGAAAAAAAGCCATTAAATATCATCCAGATAAAAATCCTGACAACAAAGAAGCTGAGGAAAAATTCAAAGAAGCTGCAGAAGCCTATGAAGTTCTGAGCAACGATGAAAAGAGACAACGCTACGATCAATTTGGTCATGCGGGCGTTGATGGCCAAGGTGGATTTGGTGGAGGCGGCATGAATATGGATGATATCTTCAGCCATTTTGGTGACATATTTGGCGGTGGTTCTGGTGGAGGTAGCCCTTTTGAAAGTTTTTTTGGAGGAAGTAGAGGCGGTCGACAAAGACAAGCTGTTGGCTCTAATATTCGAATCAAGCTAAAACTATCTCTTGAAGACATTACTAAGGGTGTTGAAAAAAAAATAAAGTATAAGAAAAAAGTGGTTGCTCAAGGAGTCACTTTTGAGTCTTGTGGCACTTGTGGAGGACGAGGATCTGTCACACGCGTACAAAGCACATTTTTAGGGCAAATGCAAACAAGCAGTCCATGTCCTACCTGTCAGGGGAATGGCAAAAAAATAAAAAATATTCCTGCAGGTGCTGATCGCATGGGATTAATTGTTGAGGAAGTTACTACAACCATCGATATCCCTGCTGGAGTTGCAGATGGAATGCAACTCAATGTTCAAGGTAGAGGAAATGAAATTCCAGGTGGAGTATCTGGAGATTTAATGGTATTGATTGAAGAAATCAAACATGACAACCTTGAGCGAGACGGAAATAATATCATATTTAATCTACATATCAGTTTCCCCCAAGCAGCCTTAGGCTGTGAGGTTGAAATACCCACAGTATCTGGTAAGGCTCGCATAAAAATCGAATCTGGGACTCAAAGTGGGAAAGTATTGAGACTACGTGGAAAGGGAATCCCCGATGTAAATGGATACAAAACTGGTGATCAGTTGGTATATGTCAATGTATATACGCCCAAAAAACTCACTAATGATGAGAAGAAAACATTGCAAAAACTATTGGATTCTGAAAATTTCACACCTGACCCGACCAAAGAGAAAGGGTTTTTCGATAAGATGAAGGAATTCTTTAATTAAATAGATTATCCAAAAGATCGTCTCTAACGCCTTGAGCTAAGGTTATTTTTAATTTCTGATTTCGCTCCATTTCACGTTTTATAGCAAATTGAGCATGAGGATTTCTTGCCCAACTTCGTCTGGCTATTCCATTGTTCACGTCAAATAAGAGCATGCTCTCCAAGCCTTGACTAGCCTTTTCGGATCCATCCAATACCATTCCAAAGCCTCCATTAATTACTTCTCCCCATCCTACTCCACCTCCATTATGAATACTTACCCAAGTAGCTCCTCTAAAGCTATCTCCAATCACATTATGAATAGCCATATCTGCCGTAAACTTACTCCCGTCATAAATATTGCTTGTTTCTCTGTAAGGAGAATCGGTTCCACTGACATCATGATGATCTCGTCCTAGTATTACGGGACCACTGAGCTCACCGTTTGCAACAGCCTGATTAAATGCTTCAGCTATTTTAATTCGACCCTCGCTATCAGCATATAAGATTCGTGCTTTTGATCCAACCACCATTTTATTTTGATTAGCCTCATCGATCCACTTGATATTATCCCCCATTTGTTGTTGGATTGCTGGTGGAGAATCAAACATAATTTCTCGCATAACCCGAGCAGCTATCTCATCTGTTTTAGCTAAATCCTCATCTAAACCGCTAGCACAAACCCAACGGAAAGGTCCAAATCCATAATCAAAACACATCGGACCTAAAATATCTTGAACATAACTTGGGTACTTAAAATCGATGCCATTCTGTGCTAATATATCTGCACCTGCTCTGCTGCTCTCTAGCAAGAACGCATTACCATAATCAAAGAAATAAGTTCCTTTACTTGTATGGGTATTAACTGCTGCTGCGTGTCTTCGCAATGATGCATAAACCAATTCCTTAAATTTTTGGGGATCCTCGGCCATCATTTGATTACTCTCCTCAAATGATAATCCAACTGGATAATATCCTCCGGCAAATGGATTATGAAGTGAGGTTTGATCGCTTCCAACATGAATAAAGATCTCATCCTCAGCAAACCGTTCCCATATATCCACCACGTTACCTACATATGCTATACTAACTACTTCCTCTTGAGATTGAGCTAGAGTTACTCGTGAAACCAAATCATCTAGATTATCAATCAATTCATCCACCCAACCTTGACTATGTCTTTTGTGAGCAGCATTCGAATTTACCTCTGCACATATGGTGATACAGCCCACAATATTCCCCGCTTTTGGCTGAGCACCACTCATTCCACCCAGTCCAGCAGTAAGAAATATCTTTCCTGCAGGTGTATCGTTTGCGTCTAGTTTCATTCTGAATGCGTTCATGACGGTGATTGTTGTCCCGTGAACGATCCCTTGAGGACCGATATACATATAACTCCCCGCGGTCATCTGCCCATATTGAGTAACGCCAAGGGCATTATATCTTTCCCAATCATCTGGCTTACTGTAATTGGGTATCATCATCCCATTTGTCACTATAACTCGGGGTGCTAGTGCACTGCTAGGGAATAACCCCATTGGGTGTCCACTGTACATATGCAATGTCTGGTCATCCGTCATTTCACTTAGGTATTGCATGGTCAATAGATACTGAGCCCAATTTTGAAAAACAGCCCCATTCCCTCCATAGGTAATAAGCTCATCGGGGTGTTGTGCAACAGCAGGATCAAGGTTGTTCTGAATCATAAGCATAATACCTGCGGCTTGAATGCTTTTTGCAGGATATTCAGAAATGGGTCTTGCATACATTTCATAATCGGGTTGAAATCGGTACATGTATATGCGACCATAGTCGTTCAATTCCTGAGTAAATTCCAAGGCTAATTCTCGATGCCAATCTTCTGGAAAATACCGAAGTGCATTGCGAATAGCTAATTTCTTTTCAGCTAAACTCAAGATGTCTTTTCGTTTAGGAGCTCTGTTTGAAGAATGAGTCCTTTCTCGCTTGGGTGGTAACTCATTGGGTATCCCCCTCATGATTGATTCTTTAAAACTCACTTTTATAATTCTGATTCTTGACAAAGGTCTACTTTGTTTTAAAATAACAAAAAGGGGTTGATAAAGATTGTTTTCAAATTAAAAGTGTGCTAAAAATTAAAATTTTATAAATACTCATTATTCACAAAAAAACGAGTAATTTGCTACCATATGAGATCATTCTATTTCCTTGTGTCATTTTTCATTTGCAGTACCTTTATCGCAAATGCTCAAGTTGATTCATTAGAATATCAAGCACACCATGATGACGATATTACAGTGATCGAGTATAGCCCGGATGGCAAATACCTTGTCTCGGGAAGTTGGGATGAATCCATCATCATTCAAAAGAATGATAGTACCAATGAAGTTGTTCAGCGAATCCGTCACAACAGAGGAGCAGTCACATCGATATCTTTTAGTAGGGACGGTTATCGAATGATTGCAGGTGGACAAGACGGCAAGTTAAATATATATCATTTTAATGACT
>Ga0213866_10002723_pt1 | contig 12263 bp, 12 predicted proteins | sample PICome_11_FD_160079 | JGI IMG/M metagenome (GOLD analysis project Ga0213866, IMG submission 160079) | Coastal seawater microbial communities near Pivers Island, North Carolina, United States - PICO284 | ecosystem: Environmental > Aquatic > Marine > Coastal | place: USA: North Carolina... | reverse complement strand
TTTTTGATATTGATCAATTATCATTTCATAATAATCTTCAAAGTTTTCTTGCAACTCTTTTTCAAATCCTTTACCGATTTTTTCAAGTTCTTCTTCAATTTCTTTGCTGATAGCACCTTTGGGTATGCTTGGTTTATTTGATCCAGCACCTACTTGACGTTTTACAACATCACCTTTCATTGCTTTTAATCTCACTGCAATATCTTCCCAAGGTTCACACGCAACCATAGCATCTCGGACCATCTTGCTTGCTTTGGAACTTTTGATTGTTCTTTTTAGTTGCTTTGTTGTTCTTTTAAGATATCCAGAAACATGAAGAACACTATTTGGAAATGAATATTTGTATTCCTCTGGTTCACCATCTTCTTTTTGAGCCTGCCATACCGTAAATTCGTTTGCACCTTTTAATTTTGTGCTATTTGTTGCAATATCAAATGCTCTTGATACATCACTTTTGATTTTCTGGAATTGTGGATTTGGAATTTTCTCTCCTTTTTTCCATTTTTGTACAAACTCAATTGAATCTTTATGTCGTGTATCTACCGTTTGAGATAGTTTTATCTCGTTTACTATTCTCATGTATCTCATTATTTATATAATCTATCAAAATTATTATAATAAGTCAAGACATTTTTTATCTGCATCTAGTATCACCAAATTGAGGAAGTGTTGGGGCTAACCAATAATAATACCTATAGCGGCCGAAGCTTCTTTTTCTTGTTAATGCGAATGGTGATCTGTATGCAAACTCAGTTTCTTCCGCACGGTTTACTTTTGGTATACACCAATTTCTTAAATCGCAACTTACATTTTTTTCAGTTCTATACATCATTTTTTTTAATGTGGTAGCGTTTTTGGGTCTCCATCCTCCTAAATTTTCGTTTAAACTAGACTCATAAAATGTATAAGCACCATCCTGCAAAGATCCAACATCCCATTGCCCAACACGGATTTTGCCCATATTTGCTTGAAAAAATGTATATGCTAAATCTTTTACCCGTGAAGTATCCCATTTTTCTATATTTTTTGGAATACCTCTTGTACAATTAGTAAATAATCCACGCAAAGAGGTGCATGATTTAGGTAAATAATCAGGAACCTCCTCGATATCGTAATGTGCGTTACGGAAAACATAGTGTAATCCAGTTATTTCAACTCCACCTCCCCACGAATAAATTGCTTTTAATTTAGAATATGTATTTTGATTTCCCAACATAAGTCTTGATATAGGTTTACCTATAATTGGAATAATTTTTACACTTAAAACATAATCTTTATTTGGTTTTGCCATAGATCCTTTATACGTATAAGTACTCCATCCGGCATTTCTTTTGGAATCATTCCAACGCATATAGGCCCAACTATCACTACCTAATCCTTTTAATTGAACACTTATAAAATGTTCTTGGTCACAATAATGGCTAAAACCAAATTTTGCTTCAGAATTAGTCGTTACTTTAAATGTCATTCTATTTGCATCATATACTTCACGCCCATTAAGATAAAGTCTATTGACTTCATTTCCGTTGTATTTAATACCTCTTACTTCGGGTGGATATACATAATATTTTTTTTGACTACTCATTTAAGTGTAAAAGTTATGTATTAATATGCAAATATTTTGTAGTTGAATTGTATGTTATAGTGGGTGGAGGTCCCACATCTCCTTTGGGTCCTTTTACGGTACTCTTCTGACCGATGGGTCCTTTTTCACCTTTAAGTCCTTTGTCACCAATTTTACCTTTTAAATTTACATAATTGTTCCAAGAACCGTTTGAATGCTGAAATCTAAGAGAAGTTCCACTCCAACTATGTTCTGGTTTTGGTCCTATTTGACCTTTTATACCAAGTTCACCTTTTTGTCCTTTTATACCTTTTTGTCCTAATGGTCCTTTTAAATCGTAATATGTGTTCCAATCTCCGTTTGGATGTTGAAACCTTAGACGCGTACCATTTTCTGGATCCCACATATGATTTGGTCTTGGTCCTATATCACCTTTTCTACCAGGTTCACCTTCTCTTCCTTTTTGTCCTTTTTGTGCTTCTGAACCTTTAGAACCTTTATCACCTTTAGGACCGATGTCACCTTTAAATCCTATTGGACCTTGTTCTCCTCGTCCACCTTGATTTCCTTTTTCTCCGACTTCACCTTGTGGACCGATGTCACCTTTAAATCCTATTGGACCTTGTTCTCCTCGTCCACCTTGATTTCCTTTTTCTCCGTCTTCTCCTTTATCTCCAACATCACCTTTTAAACCACCAGGACCTTGCTCACCTTGAATTCCTTGGTTACCTTGTTCTCCAGGTTCTCCCTTAGGTCCGATGTCACCTTTTAATCCTTCTGGACCTTGTTCTCCTCGTCCACCTTGATTTCCTTTTTCTCCGACTTCACCTTGTGGACCGATGTCACCTTTAAATCCTATTGGACCTTGCTCACCTTGAATTCCTTGGTTACCTTGTTCTCCAGGTTCTCCTTTAGGTCCGATGTCACCTTTTAAACCCTCGGGACCCTGCTCACCTTGAATTCCTTGGTTACCTTGTTCTCCAGGTTCACCTTTAGGTCCAACTGAACCGATAAATTCTTTGAGTTTTGCAAAAGTTATTTTCGATGTTTTACCACTTTCCGAAGCATCAAGACCTTGAGTTATTGACTTATCAATGACAATAAATTCATCTTCATCTTGAATTTCTATTGCTGATGTAAGTTGAGTTATTTTTTTTACTTTATCATCTGTGACTATGATTGATACATCTGATGTTTGTGTTGGAGTCTGCGTAGGTGTTTGCGTAGGTGACTGCGTAGGTGACTGCGTTGGAGTAGGTGTTGATTCTTCTTCATTAAATAATGTAAACGTGTTTGTTGGTGTAGGTGTCGGTGTGTCTGTCATTTAAATTACCTCATTTTGTTTCTGATCCAGATGTTTGTGATGTCTCGGTGTCTTCCATAATTATTACCAAAATTGGTTTATATATTTGAATATAAATATAAATCTATAAAGTAAATCTAGCAGATTATCTATATTACTTAAACAATTTATCGGAATTAAATATGTCGGCGGGATTTTGTGCTAAATCTAAAACTTGAATTCTTACCTTTTTGCATCCGTGTTTGTCACGAAGAATTCTTGCAATCTTTTTTGCTTGTGAATGAGAAGTTGCCCTTGTGTATAATAGTTCTTCTGAGTTTTTTCCTGGTGGAATTCCCCAAATTGGATATTCTTTTTCGGTATCTTCGTGTATTCCGTTTAAATCATCGGTTTTGATATAATCACGACATACATTAAGATAATCGGCTGCTTTGCTTACCTTGTCAATCCACCAATTAGGAAGTTCTTCATTCTCTGCTTTATCTGCTAAACAATGTAATACACATTCTGCATCTTCAGATGCAAGTTTGAGTTTTCTACGAGAAAAAGAAACATCTCCGTATTGATCTTCATTGATTGAGTCTTCCGACAAATTTAATTTTTTTGCACGAATTGCTTTCAAAAAAATGGTTTCACGTTGAGCATCATTCATAGAAAACCAAACACTATCATATGAATTTTTTTCTCCATTGTCGTACAAATCATTGTTAAGTTTTTTTGGCATATACTTTTTAACTTTATTATAGTTTGCATTACCTTCACCATTTGCTATCGCACTAAAAACATGACGCAGACTATTTTTGACTACGTGAAATTCTGTATCTTTGGTAACCAACTTTGCTTTTATGAAATTATCAAGAATTTCTTGAGCATCAGATTGAAATTGCTTTTTGTCAGCAGGAGAAATCTTTGCTTCGTTTATATTTTCCGCAAACTTTACAGATTTACCAGAAGAATCAACAACTGCAATCGCACCTTTTGATTTGTGCTTTTTTGCTACTTTTTGAGCATCACTTGCTTTGCTGAATGTTTTACTATTTTGAAAGTCTGTGAACTTTCCATCGTTTCCAAGATACATTTCATCGTAACTATTACTAAACGATTTTACGTAAAACTTACCTTCTTGTAATTGAGCAAGTTCTTCACGAACAATTTCTTTGAGTTTTTGTTTGGTTATTTTCACTTTTCGGAAATCTTACTTCTTACTTTTTTAAGTGCATTAAATATTTCGCCAACTGCAAGACGATCATCTTCAACTGCCCAAAGTAAATCAACAAATGCGTGAGTCAACTCACCACCGTATCCTTTTACTTTATTGTTTTTGGATACTTGACGAATTAGTTTGTGTAAACCAAAATACAAATCTTGATATTGTTCTATTCCTTTACGATTTGAACGATTAGCATCACGATTAGCAATAGCATTATCCAATGCACGATTTTCATCAACATCTGCTTCTACTAAATCTTTTAATTCTTCACGAACTATTTGTTTGAGTTTGTCTTTTGAAATTTTCATTCGGTTGGTCCAATCGCAAGGTGATTTTTAAATATTCCAAATATTTCATTGCTTGGAATGTATCCAGGAAGAAGTTTGCTTAAATCATTGGCAGACATTCTTTTTTTTCTTTTTAAATCTTTTTCTAATTGTTTCATTCCTTTTGAACCAAGATATTCATCTTCCCAATCTAAATCTTTTTTGATGGTATCTAAGATAGTTTGGGTTGGTAAATCTTTAGAAGTATGAGGACGCATTTCATTGAGCTCCTCACGAACAATTTGTTTTAATCTGTTCTTTGAAATTTTCATAATGATGTTCTGAGTCCTGTGTTTGCTTCAAATGAATCACGAAGCATATCCGCATAAATTCCTTTTGATGTGCTTTTTACTTTCTCTTTATATGCTCTTACTGAAAGATACTCAACATCGTAGGTGTCCATGCTATTCAAATTAATGCGAACATAATTTACACCTTTTGAATTTCTTCCGATTTTAAATACGACACCTTTTGGTCCAATAAAAAAGTCTTTGGCACCTGTCATTGCGATGAAACGACCACCTCCGAGTTGCTTGATAACTTCTGCACCTTCTCGTTTGCTCATTCCTTCGTTGATGTGTTCAAGTTCTACTTGAATCATTTCTTTAAGTTTTTCTTTTGTAATTTTCATTTTACTTGATTCCAAACTTTCTAAGAAACTTTTTGGATTTATTGATGTCAGTTGACATATGAAAACGATCCATTGCTTTCATTTTGAAATATGCGTCATATAATTTTTCAAAACTTTTTTCGTCAAACTTTGTTTGACTTGCCATGTGTTGAGCAAATTCATCTTTTGGATACAAATCAACTGCATTTGCAAGTTGGTCTAAAACAAAAGCAACATCTTTTGATTCGTTTATCAACGATTCGTGTATTCCAAGTTTGTTCATTTCTTTTTTGATTTCTTTATCAATTTTTTTAACTTCCTTGGATTTAGGTCCAAACTTTTCAACTGCACGACGTTTTGCCAAAAGCAAATCACTATACTTTAACCATTTTGATCCTTCATCAATTTCTGCTTCTGCCATTGCATTCGAAAGTTTCTTTAATATTTTAGCAACGTGCTTTTTAACATCACCTCTAAGTCTGCTTTTATTCTTTGAAACGATGTCCGCAAGATAATCAACCTTAAAGTATTTAAGTCCTTTTACATCTGCCATAGGATGTGATCCGTGACCAAGTGCGTTGATTAAACCTACTGCAAGTTGTTGTTCAGTTGGTGATAATACATTAGGATTGATTGTCGGTGTCGGGGATTCGTTAATAGATTCTGCGAGACGAACTTCACGTTTATCACCCCCATAAAGAGTTACGGTTGAAGTACGACCTTTCTTTTGTACATCAATGTGACCTTTGAGTTTACCACTTGTATGTACTTTTACAACCACACCATCGTGATTACCATTAAATTTTACTTCGTCACCAACTTTGAAATTATGATTTTCTGCCATAATTTCTGTGACAACTTCTTTTACCAACTCTTTAATTTCTGCTTTTGTTTTCATTTTATTAAACATTGTTTCTTGTACAATTTCACTGAGTTCACCCATTGCTATATTGTCGTTGCTAATGTATTCCGCATCATCACCTACATTCTTTTTGCTAGTAATGTAAATAGCACGTTCTTTTCCATCGGAATTTTTACCCCACTTACGATGTGTAAGTTTGTAATACGCAAAAGGACTGGTTGCAAAATCAACTTTGATTCCTTGTTTTTCAAGGTCATCCCGATAATTCATAAATGATTTACTACGCATAACCTTGATAATTTTCATTTTATCAGGTTTCGGTATAGCACCACCTTCAACAATAGGTTTAGAATTTTTCATAACAATAAATATATATTTGTTTGAAATATATTCAAACAAAAAATTGCTATAAAAACTCAGTTTTCCTCGGTGGGGATGTCTAAACGCAGTTTCATGTTAGGTTTACCTTGATTATCAGTATCTAATACCTTAATTGTTTTACACTTCTCAGGATGACCTACAAACATTGTGGGATTACCATCTGCATCTAAAACTCTGTGTAATCCAGGTTTGGGATTTATCTGAACGCATTGTAGTAGATCATGGCCATTGTATTTACCTTCATTATACGAATTAGGATATAATCCTTCTTCTTGATTTAAATATCCTACAATTCTACCATAACGAGTTCTTCCACCACTTTTGCAAGAAATGTATTTTCCTACGTCAAATGTTTCTTTGATAAAAATACTTTTTCGTGGAACATAATGTTTCAGTTTACTTCTTTTTGCTTTAAACCTTTTTATTTCACCGTTGCCCCCTTCAAGTGGAGTTAACTCTTTTGGGCAGATTCTAATACATTCAATTGTAGGATCACTTTTGCTATCTGATAATATTGATATAATTTCTCCGATTCTTCTTCTACCAGTTCTTGCAATTGATGTTTCTTTTACATGATCCCCAATTTCTAGTTGTCTCTTTTTCTTTGTCATTTTTATTTTTTTAGAATGATACATATTTTTTTTCTTGAAAGTCGTAGTACCTAGTGTCCTCTACATATATCCAACCATTAAATCTCATGTACACATAAGGAAAGAAGTCTTTCTTTGTCCACAACCATCCAAACTTATCAGAGTACATCCAAATATTTTCAAATGAATCACCCGGAATATAAACCCATCCAAGTGTCACATGATATTTCCATTCTTTAATGACAGGTGACTCAAAGAAGAATCCAAACCAATCGGTGTGCTTCCATCCGTTTCCATAATCAGTCGCATTTGACCATTCGCACATTACATCTATTACAAAATCTTGTGTAGCATTTTCTTCAGTCTCTTCGTATACATTTATATAATCAGTTTCAGAAGTTTCAGTTTCTTCTTCAGTTTCTTCGTAGACAATTATATAATCAGTTTCAGAAGTTTCAGTTTCTTCTTGTTCATCAGAAACATTTGTAAATTCATCTGTAATTAAGGTCAAGTCTACTTGATGCAAATCAGAGATTCCAAGGTAACCACCAGTTTCACCCCAACCCCATGTAGTAAATCCTCCCACTTGCAATACTTCATCACCATTTAAACCATTTTCACTCAAACTAAAAGAAACTTTTTCTCCATTGGTTGTGTGAAATTCAAACTCAAAATTAATATTTATCTCGTTACCATCATACGAGACACCAGATGTACAATCAAAATAATACTCTTCAGTATTTGAAAAACTCATTATTATTTTATCACCCTCTCTTTTAAATTCTAAGTTAGATAATTCAAAAGTATCTTGCTCATTGCCATCTGAATCGTAACCCGACAATTCCCAATTAATTTTTTCATCGGATGTTCTGTGTTCAGGAAATCTACTAATATATTCATTATACTTATTCGTAATATCGTTTAAATTTACATTTGAATCGTATAGGTCTTCGACTCCATCAAAATCTGCATCAACAATAAGAAACTGATGATGTAGATTTCCCATTCTATCTCCACTAAAAACTAAAGCACGTTCGTATTCGTTTGTTTCCAAGAAAGATGATACTTTAATTTTCAGCACTCCGAATGAATTAACTGCAAGTTTGTCAGTTCTCACTATCGCACATCCATTAATAACAGGTGCATTAAATGTATGTGATTTAAACTCAACCGACACGGATTCTGCAAATTTTGAATCTATTCCAATAAAAAAAGAATGTTGCAATTCAGTTTGATGAAAGTTTTTATTACCCATAAAATAAAACTTCTCAGAATCATATTCGGTCTTACCAGTCAATTCTGTAAATTTTAGATTATATGAATATAAACCTTGTTCAAAATCAATTGGAAGAAATCCCTCTTGTACATCACGATTTCCTAAGTATAATGGATCACCGACATCATCATACTCAACGTATGTCTCTGATGAGTAATTCTTAATTGTCTCATCAAATATATTGTTGACACTCAAATTAAATGGCATGGATCCAGTATCTACATAGCAATAGTTGTCGTACTCTGTGTAATTTATGAAAGATGGAATATTGTGTGAGTCTATTTCGTCATACATGACACCCCACCACCATGTATACCCACCAACTGGATATAAAGCATAAATTCGTGGTGTTTCGTGACCGGTTGTGTTTTGAAATCGAATGTGTGGGTAGAATCTCTGCTCTAATTGTTTTCCATCAAAAGAAGGAATTGAATTCACATAATCACCCATCGCAACTCCATTTACTTTTGGTAAAGCAGTTTCCCATAAATGTACAATGTCATCTCTATTTAAAATTTTAGACGAATCGGATAATATAATATCCGTGTGTGCGTTCCTAGTATTTTTAAAGAAATTTTCGTCATGTGCCATAAAGTTTAATACTGCCATAGCAACAATACCATATCTATCACTTGTGGTTGCATCATCGGACCACAAATCTCCACCTTGAAGAATTGAATTGTGTTTTTGAACATCGTATCCTGATGCGTTGTGTGACCAATTATTCCAAGCACCACCATTGGCAACGATACTAGAAACCGAGTGAGTAGGATATGCTTCAACAAATTTTTGTAATATTTTATATGCAACACCTTCTGCAACTTCGCAGAATCCACTTAGTTTATCGTTGTATGCACGACGTGGATCAGAATAAACAAATCCATACTTACCATCCCACATATGAATCATTTCATGCGTAAACAATCTTGGATTCCAATTTGGGTCGATTTTAATTAATCTTCCGTGGTCAAAAGTTGCCCATGAACCTTGACCATCGGGTTGCATTTCAATTGTAGTTACAAATGTTTCTTTTGGATTCCCAACAACATCCAAGAATATCGGAATCAATCTTTTGATAAAATCAATATATTGTGTCGTTTGCTCATCATTAAAATTTTTAAATTTAAAATAAATCTTATTTTCATCAGAACCAACTTCACTTGAAGAATCTATAAAATCTAATTCAGTCAAGAAATCATTTTGGGGAAAACTTGAAGAGTCATGCGGATTGTATCCGTACTTTAATTCATAGACATCAGTCATTCCGTCACCATCACTATCGGTGAAATCTCCTTCATAATTTATTAAAAAGTTTACAGGTGCAGTTTCATTTTCTGAAAACAAAGTTGTAAAACTTAATAGCAGTAATAATATTTTTTTCATCTCTTTTTTAATTTGGGTATTTCTCATTCTCAATACAAGTATACTACCAAAATTATTATAAAAAGTCAAGCATATTAAATAGATTTCTTACTTCTTTCTTTAATTTTGTTAAGTACACTTTTCTCTCCGATAATACGGTTATTACTTTTTTCCTTATTATACTGAGCAGAGGCCAATTCAAATCCATCAATACTTGTTTGGGTGGGGTTTACCGAGTATGGTTCAACGTGTTCTCCGTTTACTAGTAACCTATTGAGTTCGTTTCTTGGTACAACCGAATACTCCGGGTCTTGATTATATCTTGGATAGTTGGTTACAATGGGGTCACTAGATTTATCCGGATCATTTATGATTACGATTTTATTTTTAGAATTTCTTCTGCTTCGTGTGATTCGCACAAGAACACCACCTTCCACCGTATCTCTCTTTATAATGTCGTTCCGACGTTTATCGGGTTCATTACGGTTTGCAGTAATTAAAAAATCGTCATCGTTTGATTTTAAATTTTTGTAAAAACGTCCAAATGCTTTCTTAATAAGAAAATCGCATTGAGGTACTTTCTTGCTTACTTTAAGTAATTTACTTCTAGTGATTGTACTTGCTAATGGTTTTTCATCTACCCTTACGGTTATATCACGTTCATTGGAAATACCCCCACTCATGCACTGCTTTAAAGTAAGTGCATCATCTCGACTATTAAAACCATAATTCTCTCCACTATAAATCACATTATCAAGTACATCTTGAAGTGCAGTAAGTATAATTTCACTTCTACGAGTGCGATTACAATGAAAAGTTTCAGGATGCTCACCCAACTTCCATATAAGTCCAACCAACAACAACTTTACACCATCGGTCTTGTTTAGATCAAGGTCAGTAAACCTACCTTCACCTTTAAATAAAATCCAATCTTCTAAAATTTCATAAACCAATTGTAAACACTTTTCATGTTGTGATGTGATCTCACATCGTTGGTCCATAAACATTTTTTCAAGTTCTTTAAACCCAGGACGACCTTTCATTAGTTGAATTGCCTTTGCATTAAATGCCCGATCAGTATCCTTCATAATCTTTTTTACTGACCATAAAGATTCAGACGTGTTACGATACTTTTCGGACATATCACAAACAAGTGTTGCCATTGGTCCAGGATGACCCAATAACTCTTGGATAGGTTCATCTTTGTAATTACTCTTTTCAATTCTATAAATGTCAATGAGTTGCATTCTATTTATAGGACCCTTTTCTATGTACACCTTATGTTTCCAAGTCCAAACAAAGTCCTGAAGTACACCAAAATTTGCAAGCCTCAATATGATACCTGGAATTGCTAGAACGAATCTGTTTTTGCCAATATAAGGAGATGTTCTATTTTTGGAAGCACGATACTCCCATTCAGTAATTTCTCTTTTAATTGCAGATGTATGCGAAACATAATCAGGATTAGACAACAATGACGTAAACATCTCTTGATTAGACAAATTGTCAACTAACCGAATGTATCCCGTATCTAACTTTGCAAGAACTGCATCAAACCATTCAGCAATCCGATGTAACTCTAAACTCCACATAGAACGTCTATCAACTCGTCTATCAATAAATGCACCAAAATCACCAGGAGTATCCTTAATAATCTGATCAGCTTCAAACGACCTTATTTTCTGAAATAATGGAATGTCAGGTCCAATCGGAATTCCTCTTTTGTCTACATTTCTATAAGAGATTGGTTGGTTATTATCATCAAGAAGTGGTATTGGGTTGCCATCCGAATCTAAAATATTATCCAGTAAATTGTAAATCTCAATTAAGGGCATATGCTTTTCATCGTATATAACTTCAAAGTCACTGTGTGTTCTATACTCATTCAAAGCAAGTTTTAACTTTGTATCTTGGAGGGAATGCTCTGTTATTTTAGTTTTACTCAATCTTCTCATATTCTATAATCCTATAAAAACTATTATAAAAAGTCAAGTCTTATTTTCAAGTATTTCCTCAATATCGTAAACTGCACTTATAGTTTTTCCACCGACGTGCCATGTTTCAATATCAACTGGGTTGATTCCATTTACTCCCATACTCGCAGGTCCGTTTTTCCAATTGTAAATGGTTGCAACAACTCCGTCATTGAACGTAATATTCCATTCCACGTCCACCTTGTCATCATCTGAAGCACCCATAGGAGTTCCGAAAACCTTCAATAAATTTTCAAAGGTTTCGGAAATTTCTCCTTGGTACGATGTTCCATTGACATCAATGTCAGAATCGTTGTGTGTCTCGTAACGCAGAGTGGTCATTATTATGCACCACCTTTTGCTAATGCTACCATCAACGCAAGCATACGTTCTTCAGGACTAAGTCCTTTGAGTTGTTTCTTTAGTTTTTTAAGTTGCTCTTTGCTCATTTTATCTCTCCTTTTTTATTGTTTATATTTGGTTAAAATTAAGAATTTACTACAAGTTCCTCATAATGCTTGTCGTAATCAATCCAATACGCAGTAAAGTCTTCCGCAAGAAATTCTCTTGCCCACTTTGGACTTTGATCAGCAAACGTGGGAAACCATCCTGCATCTTTTTGAACTTGATTATTGACCATCCACAACTTTACAGGTGTGGGAACATCTGCACTCATTAAACGATAACCACGACTCAGGGCAAATGACTTGCCCGAGTCGTTGTGTTGAACGAGAACATAAGGAATATCTTTTGGATTATTTTTTTTCATAACAAATTTATTAATTGGTTGGATAAGAATAAGAATA
>Ga0213866_10002721_pt1 | contig 12282 bp, 7 predicted proteins | sample PICome_11_FD_160079 | JGI IMG/M metagenome (GOLD analysis project Ga0213866, IMG submission 160079) | Coastal seawater microbial communities near Pivers Island, North Carolina, United States - PICO284 | ecosystem: Environmental > Aquatic > Marine > Coastal | place: USA: North Carolina... | reverse complement strand
ACCTTCATCCCCGGGCAAAACATCTTCGTGTATGAGACCAATAGCCGGCATAGTCGCTGAGGAATCCGCCTTGGCCAAAGCAACATTTGCTACATTGTTATTGAATGAATCAACGATATAGACTGCATTACCTCTGTGAAGAGTTGAACCTGTAAGGTTGTGAATCTTGATAAAGTTGTGCAAGTTGAAATCATTCACCCAATTTTCACCGTCATACACGAGAAGATGGTCGGATTGTGGATCAGTGACAATGACATTTGACAATTGATCCAACTTAACTTCAACATTTGACACTAAATCTGTTGTAAACGCCGTCGTTGGATTTGTAAATTGCACCGTATTTGAAGTTGTGTTACCCTTATCAGTCACAACTTGGAGTGTCACATTTGAAAGTAACCCACCATCCCCATGGTATCGCACAGCGTATATGTCTGTATCAGCACCAATGTTCCCCGCAACATGAAGTTTGTAATCGGGAGTATCTGTACCAACCCCCATATCCCCCAAAGTAACTACCGAAATGTCCGGGTTATTGAAAAACACTGTATTTGATGTCGTATTTCCGTAAGATGTAACTTGCTCTAACGTGATATTTGAAAGTGTATTACCACTTCCGTAATAATACGACGCAGTTACATTACCAGTCACAAATACATCTCGGGAAACATTGACATCTTGTGAGACATTAATATCTGAAATTGCTTCTATGTCGTCAGTTACAAAAAGTTTCTTTAAAACGTGTGTGTTGGAATTCATATACGCATTCCCAGAAACAACCAATTGTTTTGCGACACTAACATTTGAATCGGCATACACATTTCCGGTGACATTCAAATCTTTTGTCACGTTAACATTTGAAGATGCTATAATATCTTTGGTCACTGTGAGATCTTTGTATACAAAGGTGTTATTATGTGCGGTGATATCACCATAAACGTCAACACTCTTTATAACAAATAAGTTTGAATTTGCATGAATATTCCCAGTTGTAGTCAAGTCTTTTGTAACATTTACATTTTTTAATGCATATACATTACCGGATATATCCAAATCTTTTACTACACTAACATTTGAATTTGCAAATACATTACCATTTACAGTGAGATCTTTTGTTACATTAATGTTCGAAAGTGCTTCAACATTTGCGGTTACGGTTAGATCTTTGCTTGTAGTTATGTTTGAAGCATAAATATCTCTAGACACCGCCAAATCATTTGCCACTATTACATTTGAATATGCAAATATGTGACCGGTTACATTGAGTGCGTTGGTTATGTCAACATTTGAGGAAGCATATACATTTCCTGTGACATTGAGTTCTTTCGCTACATCGACATTTGAAGATGCGTATACATTTCCAGAAACATTTAGTTCCTTTGACACATTAACATTTGAAAGTGCATTGAGTTGTCCGGATACATCAATGTTTGAAGAAGCAAATACATTTCCTATGATATTTAGTTCTTTCGTGACATCAATATTTGAGGAAGCATATATATCTCCGGTAACAGTTAAATTTGTATCGGCATATGTATTTCCAGTTATGTTAAGATCTTTCTCCACATTAACATTTGAAGAAGCATATACATTTCCGGATATATTAACTTCTTTCGTTACATCAACGTTGGAATACGCGTATACATTTCCATATACATTCAGTTCTTTTGATACATCTAAGTTTGATGAAGCATATAAATTACCTGTAACATTCAACTCGGATAAAGAATTTAAGTTTCCAGAAACTTCTAAAACATTTGAAATTAAAATATTATTGGCAAAAAGTTTTTCATCAATTTTTGTATCTCCATGAACAACCAAAATATTAGATGCGGTGTCATCAACGTATAAATTTGACCCCACATCGAGTGTGTGGATAGGTGATATATTTGCTACGCCAACATTTGACTCTGATACCAATGAACCATAGATATGAACTTTAACATTATTGTCATTATTCGGTGTCATGTAGTGTTCATATGCGTTGTTATCCGTGTATCCAATGAAAAACTCATCTTGAGCTTCTCGGTAACCTATACCTACATTAGACAGTGCAGTTGAACGTGTCATTACAAAACCCAAATCAAATCCAGCTTGGGAATCATAATTATTCTTGCCAAGTTCAACAATAGAATCATCGATGAGTAAATTTTGTTGTGATGTCAAAGTTGTATCTCCTAATACTTCTAAATTACCCACCACAAATAATGTATCGGACACAAAAACGTTACCTCTAAGATCCATTACATTTGAACCGGTGTCGTCAATGAACACATTTGAACCTATGTCGAGTGTGTGTACGGGGTTTGTATTCGCTATACCAACTGGACCAGATGTTACAAAGCTTGTAGAATTGTTTAAAAATTCTACTGTATTTGATGTTGTATTTCCGTAAGATGTAACTTCTTGTAATGTAACTTTGTCAACGCTCTTACCGGAATCTACAATTTCTTTGTTTATCACATCATATACCAACGCATTTGATGTGATGTTGGATCTACGAATTGGTGCCACATGAAAACCTGATACATTTGCTTCCAAAATTTCCGAAGAGGCGTTAATTATAATAGAACTTACCGCCTGTTCATCAGGTGTATATTTACCTATTCTGATCCTTTCGGATCTTTCAATGGTATTTAAGTTCTTCACCATTTATATATTATTGTATTTTATTTTAGCAAAGTTCAATCCATCCCGTTTTTTTGTATCCCATAAATACATCTTTTTCTGTATCATAAACCATGAGACCTGGTTCAGGTTTTCTAATATTTTGAATTTGTTCGGATGTTAAACGAGGAAGTAAAAAACCGCGCGTTGTAGAATTTATAGAAAGTGCGGCAGAATTGTGGGCTTCACTTGAACCAATTGTGACAGAGCCATTTCCATCCACGGTCATACTATCTTCCAAGGCTCCATTTGGCCTCTTTGTCTTGAAAACAATTCCACCTGGTCTACCCGAACTGACACCCGCATTGGCTTTTGTGTATGCATTTATTTGGGCAAGTTCATTAATTTTTATAGCATCAACTTCACCCAAAACCGAAGTTATATTTGGTTTGTTGTGTATGGATAGTCTAGATGTTGGGGTAGTTGTACCTACCCCGATATTTCCAAATGTTGAGAGTGAGGTGAGTGTATTTTCAAATGTTACACTACACACTGTATTACTTTCACACGCGGTTACACTTTGGAGTGTGGGTGGTGGTGGATTATAATCTTCCAAAGCTTTTACGCGATTACTAATTCCTGGAAGCTCCACTTGTAAAATTGCGACATCATTTTCAACTGTATGAACATTTGAGATGTACGATTCGAGAATTGGAATTCTTTTTTCTGTATTTTGCAATTCTGTTTGTGTTTTTAAAATGTCTTTACTTAAATTTTTTTCTAGTACATTTATACTTCTTGAATTATTTTTACTTATCATGTTAATATTTTTTTCAAATTCTTTGAGTGTTTCTTGAACATTTGAATCAATTTGTGTGACGCGGTCGGTCAGATCTGGTACTTTAGGAATATTGTCAATATTTCTTTGTACTTTCAAGAATTTTGTAGTAACATTTTTTTCAAGTTTATCGATTTTTTCTACATCTTCTTTCAACTGATTGATATTATGTTCAATTTGAGAAAGATCAACTTTTTCGGGTTCTACAATTTTAATATCATCCACCCTTTGTTTTGTATTTCGGATACTTTTTTCAAGTGTGTCCAATCTTGTATTAAGTGGTGTAAGACTTGGAATACTATTTTCAACTTCTTGTACTTTGTTTTCAATTGGTTCTAAATTTGGAATATTTGATGCAACATTTTTTATTTCATTTTCAATTTTTTCAATATTTGGTAATATTTTTTCAATATTTTTAATTCTTTTTGTAGTTGAATCAAAATCTTCTTTGAGAACTATACCATCTAATTTTCTACCGTCACCCACAAAAGATGGGGCAATAATATCGGATTGTGAATAAATTGATTTTTTCACCCGTAATGTACCATCCATGTATATATTTTCAAGATCCAGTGAAGCACCTTTGAGATCTTTCAATTGTTCGATAGATATGTTTGTAAGATGACTACCATCTGCACGAAGTTCGTTTGTTACATTAAGATTTTCAAAAGTATCTCCAACTTCAAAATTAAATTGGACATTTGAAAGAAGACCTGCATCACCTTCAAACATTTTAGCTTTGACCACGCCATCTATTGCCAAATCCTTGTTTATCGTGAGATGATTATCTTTTTCTGAAAACTTAATGTTTACATTACCACCTGCGCGATGCATAACGATGCCAACGTCTTCTGAAGTACGTGGTTTGCCCTTGGCTATTTCAAAAATGGGATTATCGACATAGTAATTATGAACCGTGTTTGAATTCACAACATCGAGGTTTTCTACTTCCAATGAAGAAATCTTCAATTTATGACCACCGATGTCGACAATTTCTTTTGTAGCAGTGTCATACGCAAGTAAATTAGAAGAATAAGCACTTCTTATTGGCGCCGCGTAAAACCCACTGTGTTCAATGTTGTCAATTTTAGCATTCGATGCATTCAATACTATTGAGTTATGTGGCTGATAGCATTCGGTAAGACGACCTAGTCGCACCTTATAGGTGGGTTGAGTCACACCGATATCTTTCACCATTTATATAATCCCTGATTTTAATTTGCATATAGTAGACCCGCCATACCATTTTCTATTTTAAGAATATTATAGTTTACGGCATAAATTGTATCATTTAATATTTCATTTTCACTATATATTTTAGCGTTTTCTATTCTACTAAAATTGAGTGATCCCGTTGGTTGATTTAAACTTGTAGTTAGGCAAAATGAATGCATAAATACGTCTGGAGATGTTACATAGTTAGTGTGATAATAATGAGAAACGTCCATATAATGTGGTCTAGACCATCTATATGTTGTAAGATCAACACCATTTATACTCAGTTTAATTCTGTTTGTTGTTGATGCAAGTGGGCTGCTACCCGTTGTATTTGAACTCGCAATAAATTTTACTGGGTGATTAAAGTTGAGATTTTGGACTTTGTCACCGGATCCAATATTCTTTTGTACTTGGAAAATTAACATATCATTACTTCTAGACGCGATATTACCGCGTTCTTCGTTATCCAAATAATAATAATTTGAATAACATTCCCAGTTATAACCACCCGCCGATGATCCCCATCGAATTCTGATTTCTACGTCGTGGTATTGGAGAGCTACCAATGGAATAGCGGATTGTGGTCCTTCACAGAAAAAGAAACGAAGTGGGTAGAAAAATGAACTCGCGGTGTTACCACCTGGATGTGGACCATTCGAGCTTTTTGTAACATTCTGTGCCAACATATCAATTGCGATATTTTCACAAAAGGCGGAATCTTGTTCATCTATAACTTGGCCACCTATGACAAGTTGAACACTTTCAATTAAACTTTCCCAATTGGTAGTATCTTGAGCTTCTGCACCATTGTCTATTGTGAAATACGTATAGCCCAAAAGATCGCCACTTCTCTCAAATTTAATTGTAGAAAGTGAATTGCTTCTAACGGCACCGTGTATCACTTGTTTTTCAATGGATTGTGAAAAATTTGAGTGTCTCTTAAACGTCGAGTTGAAAAATGAAATCTCAGGATCACCGACGATGTGTTCATCCTGAGCTCCCATACACACTAACTGAACAATACCCGAAGACATTGTATACTACTTTAATATAAGAAAATTACAAGTTTGGTTTTCTACACACAAAACGAATGACTAGGAAGTTATTTGCGGAAACACTTGGGTTCTTGATGGTGTTGCCATCTTGGTCCCTGATAGTAACTCTAAAACGATCTATACGACTAATTGGATCAATGTATTGGGTAACAACTGGGTAGTTATCTTTGAAAAGAATGAGAGAATCTGTTGTTCCGTGGGAAGAATCATCGGTTATAAGACTTGCAAACGCGTTTCTGAGAATTGTCATAGACGACTGACCACCAAGAGCATTTACAGCTCTGTCATTAAAGTTGGTGTCAAGTTCTTCAATTGAAACATAGCAGTGTTCCGTGGAAGCGTTGGAATGAATATGGGCCGCCAAAAGTCTAGCCTGAACAACGTTACGAATTGGCTGTTCGAGGTGGCAAGTAAAAGTGTTGGCACTATCCTGGCCAATAGTATCTAAAGTGATCGTGTGATATTCGTAGTTGAGATCTGGAATAGTCTCAGTGGGTGAAGTGATCAACGCCATTTATATTAGCTTAGATTAAAGATCCACCAATTCCATCCTCAATTTCATACGAGGCGTGTTCATTGACAAGGTTGGAAGCACCACAGAGACCTCCTGGGGTAAGGCTCAATGAATATGTGCTACCCTCCTTGGTGTGTCCAGCAGCACATTCCAATTTGTGCTCGAGGTCAAAAATAGATTTTTCATTGAGAGCCTTAATTTTGATTGGTCTGGGACGGTAGTTGCTTCTTGTAGATGCGAGAACAACGATGACTGCGATGAGAACAAAAATTGACACGATGGCGTTACGGTTAGCTCTGTTGAACTTAAACATTTATAGTATATACATATATTTTTCTAAAGTGCGTTAAAGGTAATTTAATAGTTTCCTATTAGAGAGTAGATGGACGAAGAAATAGTCATTGATCGTGGTGGTACGAATGTTATGAAATTGGATGCAGATGAGCAGGCTCTGATGGATGAAATTGAAATTTCAATTCCAAAACCTCAGCCTGTGCGTCGTCCTGTTGATCCAAGAAGAAACAAACCACAACCACAACCACAACAAGAGGCTATGGATGCGTTTGTAAACCCAAGTAAGCAAACAGCCCCTGTACAATCACAAATAAACGAAGAAATCGATTATGGCGAAGACGATGATGATGCATTTTTTGACGACGAACCCATGATGAGTGAAGAAGCCGAAAGACCATCAAAGGGATATACATCCGTTGATGAAGAAAAAACAGATCTTCTTAACAAATTGGCTCGCCTAGAGAAGAAGGGATTTAATGTAAACAAGAGACTTAACGCTTACTCAAACGTCGAAGAACTTCGTTCGGAAGTTAAGAGAATTACATATAGTATAGATGTCGAACAATCTATTCGTTTTTCCAGACGTATGTTGATTGCGTGTGTTACTGGTCTCGAGTTCCTTAACAAGAGATACAACCCATTCGAAATTCAACTTGAAGGATGGAGTGAATCGGTCATGGAGAATGTGGATGACTACGATGGAGTATTTGAAGAGCTTTACGTGAAATATCGCTCGAAGGTATCTGTGGCCCCAGAAATCAAGCTCATCATGATGTTGGGTGGCTCGGCAATGATGTTCCACTTAACAAACAGTATGTTTAAGACGGCTCTACCAAACATGAATGATGTATTGAAACAAAACCCAGACCTTGTGAAGAATATGATGGCGGCGGTTCAGAACACAACACGTGCACCTCAAGAACCCGCGGTTGATGCACCAGTTGGTGGTACTGGTCAATACGAAATGCGGGGGCCGGGTGTTGACATTTCCAGTCTCATGGGTGGTATAATGATGCCACCACCACCTCCAATGAACACTACTATGAGTGCATCAAACCCACAAGTTGACGAAGATGCCGATGATGTCTCAGACATTGTTTCCATTTCTGGCGAATCAACCGGTGGTGAAGTGAAAGAAGTTAATGTTGATTCTGCCAAACCAAAAAGAACACGCAGGAAGAAGAAGACGGAAATTAATCTCTAGGTAAAGTATAATAATGATAGGTTATTGTCCACTCGAGGACTTAGAACCTCCCGTGCGGCGCCAGGAAGTAGCCGTCGTGGAAACTCCCAAGCCCAAGGGAGGTTTAGAAGAAACAGAATGTAATTACGCCGTGATGGCTTTCATCATTGGCGTCCTTATTTTGGCAGTCGCCGATTCCATGGAAAAGTAAAAAGATCTATTTTTACCCAGTTTGTTTTATGAAACTTGGTAAAAAGAGTTTAAATTTAGTTAGATTGTTTTAATTCTTGAATTTCATTTCGAAGTTCCTTAATAGCCTCGATTATAATACCCGCCAAGTTACCGTATGCTACAGAGTATGTCGTCTCTTCGGAGCCATACACAGCTTCTGGAAGAACTGCTTTGATTTCTTGTGCGATGACCCCAGTTTTTCTCTCACCGTCGTGATCAAATGTATATCCACTTAGTTGACACACTTTATCAAGAGCATTTTCAATCCTCGTAATGTTTGTCTTATGTCTTTTATCAGAGAATGCCGTAATATCACCACCCGCATAAATCTTTTTTGCGACACCTAAACCCCCGGATATTTGCACTGCCCCAGATGATGCACCCAAAGTATCGGTTGTATTTGTAACAATAATTTGTTGATCGGTTGTACCACCCCCGGGTGTCTCTGTAATGGCTTGAAGCGTTGCAGAAATACCGGTAAGATTAGAACCATCGCCATAGAATGACGTAGCTGTCATTGTACCATTTACAAGAACGGGTACACCTGTGTTGTCTAGTGTAATGGAATCAGATAATGAACTACTCTGTGTAGCGCCAATCTTCAATTTTGAATCGGAAATATCATAGAAAAAGGCTACATTTGCCGTTGGTTTACCAAAAATTATACCAACATCTTTAGAACCGCTATCATTTCCTTCACCAATTGAAATAATTCTATCGGAAACTGTCAAACTTGTTGAATTTACAGTTTGTGTAGAACCGTTTACATAAAGATTGCCATTTACAGTGAGATTTTGATCGGTTAATATATTTTTTGCAACGTACAAACCCCCGCTTGTTACTTGGAGTGCACCAGTCAGTGGAGCGGTTGTATTTGTACCATTGGTAATTAAAATTTTATTACTCGTTGAATTACCAGCACCAGATGTAATCGCTTGTAAACTTGTAGCAATGCCTGTAAGACCCGCACCACTGCCATAGAAAGTGCCGGCATACACATTTCCGGTTATACCCACACCACCAGACACCGTGAGAGCACCAGTTGATGTCGAAGTAGAACTGGTATCATTTGTTAAAGTGATCGCTCTATCAGACGACGCACCACCTTCCGTGATAGCTTGAAGGGTTGAAGAAATGCCGGTAAGAGCCGAGCCATCTCCGTGGAATGTACCACCATGAAACGAACCAGCGTAAACTTTTCCGGCTACACCAACACCACCAGATACCTTGAGAGCGCCGGTTGTTGTGGAAGACGAATCTGTAAGATTTGTAAGACTTATAATATCATCAGTGGTAGCACCCTTGTTAGTCACAGCCGCGAGCGTTACACTAGGGTCTAATTTTGATATATTGATAGTACTTTCTCTAATATTATCGTTATGAATTGTGAGTAGACCAATTTCACTTCTAGAGTTACCAGTGAGTGCGGAACTTCCACCTGTTATGGTGTGTCTTTGAAGTTTGGCACCCGCAATTTCATTATCTTGAATCAAACCAAGCGTAAATTCTGTACTTTCCAATTTTGTTAAAGGTATACTTGCATCCAAAATTTGATTACCTGTAATTGTATTGTTAGCTATTTCCACATTACTGATTGTATTATTAGCTATTTGCGCAGCTGTGATTATATTATCAGCTATTTGTGCAGCTGTGATTGTGTTATTAGCTATATTTACATTACTGATTGTATAGTCTGCTATTTTTGCCCCCGTGACAGCTTTATTGTATATTTTATCAGTAGTTACAGCGTCTATATTTAATTTAGCTGCGGTCACCGCCAAATTATCAAGTTTTGCGGTTGTCACAGAACCATTGGCAAGTTTTGCTGTTGTTACATTTTCGTCGCCAATAAAAGCTGTACCGACTGCACCGGCGGCAATTTTATCGGCTGTCACAGAACCGGCGGCAATTTTACTTGTAGTCACAGCTGAATCATTTATTTTGTCCGCCGTGACGGCGTTGTTACTCAATTTGGAGGCTGTCACAGAACCATTGGCAATTTTATCGGTTGTCACAGCTGAACTATTAATCTTATTTGTTGTGACTGCATTGGTTCCCAATTTTATTTCTGTAATAGCACCAGCGCCTATACTGGCAGAACCAAATTGCCCAACAATACCACTAGATGCAATATTTGTAAGACCGGAACCATCTCCTCTCACACCACTGGCAATAATTTCACCGGAACAGATGAGACTTGTTGTGGGATTTGAAAGTTGCATAGTTACGGTTGAACTTCCGTCCTGTTCCATTACAGCCTGAAGTGTTGGAGAAATATTTGCGATTGAACCAGCCTGCACCTGGAAATCACTTGCCTGAACCGCACCATCGATCGACACATTTTTGTCACCGTTACCACTGTTTTCACCGAGGGTGGTGACATAAATATGCGTGAGTTGCCCAGCGTTACCGAGGAAAGGCATATATATTAGTTTCCGAATAAAATTCCAGCCATTCCATTCTGGATGCGAATTACATTATAATTTACTGCATAGACGACAATCTCGTCATTTGTTCTATTAGTTCCTCTTACTGGGTTTTTTATAACAAGTTCCGCGCTATCGAGACGACTGAAGTTACATGTACCATTTGGTGTATTTGTGGAAGCGTTTCGGCAAAAGTTATAGACATAATATCGAGTATAAAATGCGGCCTTTTCTATTTCATCATACTGAATGATACCGTATTTAGAATATTTGTAGTTTTGGACGGTGTGAAAATATACAGGTGTCATGTCTTCAACGAGATGTGAACCATTAAGAATTATGTCAGCTGTATCAAAGGTAAATTTATCATTTGAAAGTACTCTTTCTTTTGCCTGGAAACCAAAAAATAGGCTCTTAACTGGGTGATTAAAGTAAGAAAGATCAATTTTTGGATCTGGATAAGAATTTCTTTGGACTTGTGTGATGAGAAATTCCAATTTATTATTTACGAAATATTCTCTTTCATCTGTATCTAGAAATATATAACTTCCACAAACACGAACATCTGCAGCCGTTTGGTTTTCAAAAGTAACTTTTATTTCAACAGTATGATACTGAAGAGCCACAAGTGGTAAAAACATATCATGGTCACAAAAAAAGAAGTGAAGTGGTAAAAAATTAACATTTGAGCTTGAAACAGCGTTGTTAATTTCTTGAGATTTTGTATAAGTTTCTGCGAGATAGTTTTGCCAAATACCTGTCATATAATCATATGTTTGTGAATCAACCTTCGTACCACCGATATATAAATCAAATCTTGCACCGTTAAATTTATTGAGTAAATCTTCACCTTCCAACCAAATACCATCTAAAAGATCACCGTAAGTAGGAATTGTAATAACATTATCCGAGCTAGTTAAGTTCTTTTTGATAAGCTTGGGTGATTGTGAAAAGTTTTTTTGACGTGTATACTTTGTTCGAAAGATAGAAGTACCACTTTCTTGATTTATTATGTACACATCTTGAGCACCTCTAGAAACAAGTTGAACGAGTGCCCCTGACATTTCTACTAATAATGGACATTTTTAACTTTAACCACTTTCAAGTACCTTTATTCTGGCTTCGAGTTCATGGATAGATTTTATAAGATACGGGATAAGTTGTGTATAGTTCACCGTTGACAAGTTGGACCCCCAAGCACTATAGTCTGGGTCGTCTTGGGGATTGTTGGATGGTGCTACAGGCTTATCCCCGGTTGGTTCAGCCCCTTCACCTAATGAAACTATATGTCTCAGTTCGGGTGCATCGTACCATATATCTTGAGCCATGAGACCAGACTCGTACATGATAATGTTTGAACTTCCAATGTCTTCCAATTTATCGTAGTTTTGTGGTTTGAGTTTGAGGAGGGTATCTGTGGCATTTTCTATATGGACCTCATTTACTTTGACACGATCATCCGATGATTGATAAGCTATCTCGCCAGTTGATGAGTCATAATAAACAGCACCCCCTGAACCAAATGGGCGAACTGGAGCTACATATAATCCGGCGGTAGTTCCAGTAACTCCAAAACCAATTGCAATAGTTCCACTGTTGTTTGCTTTAGCACTAGAACCAACAGCAATTGCATTAACTACCGATCTTGAATTATTACCTATACAAATAGAATTGGCCGCGACAGCTTGTGAGTTTTTACCAACAGCTACACACCCTTCACCGAGGGCTTGAGAATTGGATCCAACTACCACACAGTCATTACCCGAAGTATACACAAGGCTGCCAACTGCAACGGTATTACTGCCAATGTAAGAATTTGCAGCTTCGTAACCAATTGCAACCGAATTTACGTTCATGTACGATTTACCCGCGTTGTAACCAATGGCTACAGATTGCTCATTTTGGCCGATACGCCCCGA
>Ga0213866_10002720_pt1 | contig 12287 bp, 7 predicted proteins | sample PICome_11_FD_160079 | JGI IMG/M metagenome (GOLD analysis project Ga0213866, IMG submission 160079) | Coastal seawater microbial communities near Pivers Island, North Carolina, United States - PICO284 | ecosystem: Environmental > Aquatic > Marine > Coastal | place: USA: North Carolina... | reverse complement strand
GACTCAAGACCCGCCAATTTAAAGATATCTTGAACACCATCTCCCACCACTGCTTGAGACAATAATTGCTGAAGTTCAAATTCTGTATCCTTTGGGGGACCATCCCCACCACCACCTTTAACCAAGGGCGCTCTCACCGCTTGATGGAAGGCGACCTCTGGCGATAACTGCAATGCCTCATCTAGGGTGCCACAAAGTGCAAATGCTTTAGTCATCTGAAGAACTGTATCGCAATAACGTTTCTTGCCATCTTCCTGTTCTAAAACATGGTTCATGCAGGTAGGAATTAGTTGTAATGCATTAGTCTTAAAACCCGACCAATCTACTGGATGTAACAGGTCTCTGGCAATATGCATCTTCTCTTTCAAAATACGTAATGCTTCTGAACAATCGATGGTGGGTCGCCCTCTACCTTTTGCGGCACTGTAAGTTTTTAAGTTGTGGAGCAATACCAATGTAATCAACCACCAATCCACCTGGTTTATCCTTAAACACGCGGTTAACTCGGGCAATTGCCTGTGCCAAATTTGCTCCTTTCATGGGTTTATCAACATACATAGTGGCAAGACAGGGTGCATCAAACCCTGTTAACCACATATCTCTCACAATCACGATCTTAAGGGGGTCTGAGGGGTCTTTAAAGCGCTTCTCTAGGTCCTTCTTCTGCGACTTATTGGTATGGTGAGGTTGAAGATACGCCTTGTCAGAGGCGGATGCTGTCATAACCACTTTAATCTCACCAGACATATGATCATCGATGTGCCACTTGGGTCTTGCCTCGATAATCTTGTCATACAAACGCACGCAGATATCGCGCGACATGGTTACAATCATTGCCTTTCCAGGTTGGGTCTGACTTCGAGTTTCGTAGTGCTCAATCAAGTCATTAGCAACCTCTTCAAGTCGTGAATCCGAACCAACAATTGCTTCAAGTGCTGACCACTGTGTTTTTGCTTTTTCTTTCTCGCGATCATCTGCAGTTTCACTGCTCAGGATATCTTCTACTTCATCATCAATATGAGACAGTACTGGTTGGTTAAGGGTCATTTTTGCCAAACGAGATTCATAGTAGATTGGGACAGTGGCACCGTCCTCTACTGCCTGCTGAATATCATAAACTGACACATATTCACCAAATACCGCTTGCGTATCACGGTCATCCTGTGAGATTGGTGTACCGGTAAAGGCAAGGAAGGTGGCATTGGGTAGACCATCACGCAAGGATTTTGCCAAACCATATTTAATGGCACCGCTGGCACTATCGATCTGTGCTTTAAAACCATATTGGGTTCTGTGTGCCTCATCAGCAATCACCACAATATTGTGACGATCAGTCAGCACAGGGAATATATCCTCATCCTGTTCCAACCCAAACTTTTGAATGGTGGTAAAGATAATGCCGCCAGAAGGACGGTTTAATAAATGCTCTCTGAGTTCAGCACGCGAGTTTGCTTGTTTTGGCGTCTCTCCCAACAGATCCCCCGCATTGGCAAAAACACCGAATAACTGTCCATCCAAGTCCTGCCGGTCTGTGACCATAACGATGGTAGGGTTCTCTAAACGCGGTTCTGAGATCAACCGTCCAGCAAGACATGCCATCTCAATACTTTTACCTGCACCCTGAGTGTGCCAGACCACACCACCCTTCTTGGTTCCTTCAACACCACTTGCTTTGACTACAGACTCCACTGCTGCCTGAACAGCATGAAACTGGTGATAACCCGCAATCTTTTTGACGATGGTTTTATCATCTTCGAATAGACAGAAATAACGCAGATAATTAAGGAAGGTCTGCTGATCAAATAACCCTCTAATAAGAGTCTCCAATTCTCGGTACTGACCCAAGGGATCAACCTCAACACCATCAATGGTTCGCCAATGCATAAAACGCTCTTCATTGGCAGATAAAGACCCCAGACGGGCATAAATACCATCCGAAATAATTAGACAAGTGTTGTAATTGAAGAGATCAGGAATATCGTTTTTGTAGGTTTGTAACTGATTATATGCCGCCCAGATATCAGCACTCTCATCCGCAGCATTTTTTAGTTCGATAACCGATATAGGTAGTCCATTTAAAAACACAATCACATCAGGTCTGCGATTATGCTTCTGACCATGAATGGTGAACTGATTTACTACTAACCAATCATTGTTCTCTGGGTTGTCAAAGTCCACAACTTTGAGTTGCTTGCCAACCTCTTGGTTACCTTCATGGTAGGTTACCTTAACGCCCTTAGTTAACCAGGAATGTACCTGGCGGTTACAAGACATTAATGCAGGGATATTGGGATTTACTATCTGTGAAAGCGCAGTATCGACTGCCGACTGAGGCATCTCGGGATTGATGCGCTTAAGTGCTGATAGTAAACGATCGTTTAATACAACCGAACGATAATCGATGCGCTCAGGAGTGTCGCCATCAGGGGCAATATCATAACCACAGACATACTGGTAACCAAGGTCTTTAAACCAATCGATACTTTGTAGTTCGACCTGATCTTCGGTTACCAACGCCATCAGATACCCGCCTCTTCAAGGAACTTCTCTGCATCAGGGATGCGGAGTTCACCGGACATAAGTTTGGGTAGGAGTGTGTCTCTGAGGTCTGCAAGCGCTTGATTTTCGTCAGTCAAAACATTAATCCGTTGCGCAATGGGGATTGCAAGCGAATCGAAATTATCTTTCAGTGCTTTGGTCGGATCGCAGTATAAAAAGTTTGTTACCGCAGTCTTGCTGATGTGCAAGATCGCTGTGCCTTTTGCACTTGCAATCATCTCATTCCTGTACCTTTGGGTTTGGAATAGTTGATATAAAAACTCAGTCGATAATCTTCCCGCTGGTCTCACTATAAAAGTATTAGTTGCTGCTGCAGTTATCGTATTCCCAATGCTTTCAGGGACAATAAATGGAGCACCAAGATGCTCCCTCGCTTGAGTAACATCGTGTGACGAAACACAAATATCTCCTGCCTTCACGATATTTCTATCCTTGAACTCTCCTTCATAACGATGGAGACCTTTCGCACTGAAACGATTGCTTTGAGATACACATCCCATTGTTACGAGAAATTTATCTCCACGACCCTTTGATTTACCTTTGTAAGCAAAACCCGAATCCAGATTGATAGCATCGGAGAGAGGTGTAGCGCTCCACCCCTTTGGAATCTCCCCAATCTCTGAATCCACCAACTCATCTGGAAACAAATCACTGATTTCAGGGGGAAGACCTGTGGGGCGACCTTCTGCCTTTGCTCGCACAGGATCAAAGTCCACAAACCATGACTTGAAGATTGCCTTGGCGATCTCTTCAAGGGTTTGGTTCATCTTTTGGTTGAGTTCGATCTTATCGTCTAGGGTGCCAAGAATGTGAGCGATTGCTTTTTGGTCAGATACTGGCGGGGGACTGAATGGTAGGGATTTCAGTGCGACTATCGTAAGTGCACGCTGTGTTGATCCGATTGAAATTCTGTCTAATTCTTGCTGCCCAACCCTACTTCTCAACCAGTACATCAAGTACTTGGAATCAAGTTTTGAATCAAAATTGCGGAACCACGTAAGGTTTCCGTCTTTAAAGTAAAATTGGGTGTCCTCCTGGACTCGCCAACTTACGCCAAGAGTGCCCACTGATGTAAGGAGTATGTCTCCCGGTTTTGGCGCACCAAATTTCTTTTCAATCTCTGAAAATTGTTCCTCGCTGATGAAAAGTTCAGTAGAAATCTTGTTTCCTTTTGCCCGCTCTATGACTTCCTTAGAGCGATAGAAAGGGATTCCGTCCGGCACATAATCTGCCCGTTTTATCCTTTTGCTTGAGGTGATTTCGACAAATTCGCCAAGGGATAAATCAGTCAACTTTTAGACCCTCTAGGATATCCTCAATTTGCCGATCCAAATCTACCGAGCGTCTTCGAAGGTTTTTTAGTGACAATGTGAGTTTAGAAAAAGTCTCATCAAATGAAATGCCATCGTCAGCATCTACAGAGGTGCCAACATACCTTCCCGGCGTTAGAACAAACCCATTCTTTTCAATTTCTTCCAAAGTCGCTGACTTACAGAACCCCGCAACGTCCTCGTAGTCTTCCCCAGCCTTCCACGACTGCACCGTCTCTTGAATCTTTGCGATGTCCTCATCGGTAAAGACTTTAAGAACTCGGGTCTCCATAGTTCCCAGTTCTCGTGCATCAATAAATAAGGTCTCACCTCTACGGTCTCGACCATTGGCAGTCTTGTCATTCGTCAAGAACCAGAGACATACTGGAATCTGAGTATTAAGGAATAATTGCCCTGGAAGTGCGACCATAACTTCAACAGCATCACCTCGAACCATTGCTTCACGAATTTCACCTTCGCCACCAGTGTTGGAACTCATGGATCCATTTGCCAGTACAACACCTGCCTGACCACCAGGACGCAACTTCCATAGCATATGCTGTAACCATGCGTAGTTCGCATTACCTACAGGGGGTCTACCAAACTGCCAACGAGGGTCACTCTCGTATTTCTCACCACCCCAATCAGAGATATTGAAGGGAGGATTTGCCATGATGTAATCAAACTTTAGATCAGGAAATTGATCACGAGCAAAGGTGTCACCAGGTTCTTTACCCAAGTCTGCAGCGAACCCACGAATTGCCAGGTTCATCGCTGCGAGGCGCCAAGTGGTGGGATTGCTCTCTTGTCCGTAGATCGAGATATCATCCACACGACCACCATGTGCTTTTACGAACTCCTCACTCTGAACAAACATCCCACCTGAACCACAGCAGGGGTCATAGACTCGACCTGAGTTAGGAGATAACACCGCAACCAGTGTTTTTACAATGTGAGAAGGCGTGTAGAACTGTCCGCCTTTCTTACCCTCGGCAGATGCAAACTGACCTAGGAAGTATTCATATACCTCACCCAGTAAATCAGATGAATCATAGGTATCTGCAAATCCGATAGTTGATATAAGGTCGATCAATTCACCCAGAACACCCTGACCTAACTGGGCACGACCAAAACGTTTGTCCAACTTACCACGCAATGTTGGGTTCTCGTTTTCGATGGCAGTCATTGCTCCATCAACCAGAGAACCGATATCAGGTTGTTTTGCTTTTGATCGAAGGGTTTCCCATCGTGCCTCTTTAGGCACCCAGAACACATTGTCCTGGACATAATAATCACGGTCTTCTAATTCAGCACTGTACTCAGCAGGATCCTCACTCACAAAATAGTCAGAGGATGGTTCAGAGACCATGCTGCGAACATTCTCCTGCTGTTTAACGAATGTATCTGAGATATATTTGAGGAAAATAAGACCGAGAACAATGTGCTTGTATTCTGCCGCATCCATTTGCGCTCTTAGTTTGTCCGCTGACTTCCAGAGAACCTGCTTGAAATCCTGACTCATGTACTAAATTCGCCCTATTGATTATTAAAAAATGAATATAGCAGATTAAACAAACCAATAATAATTGGATTGTTAGTATGGGTCATGAGAGTTACCTTTTTGTTTTGATTTAAGATTTGACACCTATATCAGAATAGGCAATTCTCTTCTTTTTAAGACGACGTATGAGATCAAGTCTAAACTTCTACATTTAAGCGGAACAACGTGATTTATATCTAATTTGTTGGCTTCAGTAGAATTACCAGCTGTGTACAGATCAAACCACTCATCTTAAAGACTAGCAGGTTTTATAAGTGACATCTAAGTAAGATTTGCACGAATGAAGCTTTGATTGAAATAAATCTTCCCACGTAGCGAAAGGCTTGTCTCCCCTCCCCTGCCACTCTATTAGCAGTTCAGCCAATGCTATCTGCACGGCTTTAGTTTCAGCATCCGCAGGGTTCCTGTTTTTATAACGATCACAGAATATTTCAACGGTAAAATTGAGTATAGATAAACTACTGGATATTTTGGACAGTATGTATACACTATTGCTATATACATTTTGTTAAGCGGGAGAGTATTGATGCCCATAGGTTCCGTCTTTAAAAATAATAGAACTCAATCTATCCGTCTGCCAGCTGAGACAAGATTTCCCGAAAATGTCAAAAAGGTCTTTGTAAGAACACTTGGCAAAGATCGAATTATTTCACCTGTGGAGAATGTGTGGGATAGTTTTTTTCTCTCTGAGGAGAGCGTGAGTGATGACTTTATGATCGAAAGAGCTCAGCAAACTCAATCCGAAAGGGAATCGTTTTAATGCTAAAATTCATGTTGGACACCAATATTGTCATCTATGTTATTAAGCGTAAACCCGTTGAAGCCCTGGATACATTTAACAAAAATGCTGGTTATATGTGTATTAGCAGTATCACTCTTGCAGAATTGTTCCATGGTGCTGAGAAGAGTCAATATCCCGAACAAAACCTGAAAAACGTTGAAGATTTTGTTTCAAGGCTGGAAATTTTAGATTATGGCCACAAAGCATCTGCACATTATGGCGATATTAGGGTAAGCCTAGAAAGAAAAGGGAAAATAATTGGGGTAAACAACTTACACATTGCAGGTCATGCTAGAAGTGAAGGCCTTATACTGATAACAAATTATAAAAAAGAGTTTGATAGGGTTGAAGGTTTAAGACTGGCAAATTGGATTTAACAAGCAGTGTCTTTATTTAAACTACCGGCCGTTTGGGTTAATCATAATTAGTGAGCACCCATTGAAAGCACAGCAATCATCCAGTAATAATTTCGAATGCGCTGTGGGTTTAAAACAAGACCCATGCCGCCAAAGCCTATTCACTAATAACTTCTACCTAATAACTTCTGCCTGCCTTAACACCATCTCGACAGCATCTTTTTGCTGATCAGGCGGGTACTTGTGCTTTTGGAGTTCTTGTAACCGCTGATAAAAGGCATTTTGCCAAGGCTAAAACGTTTGCTCATATAAGTCTTTTGAGTCAGTGGGATAAAATTTAATACTGGATAAAAGAAACTGAGTATCAAATATTCCTGTATGTTGAGGTGTAGATCGAGAAGTCAAAGGCCAGATAAGCTACCAGCACAAGTTTGCAAATGGGATTATTCAGAAGAGCCTAAATAAAGACTAAATGAAGTAGGCATTTCGCACTGATGAACCAGGTGTGCGATTTTAAGCAGATTACCCGCGATCACCGACTTACCGACTCTGACTGCTTTGCTCGTGACTTCCTTTTTCATGACTTCCTTTGATACTGAAAAGAACGAGCAAATCGACATCATTTACACTGCTGTTAGTTAATGAGCGATTAACCATCGAAATTTGTGGCTGTCTTTTATCACGATCCGTTATTCGATCTTTAGATCTACAAATCAAAATTGCAGTAAGACAATGACAAAGTCGCACTTTCCTACTATAATACTGACATTATTTTCCAACCGTACAGGATATGAGGCTACAAATGCCACTGGCAAAACTAAAAGAAAAAAGGCAAATAACCGTCCCTATTGAGATATGTAATCAAGTACATGCAGACAAAGGCGATATTTTCAATTTTGAAGTTGTAGACAATAAAATCATTATGACCCTTCAGAAATTAGTTCCTGCTACAAAAGAAAAATGTGGCGCTAAAGGCGTTGATATTTCTAAATATATAGGAATCGCTAAAGGTACTTATGGTTCAGTTGAAGAAATAGACGAATATATTCGTAACGAGCGGGCCTCATGGGATTAATAGAAAAGTTAAAAGGTAAGCGTGTATATCTTGATACCAATATATTTATATATGTGATTGAAGGGAGCAATCAATATCAGAAAATAATTGGTGAACTTATAAAATCTATTCTTCAAAATGAGTTTGAAACTCATACAAGCTATATAACTCTCACTGAAATATTGCCTCCTCTCGTCAAACGTGGTGATAGAGATATTATCTCAGGAACCATTGAGTTTATACGTGACAAAGGGGGGGTTCATCTTTCTAGTGCAAATGAGGAAATATGCTTACAAGCTGGTTTTTTACGCGGTGAATTAGGAATGAAAACCCCTGATGCTCTTCATGTTGCTACCGCTTTAAATCAAGATTGCAGTCTATTTTTAACAAATGATGCTGGTATTCGTGTCCCTAAAAACATGCAACGTGTTCTTTTATCTGAATTTTGCGAATAATAATTGGACAAGAATTAAATCATAAAGGATAACAACTAAATCAAAAAAAGACTCCTTGACACTTCGAGTGGGTTAAGCATTATTTAGTACTGCTCTCGCTAAGCTTGCAGTCATAAAAATTATGGTAACGAGGTGCTTGTCGGTTCGATAGCCGCGAGCGCGAGCGCTGGCAGCTTGGGACAAAGTGAGCGCCCTTAAACCGACCTCTTCTATCTGAACCCTCTCCGCCAGATACTAGCCTCATCCAACTCATATTGAAGATGAGTCTCCAATGACAAAACAACTCCCACCTATCCAATGGCAAACATCGGGCTTATCCACCAAGACCACAGCCAGTAAACCAATTCAATAAACGATTGATTAGGCTGCCTGTCCTTTCACCCAGCATTGCCCCAATTGCTGACAGATTTCCTGTAGATGGTTAGTATTTCCCACATAATAGCCAAAACGGCGCCTAAAATGGCATATTTTTTCGATCCAGCGGTCGCTATCTTCAATACCCAAGCATTCTAAAATCGGTTGCAAATGCTCGGGGATAGAACCGCGCTTATACTGACTTACCGACTCTAAGTGCTTTGATCGTGACTTACTTTTTCATGACTTCCTTTGATACTGAAAAGAACGAGCAGCGCAAAGAACGTGCGCAGCAGAACTGGAACGACAATAAAGCAGCACCACGGAAAACGGCAAAAAGATAAATACACTCAAACAAAATTACGGCCATTTGCCTCGCTATCAGTTAGTGACTGGTTAACTAACTGGCAAGGCTTGAGCGGGAATAGCTTCCCACCCAAGCCATTGCTATGACTTACCGACTCTGACCGCTTTGCTCGTGACTTACTTTTGCATGACTTCCTTTGATACTGAAAAGAACGAGCACTGCAACGAACGTGCACAGCAGAACTGGAACGACAATAAAGCAGCACCACGGAAAACGGCAAGAAGATAAATACACTCAAACAAAATTACGGCCATTTGCCTCGCTATCAGTTAGTGACTGGTTAACTAACTGGCAAGGCTTGAGCGGGAATAGCTTCCCACCCAAGCCATTGCTATTTAAAACAAAAAGTCCAACGATTACTGTATATCACGCACTAACCGTACTGCATTGCCACCGTCCACTTTATCTAGAGTAAGTGCGGCGGCTTGGGCATCACGATCATGTCTACAGTCCTGTTGCTCAATAGTCTCGCCGCTACAACCACCGTTATTGCCCGAGGGATAATTACCACCAAAGGTAATGCCGGTATCGTTGAGTTTGACTGGCCGGAACGAATGATCAACCGTCACCCTACCTGACGTACTGGATAGATGCCAGTCCTTTTGGTTCTCAGACACCCTAAATCGGTCAACGGAACCCTCAAAACCGCCCTCAAATCGATTATTAGCCCAAAAACCCGAGACAGATTCACCAATTGTTGGATGGTCTACTGGACTTGAATGTAAGCCACCAGCACCAAGCTGCTGTGTTTGTAATGAATTAGAGGCTACGATATCACCATTCAGCATGATGTATCGACCCTCTCTCCCAAAACTAACCCCTAATTTGTTCCATTCTCCAAACCTAAATGACGTTCCTTCAGCCTTTAATTTATATTCAACACTCCAACCAGGTTCATACTTTTCACCTGCGATGTGAAACTTGATATCACCATTTTTGCACACATAAAGCCAAGCACTACCTGGCCAAGTAACATCACCATGTTGTATGTCGGTGGTGAATATAAGTCCACAATTTTGATTGTCATTTAATAAACCTCTCCTGTAATTATAGGCATTATCAACCTTTATCCAAAATTCAATGGTTCCCTCAGTTGGAAACCCAGAAAAATAAGGATATTGGATTCTACTTTCCTGAGAGCGTGAGAAAATGGCTGCCATGCCTGATGGAGAGTCTTCATAAGTTATGCCATGAGCAATACCGCTCGAAACAGTTCCATTGAATTCTTCCAATATTAGAAAACGATCAACAGTCACCTTACCTGCGGCATATTCGCTAACAACCGGTTCATTGACTCCATCTTCAATCTTGGCGTAAATGTAGTATTCACCCTCGGGGACCTCTGAGGTGTCCCAGTTATAATGGGTATCAACACCTTCCGTTAGGATGTCGGTGATAAGGACGCTTTCACTAGAATTATTTGTGGCATCTTTATAGTACAAGCTGATTTTGGCTTCATCCTCTGCATCAGCGGCATCCCATCTAATGGTGTATTGGTTGGCCACGGTGACATCACGATTGGGCGCAGTAATAGTCATACTGGGGGGGCAATTGCCTATGCGATAGTCATACAACTGTAATTCGCCATAAGGGTTAATTAATTCCCTGTAATAGTTGGCCGATACGTCAACCCTAGGAATCGGACTCCAGCCTAATAGTCCAAATCCGGAATCCATATCGAGAGATAAACCTAAACTAGCGGTGACACCATGGACTAGATCACCTGTAGTGTTGAAACAGCCATTATCGAAGGGGTAATTTACTTGTGCCGTACTTTCTAACTCCATGCCAGCATAGGCACGCACCACTACAGGATGAATACCCAGCACATAAATAGCGGGGGAAATTCCAGTCCACAGCTGTGATTCACCACGTGCTTTCATCTCAATTTCAGTCTGCCAGCCATTGCTACTGGCAGTGGATGTCAGTTGGTAATCATGGTCACGGGGACTAAGCACCATTTTTATCTGATTCTGACTTTCCTTAGTCATGCTCAGGGAGGCGACAGCCGATATTTGTAGATCAGCGCCCATAATCAGATAAATTTCCAGCGCAACAGGTGTCAGGGCAGTTTCACTACCACCATGTTCTAGTGCGATCTTGCTCAGACCCACGGTGAGTTTGCCTAGACAGATATCTGTCTCTTTCCATGCGGCACCCCGAATTTCAAAATTGACATAATCATTTTCAGGCAAACCTAGGGTGTTACCACAGAGATATTTGTCCTGTAGCATGGCCATATTGGCAATTTCACTAGCACTGAGTTCAAGCATACCCAGATCTGCCTCAATTCCCAGTGACTTTGTAAGTTCGTAGTTTAATTCCATGCTGGTATGTAGTGTTTGGGGATTAGAGCCATCAAATTCAAATTCGTACTTGATGTGCGGGTTGGCTAATGTCACACCCCCATTAAGTTTCAATTGTCGATTACTATGTTGAGGATCGCGGTAGATAACCAGATTATTCAGTTGCAATTTGATTTCACCGTTCTCCCAGCGTGCGGACGCAGAGGGTAATTCGGGAAACCATCCACCACCGTTCTGGGCACTGCTAACAGCATGGGGCATGTCGGGGGTAATAAAGTTAATTTTTCCGTTGGCTGCCGCTGTTTGTGCTAGTTGCTGGGCTGATAACAGGTTGGCTTGGGAGGAAAGCGTGGCAGTATTCGGTGCCACTAGGGTGTTGATATTGGGTGTCAGTGGCGTATCGATTTTAATTGATACTTTCTGCATCACTTCGTCTAAGGTCGGCTGAGCATAGGTGACGGTGACTTGATTACCCTGAGTGGTAAGCTGTCTAATTTTCATAGCCAAACCAGTCTCTAAACGCGGGCTGGGGGGGATAAGAATGATACTGTCTTGTTGCCACGTTGAAGGTACAGCAGTTGCGGCAATCTGCATACTCCCTCCCTGATTGCCATTATGCGTAATCTGAGTGATTTGCTGCTGTTGCTCCTCGGTAACTTCAATCACTTCAGGGGCTGTTTCTACCTGGTTATTCACTACAGCAACCACATGGGGCGCGTAAGCTTTATAAGATTTACCATGACTGACCATCTCAGCATAGAAGTAATGATCACCTGCAGGCATAGTAGAAGTGTTTAAATCATGGTGCAAATCATTTGCATTGACGCTGTCTATCAGCAAGGTGCCGTCATAACCACTGTTATCGTCATCATAGTAAATGGATAAGGTGGGGTTGTCATAAACCTGTTGCAGCTCCCAAATTAAATAGTACTTGAGATCACTCTCAATATTATGGTCATCATGGGTGAACTGAAATTGTGGATTGTAATGATTCAAGGCACGTTGCGTATTGGACCAGTCGCTACATGTGGGATTAGACTGCTTTCCTTTCATTGTAAAATAGGGATCATGACAGGCACGGATTTTGACTTGTAGTTCGCTGAGATCCCAACCACGCTGTTGGTAGTTATAACGGGCTTCGGTACCTTCTATGCTTTCTACATGCTGCCAATCCCCTGTGTTGA
>Ga0213866_10002719_pt1 | contig 12289 bp, 26 predicted proteins | sample PICome_11_FD_160079 | JGI IMG/M metagenome (GOLD analysis project Ga0213866, IMG submission 160079) | Coastal seawater microbial communities near Pivers Island, North Carolina, United States - PICO284 | ecosystem: Environmental > Aquatic > Marine > Coastal | place: USA: North Carolina... | reverse complement strand
TCGGCCCCCCAACCGTCCACCACCTTCGACAAATAAAACAGGGGGCGCACTTTGCCCCCCTCTTAATTATATTAGTACACTAGTATTAGTGTATCGGACCAAAGGGCTTCGCCCCCTATGGTGTATCGGACCACGTCCATATGATAGGCGGGCAAGGGCACCTCGTGCCCTCCCCGCTGGATCACTTCTCGAGTCGGAATCACAGGTCTACGACCTGTGCCCCCTAGGCTTATACAAACTCCCCGTGGGAGATATACTCACTCACCTCATCGTCGGTATAAACATCCCACTCAGAGGAGTTATCGAGAGTATAACCCAGGTAGGCGTAAGTGAAGGCCTTGGCACACTCAATGGTGGCAAAGGTAACCTCCAACATGGGCCAACCATTGGGGGCCTCCCCGGTATACTCAACACGCACAATCGCGTCGGCCGATTGAACCGAACCGGCAAGCGTGGCGCCCATCGCCTCCCAGACATTTGCGTATCCTTCGGTGCAAAAGTCGAAGCTGAGACGGAATTGGTTGCTCATCGAGTTGGTCTTGGTTTTGTTCATGAGTACAATATACACCGGATCGTGGGGGCATGGGGGCTTTGGTAGCCAGAAAGCGTAGTGGCTACTCAGCGCCTCGGCGCTTTCTTCGAGTAGTACATATGTACTAGTGTATCGGACCATATACCCTATTGGTGTATCGGACCAAGGGGTAGAGTATACCCCAGGGCCTTAATCACTCACTTATTGGTGTTGAACACGAATCCGTTGTTATAAGCGTAGTTGTAGCTGAGATTGTCATCCCAAGTGGCTTGCCAATCAATCACGACACCATTGTCCTCGAGTACATCGATGCTGTGATAGTTACCATCGAAGTACGACCGGGCAAAATCTTCCTCGGATTCGTATTCGCCCACAAAATCATCTTCGAAGCTGCTGATGTAGTTGATACCAACCTCCTCAACATAGGCCTCAATGGCATCGTTAGTAGCACCCAACTCCTCGGTGAGTTGGCACCAGGTCACATAGTGGCCATTGGAATAGGCTTCTACGCCATATTGCTCAATGAAGTCGCGAATGTCGCTGAGCGGATATCCGGCCTCGTTCACCATCTCAATGATATCGGCCTGGACATCTGCGCTGAGTTCAGTAAACCATTCGGTCACAGGTACGTCGAGCATGTTAGGGTTAGAGAGAGCGATCATGGCAGGAGCGGTGAAGGTCGTTTGGTTCATGAGTCTAGTATACACCGGATCGTAAGGCAACGGGGGCTTTGGTAGCCACTAGGCGTACCGTCCATAGTACATATGTACTAGTGTATCGGACCACCCGTGAGGTATACCCCCAGGGGTGAAGTGCCATCGCTCACATAATCACCTTGGACACATAGGGCGTGGGTCGTGCCTCCCACCTCTTCGCACTTGGAAAGAGCCGAGCAACCTTCTCGGCCGCATTCTCGATCCGTTTGGTATATTTTTTGTACACACCGAGGCGGTGGTTGAGGCAGAGGACGTTGTGGTCTTTGTCTTGGATCTGTAGATACCAGGTCATGGGTTAGTTGTTAGAAACTTGGCGATATTGCAGATAATTCACACACCAACCAGTGGCATCTGTAACCGTCTCGACAAGGGCCTCATCAGCGTCTTCGTCGTCATCAACCTCGACCGCGTAGGTATTGCCCACCACGGAATCTACCACTGATTGTTGTTCTTCGGCGGTGAAGTCCTCGTCGTCAAAGGCGAATTGGACTTCGGTAACATGGAACAGGAGAGTTGTCATTTGGGAAGATGGAAGTTGAGTATAGTTTTGGTCCGATGCACTTTCGGCGTGGAGGTGCCTAGACCTCCTCCGACATGAGTAGGGCGGATACCGCTTCCAGACACACATTCACGGCATCTTGATAGCCATTGGCGTAAGCGCCGGGTTCGTTGTAGGCGCCGTATGCGTCGAGTTGATTGATGAAACCGTAAAGTTCGTACATGTCTTCCGCATCGCCGGACATGATCGCGAATTTTACGTCGTCTATGACAGAGTCATAACCTTCGGCATAATCGTTGCTCATAGCGCCCCAGGGGGCGATGACTTTCTCCTCGGCATCATGAAGGGCGCGGAAGAAAACTTTGGTTTCGGTTTTGTTCATGAGACTAATATACACCGGATCGGAGGGCGTCGGGGGCTTTGGTAGCCACTAGGCGTACTGGCTACTCGTGTGGTTTAGCGCACTTGCACGGTAGTACATATGTACTAGTGTATCGGACCAAAGGGCCAAGGGGCCCCGGAGGTCAGAATCTAATCACAGGATGGTTCGGATCGAGTACGTCCTGCCACTCCGTTGTGTATACCAATTCGGTGCACCCATAATATTCGTCACTGTCGGTGTCATAGACGGTAGCCGTGGAGTCCAACTGCTCGTCGGTGAGTTGCTGGAGTTGGGCAAGAAGTTCGCGGTAGGTCATGGCAGGAAGAGTGGAGGAGGTTTGGATCATTTGGGCGTTTCCGTTTTCGTTCATGAGTCTAATATACACCGATGAATTGTTCGAGGCAATAGTTCACCGCATCCTGGTATCCTTCGCCAAATTCTCCATCGAAATCTTCGGCGAATGCGTCCATATGATTCATCAACTCATCGAGATCGCGGATGTTTTTAACGTCGCCAGATCTGATCGCGTAAAGTATAGAGTCGATGGCATCTGCGTATCCTTCGTTATAATCTTCAGTGTGCCCCGAAGGAGTAGACTTATGCTCGAGGGTTTCAATAAAGAATTGGAAAGCGGTCATTGATCTGTGATTGATTGATGAAACTAATATACACCGGATCGGAGGGCGTTGGGGGATTTAGTGGACGGTTTCCCATCCGGCCTATAGGACGTATGTACTATTGGTCCGATAGCAAAGATATAAAGAAAGGGCGCACTTGGCGCCCATCGATCTATTTCTATTTACGCAACATAATCATAAAGATCATATTCTTCAACGTAATTGTCCAGAGATTCTTTATTCTTAAAGAATAATTGAATCTCATCAATTCCATCTTTAATTGATTCAAGTTTGTTATATTTTACAATTCCCATCTCATCCATGAATTCTTGAGAATAATCCGCGTCAAACTCATCAATCAGAACGTCAAGAATGATGGAAGGAAAGGTCATGAAGGTTTTTTCGATTTGATTCATGAATGAATCATAGGGGATCGATCCCCCAAATGGGGGAAAAAGTGGACGGTTTCCCATCCGTCCATAGTACATATGTACTACTCTATCGGACCAAGATATAAAGAAAGGGCGCACTTGGCGCCCATAGGTATTTGTGCCTAGAAGGCAATAGGATCGAGCGTAGGCGCAGGAGCGTTAAACGCTGCGGTCAGGATTGCCGGAGTGACAGTTTGCGAGATGGAGGTTTCGCCATCTTCGATTGCTTGCTCGGCATCAGCAATGAGCGCCTCCATGTACTCTGTGAGCACCAACTTCTGCTCAGGAGTCTGAGCGGGCAACCCAGTCCGCACCCGGACCTTATAAGCAGGTTCGCCGAACATTGCCTCGTAGGCGATCTTTGCAGCCTTATAGCGATCGTTGATGGTACGAATCACCTTCCATTGTGGCGGGGCGACCTTGACAGTGTGCAGGGCCACACTTGCCCGGCTCAGTCCAACATAGAGCAGAGCACGTTTGTTAGATGCTTTGGCGAACGATTCCGTGTCTACGTAGGTGTGCTCAATTGTTTGGCCCTGTGACTTGTGAGTCGTCATGGCGAAAGGATAAAAAGCCTTCGTCCAGTAGGTGGAGATGTGCTGGATTTCGGCGAGGTATCCTTTGGCGGCATCGAATGCCTTGTGCTTGTTCGCTTCCTTGAGCAGCTCCTGACGCTGAGCAATATACTCCTCGGCGATATGAAGTTTGCGCGGATCGATGACATTAATGAAGCACTTGCCCCGGCTCCCTTCCACCTCGACCTTGTACGAATCCCACATGGTTGAGTGGGAAGCACCCGCATCGCGGATAACTTGAGTGACCTTGATGACCTCGCCGTTGTAGGCAGCGGGGCAAGTTTCATAATTGAGGAGGTATTCGCCTACGGTGATTGAAGGGCCGGCATCGCCGATCTCATGGGCAATCACCATGTCGCGGATAAACGTCCCCGTCTCGTACATTGTCGAGTTTTTGTGAGTGATGAAGCGGTAGTTGGGGTGAGCGGCAGGGCCACGGGCATCGGACACGATATCGGCAACCATGCGCTGAAGCATTTCAGCCTTGGAGTCATGTACGATGACCTGGGAGTGATCGTCGGACACCGACTCAGCGGGGAAGTATACCTCACCACGATTGCGTTGGGCGGCTTCGTGGATGACGCCGGGCGCCCTCATCTGCTCAACGAGATTGAACTTCTCGACGCGGGGATCGTCCATCATCCCACTGCCCTTTTGCATGATTGCCGGGAGCTGTTTGAAGTCGCCAGTGAAGATGATCTTCGCACCCGACTCGATGAGCACATCGTATTCGCCTTTGCCGATCATCGAGCATTCATCGAGGGCGATGACATTATAGCCAATGAGCCGATCTGCCTTGGGCTTGGAGAAACCTACGCCGCCATCGCCGGTGTTGAAGCCAAACCTGCCCAGCAGACTTGCCACGGTCTTGGTCTCAACGTAAGGCCGCACATCCTCAGGCATCTTGTTGAGGAGCGTGATACGTGCCAAGTGAGTAGGTGCACAAAGCAGAACACGCTTCTCCATGCGATGGAGTTGGGCGAGGGCCTGAGTGAGGACGTAAGTTTTGCCCGCGCCTGCTTCTCCCATGAGCAGGAGTTTATCAAAGTCGCAAGAAACGATCTTGGTATACACCTCGAGTTGCTCGTCATTGAGCCCGAGATTGTCGGAAGCGTCCATGGCTGCGGCCAGGAGATCCATGGGGTCGGGGGCGAGAAGCGTAGGCATAGGTGGTTTTGTTTTTGTCGTTGAGACTACTATACGATGAAGGCGCCCTTAGTGGGGGCGCCGTGGGCCAGAAGGCGGGCTGGCTACTCAGGCCACGGTGACAATATCCGCGCCAGAAAGCTTCAGGAGTTCGTCATAGTTTGCCTCGAGTTCCGAGTCGATGGCGGTTTTGTTTCCAGCGCAGATGCACACAAGGCAATGATAGTACTGGTAACCTTGCACCCACTCTTTGAACTTCTCCAAGGTGTCCACGGACTCGCCCGCATTGACAAATTCATCCTCGACGAGTTCGAACTCACAATCGATGTAGTAGTTACCCAGCTCGAGGGCAGATTCGGCGAGCAGGTTGATGGAAGGAGTCATAGTTGAGTTGCTTGTGCAGTTGAGTTGCTTGTGTTCCTACTATCTTAGGGCCAAATGGGGCGGAAACGCCGCCCCAGTAGCCACTAGGCGTATTGGCCTCAGCCCCCGCCATAGACATAGGACACAACACCGGCGACATGGTTCACGCCTTCGATCACCTTAACATCCGCGGTATTGAAGTCTTCTTCGTATTGGCCTTTGACGTAGTCAGGAGCACTAGAATAACAAAACTCTTCCATAAACAATTCTTTGCACTGTTCCATAGACTCAGCAGCGATGACTGCCATGCCGGCGGTGTAATCGTGCAATACGTCGTTGAGGATGTAGAGGTTCATGGCGTTTCCGTTTTCGTTCATGAGTCTAGTATACTCCAACATGCCGGCCAATGGGGGCTTTAGTAGCCACTAGGCGTAGTGGCCCATAGGCCATATGTACTACCCTATCGGACCAAAATTATATTTAGCGTGCAACAATTCCATCTCAGAATGTAGAGAAAAGTTTGCTGGTAGAGTTGTATAGTTAACTCTAACTTTCTACTTAACTACTAAAGTTAAAAGTAGAAGTAGAAAAGTAACTTACAACTCTACAACTACACAACAACTTCCTAAGATGGAATGCGCTTCAGTTGGAGTTGGCGCATTGCCGCTGGGACTTTGTACGCGGGAACGCACTGAATGTACCTCCCAGTAACGAGATCTCGCACGGTCCAAACAAGCGTCTTGGTGGCAAGATCAGAGGCTACGTTGCAAATCATGAGTTATTGTAAATTAAGATCGAGTTGGTTATACATGAGCGCCGAAGGCGCGAATGAGACATTGGGGCCTTAATCAAACCTCGACCCAATGCCCGTTGCACTATATGAAGACCACTTGACAACTTCGTTAACAATTTCGTCAATGGCAACTTCATCGGTTGGGTCATTGACAAATCCGCCAATGTAACGCTTATTGTCAACGTAAACGTCAACCTGGAAGTACTCCCGCTCATAGCGGGTGGATGGATCACCCATCACGGCGAAGTCGACGCGGGTCCCCGCGGTCAAGGTATAGGTAACGTGGGAGGTTTTGGTTTTGTTCATGAGTCTAATATACACCGGATTGGGGGCCACGTCAAGGGCTAGTAGCCACTTCGCAGATTGGCCATCAACTGCTCCATCTGGCGGGTGTCGATGGCCTCATCGTTCCATGCCACGCCGTCAGGAGTGGCGCCCAGGCACCGACCGATCTGACCCTCCATCATGCACCGCACAAACTTCGTCCAGGGAGTATCGCCCTCGGCGCAGAACTCAACACACGCCTTGGCGGTATTGTACAGGAACTCGTCATTGAGCACGTAGAGGCTCGCGTTCCAGGTCTCGTAGGTGGAGTAGCCGTTGAAGGTCGTGGCGGTCATGGAGGTCGTTTTGTCTTTGCTCATGAGTCTAGTATACACCGGATCAGGGGCCCCTGGGGGCTTTGGTAGCCGGTTTACAGATTGGCCCAAAGGGCATTGGCGACGATCTCGCCGACGCCGTTAAGATCATCGCGCACGATGAGGCGAAGCAATTCTGCTCCGTGGGAGTGGCGATGAATGGCTCTGATGTTAATTGCGGTTCGCGGGTCATTGGCGGCTTCGCTAATCATCTCGGCAAGAACGGTGACGGAAGGCATGGGATGGTTTTCTGTTAAGCGATTGCGCCCTGGGCCTTGACGGCATCGAGCACTTCTTGGGCGTCATTGCGAAGCGCTATGGCCCCGTCCAGTGAGGCGTTGCGCCCATCGAACATGATTTCACGCCTCATGTTGTCCCACTTGCGCACCTCTGAGGCAAGGGCGTCGATGAGGCGGGCCTGTTGGTAGGGAGTCAGGTTCAGGGTGACTGTGGCCATGGAGGTCGTTTTGTCTTTGCTCATGAGTCTAGTATACACCGGATCGGTGGCCCCGTGGGGCTTTGGTAGCCGGTTACTCGATTGGCTCCCCCCGCTCCAACCTGTCGAGCAGGGCCTCGTGGGCGTCGATCGCGGCTTGGTTGCAATTGAGCTGGCGCAGATCGTAGATGTATTTGTCCAGCACTTCGATGAGCATTTCGCGATCGTTGAGTTGGAATTTGTTGTTTTCCATAGCTATTACTATTGCTCAGCGGGGTAACAAAATAATTTGTTAATTCGCTCGAGCTCCTGCTCGAAGAACTCCATTGTCTCAAATGAGTCGATGTCGTGGGCATTAGCAAACTCATCGAGCTTCCGCCGAAGTTCTTTTATTCCGTAAAGTTCGTTGAGGATCCACAGACGAATTTTGTTTTTTTGGTTTTTCTTCATAAGTCGGTCTTGCACGAGTGAAACGAGTGCGCCCTAATGGGCTCAGCCCAAATCTACCACAGAAGGCCCATCATCCGCAACCCGGATGACTTCTTTCAGCCCCAGGCCACCACCGGCGTAGACACCTGCCACATAGGCATAATCGTAGCCCTCATTGACAAGATCACGAGCGTAATCACAAGCCAATTCGTAATCGCCGAAGAGGCGCATGGAGTAGAAGGTCTCGCCCTCATAGTCGTGGCCTCCGATAACGGAGAATTGGGCGAAGGCGTAAGCGTTGTCTTTGTTCATGAGTCTAATATACGACGGATCAGGGCCCACGTCAAGGGCCATCAGCCACTTAGGCAATTGGCACAAGGCCCCTGGCCGCCAGGCCCCCCGCCTGACATTTTCACACCTAGGCATTTTTCACCAAGCGTGAAAAAGTCCAATTTGTGAAAAAGTGCACGGGCACCTGGCATTTCCGCCCTTAGGTGTTTTTCATGCCAGGGCAAAAAACCAAGATCGTGAAAAAGCCCGGCGGCGCCTCCTCAAAACAATCGGGCCACTTAGGCCAGGGGGGTGGCCAAAAGATCGGGCCGGCCCCCAGGAGGGGAGTCCCGCCAGACCTTAACACGCGCGCCGGCCAATTTCCGCAGACTCATAAGACTTTCTTATCACACTTCTAGGTCAATAAACTCACACTCCCCCACGCCAATAAACTCCGTGGACCTATATACCTTACGATAAGATATGTGATGATGTCCATGTAACCAAATGGCCGGGCGGTGTATCTCAAATAAGTTCTGGAGCGCAGAACAATTCCTCGATGGGTGGTGGGTGAGGTAATTGGCCATTGGCCCTATGACCCCTCTAACTACGTCCTCGGGTGCATCGTGAGTGGCCACAATATCGGGCTTAAGTTGCTCATAGATGTCCATGATCCTCAACCACTCCCCATAGGACAATTCCTCATCCTCCCACCAAGTATAGCCTTCGGCCCGGTATGCCTGGTCGATGGATGTAGCCCCGCCGATACAAAAAACATCGGGGGCGTTGGGAGCGTACGTCCCATCCTTCACCCAAAATTTGTGCTGCTTACACACGGTGGGATTGTCATGGTTCCCGCGGATGAAATAATGGGAACCCCTGGCCATTGTATCGAAGGGCGGATTTTGCCCCATAAGTTTTGTGGTGTAGGGGTAGTAGAATCCTACGCCAAAATCCCCCAACTGGAGCGACGCCTCCTCCGGAGCCGACTTGATGAGTTTTTTGTATTTTTTCATCGAGCCATGCATGTCTCCGATGAAGCGTATTAGAGTCATTGTTAGGATTCCGGTATTGATTCGAGGGCTTCGCGGATGAGTACGTGGGCCGCGGTATTGAGTATTGTGAGTTGGACGGGATGGTCGGCATGTTCGGCCTCCTCCAGAGCCTTAAGTGCCCGGTTTTTAAGACTGACCTCTTGAGGCGATTGCTGCGCAGCCTCCAGCGCCTCGATGCGGGTGCGGAGTTCAATGAAGCAGTTTGCCACGTCTATAGTGTTGTCGGCTCCCCACTTTTCATCAATGGTCCATGATGATTCGGGTGCTGCTCGGTGTTGATTGTCCATAGTACTCATTCGGGGTCAGTGGCGTCAACAACAGCCTTGGCCAAAGGCATCCCAATAGTCATCCTAAGGGTATCGTTCTCTAGGCAAAGTAGACGCACCATATCAACCACAGTAACCTCACATTCGGGAAACCTGCCACCCACAAGAAGGGCGATATGATTATAGGCACGTTGGTAGTTGAAATCTGTCACTGGCTTAGGTGTGAGTTGATCAGCCATTTTTACAGCTCCGTAGTTGTGTCACTGGATCATAGGTATACCAGGTATGAAGGGCTTCTTCGGGTGGGACCTTCTCTGCATAGAACTCAAAAATGAGTGCTTCTGGGACCTTATTTGCCCCCTCCCCTCCCATATCGTCCCAGGTCCGAATATACGACTCAAAGTTGGGATATTGGCGGATGAAGAGATCGTCGTCGATCAGATCCTCAAGTACATCGAGTGCGTTCATTATTCTGCCTCCGTGGTTTCTTTGCTTTCCAAAACTGGTACTTTCCACTCAAGTTTCACATCATACCCCTCGGCAAGAGAAAATGACACCTGGGCCAATCTATGCAACTCAGCAAGATCGTCGCATGGAATGGCAATCTCAACGCCCTCTTCTGCCTCAAGGACAATTTGCAACTTTGCAATGTCAAAAGTCACGCTAACAAGATCTTCCCAGGACCCGATTGAATAGGGGGCAGGGTGTTGTGTGGTTTGATTTGCCATAGAGACTACGTAAAAGTAAAAGGAAAAGTGAACGGGAAAGGCTCCCCATATCATTCTATCATGACATGCAGGAAAACTCAAGGGGGAGTGGCCACCTCGGTAAGTGGCCCCGGCCCCGGACCCGACCCTAGCCCCAACTCTGCCATAATCTTCACCACCTTATCCATTTCGCTCCCGTCGATGGGCGTATAATTATGTCCATTCATCATCAAACTTTGCTCCAAAAACCTATCAAATCTCTCCGCCTCTTCGGCGGTTTCCCATCTCCCGCGTGGGTCAAAAAATCCACTCCTCCTGAGTAGGTAGTTGTGCACTCTCACTCCCGAGGTCCTCTTGGCCTGAGAAATGAACTCATCGGCCGCGGCGGTTACATATACGCCATCCGGGCCATTGTGCCACTCGGCATAGACCCCGGCCAAAAGGACTGGGGAATCGGTAACTATGTAATCTACTTTGCCATAAAGCATTGATTCATAGGCAGACTGCTTACCCAGCAAATAAATCTGGTCTTCTTTGCGGACTTTTCGCCCTCCCCACGCCCAAAGTTTTACATATTCCCGTACCAATTCCACATGGCACCCTCCCATCTTCATGTGGGCGAAGAGCAATGCCGCAATGGTCGACTTACCAACCCCACTTCCGCCAAATAAATTGATTATTGTAGTCATGAGCGGAGCACAGCGCCTGAGTGCCAATCGAGTGAATCACTCTGAGTCGGCGGAGTCTCCCACGTTGGTGATGTTTGGTAGGTCCTGAGGATGTACTCCGCAACCTTAATGGCGAGATCACTTGTCGGAATGGAAAGTTGCTCGGTGAAACCTTGACCCTTACTCTCAATAAATACCCCGTCGTCATCCGCAAGGACCTCAATCCGGGCTTCGTGGGATTTGTAATCAACCCGCCCCGTATCATCTTCATCATCCACGATGAAGTATTTTTGCCGAAAAACTTTTATTTCGGACTCCTTAACCTCTGGAGCGTTGTGATCGGGTATATTAGGCATAGTAAGAATTGTTAAGAAATTGTTAAGATTGCGGCCACTTAGTGATATCTAAATGACTCTAGGTATTCATTCATCTCGGCGAGGAGGACCGGATTGTGAACGCATAGATAGGGTGTAAATCCTAGGTGTCTGTTTCCTGTTCTCACCCAGTGCCTCATCAGTTCCTCATCGCCATTAAACTGCACTGCCAAATTATCATAGAGACGAATGACGTTCAACTTATCCAAATAGGTAGCCATCGGGTCCAAATCGAGAGCTTTTTGTACACATTCAAAAGCGCGTAAGATAAGTTCCTCGTCGTTGTAAGTTTCAAAGTCCATTTGTAAATTAGATAATTCCACGATCTTTAAGCATAATGGAGAGTAGTTTTTTTATTTGATGTAGGGCATCATTGAGAAGTTAGGAATTGCGCGATTTGTTACGCCATGTTGCCTCGATAGAGGCCCTACGAAGAGCCACCTGCTCAGGTGTGAGTGGGGATTTGGGTGCAGGGATTGGGACAATCTTAACCAAACCGGTCTCCTCATCGAAGTGGTGGCCATTCTCCCATATCTCTATGGTCAGTGAGGCAGCTTCGAGGCGGCGTTTAAGTTTAGTGGCGGGGGTCTTGGCGGTATCAATACCCTCCCAAAGCAACTTTTGCAACTTGGTATAGAGTTGATTGAAGCCACAACCCAGGACCCAAAGATGGTTCCAATGGTATTGGTGAGTTGGGGGCGGGGGATTGCGATAAAAGGATGTTAAGGAACAGCATTTTTGCCATAGAGTTGGCTCCACCGCCCCATCCCCCATATCGAGGATGGTGGCAATGTTGCGCAGCATCTTAGCCTTGGTGGCTTCTACTTCGTAATAGGGTTTTTGTTTGCCCATGAGTATAAATACCTAGAAGGATCCTACGTAATGCACAATGGAAGCATTGCGGCGAATAATTCGTTGCATTCTATCCAAGATGGTGAGTAAGTTTTGCCTATTTGCGTCTAAATAATCATCGTTCCATTTGTCTTGCCAACTCGAATTGTAGAGGTTTCGTGTGGCCCAATCCGACCACAAATCGCCAAAAACAATCTCAAGGCGGAGCCTTTCCACATCTTCGTAGGTGAGGAGGATGGGCATACCCGACCCTACATCGATCCCCGGAACTTTCTCGTCGGCTAACTTCCTCATCCACTCATCTAGCTCCCACCACCCCCTCCAATACCCTAACTCATTGGCCCCATTCCAATAGCCCTTTGCGAGACTGAGAGGTTGGGCCACAGGGACTTCGATGAGTTTGGCGGGGTAGATGGATTTGGAGGTTTGCTCAGATAGGTTGGTTTTCATGAAGTTGTAGGCCTGGCGGACCGATGACTTCGAAACTTTACGAATGTAACAATCAAGGCCCATGGGGGGGGGAGAAAATTTGGGGGGGTG
>Ga0213866_10002718_pt1 | contig 12294 bp, 13 predicted proteins | sample PICome_11_FD_160079 | JGI IMG/M metagenome (GOLD analysis project Ga0213866, IMG submission 160079) | Coastal seawater microbial communities near Pivers Island, North Carolina, United States - PICO284 | ecosystem: Environmental > Aquatic > Marine > Coastal | place: USA: North Carolina... | reverse complement strand
TAAAAAAGCTAATGATTATTTTGGTTCTATAAAGAAATAATCCTTATCAAAAATTAAGCCTTTTCTTTAAAACTAAAATCTCAAACTTCTGTTTTTTGAATTGATTTTATATATCTGACGATATCATTTATTTTTTCGTCAGGCAGATCTTTGTAACTTGAACCAAATTTAGTTTTAACTTTCAGAGCTACATGAGCGTATGGATTTCTTCCATTTGGATGATGAGGGTGATCAGGTAATTTATTAACTAAAAAATCTCCTGTGAGTTGTATTAATTTCCATATATATTTCTTATTATGATCATTCATTTCAAATAATTTTTAATAGAAATAATGTTATTCCAGGGAAAAGAAATAAAATAATAACTCTAATTATATCACTAATTAAAAACGGTAAAACGCCCTTAAATGTTTGAGATATACTTACATCACCTGCCATTTTATTTATTATAAAAACATTTAAGCCAACTGGTGGTGTGATTAACCCCACTTCTACAACAATGAGTGTTAAAATGCCAAACCATATTGCTGTTTCTTCTGCTGTCATTCCAAAGTCAAGGCTCATTATTAGAGGAAAAAAAACAGGGATAGTTAAAAGTATCATTGCTAAACTATCCATAAGACAACCTAAAAAAAGGTATAAAACTAAAATACAAGCAACAATCAAAAAAGGAGATAAATTATTTTCTAAAGCAATTTCTCCAAGCTGGTTAGGCAACTGAGTTAACGCAATAAAAGAGTTAAAGAATTCAGCCCCTAATAAAACTAGAAATATCATTGCAGAAGTAATTGCTGTGCTTTCTATCACATCTATTAAGTCATTTAGCTTAAAATTTTTACTTAAAATAGCAATTAATCCTGCTCCGCCTGCTCCAATAGCACCACCTTCAGTAGGAGTAAACCATCCTAAATAGATACCGCCAATCATAACTAAGAAAATAAGGATAATTTGCCATATATTTTTAAATAGTATGAATCTTTCTTTCCAACCTATTCTAGCTTTAGTTGGACCAGAATCTTTTACAAACCTTACATATAAAGCAATTGCTAATATGTACCCTAGAGCAGCTAAAATACCTGGTATAAAAGCTGCTAAAAACATCTTAGCAATATTCTGTTCAGTTAAAATAGAGTATATTATTAAAATAATAGATGGAGGTATAAGTATGCCTAAAGTACCTCCAGCTGCTAATGTGCCAGTACTTAAAGCCCCAGAATAACCAAGTCTTCTTAACTCAGGGAGAGCGACTTTTCCCATAGTTGCAGCTGTTGCTAGCGATGATCCACAAATTGCTCCAAAACCAGCGCAAGCTCCAATAGCGGCCATAGCTACACCACCTTTTCTATGTCCCAAGCAAGCTCCTGTGAATTTAAATAGAGCTTCACTCATACCTGCTTTACCAGCAAAGTTTCCCATTAATAAGAAAAGAGGAATAACTGATAGGGAATAGTTTGAGAATAAATGCCATGCGCTTGTTTTTACTTGGGATAAAATAGGAAGCCACCCAGCAATCAAGATTGTGCCCGTGCATCCTACTATTAGCATAGATAAACCAATAGGTATTCTTAGAGCTAACATAGAAAATAATATAGGAAAAGCTATTATGCCAAGGGCAAATTTATCCATTTAAAATTAATATCCTAATATTTCATTAATTTTTAAGACAAAAGTATAAAAACAACAAATAGTAAGAAGAAAAAATGAAACAATAACTGGTAAAAAGGGAATCCAAATAGGAAAAGCTAAAAGCATGGTCTCTTCTTGATAAATGTACATGTCTTTTGCACCTAGTATCATCCTAGAGCTAAAGAAAAGAGCTACGAAACCAAAAATCAGAGAACTAAATGCATCTAAAATGTTCAGTTTTTTTCTGGATAATTTAGCCGTTATGAAATCAACTATTACATTTCCATTTTTCAGATGACAAAGAGGTAAAAAAGAACCTATGGCCACAGCGCAAGCAATTTCAACTAATTCAAAGTCCCCAAGAATAGGTAATGAGAAAACAACCCTCCCAAAAATAGAAAAAATACTTATTAAAGCTGCTGTTAATAAAACAAAACCACCAAATATTGCAAAACACCTAGATGCAAGGTTTAATATACGCCCAAAACTACTTTTTGGGCGTATATTATAATTTTTTTTTTTTTCAAAACCCATAGAAGAAGTTTTAGCTCATTTTTTCGTATTTTGAAATTAATGATTTGGCTGTATCGTAAAGTTTTTGTCCATCAAGACCTTTGCTATTAGCATCTTTAATCCAGTCCATAATAACTTCGTCGGCCGCTTTTTTAATTTCTGCTAATGGCTCTCCAGAAAGCACATGAAATTCTCCACCAGCTTTAACTGCTAAATCTCGGGCAGGCCCCTCAAAACCGTCCCAAAGAATACCAGCTTGTTTTGCTAAAGACATTCCGGAGTTATTATCAATGACTTTTTTATGAGCAGGAGACAATGACTCATATTTAGCTTTATTCATTACAAATAAAAACGGGGTTGTATAAAGTCCTCTATTACCTGCTACATTAGTGTGCGATTTTGTAAGTTCTTGAAGTTTAAAAGATGGCATTATTTCCCAAGGTACAACCATACCAGTAATAACCCCTTTTGATAAAGAAGGGGCCACTGCTGGAATTGGCATCCCAACTGGTGTGGCTCCTAATTTTTTTAAAAGACTTGTTGCTGAACGTGTAGGCCCCCTTAATTTAAGTCCTTGAAAATCGTTTACTGATTTGATCAAAGTATTTTTTGTGTGGATCATTCCTGGAGAATGAACGTGAACAGCTAGTATTTTATAATCTTTAAGGTCTTCTGCACCGGCTGTTTCTACAAATTCTTGGACTGCTTGAGCTGTAATTTTAGCACTGGTTGGCATAAAGGGTAATTCAAAAACGGATAGCCTTGGAAATCTACCAGGTGTGTAACCAGCTACTGTCCAAACAATATCAACAACACCCTCGCGTGCCTGATCAACAAGTTGAGGTGGTTTGCCTCCAAGTTGCATTGAAGGATACATCTCTGTTATTATTTCTCCATTGCTTTCCTTTTGCACTTTGTCTGCCCAAGGTTTAACAAATTTTGCATTGGAATTAGCAGGCATAGGCACCATTGTATGAAATTTTAAAGTTACTTTATCAGCTAATACTGGAAAACATAATCCAGCACTTACTATTGAAGTAACTAATAATCCAATAAACTTATTCATTTACATTCCTCCCTATAAAAATGTTAAAACTACATTAGTTCTAAATACTAAATCATTAACTACATATTTTGAGAAATCAAACTCTATTTTAAATTATACAAGTTAAATTCTTATATAATAAGAATTTAACTATAAATTATTTGTTAAATTATCATTATAATATATAATTTAAATATTTTTTAAAAGGTTTGTTTAATGGCTATAAATGCATTGAGTTATATAGGAATAAATTCTAATAAATTAGATGAATGGCAAAACTTTGCTATCAAAAACTTAGGTATGCAAAAAGTAGATTATACTAAAAAATCTTTATGTTTTAGGATGGATAACCAAAAACAAAGATTTGCTATTTCTGGAGAACCAGGAGATAAACTTGCTTTTCTAGGCTGGGAGGTTGAAAATAAGTCAGATCTTCAAATTTATGCTGAAAGATTAGAAGCCATAGGTGTTCAAGTGAAGTTAGGTAATAAAAACCTAACTGATATGAGGTTTGTTGAAGAATTATTATATTTTGACGATCCTGCAGGTAATCGAATTGAGCTAGTATTTAAACCACATATTGATAAAGATAAGTTTGTACCAGGACGTCCTATTTCTGGATTTAAAACTGATGTTTGTGGTTTGGGACATGCAGTATTACATGTGTCCAATATAAATGAGTTGATTCCATTTTATAGAGACGCTCTTGATTTTAAAATAAGTGATTACAGTTTTGATCCAATATCTTTATGTTTTTTTCATGTTAATAGTCGCCACCATAGCTTCGCTCTAATTGGCAGTGGCCAAAAGGGTTTTCATCATTTTATGGTAGAATACCAAAATCTTGATGATGTTGGCCAAGGGTATGACTTACTTCAATATGAAGAAGGAGCAATTGCCTATACCTTGGGAAGGCATACTAATGATTTCATGACCTCATTTTATGCTCATACACCTTCTGGATTTTTTATAGAAAGTGGTTGGGGAGGCAGAATTATTGATCCAAATACATGGGTACCCCATGAAACCACACTAGGTCCAAGTTTCTGGGGACATGAAAGACTATATTTGCCAGATCAAGATCGGTTGAAATTTAGAAAAAAAAGGTTTCAAGCTGCTCAAGAAGGAAAAAGGTCACCAATGATAATTGATTGTCCCTGGCTCTATCAAAATATAAAAAATAATTAAAATGAAACTTTAAAAAAATGATCCATACAGATTTTGATGTTGTAATTGTTGGTTTGGGACCTGTAGGAGGTACTTTAGCTAATTTGTTAGCAATGAATGACTTAAGGATTTTAATTTTGGAGAAAGAAGCTTCTTTATATGATTTACCTCGTGCTGTGCATTTTGATGATGAAATAATGAGGGTTTTTAACACTATAGGTATTGCAAAAAGTTTATCAAAAAAAATTATCATTAATAAAGGAACAAAATTTATAGATAAAAAAGGGGAAGTAATTCTAGATTGGCCTAGGCCAAAAATTATCACAGAAAATGGATGGTATCCAAGTTATAGATTTCATCAACCTGACTTAGAAAGAAGCCTTCGTAATAAATTAAAAAAATTTGGTAAAGTAAAAATTTTACAAAACACTGAAGTTCATAAAACTATAAATAAAAAAGAATTTACTACTGTCACTTACAAAAACACTATTACAGCTGAAGAGTTCTCAGTTAAATCTAAATACACTATTGGTTGTGATGGTGCTAATTCATTTATTCGAAATGAAATTAAATCAGATATGGAAAACTTAGGTTTTGAACAGAGGTGGGCAGTTATTGACGTAATACTCAAAACAAAAAAAAATAACTTACCTGATAGAACAATTCAGTACTGTAATTCTAAAAGACCTGCAACCTACTGTAGAAATGTAGGTAAAAGAAGAAGGTGGGAAATAGCCCTTAAAGATAATGAAAGTTTGGAAAAGTTTTTTGACAAGAAAAAAATATGGAAGTTCTTAAGTAAATGGATATTACCTAATGAAGCTATAATTGAAAGAAAGACAGTTTATACATTTCAATCTGCTATCGCAAAAAAATGGAGAAGAGGTAGATTTTTTTTGGTAGGAGATGCTGCTCATTTAACACCGCCATTTATGGGACAAGGAATGTGTGCTGGAATAAGAGATGCTTCAAATCTAGCCTGGAAAATAAGTATATGTTGTAAAAAAGGACATAATGAAAAATTACTTAACAGTTATCAAAGCGAAAGATCTTCTAATGTAAGAAATTATATCAACACCGCCATGAAAATGGGAGAACTACTAAATTCTATTGGAGGAATAAAAGTTTCAGATACTGTTTATATTGAACCAGATGGTTCAATAAAAATGAATACAATTAAACCTAAACTTGGAAGAGGTTTAGGCAACAATTCTGATATAAATAGAGGAAAGATTTTTCCTTCTTTAAAAGATGAGTTCAATAGGGATATTGATAATTTATTTTCATCTGAGCCTATTTTAATAACAAACAACAAAATAGATAAAAATCAAATAAAAATAAAAGTATTAGACTATTTGGATATCCCTGACCTAGATGTTTTATTACAAAAATTTGGAACTGATAGTTTAATAGTTCGTCCAGATAGATTTATTCTTGCGGGTACCAAAAGTAATGATTTAAAAAAATTTTGCGATAATCACATTAACATAATTTATGGATCTAAGTTTTAAAATGTCTGGTTTTCTTAGATATAAAAAAATTTTAAATCTTTTTTCAGAAGGCAGAAGTTCATGGACTGTTGCAGAAATTTCAGACGAATTAGAAACACCCTCTAGCACAATATACCGAATTGTAAGAGAAATGGTTTTAGAAGAATTTCTTGAGAGTGCGGCAGGGGCTTATTTCAGACTTGGCCCTGCATTCATTAAATTTAACAGAACAATCAATTTGTCGGACCCTTTGATAAAGGCAGGGCAACCTTTTTTAGAAAAATTAGCAACAGAAAACCCAATTGTAAGTGTTAATATTTTAGCCAGACTTTATGGGAATAAGGTTATGTGTGTCGCAGACTATAAAAGTCCTAGTTTTACATATAATACCAGTTATCAAAAAGGAAAACTAATGCCTTTAATTTACGGCGCCACATCAAGAGCAATAATGATGCAAATGAGTGAAAAACGTTTAGACCAACTTTTAAATTTTGAAACATTTAAGACAGAAAAAGAAAAAAAATTTTATATACAAAGTTTGAAAAATGAGAAAAAAAAAGGTTATTCCTACACACAAGGTCAAGTGGATAAAGACCTTATCGGTTTTGCTGTTTCAATTAACAATAAAAAATTAGGTATTGTAGCATCACTTAGTTCAATATTTAATTTAAATGATTTTCTACCTGAACACGAACCTATTATTTATGCAAATTTGTCAAGTTATGGTTTATTAATAGAGAAATACATGAACCAGATTTTTAATGACATGAAAATTTATCACGAAAATAGAAATTTTGTAATAGAGGAAGACATATGACATTAAGTGCAGTGCAAGCAGATTTTTTCTTACATCATCTTGAAATACAAAGCCATAATCCAGAAAAGTTAGCGCAATTTTATTCACGTATTATGGATATGAAAATTCTAAGGGTTTCAGGTGAAAAACTTATATGTGAAGGCCCCAATAGAATAATAATAATTACTTCAGGAGATGATAAAAATCTTAGCTATGCTGGAATGGCTTGTAGGAATGAACTTAATCTCTCTAGATTTAGGGATTTCGTAATGGAAAAGGAATTGATTTTACTAGATTTTGATTCAAATTATTATAAACCTGGTTCATTTTCAGTAAAAGATCCAGACGATAATGTCATTTGTTTTGGTGTTTTAGAAGAAAACAATATTTCGATTACAAAAGGCAAGTATGGACCATTACAACATTTAACGTTTGCTTCAGAGAATGTAGAGGCATTTCAGAATTTTTATGAAAAAAAACTTGGTTTTGAAGTTACTGATCGAGTTGTTAAAAAAAATGGTGAACTTGCAACATGTTTTACCACATCTAATCATCAACATCATACTATAGCCTGTTTTAAGTCAGCATCAAAGGGAATAGATCATCATTCTTATGAAGTAGGAGATTGGCATTACATTAAAAATTGGTGTGACCATTTTGCATCGAATAATATTAAATTGATGTGGGGTCCTGGTAGACATGGACCAGGAAATAATTTATTTGTATTTATTGAAGATTTAGATGGTAATTGGATAGAAATTTCTGCTGAATTAGAAACGGTACATGGTCGACCTGTGAAAAACTGGCCTCAAGAAGAGAAAACCCTAAATTTATGGGGAAATGCAATTATGAGATCTTAAAAAGGAAAAAAAATGAAATTATTAAGCTTTATTAGATTAGGAAGACCTGGATTCGGAGCTGTAGTTAGAGACGGTATAGTTGACTTAACAGGTAAAATTGACCCAGATGTAAATACATTAAAAGAATTAATATCATTGAATATGGAAGATCAGGCTGAAGAGTATATAGCAGGAAAAACCAAAGATTTATCCTTTTCGGATATAACTTTTTTACCAGTTATACCGGACCCAGAAAAAATAATGTGTATTGGTTTAAATTATCTGGAACACAAAAAGGAAACTGGTAGACCTGATGTTGACAATCCTACTATTTTTACCAGATTTGCTGATTCACAAGTGGCTCATTTACAACCTTTGATTAAACCAGATAATTCTGAACGTTTTGACTATGAGGCAGAAATGGCAATTGTGATTGGTAAAGGTGGAAGGTTTATAAATGAAGATGATGCTTTAAATCATATTGCTGGATATTCATGTTATAATGATGGAAGTATAAGAAATTATCAAAGACATACATCTCAATTTACTCCTGGCAAAACTTTTCCTGGTACTGGTGGTTTCGGACCTTATATGGTTACCCCAAGCGAAGTAGGGGATTATAGAGAATTACCGATAGAGCTAAGATTAAATGGAAATGTTATGCAAAAGGCTAAATTGTCTGATCTTATTTTCCCAATACCTAGGCTAATTAGTTATATATCAGAGTTTACAGCACTTTCGTCAGGTGATGTAATCGTTACGGGCACCCCCGGTGGAGTTGGTGACAAAAGAACACCTCCGGTTTACATGATGCCTGGTGATGTTGTAGAAGTTGATATTGGTAAATTGGGTGTATTAAGAAATCCAATTATCTCTGCACCAAAGTTATAGGCAAATATTTTAAAAAAATACTGTTATGAACAAATCTTTGATAACAAATTTAATATCAACTTTGATTATTTTAATCGGTTTTTTATTTAAAGATGAGTTTTCTTTTATTCTTGTAATAGGTGTTTTCGCATTATCTGGAAGTATTACCAATTTATTGGCTATTCATATGTTGTTCGATAAAGTTCCATTTTTATATGGTTCAGGCGTCATTCTTGATAGATTTGAAGACATTAAATTAGGTATTAAAAATCTAATTCTACAAGAATTGTTTTCAGTTGAACAAATTGATAAATTTATACTTGATAATAAAGAAAACGCTTCAGAAGAAATTATTGAAAAAATTGATTTTGATAAAGTTTTTCTTGGACTAGTTGAATCTATAGAAAGTTCACAATTAGGTGGTATGTTAGCAATGATTGGAGGAAGAAAAGCTCTAGACCCTCTAAAGGATCCATTTACAAAAAAGCTAAAAAATATTATTGAAGAATTTATTAGAGACAATGTTGGAAATGATAAAAATAATAACTCTACGAATGTTTTACAGCATAAAATTGAGAATATTCTAGATGCTAGATTAGCAGATCTATCCCCAAATGAAATCAAGGATATAATTCAAAGAATGATAAGAGAGCATCTTGGTTGGCTAGTGGTATGGGGAGGTTTTTTTGGAGGGCTTCTTGGATTACTCATGAGCCCTATTGGTTTGAATTTAATTTAATAATCTTTAAAAAGAAGAGTGTTTAAACACTCTTCTTTTTAAATTGTTAGGATATTAACCAGCCACCATCAATATCTATTGTTGTGCCAGTTATAAATTCATTTTCAATAGCAAAAATAATACCTGTTGCGACTTCATCTGGAGTACCTGCTCTAGGTATTAAGTTGTTATTAGTCACATTTTTATAATAATCCTCTCTGTCTTTACCCTGAAGTGGGCTCATAGGAGTATCTATAATACCTGGTGAGACAATGTTAATTCGTTTTGGGGCAATTTCTGGAGCTATTCCTCGTGCAAAAGCTTCTACGGCTCCACCTACAGAAGATATCGCAATTTGACCGGGCCTACATTTTCTAGCTGGAGAACCACTTACTAAGACAATGTTTCCATTACTTTTTAAATGTTTGGTTCCGTATCTCACTACATTGGTATATCCCCACAATTTATCAAAGGAAGCTTTGTATCCATCTAAATCCATACTTAGAAAAGGTCCTACAGCTCTTGCACCTCCTGTGGCTGAGTTAACCAAAATGTCATACTCACCTTGTTCTTCAAAAAATTTTTCAATAGCCTCCCTATCAAGTACGTTAATTTTCTTTGTAGTGACATTTTGAGGAAGTTCTTTTAACTTTTCTGGATTACGACTAACTGCAATTACATTTGCTCCTTTATCAGAGAGCATTTGAGTTGCAGAAAGACCAATTCCTGATGTCCCGCCAAACACGATAGCTTTTTTGCCATTAATATCCATATCTAATTTATCCTTTAATATTTAAAAATAATTAATTAATTACTTATAACATTTTGCATATATAATTGTTAAGAAACTTTGAAATATTTTGTAGGTGTTAATTTGACTATCGAACTTTTTAGAAATGATTCTTATTTAAAAGAAAATTCCGTTACAATTTCTGAAGTAATTCCGGAAGGATTAATCTTTGATAAAACAATATTTTATCCTGAGGGTGGAGGTCAGCCTGGAGACCAAGGAATTTTAATTGCAGGAAAGAAAAAAACTAACATAATTGGAACTAAATACATCAATAACAAATTAGTGCATTTAGTTGATGATGTAGAGGGCTTGAAAAAAAATGATACCGTGACAGTTGAGTTAGATTGGCCTAGAAGATTTAGTCACATGCAGGTTCATACTAGCTTACATTTGCTATGTTCCATAATACCATATCCTGTTACTGGTGGATCAATAGGTGATGGAAGAGGTCGCTTAGATTTTGATTTAGAAATAAAGCCTGATAAAGAGAAAATTTTAAATGGTTTAAATAAATTAATTGATGAAGATCATATCGTTTCTATATCAAGCATAACTGATTATGAGTTAGACCAAAATCCTGATTTAGTTCGAACGATGTCGGTTAAACCTCCCAGAGGTTCAGGAACAATTAGGATGATTAAGATAGGAGATAATGTAGATTATCAACCTTGTGGAGGAACTCACGTAAAAAAAACCTCAGAAATCAAAAAAGTTAAGTCGGTAAAAATAGAAAACAAAGGTAGAATGAATAAGAGAATAATAATTAATTTTTAAGATTTAATTATTTTTTACAAATTATCTCGAATGGTAGAGTTCTATTTTCTTTAATAGATTGCATTGAGTTTGATGATCTTTCTTTCATTGTTGGTCCACCTATAACGTGAATACCTAAAACTGGATTTCTTTCTTCTGTTTTCCCTTTGATAAGTTTTTCATATCCTTGAATATATTTATCTCCAGTTTCAAAGATTTCTATGTCTATAAAACCAACATCTTTTAATATAGATATTGTATTTTCAGGAGTGAGTAAAAAACTCATTTCTGAATTATCAGCCCAGGGCAATGGAAAAATAGGATCACCTTTTGGACCTAATCCATGTTCAGTAAAAGCAAAAAAACTATTCTTTTTAAGAACCCTATAGGCTTCAGAAAAAAAATTAATCCTGTTAGATACGTTCATTGTTACGTGTTGTGAATATGCTCCGTCAAAAACTTCATCTTCAAATTCTAATTTCTCACCGTTTCCAAGACAGAGATCTATCATGCTTGACATCGATGTAAGCCTATTAAATTCATTACCTATTTCAATAAAGCTTGGAGTTATATCTATTCCTGTTATGTGACATTTAAATTCTTTGGCATAATACCTAGCTGGTCCACCTAACCCACAACCTATATCTAAAATTTTCTGATTTTCTGAAATAGGCATTTTTTTACCAAGGTCTATGGTTGCAGCTATACCTCGGGCGTGATATTGGTCAATTGGGAACAATTCCTCAACATCTAAATTTTTATTATCTAAATTTGCAGCAGACATAGCTTGGCGAACCCTTGAGTAAATATCACCTCTTGTCCAAAAGTTTTCTATATCTGAAATATTAACCATATCTTACCCATTAAGGATAAAATCGGCACAACGTTCTCCGATCATCATGCATACAGCATTAGTATTGCCAGAGACTAAGGTTGGCATAATCGATGCGTCAGCAATACGAAGACCCTTTATCCCATGAACTTTTAATTTTTTATCAACTACAGACTCTTGATCAAATCCCATTTTACAAGTACCTGTCGGATGATAAACAGTTTCTGCTTTTTCTCTAATGAATTTTAAAATATCTTCATCAGAGCTAAAATTTTCACCTGGCTGAATTTCTTCTCCGCAAAATTCTTGCATTGTCTCTGATTTCATTATTTGTCTTATTAATTTCACGCCTGAAACTAGTGTCTGCCTATCTAAAGAGCTAGACAAAAAGTTAAATTTGATACTAGGGGACTCTTCTGGATTTATAGATTTAATGTGGATACTTCCCTTGCTTTCTGGTAAATTTTGATTAACTGTACAAGTAATACCAGGTTCTTCCCCTAATTTTCTCTTACCGTTTTCTAAAACTACTTTGTAAGGTATAAAATGTACTTGAATATCTGGAGCAGCTAGTTCTTTTCTTGTTTTAAAAAAACCTACAACTGGAGCTGATGGAAGTGTTAAAAAACCATCTCTTTTAAATACATAATTAGCAATCTGTTTAATAAGATTAATACCCCTTGCTTTGTCATTATAAGCAATCCCAGGCTTGGTGATTTTATAAACAATTCTTGGAGCAATATGGTCTCTTAAGTTTTCACCTACTCCTTTAAGCTCATGAACAACTGATATGCCTTTTTCTTCAAGTACGTCGCGCCTTCCTATTCCAGACAATTCTAATATCTGAGGAGA
>Ga0213866_10002715_pt1 | contig 12299 bp, 4 predicted proteins | sample PICome_11_FD_160079 | JGI IMG/M metagenome (GOLD analysis project Ga0213866, IMG submission 160079) | Coastal seawater microbial communities near Pivers Island, North Carolina, United States - PICO284 | ecosystem: Environmental > Aquatic > Marine > Coastal | place: USA: North Carolina... | reverse complement strand
CACTGCGGGCGTGCTTTTCGCCTTCGTGAGCGTGCTCGCGCTGCGCACGCTGATTCGCGAGCATCGCGCTTTGGCCAAGTCGCCCGCTGATCTGATCACGAGTTCGGCGCCGAAGCTCGGGCCAAGCTGGATCGTGATCGGCGTGGTCGGTATCGCCCTACTCTCGATTCTGCTGCTCGCGCCCTACACCTACACCGATCTGCAGTGGAAAGTCTTCTCGCCGCTTCAGCGCGGCACGAACCGGATGATTTCCTTCCTGGTCGTGATTCCCGTGTTGCTGATCGTTTCGTTTGGGAGCTACTTCCTGATCAAGCGGCAGACGCCCCAACCGGTGAAGATGGTGCTCTCAGGTTTGCGGCTGATGGCTTTGGCCTTGGCCTTCACCATGCTTTGCATGCCATTCGTGACGGAAGAGAGCAAACTCGAACAGCCCTATCGCTCCGTCGTGCTGATTGATGATTCGCTCTCCATGGGCGACGTCACGCGCGGCGAGTTCCCCGTGCTGATCGCGCTCAAGCCCGCTGCCAGCCTCGATCTCTCGCGCCTCAACAACGCGAATCCGGAAGAGGTCTTGCAAGTTGTTGAGCTGCTCGGTGAAGACATCAGCGCAAAGACGCGAGGTGCTGCGAACTCCCTGCGCACGCTGCGCCAGAGTCTCGCGACCGCCTCAGACTCGCAAGCTGATAGCTTAGAGAGCGACATTGAATCGCAGGAGCAGGTCGTTGAGCTCGCTCTGGCCAAGCTGCGCGAGCCCGGCGAATCAACCGCACAAATGCTGCTGCGGATGGATCGCGTGGCTGCCAGCAATGCCGAGGAAGAGATCGCACGCGCCGGTGGGCGCGAAGCACTGCCCGCGCAGGAGTACGAAGTATCCGATGTGAGCTTGGTCGATCTGCGACTCCGCGCATTCGTGCGCAATCTCGTACTGCGTCGCACCGAGCGCCTGAGCACCAAGATTCGTGTGCTGCACGGCGAGGGTGTGAACCTGCGCGAATGGGTTCGCATTCAAGAAGCGACGGATCTGCTCGCCACCAAGATCCGCACGAACAAGGACGAGCTTTCCGCTGAAGCGCAAAAGACCAGCCCTAGCGAAGCGCGCATGACGATTCTGCGCGAAGAGGAAGGGAAGCTCCTCGCTGAGATGGAAGCCCTGAACAAGAGCTTCAATGAGATCATTTCGACCGGCCCGGTGTACGCAGCAATCTCCGCCAACGCGGAGCTCAGCTCGGATGCGAAGGAGAAGCATCGGCAGCGTCTGCGCGAAGCAATTCAAGGCGCTATCTCGAATCTGTTGAGCACTGGCAACGTTCGCGGTCCAACCCGCTGGGATATCGCTTGCGAGTTGCTGCAATCCGGCAACGATCAAACGGTGCAGTCGCAGTCGGGGCTTGATCTGATTAGCCTGTCCGCGCGCCCGGCCTCCGGCCGTCTGACGCTGCTCGATCTACTGCGTCGCAGCACGACTCGCCAGCCGGACTACTTGCCGACCGATCTGGCGGAGATGGCGCAGGCCGCCAAAGTCTCTGGCGTGAACGCAAAGCCTAGCGAGTCGGGACTGAACTCTCCCTTCACGCTCTACACCTACTCTGACACGCTAGCCGACTTCGGCGGCAACGCGATTCTGCGTGAGACCGCTGTTGAAGAGCTGGATTTCCGCCTGCCGAGCGGGCGCACGACGCACGTCTATTCCGCGCACAACGCCATCCTCTCGTCCGAGATGGCTGGTGAAATCTCAACCATTCTGATCATCGGCGATGGTCACGACACGACACCCCTTGGTGCCGTGCAGGAAGCGACCACCGCGCGCAATCTGCAAACGAAGCTCGCCAGCGCTGACGAAAGACCTCGCGTGCTGACGATCGCCGTTGGCAATCCCAAGCCTGATCGCGTGCTCGCGCTCAAAGCGGTGAGCGGCGACACCGAAGTGGTGAAGGGCGAGTCCGCCGAAATCACGCTTTCCGTGCGCGCCAATGCGACGTGGAAGGTGGAAGTGATTCTCTGCAAGGATTCGCCGAACAACGAGATTTCTTATGAAGCGCTGGATGGCCGCAAGGGCGAGCGTTTCTTCACGATCGAAGAATCTCCTAACGGCGATGTCCGCACCAAGGAAGTGCGCTTGCGCTTTCAGCCGACGGAGTCCGGGCGTTACATCGTGAAACTCAACCGCGAGCGTCAGCCGGACGAAGACACCTACGAGAACAACATCGGCGAGATTCGCATCAACGTGATTGATCGCCGCGTGCGCGTGCTTCTGTTGGACCAACGCTTCCGCTATGAATCGCGCTACATCATTGAAGCGATGGCGCGCGACCGCACGCTGGAGTTCCAGTCCTTCATTTGGGATGCCGATCGCCCATGGCCCCAGCGCCGCTCCGAGTGGCCTGCGCCGAAGGATGAAGAGCCCGTGAGCTGGCGCATCCCGCCGCTGCAATCGCCCTTTTCCAAGACCGTCAACAAGGGCACGAACGAAGCCTTCACCATGCCTGCCACCAGTTACGAAGACTGGGACAAGCCTGACGTGATTCTGATGGGCGACGTTTCGCCGACCAAGTTCCAGCAGAAGCATCTTGAGTGGCTAAGCCGATTCGTGACCAAGGACGATGGCGGCATCATTTGGATCGCGGGCCAGAGCCACAATCCGCAGTCCTACGCCATGCTGCCGGAGCTCGATCAGATTCTGCCGGTGCGCGTGGGCAAGAATTACCGCGCGGAGCAGGGCTCGATGCGCTCGCCGCGCTACTACGGCATGACGCCGCAGGGCTTCTCGCACGAGATTTTCCGCTTTTCTGATTTGGCTGAACGTCGTCGCGAGCTCTGGGGTGGAGTCGATCGGAACGAGAAGTTCCGTCCTGGCCAGCTTGATGGCTACTACTGGTACTCGCCGATCGAGGGGCCGAAAGACATCGTGAGCGCCGTGCTTGCGCGCGTTGCTCGCCCTGGCGAGGAGCTGACCATGGGCGGCGAATCGCCTTCGCCCGCGCTGATCGTTTCGCGCGAGTATGAAAGTGGCCGCGCACTTTTCGTCGGCACGGATGAGCTTTGGCGCACCCGTCGTTACTTCGGCGATTTCTTCCACTACCGCTTCTGGCAGAACGCGATCCGCTGGGCCGCCACGAATCGCTTGAAGAAGAAGAAGGAAGGCATCGACCTTTACACGAATGAAGAGGCCTATGTGCTCGGCCAGCGTGTTGAGATCGGTTGCGACCTGCTCGGCAACCCTGAGCAGTACCAGAACCTGCGCGCGCTTCAGGAAGTAGAAGTGCAAGAAGCTGTCGCGCGTGATCCGGGCTTGGAAGACAAAGTCTTCCTTTTGGTCAAATGGCGCAACGCCGACTTTGAGGCGGGCGCCGCTTCGCGCACGCGCGAGTCGGGCATCCTCACTTTGCGGAACATCCCGGGGCGGACTGATCGCTTCGAGGGATTCACCTTGCCGAACGAAGTCGGCAAGTACGAGCTGAACGTGATTGGCGAACCGATCACCACCAAGAATCCGACCATCTTCTTCGTGCGGCCATCGACCGAGCAAACCGTCGAGCTACGCGAGACCGAGGTTAAGCGACAGGTGCTGGAAGCACTCGCATCACCGGTTGAAGTGCCGGGCAGTGATGGTGGTGATTCTGACGCTGAGAGCAGCGCGTCGGTGGGGGCGCTCAGCGCACGCAAGGTCGATCGCTACTTCAAGTGGTTCTACGAGATCGCTGACATTCAGCCCGATCTGCGTACCAAGACGATCACTGGAGATATGCAAGACCGCGATCTTTTCAACCTGACGCACCTGCTGATCGCGCTTTGCGTGCTGCTCGGCTTGGAGTGGGCGATCCGCAAGTTGGTGAGATTGGCGTAGCGTGGAGCGTTACCTAATGCAGTAGAACCGGCATGAACGCCGTTTCTACTGCGGCATTCCCAGGGTCTGGAGCACGTTTGTTGCGCGTTCCAGCAGGAGCGAGCGTTGGCGCTCGTCGCTCACCCATGCAGCTTGGTCGGCGACGCCCTGCACTGATTCGCGATAGCGAGCGGCTTGCGTCAAGCTCAAGCGCGACCCCGTGCGGCAGGCTTCTTCGATCTGCTTCAGCTCGCGCGCGAGACCTTCGGGATCAATCTGTTCGCGGCGGCGCGCACGCGGATGCGACTCAGCGCTCGCCTCATCGCCAATAAAGCCCGTCACGATGTTCGCCAGCAATCCCGCTTGATCCTCGCGGTCCCACACGTGCTGCATCACCCACATATCGGAGCGCTCGGCAGTCATGCGTCCGCAGAGCAGCGCCGATGCTGCGATCAGCTTCAAGCCCTTCACCGCGCGGCGATCACTGAGGCTCACGCCAGCTTCGCGCAAGCGCGTGACGAGCGCAGCGTAGCTCTCGCGGATTGGGTTGATGTCAATGCTGAGCGTGACGCGCGCAAGCCTGCGCAGCTCCTCGACGGGAAAGTTCGCGCTGGGCTTTTCAAGCTCGCGCTCGCGCTTCCAGCCTGATTCGAGCAGCGCGCCAAGCGACTCGCCACCAAGCTGCGAGACCTTTACGCGCAAGAGAAAGCGGTCAAAGAGTGCCTGCGTTTCCGGCGCGTCCGGTAGCGCGTTGGATGCTGAGAAGAGCGAGAGCAGCGGGAGCTCCATGCGCTCCGCTCCCCGCCGGAAGATGCGTTCGTTGAGCACCGTGAGCAAGCTGTTGAGGATTGCGCTGTTCGAGTTGAAGATCTCGTCGAGAAAGGCGATGTCCGCTTCGGGCAGCATGTTCTCGGTGATGGTGCGGTACGAGCCTTCGCGCAAGCTGTTGATGTCGATCGGCCCGAAGACTTCGTTCGGCTCCGAGAAGCGAGTCAGCAGATACTCGAAGTAGTTGGCTTGGAGCAGGCTTGCGAGTTCGCGCAGCACCGCTGACTTACCGGTTCCAGGTGGGCCGAGCAGGAAGAGATGTTCGCCAGCCAGCAGCGCGATTGCAGCGAGGTCAACGACTTCGTCGCGTCCAACAAAGCGCGACTTGATCGGGTCGAGCACGAGCTTCTGAAACTCTTCAGCGGAACGGGTTTGCATCTGCTGATCCTTTTGCGTTCTCACTCTGACGTCAGCGGCACATCCACTCGTTGCACTTCGTGCTTCCAAAGCTCGCAGCTCTCGGGCGTAAGCTCGAAGAGCTCCACTCGCTGGCCAGGAATAGCGGCTGCGATGATAGCGCTTTCGGCTTTCCAATCACCCTTGATCAGCAAGCGGAAGCGCTCGGCGCCACTCTCGCGATCAACGTAGATGCGCTCTTGCGGCTGATGAATGTGGCCGCAGATTACGACGTCGAGCTGGTTGCTTTCAGCGAAAGGCACGACGGCTCGATCCTTGATGTCCCAGTAGCTGGGAAGTTCGCGCTGCGATACGTCAGCCATCTTTTGCATCGACTTCTTGCGCAGCTTGCGCGTTACCCATTGGCCAAAGCGCGCGGGTGTGAGGATGTTGATCCAGTGCAGCGGGATCGCGCGGATGACTTTGCGAAAGCGCAGGTAGCTCGCGTCGTCGAGGCAAAAGATGTCGCCGTGAATCACACCGATGGCCTGGTGATCGTGCTCGATAATCGCGTGTTCTTTGAAGCCGATCATGCCCATGCGACGCGCGTCGCGCACGAGCATGAAGTCGCGATTGCCGGAGACGAAGTTGATCGTGAGGCCGCCCGCTGCGAGCTCGCGCATGCGCTCTGCAAGCTCGCTCCAATAGGGCAGAGAGAGTTGGCGAAAGCCGGCGTAGGCGTTGAGGAAATCGCCGTTGATCGTGAGCGATCGCGCGCCGCTGGCGTAGCGCTCAAGGAAGCTCTCGAAGAGCGCGCGGACCTCTGGTTGCTCCGCCTGCAAGTGGAGATCGGAGATGAAGAGATCAGCGTCGCGGAATGGATTCATGTTCGACTCAGGCTGATGCGAGAGGATTGCGGGCAGGGGGTGTGCGGGCTAGTCCTTCGTGTCTTCAGCTTCGTCTGCGGGTTTGTCTTCAGCTTGATCTTCCTCGTCTTCGCCTTCCTTCTTGCCCTTGAGCACCCACTGCGCCTTGGCGTCGAAGCTGCCGGCTTCGAGCAAGAGCGTGACGGAGCGGCCTTCGCGAGTCAGCTCGACGGTAAGGGGCTGATCGGCAGCGCGCGCTTTGAGCATGGCGTCGAAGGTTTCGAGCGAGGTGATCTTTTCGTCGTCGGCTTTGGTCAACAAATCGCCAGGCAGGAAGCCAGCGCGGGCGCAGCGCGAGAGCTGCTCGACGTGAGTAATCAGAATGCCGTCGCTTGGCGCGTGCGTCAGGTAGCGGACAGCCGGCGGCTCGGGCTGCTTCTCACCGAGCGCTTTGCGAATCGCGCGCGCGATTTCGGGGTTGGGGTGGAAGCGCAGATCTTCCGCGATGCGCTTGGCTTCTTTGGAAGCTTCTTCGAGATTGGCGTTGTTGGCGATCGCAACGATGCCGCGCGCCGCCAGATCGCGTTCCCAAACGGTCGCCTCGTCCCACTCCAGCAGATCGCGCAGGTAAGGCAGTGCAGCGCCATCTTCGATCTTGCCAAGCTGGGTGACGCTGAGCGTACGAACGCGGCGATCATCGAAGCGAAGATTGTTCGCGAGCAGCTCGCAACGCTCTTCGACGGGGATCGACAAGCGCTCGGGCAGGCGAGTCAGGGCCGCGATCTTGAGGCTCGCTTCGACCTGATCGTCTTCGCGCGGGCTGAGTGCGTAGCGCAATGCTTCATCGGTCATCAGCGCTTCGACTTCTTCCGTCGAGAGACGCATGGTGCGAGGTAGGTCGCCGCTGATCGGACCGAAGCGCTTGAGCAGTTCGGTGTAGCCTGTTTGGTAAGACGCGAAGGCGACGGGCGCGAGGGTTGCGAGCTCGGTGAAGAGGGCCAGCGCTTCTTCCTTGTTGAGATCACCTTCGACGCGTTTCAAGTAGGCAAGAAGCTCGTCGAGCACGACATGCGCGCGCTCGGCTGCTTCCTCGGCGGTCAAGCCACTCGCGGCGAGGCCTGCCTCTTCGCGCACGCGCAGCACACGCACGCGGAGTTCGCGAGTGCGGTCGAGCAGCGTGCTTGAGCGCACCCGCTCTTCGACGAGTTTCGTATCGAGTTCTTTGGTGCGAGTGCGGGCGAGGTCGCGTTCTTTGCGCAGCTCGGCTTCGCGGTCTTTGGACTGCTGAAGCTGGAGCTTGAGCTGATCGAGCTCCTTCTCGCGCGCGGTGAGTTGCTGTTGCAGCTCGAAGGCGGTGGGGAGCTTCTCTTCTTTGTCGCCTTTCGGATTGTCGCTGCCGGTTTTGTCTTCTGCTTTGGTCGTGCTTGAGTCGTCGCCACCGGTGTTGGAGGCGGTGGTGTCGTCTTTGACCTTCACCTTCACTTCGGCTGGAGCGTCGGGGCTGGCCTTGTCGTCTTTGCCGGGTGTTTCGGCGTGCGCATCCGGCGATGTTTTTGCGGCGGGCTCTTCGCGCTCATCTTTCGCGGGCTCTTCGCGCGTGCTGGTGTTCGCTGGCTGAGGAGCCGGCTCCTCGGAGCTCGTGCTTTCACATGCGCTCAAGCCCAGGCCCAAGGAGATGAGCAAAGTAGCGCAGGCAATGCGTCGCTGGAAACGCGACGTGAAGGTGATTGGGTTTTGCATCTTACTCAGTCTTGGATTCGGGGCCTTCTGAGGGATCAGCGTTCGCATCACCTTCAGCGTTGTTGTCGTCAGCGTCGCCATCTTCGGGCGTGATTGCTGCTTCGCGGAGCTTCTCAGCCGCTGCTTCGCTGCGCGCTGCTTCTAATTGGATTAGCACGGCGCGCACATACTCGGCGCGCTCCAGCACGGGCTTGGCATCGCTGAAACTACCCACCGGAGTGCGGCCGGTGTAGCCCGCGTTGCGTTCCGATCGGATCACGCTTTCGATCTTCTCAAGCGCTTGCGGATAGGCTTGAGGCATGCGTTCAGCGAGCATCGCTAGAGATTCAACGGCGGCGATCTTCTCATGCGCGGTAGCCAAGAAGTCGTTGCTCAACGCGTAGGGCGCGATGACGTTGAGATCTTCCGGCTGGCCGACGCGAGCGAGTGCGTAGAGCGCTTGGATGCGCACGCGCAGGCTCTCGTCTTTCCCCGGCTCGTTGAGCAGGTTGAGCAAGGCCATGCGCACTTCGACTCGCGTATCGCCGATCTCGCCGAGACTCGCTGCAACAGTCATGCGCACTGTCGTATCGCGCAGCACGCGCATCACATCGCGCGGCGGTTCTTGGCGCTTAGCCATCTCATCCAGTTGCAAACGGCGCAGTAGCCAGGGCAGTGCTTCGCTTGTTCGCATCTTGCCGAAGACACGCGCGAGATTTGCTTGCAGGCCAGTGGATGGACGCGCGTCAGGATCGAGCGAGAGCACCCGCTGCCGCAACGCGCTTTCGACGCGCCTCACTTGATCCGCGAAGCAATCAACGAGCATCTCGGTATCGAGCGTTACGCCATTGCGCACCATGAATAGCGCTGCTTGCGAGCGAATGCCGAGAAGCGCATTGCGCAGCTCGCGGTCCATGTTTTCGCGCTCGCGCAGGTTGTCGCAAATGCGCAAGCCCCACGTTTGTTCTTTGGGATCGAGAAAGACTGAGAGCAAGCGCTTTTCAAGTTCGAGCGCGATTGCGGGATCGGGCTCAGGCTCGCTGGGAGCGGTGGTCTCAGCGTCAGCGGAATCGCTTGCTTCCTCTTTAAGGTCGCCAGCTTCAACTGGGGAAGCGACGTCGAGTTTCGCTTCGGTGTCAGTAGCGTCGCCGTTGCCGTCCTCATCTGCGGATTCAGGTTGAGCTTCATTCGGCTGCTCTGCATTCGCATCTGCATCATCGGGCAAGGTCGGGCCCGCAGCATTGGGCGTGCGCGGCACAGCCGTCGCTTCAAGCCACTCGGAGTAGCGCTCGACTTGCAGCTCGCGTTGGCGAGCCGGACCGTCGGCGTCGAAGGGGAAGGCAATGCCAGCCGCCGCGATCATGTTGGTGTAAGCCTCGTTGCGCACTTGAGCGCTAGAGTCTTGCATCAGTTCGAGATACCAATCGGTGGGGTGATCGCCAAGCTTGATCGCCGAGCGCATGGAGCGCAGGGTGTCCGCGCGAGTCTTGGCTTCTGGCGCTTTGAGCAGGCTGATCCAGCCTTCGCCCTTTTCGCCGAAGCGTTGCTCGTAGGCTTTCTTCCATGCGTCGTGAGCTGCGAGGTGATGCGCCATCCATTGCTTGAGTGTTTCGCCTCGCTCCGGGGAGGGGCGGTAGACGAGCTTGCGCCCGGTGAGCTTGGTCAGCGCTTTGGCGAGAGCGTCGCGCACGCCAGAGTAGATCTTGTCTTCGAGCTCGTAGTTGCCTTCGCGTTTGAAGCGCTTGAGCAGGCGCGGGACAGCGGCAACGTCGCCTTCTGCTGCAATCGTGCGGGCTGCTGCTGCGCGATCAATCGGCATCTCCGCGTCGAGCGCGTTGAAGCGCCAATCCTCGGGCGAGCCTTCCTTGTTTTCCTCCCACCATGCTTTCCAGCGTTCGGTGTAGGCGGCTTGCTCTGCTTCATCTGGCGCGGGTAGAAGGAGCGTGGACTTCGCGCCTTGGGTAAGCCCCGTGAGCTTGCGCAGGCTGTCGAGCGCTGCGGCGCGCACGCCGGGCTCTTCCGCGTCGAGGCCGCTAATCATGTTCGGCATTTGCTGCGCAGGATTGGTCGTCGTGCCGAGTGCGCGCAAAGCCCAGGCGCGCTCTTTGCCCGTCGTCGCTTTGTCGTTGTAGAGCTTCTCAATGTCCGGCTCAGCGCTGGCAACGCCCAAGCGCATCAGGGCGCGCATAGTGGCAATGCGAATCTCAGGCGACTCTTTGCCCAAGCCGCTGCGCAGTTGCTCGGCCAAGCTCGCATCACCGTAGCGGCCAAGCGAGTTGATCGCGCGCACGCGGTCGGTTGTCGGCGCGCGCGAATCAAGTGCGCGGCCTAGGCGATCCTGAAAGGCGTAGTTGCGATTGCCGCGACGTTCCAGCTCTTCGAGGGTTGGCAGGTCTTGTGTCGGCTGTAGGCGCGAAGCTCGGCTCGATCCGGCGACCTTGCCAGTCTCAACACCCTCGACGCGAGGCGGCGTTGCGCGCTCAATGCGCTCAGCTTTTGGCTCGCGCTCATCGGCAGACTGCGCGGCTGGAATTGAAGCGAGTGGGACAACCGAAAAGAGCGCGAGCGCGCAGAGCAATCCGCCAACCCGCGCGAGTTTGCGAATCGCGCGAGGAGATTTGCTCTGCGTGTTGGTCGCTCGTACTTGGCGCTTCAATCGCTTGCCTTTCGCGTGCAGTGTTCGTGTGTGGATCGAGCAGCGCGAAACCCTAATCTTGGCTCTCGGGCTGCGCTGTCGGATCGCGCCTGAAGTTTACCTTAACCGGCGTGACCTGCTCGGAAGCAATGCTGAACTCTACCACCTCAGGGTAATAGCCGGGAATCTTGAGCTCCATCGTGTAGCGATCTGGCGGGAAATCTTTGAGGATGAAGGTGTTTTTGTCCTTCGGATTCAACAGATTGACCATCAGGTCAACAAAGGTGAACTCTTTGATGTAGGCCAAGCCGTTTGATGCAGTGATCGCGTACTTGAGCTCAGATGCGGCTGTGGGATCGAGATCGCCGTTCAGAATCTCAATCTCCAGATCGCCAGAGCGGGCGAGCGCGAAGGTCTGCGCGTTGTCGACCTCCGCAAGGATCTGCACGTTCTTGAGTTGCACCGGCACGTAGTTCGAGATTTGGAAGGTGACGTCCCATGTGCCTGCGGGCACGCCTTCAATCTCAAAGGCGCCGAGACCAGTCTCCGCGTCGAAGTCGATTCGCACGCCGTTGTCCGATGCGCCGCCGGGACCGCCGCCTCCGCCGAGTCTGCCGAATTGCAGCTCGGTGCCGCTTTGATCGTAGAAGCGGACAAGTCCAAAGGCCTCCATCGCGCTCGCAATATCCGCGCTTTCCGATGATGGCGGAACGTAATTCAGCACGTTGCCGATCAGCTTGCCGGAGCCGCCTTCGAGTTCGAGGCGCACGCCTGTCAGGTCTTTCTCCACGTTGTACTCGCCGCTGGAGACGTAGCCTGCATCGCGCGAGCGAGCGATGAAGCGGTAGCGGCCAGGGCTGAGTCCGGTGATGCGGAAGGTGCCGTCTTCCTTTGGTTTGGTTTGCTCGGTGAACTGCGGGAAAATCTGCTCGCTGGCGGAAGGCTGATAGCCGTCGTCACTTTCATCGTCATCCTGCACGGAGACTGCGACGACCACGACTTCGTCGGGCAGCGGCGCGCCGTTCTTCATCAGCACAACGCCACTTACGCTAGCCGTGAGAAAGTCGAGATCCACGCGCTGCTCGTCGGGCGAGCGGTCGACGCGGAACTCGCGCCGTTGCATCACTTGGAAGGAGCCTCCGCCGCCGCCACCGCCAGGGCCCATGCCGCCAAGAAAAGCGGTGTAGCTGCCGGGGTAGACGTTGTTGACGCGGTATTCGCCATCCTTGTTGCAGGTGACGACTTGGGTTGAGTTGCCGTCAAAGCCTCCGCCCGAGAGCGTGAAGCGCTGCTTGTAGGGCTTGGCGTCGAGCGTGATCTTGCCGGTGAGCGTGACGGTGCCTGGAGCAATCGCGTAGATGTCGCGCCGAACTTCCTGACCTGCTGCGAGGGTCACGCTGTCATCCGTGTTGAGGCGGAAGCCGGACATCATCGACGCCATCCCGCCCGCGCGCACGAGGTAGGTACCGGGGTCGAGCTCTTCAATGCGGTATTCGCCCTGCTCGTTCGTCGTGGCGTTGCCGAACTTGGGATCGCCCATGCGCATGGTGAAAGCCGAAATGCTCGTGCCTGCGGTGGGGGTTCCATCTTCGCCGTAGTAGACGCCCCATATGACGCCGCCGCTCAGCAAGGTGAGCGTTGTTTCGCTGGCTTGGCCGGTGCGCACGCTCAGGCTTTCGCTCTTCGAGCGACGGTAGCTCTCGCGGTAGGCGACGACGGTGTACTTGCCTTCGGGCAGATCGCTGATTTCAAACTCGCCATTCTCGTCGGTGCGAATCTCGCCGGCGAAGGTCCCGCCCTCGCTGGTCTGAGCATTTCCCAGCATGCTGGGCAGAATGGCTTGAGCGAAGCGCGCGCTTTCATCAATCGCGACGACCATTGCGCCGGGGATTGGTGTGCCGCGCTGATCTTGCACGACGCCGATGATCGAGCCAGCGGGCTTGAGGGTAATCAGAATCTCAGGCTCTTCAGATGCGACCGGCAGGATGTTGGCCGAGCCCAACCCGTAGCCCTTCGCGCGCGCGAAAACCTGTGTGGGCATGATTTCAATCGGTAGGGGCAGGCTTGCAATCTTGAAGCGGCCGTCCGCGTC
>Ga0213866_10002714_pt1 | contig 12300 bp, 9 predicted proteins | sample PICome_11_FD_160079 | JGI IMG/M metagenome (GOLD analysis project Ga0213866, IMG submission 160079) | Coastal seawater microbial communities near Pivers Island, North Carolina, United States - PICO284 | ecosystem: Environmental > Aquatic > Marine > Coastal | place: USA: North Carolina... | reverse complement strand
CAAGATTGCTTCTGCCGCCAACGAGTCGATCGCTCGCCAGCCTGAAGCTGCCGGCGACATCCGCACGAACACGATCATCACGGCTGCCTTTATCGAAGGCGTGTGTCTCTTCGCCGTGCTCGTGGGCCTGCTGGTCGGTGGCAACATGGCCGCCCCGGCTGCCATCGAAGCTGACAAGGCTCTGAACGAAGCTCAAGCCTACCAGCTCGAGCAAACGAAGAAGGCCGACAAGAAGGCTGAAGAAGCCGAAGCCGCTGCTGCGAAGTAAGGCTTCCTGATCCAGCTCATTGAGCTGTGATCGACGCGTGTTGCTGGTGGGGTGAGTTTGCCTCGCCCCACCAGACCACTCGCACCCCAGCTCGTCGCATTGCTTCAAGCTGGTTAAGGACAACGACATCCATCTCGTATGAACTTTCGAGAAGTGAGACGATGAAAAACTTGCGCGCTTATCTTCCCCTGCTCGCGACGGTCGCGATCTTTGCAGCCTCGGCTATGCTCGGCGCTGACGACCACGGCGGTGCTCATGTCGATGTGCAGAGCAATCCGCTTCAGGTCATGCAAAGCCAGATCGTCTGGAAGTTCATCGCTTTCGGCATTTTGCTGATCGCGCTTTGGAAGTTCGCGCTGCCGGGTCTGCTCGGCTCGCTCGAATCACGCACGACCAAGATCGAGGATGCCCTCGAAAAGGCTGAGCGCGTCAACAAGGAAGCTGAAGAGCTTCGCGTCAAGCACGAGAAGATGCTTGCCGAATCGCACGCAGAAGCCAAGCGCATCACCGACGAAGCGACCGCTGCCGCCGAGAAGATTCGTGCGGAAGCAAGCGAGAGCGCCAAGAAGGACGCTGACGAAATCGTCAAGCGCGCGAAGAACGAGATCCGCTTGGCGCAAGGCAAGGCGCTGGCTGAGATCCGCGAGCAAGCCGTTGAGCTTTCGCTCGCTGCTAGCTCTGCCGTGCTTGGCCGCTCGCTGAACGACGACGATCACCGTCGCCTGGCCAGCGAAGCCATCAGCGCTGCTGCCGGTGGCCTCTCGAACTAGATTTAGCCGCTAGCGCTGCACGTCATATCGACGAAGGCAGTGAAGAGAAATCTCGACCGTAGCCGCTCGAGAATGCGCAGAGTTTATCAGGCAAGCCGTAGTTGAGATTTCTCGCCTACGGCTCGAAACGACCGACGCAAGCCCACGGAAACGATCCAATGGCAACAAACATCAGCGATCCTGTAGCCCGCCAGTACGCCAACGCGCTCTATGAGCTGGCGAGCGAGAAGCAGTGCATTCAGCAGGTCTTTGACGAGTTGAGCGTGCTGGATCAAGCCTACCGCGAAGATAAGGCCTTCCGCCTCTTCTTCACCTCGCCCAACGTGCCGGAAGAATCCAAGTTGGCGGCGATTGACGCTTCGCTGGCTGAAGCGCATGAGATGACGCGCAACTTCATCGGCCTGCTGATCCGGAAGGGTCGCGAGGCTTTGCTCGACAACATTATGGACGCCTTCCAGCGTCACCGCGATGAGATCGAATCGCGCGTTCACGTTTTCGTCGAAAGCGCCCGTGCCCTGGAAGCCGACATGCGCGACTCGCTGCAACGCGAGATCGCCTCGGCGACCAAGAAGGAAGTTGTGCTGCACGAAGAGACCAACGCCGATCTGCTCGGCGGCCTGCGCGTTCGCGTCGGCGACAAGATGCTCGACGCCTCGCTGCGTTCGCGCCTGCGCCAGCTCGCCACGGCGATCAGCGCCTCGCAGGGCTCATCCAACGTCGGCATGGAGAGCGCAGACGAGCTCTATCAAGCGTCAGCCAAGGCCTAGCTTCTGCTGCGTACTTCAAACGCGCTGCCTCGCATGGGGCAGCGCGTTTTGTGTTTTAGGAGGCAGTAAGGGAGCTGCCGAGAAGCAGAGGTAGCGGAGTGGGGCGATGCGTATGCATTTTGTTCTGCGCCCGCCATTCTGCATTCCGATCCATCGAGCTTCACTCAAGCTCGCCTGTGAACTCGGAGGAGCGAGCGTGATCGACGCAGCCGCCGATGCTCCTTGAAGGTTGCGCAAAATGAGCGGTGTGTTGGCAACTTAGTCTGTCAGAAACCGTTACAATTGAAAGTTCGTATAAGTCAAACACTCGTCAGGACATGCGGGGTTACTGACAATCTCAAGCGCGGTCCGTCGGTAACTTTTCCGTTGCCGACACACCCCACATCAGTACCTTCTCTCAAGGGGAGCGACGCTTTGAGCGCCGCACGTCCTTGATTGATCCTGCGATCTTGGTGGGTAGCAGATCAATCTTTCGCATGAGGCTGCGAGCCGAACGCGAATGCTCGGATCAATCTTAGTTCAGGTCGCGACACTGCTGGCTCAAAGTGAAAGAGGAAGAAACCCCTCTGCACTGCATGTTCGTTCGTGTCCTGAGCGTCTGGATACCGAGGGTGCGGAGTAATCCGTTCGGATGGACTTTGAATCGAAATTGGCGCGATAGCGCCAGAAAGGAATCAGATGAAGCAATTGTCGTCGACCACTCATGCCCCTTCTAGTGTGCGCTGGAAGGGCTGGGTGTACCAAGGCGGGGGACCGCTTATTAAGAAGGGCGGAGCCCCCCCCGCCTGTGGCAGTACCGGACGAAGAGCCCTTCAACCGCTTAGCACAGCCTGGAAGCAAAGCACAAGCGATTGATGGGTTACACGGGTCCGGAGGCTGGCGCTGGACGCACCAAGCACTCCTATGTTTGGATCAGACAGCGGGATTCGTCAATCGCATTCGTCGGATCGCTTGGGAAATCTTCTGGATAGCCGCCGCCGTGGTTCTTTTATGCTCTCTAGATGAGCAGGCCACATTGGTTTGCACGGCGGTACTTGCCGCAAGTGCCGGCAGGCTCCCCAGGTAAACTGAATAGCGCACCTAGAGTTGCTACTCTAGGTGCGCTATCCCACGACTGCGTCGTGGGATACATTGGATCTGCGCTCCGCGCAGAACGCGGAGCTTTGTGCCTACGTCCCACCGCTTCCTCCGCTTCTCCGCCCCTCCGTGGCATCCCTCCCTGCCTTGAGGAAAGCTTTTCCCTCGTCGGGAAAATAGGTTCCTGTCAGCCAATCTTGGCTCACCCAGCGCTAAAGCAGAATCAACCTAAACCACTGCAAAACAAGCACTTACGCGAATCTTTCCGCGATTCCCCAGCGCATTGGCACTCCTCTTGCTATGCAGCCTACGTACAGAGAGGAACCGCTATGCTGAATGGACCGTTTACGCAAAAAGGCACCTTGTTCGCGAAGGGCTCCCTGCCCGTTCTCGAGCGCATGATGGCGTACGGAGAAGAGCGTAATCGCATCATCTCCCACAACATCGCGAATGCCCAAACGCGTTACTACAAGACGCAAGACACGCCTGATGCTGAGTTTCACAGCTTGCTCGAAAAATCGATCAAGGCTCGCGACTCAAAGCATGTGAAGACCTTCGAGATGTTCAGCAACTCAGAGGTCTATCCCGAGTGGCAAGGCAACATGCATTACCGCATGCACGAGCCGAAGCAGAGCATCCTGCGTCACGGCGACAACGACGTGGATATGGACCGCGAGATCTCCAAGCTGACGCGCAATCATCTGGAGTACCAGACTTACGCTCGCTTGGCGAAGAAGCAGTACGAGCTGATCCGCTCGACGATCCGCGAAACCGCATAGCAATCATGAAGCAACTCGAAAGACTTCCGTCTTTCACGGAGCATAAAGATGTTTGAAGCCTTTGATGTATCGACTTCTGGCCTGCGCGTTGGCCGCACTCGTCTGACGGCGATTGCGAACAACCTGGCCAACATCCACACCACGCGCAATCAGTACGGTGGCAAGGAGCCTTTCGCTCGTCGCCTCGTGATCACTGCGCCTGGCGATCCCGAAGGCGCAAACTCAGCGCTCGGCACGCAGGTTTTGGACATCGTGCCGGACAACGCTGAGCCTCTGCTGAAGTTTCAGCCGAACCACCCGGATGCGCTGACGCTTGCTGACTTCTATGAAGTCGACAACAACGGCAATCCGACGAAGACACGCAAGGAAGAGTACACGAACCTGAGCGAGAGCCAGTTCGCGCGCTTGGTACATAGCCGAGTTGGTTATGTGCAGTATCCGAACGTGGACCCGGTGGCTGAGATGGCCGATGCGATGATGGCGGCTCGCTCCTACGAAGCGAACGTGGCCTCGATTGGCGTCTCGAAGTCGATGATCTCGGAAACGCTTTCCTTGATCGCCTAAATTCTCCACTTGTCCGGCGTGGTGCCGGCAAGTTGTAAGAGTATGCCCCATAAGGGGTTGAGCAGAGGGACGCGGGAATCCAGCAGGATTATCCACCCGCACAGAGCACTTGTGGAAGACTCACACTTCCATTTGGCTGAAGGACTGGTATCATGATTCAAGGAATTGGCTCCTACGGTTGGCGTGGAGAAGGAATCATGGCTAACAACCTCGGCGACGGCAGCGTGCTTTCACGCCCCATCAAGCCCTTTGAAGGACCGACGCGTCCTGATCTGGCGAATGATGGTGCGGGTCCTCGCGATCAGCCCTCAAGCTTCCGGGCGGTGTTGGCTGATACGATCCAGCAGGTCAATGTGCGTCAGCAGGAAGCTGATGACGCGGTTGAAGCCCTTGCTACCGGCAAGACTGAAAACATGGCGGAAGTGATGTCTGCGGTTGAGAAGGCTGATCTTGCCTTCCGCACGCTGATGCAGTTTCGCAACAAGCTGATGACGGCTTACCAGGAAATCAACAACATGCGCATCTAAGCGCTTGCTGATTTCCCTGCAACGAAGCGCCGTGCGCGCACCCCTCGGCTCGATCAAGATCTCGCGCCTCATGCCTACCCGACATGAGGCGCTTGTATTTTAGCTCCCTAATCGTCGACCCGACCGAAGGCGAAGCTGCAGGGGAGGGATCCCTATTCGAAGCGCGTAGCCACGAATTGAGCGGCGCGCGGCAGACGTGGGTAGGGCAGACAATCATGTCTGCCATCGCATTCTGATGCGATCATTCGCTCAGCTCTCGGTGATCCCGAACACCATGTACAAACGAGAAAATGCAGACATGACTGGCTTGTCCGAGAACTTCGATCCGCTCCGTCTCCCCCAAGGGGGAGAAGGAGCTGCGCCACCGAATCTACGGGGCTACACGTTGAACTCCTCCCTCGCACAAGCGCAGCAGTTGGCGAAGCAGGAGTTTTGCGGATCAGGACTTGCAGCCGCGCTAGGCTTTCCAGCTAGCTCCTATCTTTTCTCACACTCAAATCGCTATGATGCGATTCCTAATAGGAAGCGTCAGCGCAAGGTGGCCGGACTCGCCACATGCCAACGCACGATTGGAGCGGCTACATGAACTGGGAAACCGTCGCCAAGCTGGCCACCACATGGTGGGCCATTGCTATCTATAGCGTCATTGGGCTTATCGTTTTTCTTGCTCTGCTCGACCGAGTCAGGGGCAAGAGTGCCATCATTCGCAACTTTCCGATCGTCGGGCACATTCGCTACTGGCTGATTGCTATCGGGCCTGAGCTGCGTCAGTACCTCGTCGCGAGCAACCGCGAAGAGAAACCCTTCAACCGCAATGAACGCCAGTGGATCGAGCACTCGGCCGATGGCGCGAACAACTACTTCGGCTTTGGCACGGATAACGAGCTTTACTCCAACGGCTACTGGATCATCAAGCAAAGCGCCTTTCCTTACGGCGAGGTGAGCTTCGCTGACAAGGGCAAGTCCGCCACTAGCCACAACGTGCCGAGCGCGAAGGTGATTGGCGAGTGGCATCAGCGACCCAATCCCTGGCGGCCTCGCAGCATCATCAATATTTCTGCCATGAGCTACGGCTCGCTGAGCGGCAATGCGATTGAATCGCTGAATCGCGGCGCAGCACTCGCAGGCTGCTACCACAACTCCGGCGAGGGCGGCGTTTCCCGCTTTCACCGCATGGGCGCCGATGTGATGTACCAGATCGGTACGGGCATGTTCGGCTGTCGCGACCTGCAAGGGCGCTTCTCGCCCGACAAGCTGCGTCAGTTGATTCAAGAAGTGCCGCAAGTGCGCGTGATCGAGATCAAGCTCTCGCAAGGCGCCAAGCCCGGCAAGGGCGGCGTGCTGCCAGGCGCAAAGGTCACGCCTGAAATCGCCGAAGCGCGCGGCGTACCTCTCGGCCACGACTGCATCAGCCCGAACAAGCACGTCGAATTCTCAAACGTGCCTGAGATGATTGATTTTATCGAGCGCGTAGCAGAAGTCTCGCAGCGTCCCGTCGGCATCAAGTCAGCCGTCGGCAAGCTGGGCTTCTTCGAAGAGCTCGCCGATCTGATGGTCAAGGACCCCACGCGCGGCCCCGACTTCATCACGATTGATGGCGGTGAAGGCGGCACCGGTGCTGCTCCCTTGGCCTTCGCGGACCACGTTTCGCTACCAATCAAAGTTGGCTTCCCGCGCGTCTATCAGATCTTCCACGAGCGCGGCATCGCGGACAACATCACCTGGATTGCCAGCGGCAAGCTGGGCTTCCCCGATCGCGCGATTGTTGCCTTCGCGATGGGTGCGGACCTGCTGCACGTCGCGCGCGAAGCGATGATTTCGATCGGTTGCATTCAAGCGCAAAAGTGCCACACGAATCACTGCCCGGCTGGCATCGCCACGCAGAACCACTACTTGTCGAAAGCCGTCAAGCCGGCCCAACATGGCGAGCGCCTCGCCCGCTACATCGAGAGTTTCCGCAAGGAAGTGCTGAGCTTGAGCCACGCTGCGGGCTATCCGCATCCAGCCATGATCACGGCGGAAGACATCGAGATCAGCACGGGAACGTATCAGTTCTCGCCTCTCTCGCGCGTGCTAGGCTACTCGCCGAACCGCTTGAGCGTGGATGATACGAACCCGATCTTCGTGCCGGAAATCGTGCGCGAGGCGGAAGAAGCAGCGCACGCTCGCACGATCCGCTTGACGCCCGAAGACCTCAAAGCGCGCATGCAGGCCGCTGCTGCGAGCGATTCGAAGTAGACCAAGAAAGAGGCTGCAAGCGATCGTTTGATCCTCGCAGCCTCTTCCCTTGCTCGGCGCGATCGCGCATCAATCCAGTGTTTGCCGCAACGCTCGGCCCTTTCATGCGTTGCATGAAGCGCGCGATGCCGTAGCATAGAGGTGCTTCGCCCCGCCGCTCGTTCCCCTCGCTTAACGCTGGTATCTCCCATGAAACTCACACTCGTTTTTGCATCGTTGACTCTGCTGCTTTGCTCGTGCTCTGGGCCGGAGGAGCGCGCTGAGACTCCTCGCCAACCTGCGCCAACTCGGGCTTCCACTAGCGCAAAGGAAGATCAGCCCAAGCGCGTAGAGGAGAAAAGCGCGGACACGACGCCCGACCCTGTCATCAAGGTTGGTGGCTCCAGCGCCGTCGTGCCCAAGGGCGACAACGAGACCAAAGAGGACGACAAGCCCAAGACGCAGGAAGAGCTCGCCACCTTGATGCTGGAAGAGCCTGAGCGCGCAGCCAAGATGATCAAGAAGCTGTGGGAGCGCGGTTCCGGCTACTCCGAGAACATGGAGCTTTTGCTCAGCGCGCAGAAGCTTTCAGCTATGCAAATCTTCGGCGAGGTCATTCATCTGCAATGCAACAACTGCGAGCTCAAAGGCTACGACTTGCATAACTACGAGCGCCGCAGCTATCTCGTTCATATCGAGCGCATCGTTGGAAAGAGCGAGGTCACGCTGGATGACGGCAAGACGCGCAAGCTCGTTGTCGGTGACCGCGTGTGGTTTGATGTGCGCTTCGTGTCCGGCGACAAGCCCGCGGCGGAGGAGATCGTGCGCAAGGGCTCGAAGGTCTGGGCCTGCTTTGATCGGCCGCCGCTGCAAGGCCGCAGCTTCCACGATGACCGAGGCTTGGCCGTCGCGTGGACTCGCAACATTGACCTTCAGCGCAACTACGCGACCCGCTTGAGCTGGAGCATGGTGGATTAGCGCGCTTTGGAGCATTCGGAGTGTATCGGGCAGAAGCCCTGCGCCTCAGCGCCTTCGTGCGAATATCCTGCTTCGTCTACAGCGAGGCTTTGACGTATCGCCAAGCGAACCTTCACGAATCGTGTCACGTGCTCACGCTGATGGAGGTGAGGCTGGAGCGCCGCCGCCCGACTGACCAGCGGGACCTGAGCCGTCTCCGCCGCCGCCACGGTTTCTGCCGCGACCGCCGCGCCGGCGCTTGCGTCCAGTCTTCTTCTTCACTGCGCCGTCGGGGCCATCAGAGCCGGGACGAGCCTCGCCGCCGCTGGCCCTGGGCTTGCTCTCGCCGCTGGGCTTTGAGCTTCCCGAGAGACTGCCTTCACCGCTGCCTGCGGGCTTGCGTTTGCGACCGCCGCGCTTGCGACTGCTCTTCTTGCGCGGCGCCTGCTCCTTCGCGCCATCAGACCGTGGGGCTCCATCGCGCGTGTCCTGTTGCTCGTTCGCGTCGCCGCCCACATCGGCGACGGCCGCGTCGATCGCTTCCTTCGCCGCTTCAGTGATTGCGGGCTTCTTCGCGTCGGCGTCGCCACCGTGCGCGCCACCCATGCGACGCTGGCCTCGCTTGGCTTGGCGCTCTTCGTATTCGCGTCGGCGGCGCTCGCGGTATTCCTTCTGCCAGTTGCGGACAGCGCGCTCGCTCATCGGCTCGAACACCACTTCGCTGGCCGGGAATTCTTCGCGCGATTCATCAGTCTGAACTTTGACGATCTGATTCAACACGTCGACGTTGCACGCCCAGCCTTCCACAAGCTTGCCGTCCACCTTGACGTGAACAGGCTGCTGATAGCGCGGCACGGTCTTGCGCAGCTCGGTGTAGAGATCGTCCTCGTACTTCAAGCAGCACTTGAGGCGGCCACACATGCCGCTGACTTTGTTGTTGTCGAGCGATCCGCCCTGATTCTTGGCCATCTTCATGCTGACTGGCACGAAGTCGACGAGGAAGGTCTTGCAGCAAAGCTCTGTGCCGCAGGAGCCGACGTCGCCGGTCAGGCGCGCTGCTTCGCGGTCGTTGATGTGACGCAGCTCGATGCGACGCTGGAATCGCGCACCCATTTCGCGCGCGAGATCGCGGAAGTCGATGCGATCTGCTGCGGTGAAGTAGAAGATCGAGCGAGTCTGATCGAGGGTCTCTTCGACATCCAAAAAGCGCATGTCGATGCGGGCTTCTTTCGCCATCTGACGCGCGGTACGCAGCTCATCCGACACGCGCACGTTGATGCGCTCTTTGCTGGTGTGCGCGAGATCTTCAGGCGTTGCTTTACGCAGCACGCGGCCCTCCACGCCCTGATCGCGCTTGGGTTTGACCTGCCCGGGCAACGCCGAGACTTCGCCGACAAGCTCGCCACGGCGGGTATCCAGCACGACCTTGTCGCGCAGCTTCAGCTCAATATCTGATGGTGCGTCGAAGTGCTCCTGGTAGAGCATTTTGGAATAGGTGCAGAGAACGGTCAGGCGCATGAGATCTCTTTGCGGTGCGGGGATGAAGGTAGCCCTAAGCGCGGAGTATAGCGGCGTGTCGAGCGATTCAAAGCACCTCGCTGAGCGCGATGCTCTTCGTTTTAGAAGAATTATGGATACTCGCGCAGAGGCGCAGGGACGCAGGGCCTCGCGGATTGAACGACGAGTTAGGGTGCAGCGCCGCGTTTTCGCATGCTGTCAGCCGCTCCTTTTGATTCGAGATTCGGAGAGAGCAGCGAGCTGAATCGCCTGCGAGGCTCTGTCGCATGCTCTGTCGAAGACCGCAGCCCGCGCAACAAAATGGCCCAACACCGGAAACCGCTGCGCACTCGCTTGCGCTTTGTGTCCTCAGTGCCTTGGTGCCTCCGTGTTGAATCTTGAATCCGCTGCCGGGCTACTGCTCGCAGGGTTGCGTTCTGCTCGGAAGAAAAAGAAGCGCGCCTAAACGAGCCTGCTCCTTCTCCCGCGGGCGAGAGAAGGAGCAGGCTCAAAGCTTCAATCAAGTCGCTTAGTTCAAGAGCATCCAAGCAATGCCATCTTCAAACGCGAAGTAGAGCTTCTGATCGCCGAGATGTTCCACCCAGAGCGGATCGCCGACGCGACCCTTGCCGATCGGGTTCGGGATCGTGCGGACTTCTTGCCCATCCAGACTCAGGATCGCAAAGCCATCGCCGCCGACAGGGGCCTTCTTGTCCTTACGGTCCGGGTTCGCACCGACCGTCGAGTAGATGATGTAATTGCTCGCCGAAAGCTTGCCCTTCGCATCCACGTTTGCAGGCGACCAGCGCGGCTGGATCGCGCCGCGATCATCGGCCAACTCAAGCACCGTGACGACCGAGGTCTTCAGGTTGAAGGTGCGCAGCCCCGACCAGCGCTTGCCGCGACGGGAGAAGGACTGGTAGACGATCAGATCAGGATTGCCAGGATTGACCTGCGGGTGCTGGCCATAGAGCGGCTCGCCCTGCGCCGTGCGCAGCTCTTCATAGAGCGTCGCGCTAGGGTAGCCATCGTCGCCCATCGGCACGCTGTTATCGCGGCGCGCGCGGGGGGCAAGCTCAGCAAACTCAGTACTTTGAAGCGGCGCGTTTGCGCTGACTTCAAAGCTATCACTCAGGCCATCGCCGTCGCTCATCGAGCCGCCAAGCGTTACGCGACGCAGCACGTACTCGCCGCTATGCGTCGAGGTTGCGTAGACGATCGACTTGCCATCGGGCGACCAGCTCGGCTGGATGTTCTGGCTGCCATTGTTCTGCGTGATGCGCTTGGGCTGGCTCTTCGAGTCGCCGAGCTGCATGACGTAGATGTTCCACGAACCTTCAAAGTTCGCGCCGAAGGCCAAGAAGCGGCCATCAGGGCTGACCGTCGGCCAATACTCATCGCGGGCGAGCGAGGTGACTTCTTCGCTCGAAGCGCCGCCACTCGCTTTGGTGCGATAGATATTGTAGTTGCTCGGATCCATGGAGTTGGATGCGTAGTAGAGCCAGAGCACCCCGCCACTCATCGCGCATTCAGGATGCTGCTCGTGACCGCTGTTCAACACGATCGTGTGCGGCGTAACTTCGTTGGTTTCGAGCTTCTTGGTCGGGCCTGTTTCGCCCGCCCAACTTTCACCCGTGTCCCCGATACCATCGGTGGCGGAGGGGTCAGTTGGCCTGACTGGTTGATGGCAAGCGGCCACCACACATGAAATGCCAATCAAAACGGCGGCTGTGCGCACGAAGGTCATCATACCCCTACCTCTGCGAAGGCGATCAACTATGGGATGAGCGCGACGCACCCAATCCCTGTCAGACTTGTGTGGGAGTATAACGCTCTGAGTGACGGCAATAGAGCGAATCTCTGCACAAAGCGCCCATTAGGGGGATGCTGGGAATCTGCGCTGCTTCGCTGGATTTCGGAGTTGGAGATTGTTCGCGCAGAGGCGCAGGGACGCAGAGCCTCGCGGGATGAGCGACGAGGATCTGTGATGCGCAGTTTCTCCGCATGCACGAAGCCGCTTTTTCTGAATTGAGTTTCTAAGAGAGCAGCGCGAGAGAGAGTTTGAGCGACGCGTCAGCGCGGGCGCTTCGAGCTAGCTCTCGCTGAGGGGTCTTGGAATTCTCAAGACTGAGAAGGCACGCTGCGCTAGCCGTAGTTTGGCGCGGCTGAATCAGCCCTTCCCCGTGCCGCCAAGCGCAGCGCCTCTGCGTCTCTGCGCGAAACACCTCTCGCTCTGCGCGAAACACCTCATGCTCCGCGATCAGCCACAGCCGCTCTATGAATCGCGAAAGGGGGCCTAGGCGCCGCTAGAGCCACGTCAGGACGCATTGCCGAAGTTTACGAATCGCTACATTTCGCCATTTCTCAATCGCGAAATGTAGCAAATCGGCGCATAATCCCGAGATCATTTCCGCCTGAATGTGACCAAGCGGAGCTGCATGACCAGATCCCGGAGCGGACATGTTCAGCACAAGTATCTCGTCAACGATTGAACTTGAGCTGCTCGAAGTTCGGCATGCGGACGAGCTCTACCGCGTGATCGATTCGAATCGCGGGCACTTGCGCGAATGGCTGCCTTGGGTTGACACCACCCTGCGTCCCGAAGATGTCGAAGAGTTCATTCGCAACAAGCTTCGCACCTTTGCCCAAGATGATCTACCGACTTGCAGTATTCGCGAAACCGGCGTGCTGGTTGGCGTGATCGATCTGCATGAGCTCAAGCCCCACATTCAAACCGCAAGCCTGGGCTACTGGCTGGCGAAGGATGCGCAGGGGCGCGGGATCATGACTGCTGCCTGCCGCGCGATGCTCGATTACGGGCTGGGTTTGCTCAAGCTGAATCAGATCCTGCTGACGGCGATTGACAGCAACTCGCAT
>Ga0213866_10002713_pt1 | contig 12304 bp, 9 predicted proteins | sample PICome_11_FD_160079 | JGI IMG/M metagenome (GOLD analysis project Ga0213866, IMG submission 160079) | Coastal seawater microbial communities near Pivers Island, North Carolina, United States - PICO284 | ecosystem: Environmental > Aquatic > Marine > Coastal | place: USA: North Carolina... | reverse complement strand
GCTCGTGATGCCGCATCTTGACTGAGCGGGGCCAGCGATTGCATCCGCAGCATCAAACTTACATGAAGGATCTCATCGTGTTGATCAAATCTACCCTCTCTACATTTTTAGCTCTTATCCTCATCGCCAGCCCCGTCTTGGCTCAGCAGGGCAAGCGAACGAATGACATCGAGAAGCGACCGGGCTACCAGAAACCTCTCGACGCGGTGCACCCCGGCTGGGTCGTCGAAAGCGTTCGGCCCAAAGGTTTTGAGCCGCAGGTCGGCGCACTTGCTTTCAGCCCCGATGGAAAATACCTGGCGGTGACTAGTTTCCCCCCGTCGAAAGACTACGACATCAGCACGGAGCCCACCGGCACGCTTTATGTCCTCGAGAACCCGACGGCCAAGGACCCCGCTGACATGGTGGTGCACAACCTGGGGACCGAACTGTTCAGCCCGCTTGGCGCACGCTGGCTCGATACTGGCCTCTACATCGCCGAGCGTGATCAGATCTCTCGCTGGACCGATGGTGACGGGGATGGCCTGCCCGAGAAGATGGACACTTTTGCGGGTGGTTGGATCAGCGACAATTATCACCACTTCACCTTTGGGCTTCCGTACAAGGATGGGCACTTCTACGCCGCACTGTCGACCAGCTTGAACCTGTCGTCTGAAGCTAAAAAATCATTAAAGGGCAAGATCGTCGGGGGCAACGCGCCGAACCCCGAGTTCCGCGGTTGTGTGATGAAGGTCGACGCAAAGACCGGCGAGATCGAGTGGCTGGCCGGCGGCACGCGTACGCCCAACGGCGTGGGTTTTGGCCCCGGTGGCGTCCTGCTCGTGCCCGACAACCAGGGCGACTGGAAACCCTCGAACTGCATCTACGCGGTTAAAGGCGGCGAGTTCCTCGGCAAGTACAACGACGTTAAGGCCACCACGATTTTCTACCCCGATGGCGGTGTGCCTTCGATGTTCAGTGACAAGAAGCCGACGCCACCAGCGATCTGGCTGCCACAAAACGAGATCGGCAACTCACCTTCCGCGACGCTGCTGATCCCCGAGGGCAAGCCCTTCGCCGGGCAGGTCCTGGTTGCCGACGTGACGCAGGGCGCGATCCACCGCGTGTTCATGCAAGAAGTGGATGGCACCTGGCAGGGCGCGGCGTTCCGCCACACGATGGGCTTTGAGGCCGGGCCGAACGATATCGCGTGGGGGCCTGACGGCTGCCTGTATGCCGGGCACATCGGCTTTGGCGCGGGGAGCTCGGGGAAGTGGGGCTGGAAGTTGAAAAAGTTCGGCCTCCAGCGACTGCGCCCCACCGGCAAGACCGCCTTTGAGTTTGAGAAGATCGAAGCGGCGGCAGACGGCTTCCGTGTGACGTTTACCCAAGCCGTGCCTGAGAAACGGTTGGCAGAATCATCGAATTGGCTGATCGATGCCTGGACGTACAAAGCGCGTCCGCAATACGGCGGCCCCAAAGAAGGCAACCACCAGGTCCTGGTTAACGCGGTCAAGGTTAGTGACGACAGGAAGTCTGTTGAACTGATCATCCCGGAACGCAAACCCAACTATTGCTACCACATCCGTATCGATGCGACGAACGATGCTGGCCAAAAGATGTGGTCACCCGAGGCCTGGGTCACGTTCCATAAGGCCCCGAGTCGCTGACGCCGATACGGAATGTCCGCATGTACTCAGTCCGTCGATGGCTGACTCGGGGACAGCTGAGTATAGATTTTCAGACCAACCCCGCTGCGATGCGCGCGACGCCGGTTGAGGCTTCGCGGGACTGGGCACGGCCGATCTCGATGCCGAGCTTATTTTCTCTGATCTTCGTCCATGCTTCGTTGCTCGCGCCTCCGCCAGCGGTGTAGATCTTGTTGACGGCCGGTGCGCCGGCTTGCCGCAAGGCCTCGTATCCCAATCGCTCGATCTCGGCGATGCCTTCGAGCATGGCTTGGAAAAAAGTCACGTCAACATCAGGCCTTGGGTCGAGTTTCGGCGGAAGGTCGGGGTCCCTGACCGGGAAGCGTTCGCCCTTCGTCTTGAGCGGGTAGTACGACAGGCCGGTGGGCACCTCAGGTTTTAGGTCGGGGGTCATCTGCTGCATCTGCTGTGCGGTGAAGTACTCAAGCAATACACCGCCGCCGCTGTTGGATGCGCCGCCGGGCAGCCACATGTCTTTGATGCGGTGGCTGTAGACACCCCGGCCGGAGTCGAAGACCGCCTGGTCGGAGAGGAGCTTGATCGCCAGGGTTGTCCCGAGCGATGTCATCCCTTCGCCGACCTTAGATGCGCCCGATGCGAGGAACGCCGCGTTGCTGTCGGTGACGCCTGCGACGACTTTCGTATCACCAGCAAGTCCAAAAACGTGCGCGACCTCCGCGTCAACCACGCCGTACACCTCGCCGACGGGCAGAACCTCCGGCAGCAGATCGAGGTTGGCGCCTGTGTCTGCGATCCAGTCGGGCCAACAACGCGACTGAACATCGAAGCCGGTCTTTAACGCATTGGTTTCGTCCGAGTACCCGCCTTGCTGCATCAGCTTCGCGGCGATCCAGTCGGCCTGGTGAAGGGCGCAGCGCGCTTGCGAAGTGTCGGCCAGCTTCTGGAGAAACAACATGCGTGCCAGGCCCGACCCGGGGCCACGGGCGATGGAGTCCGGCGGCGCGACCTGATCGATGATCTTGCTCTCGTCATGGAACCCACCCGAGTTATAGAGGTAGCCCGGAGTCAGCGGGTTGAGGTCCGCGTCAGCAAGCAGCAGGGTGCCGGAGGTGCCATCGACACTTAGCGCCGCGATGTCCGACATCGCATGGCCCTTCTCTTCGAGGGCTTGTTGTTGTAACCGGAGGCACTCGCTGGCCGCGCTCCACCAGATGGCGGGGTCCTGGCAGGGTCGGCCGTTGACGATATCCGGGGCGGGCATCTTCACCGATGCGGCCGCGATCTCGCTGCCATCGGCGTCGATGACGCTGGTGCGTACGCCGGAGGTCCCGATGTCGATGCCGAGGTAGAGGGCCATGGGTGTCCAATCACTTCTTCGCCAAGGCCTGGCGGTATTTCTCGGCATCCCAGTTGAGGAGCTCGCCCTCTGCTTCCTGGCCGATGGGAGCAAGGTCCCAGTCTCCGGGGACACGCCCGAGCACGTCGAAGACGCATTGCAGCATCGCGTGGTGGGCGGGGGTCGCGTCACGCTTCATATAGACGCCGTGGCCCTCGACGATCACCGCCGGCACCGGCAGGTCACTGACCTTGTCAGGGAACGAGCCGCGTGATACCACGGGCAAGCCCGGGCCAAGGAAGACGACGTGGTCGGGGTAGTACGTTCCCGAAGAGGCGCGTTCAAGGAGCTTCGGCTCGACCGCCAGCGCTTGGTATTTCGGCAGGTGCTGCCACATGTCGTCCAGTTCTTCGGCCGGCGCGTCGTTGACTTCTGTCAACAAGGACAGCTCGAGCCGCTTCTCGACATCATCGATCTTGGCGGAGATGTCATCGAGGTCTTCCCCGGTGATGATCACGCCGTGGTTGGCCAGGACGATGATGTCAACGGCTTTCCCAGCGATGGCGTCACGGATCGCGCGGGTGAGGGGCACGCCGGGCTTGCAGTAGGGCACCCACGCCCAGTCCAGGCCATGGAGTTTTTCTTCCAACAGTGATTTCCCCTGAGCGGCGATAGCGTGGCAGATCACGCCGACGGAGTGGAAGTGAAAGACATACGTGGCGTTGAACAGCGCGTGGAAGGTCGTCTCGATGGAAGGCCGCAGGCCACAGGTCGGATCGATCAGTGTGCCGCGGCAGTCGCCCGGGCCGTGATCGATTTCGTGCAAGGCCTTGCCACGATCCACTGCGACGAAAATGTTTTTCTCGAGGGCATGGACCAGCTCCGTGCCGGAGGCTTTGATCCACATGGTCTTGTCGTCGGTTTTGATGGACGTGTTGCCGCCGGCACTCTGCACCAGCAGCGGGTCACTTCCGATCCGGTGCGATAGTTGAAGAAAGGCTTGGGGCAATGGCATGTGGGGCTCCGGTTATGCGAACGTGTCCAGGCTGTAATCGGGCAGCTGCGCACCCTTCTGTTGAGCCAGTTCTTCCGTGATGGAGACGAGTTGGCTCACATGTTCAGAGCCATCAAATGCGTCGGCGTGGACCCCGCCACGAACCCAGGCGGTGCTGAACCCGGCGTGCTGGGCGCCGGCGATGTCGTGCTCGAGGCTATCGCCGACCATCAGGAAACGCGCCGGCATGATACCGGGGCAGCAGCGCATCACCGCCTCATAAACCGGCAGGTAGGGCTTTCCATACCAGATGACCCGGCCACCCATCTCGGCGTAACGGTCGGCCAAGGCACCGGGCGAGACCACCAGGCCGCCGGCGCGGGGAGACGTCTTGTCGGGGTTGGAACAGATCAGCGGGATGTTCAGCGCGGCGGCAGTTTTGAACGTGTCATCTTGGGCCTCAGGCGAAGACCCATCGGGAAGCCCCATGAGCATGATGCAGTCGACGCTGTCATCACAAGTGTCGGTGAGCTGTATCGCGGAGGCGTCACCGCGCCAGACATCCGCGTCACCTGACGCGCCGCAGATGGGGAAGATCGTGCGCGGTGTCTTGCCGTTGATGACAAGCCTGCTGGACAACAGATCGTCGCGGAGCGCTTCGCCGGACGTGACAACATCAGACACGTATTCGACGGGCAGCCTCATATCAGCGATGCGCTGGAGATTGAGCGCCGCCCGCTTGCCGGAGTTAGAGAGGATGATGATGTGTTTGCCGTGCGACTGGAGCATCGCGATCGCTTCTGCGGCATGCGGGTAGGGCACCGAGCCGTTGTGCAGCACGCCCCACTGATCGAGGACGGCAACGTCGAAGCTATCGAGGACCTCGTTGATACTTTTTATGAACCGGGTCAATGGGGCTCCCTTTGCGGGACATGATCGCAAATAAACTCGCCGGATGGTGCCCCCTCTCGAAGCCCTTCCACGAGTACCCCTGACGAACCGCCTAACAGTGGAGCTAGGTGCTTGGTACTTCGAGCACTTACGTCACTCGCGGACCATCCTGACCTTGCCTTGGAAGCGCCTAAAATCGGTTCCAAAGCCAACTCCAAAGTCCAAAGTGTTAAGGGGCGATCCGCAGACCCGGGCTCGCCAACTGCAATCGCTACTCGACACGGGCGAGGTCAAGAATAGGGCCGAACTGGCTCGTCCTGTGCCGACACCATTGCTCCTCCAAACCAATTGGAAAAGCAATGATCCTTATCCCGCTTAGTTGTTATTTGTGCAGGTCGGTCGCAATTAAAAATTTTTTCCTGTTACCGATCGTGATTCTGTCCTATTACTAGTGAGTACTCCCCTTTCTGTTTTGCTCCACTCATTCCCGCTCGACCTGGAATCACATGAGCCAGCCTTCAGAAGAGTTCGTTGCCAGTTACACGGCCTGCCAGAGCCAGCTTTTTGCTTTTCTTCTGTCCATCCTGGGTCATCCGCATCAGGCGGAGGAAGTGTTGCAGGAGGCCAACCTGGTGATCTGGCGCAAGGCGGACCAGTTTCAGCCGGGCACTTCTTTCATCGCCTGGGCGATCACGATCGCGCGTTATCAAGCCATGGCCTACCGTGAGAAACAGGGGCGTGAACACCTGGTCTTTGATGACCGAGTGTCCGAAGCGATCGCGGACGCATACACGCAACAGGATCGCTGGACCGGTGACCGATTGTCGAGGCTGGACCATTGTTTTGGCAAGCTGCCTCAGGCCGCTCAGGAACTGCTGGCCCTGCGCTACCGTGAGGGGCTTGACCCCGCGGGGATCGCTGAAAAACAGGGCAAAACATACCGTGCGATTGTTCAATCGCTCAGTCGCATTCGTTCCATATTGGCGGATTGCATCCGGCAGAAGGAGGCGAGCCATGGCTGATTCAACACCCGATGATCGTCGGCTGGATGAACTGATTGGCGCGGTGCTGGATGGCGGCGCCACCGATGCTCAGCTTAAAGAACTGAACACCCTGATGGCGAGCGACCCGGCCGTGGTCGAGCGATGGCTTGAACTGTCAGAGCTGCACGTGCTCTCGCTACGCCTGCTCGGTCAGCCGGACGCATTGATTGCGTTGCCGCCCGATGCCGCATCGCCTCGCACGGACCTGCCCGCGGCGACATCCATCGATGCCAAGGGCTTGATGCAGCAACTGGTTGATCAGACACAAGAGAGTTGCCGGTTGGCGGAGGTCGCGGCCAGGGCAGAGCGTGAACTGCAGGTCAAACAAGAGCAGTTTGACCAAGGCGCAAGGCGTGGCCAGCAAGCCTCGGGCCTGTCCGGTTCGGGCATGCTCTTCATCCCGCAGCCGCTGGCCTGGTCGGGTCTTGCGGCGGCTGTGGTGTTGCTGCTCGTGGTGGTTTCGGTTGTGTTCCTTGGCGGTGGTGATGACCGTCTTCCGCAGGCGCCTGTTGCCGCACAGGATGGCGACACGCCGCCACAGCAAGAACAGCCCGTCGCTGCCGCAACCCTGACGGCGGAGTACGACGCGTATTGGGCAGGCAATGCGCCACGCGTCGGCGAAGCACTGCACGCGGGCCTGCGCCTCACGCTCGATGCCGGCCGGGCAGAGATCACCACGCTCGACGGCGCGATCGCAGTCCTCGAGGCCCCTTGTTCGTTCGAGATGATCGACCGCAACGCGATGCTCTTGCACAGCGGTTCGATGATGGGGATCTGCGAAACCGAAGCGGCCCAGGGCTTTCTTGTCCGCACGCCGTCCATGGATGTCATTGACCTGGGGACACGGTTTGGCGTCGATGCGTCCGAACAGGGCGCGACCCAAGTGCATGTCATCGAGGGGCTGGTGAAGGCGGTCGCTTCTGATGCGCCGCAAGACACCGAGCCCGTCTTGCTTAGCACGGGCGAGTCTGCCCGCGCATCGGAGCAGTCGGACGCGATCGTGAAGGTCGAGATCGACCCGGGCCGGTATGCACCCAAGATGCCGCCCAGGATCCAACTGCCCGCCACGGGCCACGGCCTGACGATCAACCAGATCGACCCCAACTGGCAGATCGTCGAGATCGATGGCGCCTTGCTCGATCGGCCGCAGGCGCTCCGGGTCGAGTCCAACGCGGTCTACAGGAAGGTCTACGCGAAACTATCTGACAGGGTTGGCAGCACGCAGCACATCGCTTGGCTGCCGGATCAGCAGCCCGAAAAGGTCGGCGACTTCATCACCTACACCTTCCGCACCCACGTCTCCATCCCGGACTCGATCGACCCGGAGACCGCAGCAATCTCCCTGAAATGCGTGGCGGACAACCAGTTGCTGGCGATCCGCGTCAACGGCGAAACGATCCAAATCAGTACCCCGGAAGAAATGGATCAGTACAAGAAAGACATCGTCAATTCACTGGTGCTCAACCAGCACCTTGTCGCCGGGCTTAACAAGATCGAGTTTGTCGTGGCCAACCACGCATTGCCGAAGGCGCCGGGTGCGGGGTTCGTGGGTATCATGCTCACCTGGGAACTCACTGGCGAGTCGAGGTGGAGGTGGCGCTGATTGGGGCATACGTTTACAGGCGTGCGGGTGGTCTTAAGTAATCCGCTTGGACCGATCGCTGAGAATGAGATGGAGCAACGGAGGAATCGAATGAATCAAACCCCGACCTAGCAAAGAGATGTTCGGCTAGACGAAACACAACACTTTTTCACACTTCACCTTTTCAACCTATTTTCTTTGGAGAATTCAAATGAAGACCTGCATCAAACCCCTTCTTGCATCGACAGCACTGCTGGCCGTCGGCCTCAACGTAGACGCGGCCGTATTGGGCGAGTGGACGTTCGACACCGGTGCATCCACCGCGGCGCGGATGGCGTCGAGCAACAACGCCGCAGGTGTGACCGTGTCGAGCCTGAGCTTCAATGACTCGTTCAGTGATTTCGGCCCCGGTGCCGTACCGAACGATGTGCATGATGGGATCGGCTTCGGTGGCAACAGTGGGCAGCAGGTGATGTTCCTGCACCGAGCCGACTATTTTGACAGCAGTGCGGTGCCTAGCCCTCGGCCAACGTCAGCAGACTACACGTCTTGGGGTAACGGGGAATCCGCGGGCACAGGTGCGGACCTGTCTTCAAACGGCAACGCACCGTTCGCCTTCACCGTCACCGCAGGCGCTACGGAAACAGTCACGGTTGAGAGCTTCACGGTTGAGCGCATCAGTGGTGCGCCCACCATCTTCCAATTCCAGGAAGCGGGCGCGACCGTTGGGCCGAGCGTGACGGCGAACAGCAACGGCGATTTTACCGCTTTGCTCAACACCCCAGTGGTCATCGGGCCCGGCGCAACCAAAACCTTCACCTTTAATGTGAACAGTGGCTCACGGAACTCCAGCATCAACCTGAACGACATCACCCTCAACGGCAGCGTCGTCCCCGAGCCCGGCTCGCTGGCGCTGCTGGCCGCGGGCGGGCTGTGTGTCCTGCGTCGTCGGCGTGGCTAAGTCAATATTTTCTCCTTCAAGCGGCGCCGCGTCCCGGAAGGGGCGCAGCGCCTTTCGGTAGGCGGTGGGATTGGAAAGTGGGGCAGACATTCCTGTCTGCCGTTTGGTCGAAGACCAAAAACACCACGCTTGGCCCGTTGGGCCAATGGCAGACAGGAATGTCTGCCCCACCTGTTGTTTTATCAGTGAGTTCTCCATGCGTCGTGCCTTTACCCTCATTGAGCTGCTGGTTGTCATCAGCATCATCGCGCTCTTGATCGCGATCCTGCTGCCGGCCCTGAGCTCGGCTCGCACCTCGGCACGGCAGATGCAGAACAACACCCAGCTCCGCGGCCTGCACCAGGGGCTGTTTACCTTTGCGCAGGACAACAAGGGCTGGTACCCCGGGTTCGACAGCGACGGCGAGCCCTATGTCGGCGGGGGCAGCATCGCGCACATCAACACGCACTCGGCCACCTACAAGAGCGCCGGCCTGGGCACCCACCCCTCGCGACGCGCGGCGATCATGTATGAGCTGGACTACATCCCGCCGGCCTACCTCATCAGCCCCGGCGATACGGTGCGGGTCGAGCCCGAGGTCCCGGTGGGCAACAACGTCGAGAACGTGACCACCGAGACCTACTCGTACGCGATGCTCGCGTTCGACCGCATGTCCAACGATGTCATGTTCAGCACCAAAAGCGTGTACCAAGCGACGCCGGTCCCCAAGTTCCAGCACACCGCGCGCAGCAAGGAGTGGCGCGACACGGCCAACGCCCAGGCCATCATGCTGTCGGACCGCGCGATCCGCCCGGGCGTCTCCCCGCATGGGCTGCCGGCGAGCGCGACCGACACGGACTTCAACAGCATCTGGACCGAGCCGGGCAGCGGCCAGTGGAGCGGGGGTGTGCTGACTAACGACGGGGCGGTGACGTTCAACAACAGCGCGCTGGGGTACCGGTCCAAATACAGCGACGGGCCAGACAACACCGACGACCACCTGTTTTATGACGAGACCACCGGCAGCGAACGCTACGCGAACGCGTTTCTTAGCCACGTCTATTGGCACTATTGGTCGCTCAGCAAGGATTGAGTGTGGTTTGCTCCTTGGCGGCCAAGTGACTTAAGCGATCGAGCCCTTTCCTTCCATTCGAGTTCTCACATGCAACGAAGAGCGTTTACCCTCATTGAACGGATTCCAACGAGGAAGCGTGGTTTCACGCTGATCGAGTTGCTCGTCGTCATCAGCATCATCGCGCTCTTGATCGCGATCCTGCTGCCGGCCCTCGCCGCCGCACGCAAGTCCGCCGTCAACACGGTGTGCGGCAACAACCTGCACCAGATCGGGATCGCCTTCGGGATCTGGGGCGCAGACAACAAGGGCCAGTACCCCGAAGGCCAGCCGCCCGGGCGATGGGCCTTCGGGCACTTCGAGTTGGACGACGCCAACGGGGCTCAGAACACGGAGCACCCCGAGATGTTTTCCCTGCCCAACTTTGTGGTGCAGGACATCGTTGTGGCCGAGACGCTCTACTGCCCTTATGAAACCTTTTTCAAGAAGGAAAAATTCTGGCGTCCCGGTGCGGTGCCGGATGGTACTTTTGTGGGCTATATGGGCCTGGCCAACTACGAGCCGGTCGGGCTGCCGCAGGCCGAGGAGGTCGTCGCGAACTCGATGGAAGACGCTTCGGACACGCTATTAGCGGCCGACATCTCTGTCCGCCGCCCCGGCGAACAGAACCCCTACCGTTGGTACTCGCACCGGCTGGACAACCAAGGGCTCGGCGGCTTCACGCTCTACAATGACGGGAGCACGACCTTCCGCTCGGACCAGGAGCTCGTCTTCCAGTTCAACATGGCCGGCGTAGATGTCTATTGGTAGGCGTAATTTTAGCGCGGTGGCGTGCGTCGGATTCGTGTGTTTTTCCGCATGTTTGGTCGCTTTAATAGAGTTGTAATGAAACGCCTTGCCCTAGCAATAGCCCTGTTCTTCTTTCTGTGCACGCTGGGTGCCGAGCCGACGCCGTCCAACGGTGACCCGGCCGCCAATGCGCCGAAACCAGAAGGCGTCGCGGTCGCCAGGTCGATCGATGGCTTCTTCGAGGCCTACTGCTACAACTGCCACGATGCGGACACGATGAAGGCCGACCTCGATCTCGAGGGGCTTGGCCGTTCGATCGCGAACCCGACCGACGCCCAGCACTGGCAGGACATCCTCGATCAGCTCAATGCCGGGGAGATGCCGCCGAAAAAGAAGAAGCAGCCGACGAAGGCGGAGCTGGCCGCGGCGATCGGCGAGCTGACGCGTGCGCTCGACGCGGCGCAGAAGGCTTTCAAAGACAGCGGCGGACAGATCGCTTTGCGTCGGCTGAATCGGCGTGAATACGAAGCGACCATCAAGGACCTGATGGGCATCCGCATCGATGGGTCGCTTCTGCCCGACGACGCGGCGGGGCGGTTCGACACGATCGGCCAGAACCAGCTCCTCACGGCACAGCAACTGAGCAAGTACTACAGCTTCGCGCAGGAGGTCTCGCGTACGGCGCTGCACTGGGCCTCTCAGCCGCGCAAAGAACCTGGCATCCTCAACCGCAAAGAGCTCGCCAACACCGAGGGCAAGAGCAAGCACATCTACGAGATGATGCAGAAGGTCAGGCGGGTTAAGAAGGAAGGCATCACGCCCCAGGAGGCGGGCCTGACCGACGCGCAGTGGAAGAAGTACGACCTCGATGGCCCCAACGCGCAGCCCGGGGTGTGGCGGGGGCAGGAGAAGTATTACGACCGCAACCGACACATCCACGACAAGGGCCGGATGCTTTCGCATGATTTGCTGGTGGAGCATGTTTCGCTGTATTTCCCGCACGATGCCCGGGCGCACTACCGGATGCGCTTCTGCGGGGGCGTTGTCGAAGGCGTTAAGACCCGGCGCGCGGTCAGGCTGACACAAATGAACCGCCGGCTGCACGGCAAGCACGGCGCCATCTTCGCATCGTTGGTCGTGAGCGGGACCATCGAGAACCCCTCGATCCACGAGGCGGTGTATCAACCCGCTTTCGAGCCGAACTACCGCCCAAAGCCAGGCAACCCCAGCCGAAAGTGGGTCTTTGCACTGGAGGACAAACGCGGCGGCCCGGGGTTCGAACAGTTCATCCATCACTACCGACCGATCGAGCCGGGTGTCCCGGATGACACCATCTATGCGAAATGGTTCGAAGCCGAGGGCCCGTATTACGATCCCCCGTCGCCGTTTGAGTTGCTGGTTCAGAAGCACGGGCTTGCGGACGCAACGGATGAAGCATGCGACCAAGCGGCCAAGCCGTTCTTGTCCGATTTCGCTGCGATCGCTTTCCGTGGTCGCGGGATTCCCGATGGGCTGATCGACCGGCTGATGGGGTTCTACCAGCAGCGCTGTGAAGCCGGGACGCCGTCGCGTGATGCGCTCGCCGATTCAATGGCGATGATTCTGACGTCGACGCGCTTTCTCTATCTAATCGAGCCGGCAACGCCTGATAAGAGCCGGGAGCTCGACGCGGTCGCGGTCGCCAACCGTCTGTCGTACTTCCTATGGAGCGGGCCGCCCGACCAGGCGTTGCTCGATTTGGCAGATTCAAACCAACTGCTGGATCACGAGGTGCTTGCCCAGCAGGTGCAGCGGATGCTCAAGAGCCCCAAGGCCAAGCGCTTTCATGAAGGCTTTATGTCGCAATGGATGCACCTGGACCGTTTCGACCAGCTCGGCCTGGATTCGAAGCTGCTTGTCCACCGTACCGATGGCATGATCCACGCTTCCCGTGAAGAGCCGATCGCGTTTTTCAAGACGCTGGTGGATGAGAACCTCAGCGCGGCGAACCTGATCGATTCCGACTTTG
>Ga0213866_10002708_pt1 | contig 12315 bp, 10 predicted proteins | sample PICome_11_FD_160079 | JGI IMG/M metagenome (GOLD analysis project Ga0213866, IMG submission 160079) | Coastal seawater microbial communities near Pivers Island, North Carolina, United States - PICO284 | ecosystem: Environmental > Aquatic > Marine > Coastal | place: USA: North Carolina... | reverse complement strand
CTCCTCCGGTATGTCTCTGGCAGAGGCGCCAATGTATCGAGACGCAATGCTTGGGTTGCGTGCGGGCCTCATGCCGCTATCACGGCATGAAGCGTTGAGACTGGTCAACTCACCTTTTTTACTTCCCATGGGCTTTGCAGAGACCGCGGTTGGGCTTGGGTTCATCAAGGCATTGTTTGACCTTGGAACAGAGACCGTAGCCGCCGCCGATTTTCGCCACTTGGTTAATCGACTCGCGGGCAAAACCGTGCTCAAGGAGATTGTCACGCTGTCAAGCCCAGAGCCGGCATTTGTCCGTTCGCCAGTCGGGACACCATTGGGTTGGCGTGATTAGGGAGCGGTTGGCCGCGTGGGGTTGGCCCGCCAGAGACAATCTCGATTCAATGGAGTTCCAACAAGTTCAGCGGCTGGAGTCGTCATTGGATGCCTTTGAGACCACGATATCCCTCTGTGATTTGGTGACCTACGAGGAGGCCTTGCAGCACTGGCATGCTGTTCTCGCCGATACAGTTTTTCAGCCACAAACCGTCCGGTCTTCTGTTCAGGTTCTCGATGCCAGGGAGGCAATTGGGCTCAGTTTCTCCAAGGTCTGGGTTTGTGGATTAGATGCGGAAGCGTTACCAAAATCTGTGCGTTTTCACCCGTTTATTCCTGCAGCCATTCAGCGAGAACTGGGGATTGCTGAAGCCAGTGAGCGAGCACAGCAGATCTACGCGGATTTCTTGGTTTCCGGCTGGCAGCAGTGTTATGACGAGGTGATAGCGAGTTTTAGTCCTGTGACAGCTGGCGAGGAGACCCATCCTAGCGAGTTCTTGGGTGACTCTGGTCGTTCTGTCGCTCGGGAAGTTTTGCTGGATGACTCGACGGATCAATCGGTGGTGGAGTTGGAGTGGGTCGGGGATACGGCGTCTCCCATCAAGGCAGGAAGTAAGCTCCTGGGAGGATCCGCGCTGTTGAAAAATCAGGCCTTGTGTCCTTTCAAGGCCTGGTCGGATCATCGTCTTGGTATTTCTGAGCCCGCGGGTGTTATCTCGGGTTTGTCGGCAGCCGAACGAGGCTCCTTCGTCCACCATGTTTTAAGGTGCCTGTGGATGAAGATTCAGCAGGCAGATACGCTCAATCAAAGCTCACCTGCGCAGCGGGCACAATGGATTGAAGAGGCTGTTGATGCGGGCATGAAAGCCCTTGAGGCCGACGCAGAAAAGCATGGCGTGTCCTTGGGGACCCGGGCGGGCAGGGTGTGTCTTGATCTTGAGAAGCGACGGGTGACCAAGTTGGTGGCTGAATGGCTCGATGTTGAGTCCCAGCGATTCGAAACTTTTCGGGTCGTTGATTGCGAATATGACACGTCGATAGAGCTGTCTGGGCTCAATTTAAAGCTGCGTTTGGACCGAATTGATGAATTTCCGGATGGACGGCGGTTGGTGATTGACTACAAGACGGGTGCCGTGCAGCGTAAAGCATTACTTCAAGAGAGGCTAAAGGAGCCGCAACTTCCACTCTACGCGCTCCTCGATGAGCGTATTGAAGGAATTGCCTACGCGAAGGTCGGTGTATCCGGAAAATTGGATTTTACATGGCTTGGCGAAGACCTTGGCCTTAAACAGCTGAGCAGAGGATCAGACGATCTGAGCAGTCAGACGCGAGACTCTGTGATACCCATTGAGGGATGGGAGCACCTCAGGAGACTCTGGCGGTCCCGGCTGGAGGCCTTGGCCACGGAATTCGTATCGGGAAATGTATCCGTAACCCCATCGGCAGAGGCTTGTCGACACTGCAGTTACTCGGGCATATGTCGTTTTGAAGATGAGCTTACTTTCTTCGATGAGGAGTCCGACTCGTGACTGGCGATGCCAAAGCCCGAGTCGAGGCTCTCGACCCCTCTAGAAGTTTTTGCGTAACTGCACCTGCGGGGTCGGGAAAGACCGAGCTGTTGACTCAGCGCATCCTCTCCTTACTCGTCGGGGTCGATCATCCGCAACAAGTCCTGGCGATTACCTTTACTCGCAAAGCCGCCGCCGAGATGCGTGCTCGTTTAATGGAAAAGCTTGAGCAAGCCCAAAATAATGAGCCCGTCGACGAGCCTCATGATCAGGTGACGAGAGATCTAGCCGTGGCGGTTCATCAGAGGGCAGAGCGATGCGGTTGGAGGCTTGCGCCCTCGAGTTTCAACCTGAGAACTATTGATAGCCTGTGCGGGGATCTCACCCGCCAGATGCCAATTCTCAGTGCGCTTGGAGGGACAGCTGAGCTTGTTCAGAACGCGCACCCTCTGTACGAGCAAGCGGTCGAGCAGTTGCTTGAGCAGGCGGAGGACGAGGGCAAAACAGGTGAGGCCCTGCAGTCTTTGCTGCTTCACTTTGATAACGATTGGAGTAGGCTCAAAACGCTTCTGGTAGCGTTACTCCACCGCAGAGCCGACTGGGCGGGGCGCCTTGGTATGCATCACGCGCCTGAGGCATCAGAACAAGCGCTTGTGGCAACGGTTAGCGCTCTGTGCGAGGCAGTCCTCGGCAGACTGACAAGCAGTTTGGGCAGCCGCGCCTCAAGCTTAAAAGACTTGTTCGCTTATGCTCAGCAGCAGCTTGGTCACAATACTTTTCCGTTCATTGGCGAAACCGATGCTGCGCCGCTCGCGGGCGAAGTAAGGATGTGGCAGGAAGCTATTGGGTTGTTAATCACCAAGAAAGGAGAATGGCGAAAATCGTGGAATAAAAATCAGGGCTTCCCTCCGGAGGAAAGGGCGAAGAAAGAGGAAATTGCTGGTCTTGTGGCGGACTTGCGGCAAGAGGAGGGGGCGCTACTTGAGCTTTTTGATGAATGCCTAAGGTTACCCCGGATCACTGAGGGTGATCCCAGCTGGGAGCTGGTGTTAAAGTTGAGCCATCTGCTGCCGATTCTGCAGGCGCAACTCCTTTTGGTCTTTCAGCGAGAGAATCGCGTTGATTACACCCACATCGCACTGGCAGCCGAACAGGCTCTGGGGGAGGATGACGACCCCACCGATTTAGCGCTGCGATTCGATTACCGGCTACAGCACATCCTCGTCGACGAGTTTCAGGATACCTCTGACCAGCAATATCGCCTGCTCTCTCGATTGACACGAGGTTGGGCGGACCACAACGAGGCTGGACTACCCCCCCGTACCCTTTTTCTGGTCGGGGATGGTATGCAGTCCATTTATGGTTTTCGCTATGCCAACGTGGGAATCTTTCTCGACGCCCGTGCAAATGGCCTGAGCGGCTTAAAGCTGACGCCGCTCGAGCTTCGGAGTAATTTTCGCTCCACGGATCAAGTCGTAAGTTGGGTGAACAGAGTTTTTTCGAAAATCCTTCCTGAGGCTGATGATCCCTCCCGGGGTCAAGTCCGTCACGCCAGAGCTGAGGCAACACGTCGCGCCAATGGCAAATCGTCGGTAGACGTTCATGTGTTTGAGGACGCGGATGGCAGTGCCGAGGCGTCTTTTGTAACCCAGCGGATTATGGATCTGCGAGAAGGGGCGCCATCGGCAACTATAGCGATCCTCGTTCGCGCCCGATCTCATGCTTATCCTGTCATGGAGGCTCTCGAGCAAGCAGATATCGAATTTGTGGCCCGAGATTTTGACCCCCTGAAATATAGACCGGCGATCAGGGATCTGATGTCAGTATGTCGTTGGTTGGCGAATCCCAGTGATGAGATCGCTTCAACAGCTCTATTGCGTGGTCCATGGTGTGGGCTGACAGTAGATTCGATAGAGTTGCTGATCACTAATCAAGCACGCCCATTTTCCCTGAGGGGGAGCCTTCATCAGGGTCACCTGGCGCGCGGGATAAAAAGTGAGTATCAGCTCAAGGAACAAGAACTCGAGCGACTGTCGCACTTGCTTCAAGTCCTTGATTGGGCGCTCGATCATAAGGATCGGATGGCCCTGCCTGTTTGGATTGAGCAAGTCTGGTTGAGACTCGGTGCTAATCTAATGCTAGACGCCAAAGCTCATGCGGAGGCTCGCTGTTTCTTTAGATTGCTCGCCGAAGCGGAGCGCTTCGGCGTGGGCTTGGATCTTGCCTGGTTGGACCGAGAGCTTGAGGTGCTGTACGGGCGTCAAGCTACGGAGGTCGCGGCTGTCGAGATCATGACGATTCATAAAGCCAAGGGGCTGCAGTTTGATCATGTGTTTTTACCGATGATGCACAAGGCTACGGGCGGGCAGGATCGCGATCTGCTCCGATGGCACTGGCTGAAGGACACTCGCGCAGATGGCCTGCTTATCGCCGCAAATGATCGTCGTGATCCGCAGGAGCCTAGCTTGTACAATTATCTAAATTGGCTCCAGCGAAAAAAAGATGCGGCGGAGCTTCGTCGATTGATTTATGTTGGTGTGACTCGTGCGCGTGACAGTGTCTGTATAAGTGCTGGCCATAATCCTGATTCTGAGTGGCCCAAGTGGCCATCGACAAACACAGGGCTGGGCGTACTGCGCGAGGCGGTGGCAGAGGAGGTGGTTTTCCATCCTTTGTCTGAAGAGGAATCGGCAAATGATGAGGAGTTTGAGGGTGTTACGGGCTTTCTTCGACTGCCCTTGGACGCGCTACCGACAATAAGCCCAAGCAACAAGGATGATCAAGAAGATGCCGTTGGAGCGATCCGCGCTTCTGCGATGGGCGAGGAGATTGGCGAGGATAAACGCCGCAGCAAGCAGATAGACAGGGATGCTTTGTATCAGCCGGGCAATCGTCTGGAGCGTCTGGTGGGTATCTGTTGTCACCGTATTCTTGAAATTCTCTCTACGCGGCAAACTCTGCCAGATGCAGTTGATCCGCCTATTCTTGGTGCAATTGATTTGTCGCTCAGATCTTCAGGCCTAGAAAACGCCGGTCTTGAAAACGCCAGGGAGCAAGTTATTGCAATTATTAACACCACACTGGCGGACGATAAAGGCCGGTGGATTTTAAAAAATAGGCCTGGCAGTTCAAGCGAAATGAGCGTTGACGTTCTGCTCGAGGAAGGGCTTCAGTCTCGAATTGTGGATCGCGTATTTCACGACGAGGATACAGGTATCAGGTGGGTGGTTGACTATAAGACCAGTCGCCGTTCCGAGGGTGAGAGCGTTGAGGATTTCCTTGAGCGAGAGAGCAATCACTATCGCGAGCAGGTCGCTAATTATGTCGATTTGGTGGGTCGGCTTGATGAGGGCGGGGGTGAGGTGCGAGGGGCGCTGTATTTTCCGGTGGAGTCCCTATGGTGCCCACTGATATAGAGACTGACATTGTGGTGCATATCGATACTGGTTTTGCGCGTCTTTCTTGCCTTGAGGGTTTATGCTGATGGGGGATAGAAGCGGCCAGCGATGGGGCATTTTCTTGAGTCTTGTCGCCAATTCGGTCTGGGGTGCAGCGGCGTTGTATTGGATGGAAACCAAACCGGTGGCACCGATTGATGTTCTCGCCCACCGTGCTACCTGGACTTTGCCGGCAGCGCTACTGGTGCTCGTGGTTGCCGGACGTTTGAGCTCGACGCTTGGATTTCTAAAGGACTGGAAAGTCCTCAGAGTCATGGGCCTTGCCGCTTTTTTGATTTCGATCAATTGGGGCGTATTTCTCTATGCTGTGACAACGGGTCGGGCGACGGAAGCTAGTCTCGGCTATTTTCTACTACCAATCCTAACGGTGCTAGCCGGCGTGATGATCTTCCGTGAGCGCCCGTCGCTGCCCCAGCGAATTGCTATCGGGATGGCGACCTTGGGTATTGTTGTTCAAGTCGCGGCTGAGGGAGGGATACCGATCGTGTCGCTCGCGCTCGCTATTTCTTTCGCTTTGTATAGTGTTATTAGAAAGCAGGTGTCGGTCGATGCAATGCAGGGCCTGTTTCTTGAGTCACTATTTTTGATGCCAGCAGGATTGGCGTGGTTGATGCTGCATCAGTGGGCAGGTCTGGGTCAGTTCGGCCTTAAAACGGATTTCTTCCTGTTGTTTGCTGGTGCCTTCACCGCTATCCCTTTGCTGACTCACATAACAGCTTCGCGTTTGTTGCCACTGTCTACCGTTGGCTTACTCTCTTACATCGGTCCTACCCTGCAGCTACTTGTCGCCCAAACCCTGCTGGGAGAAAGTCTTAGTATGATGACATTACTGTCCTTTATTTTTGTTTGGTGTGGCCTAGGCTTCATCATTCAAGACAACATTAGGTCCTATCGAAAAATCCGAAAAGCGGGAATGCACCCCCCCCCATGACGTGATTTATATGGGATCACCGGATGTTAATGACGGATGCTCCCAAGCTGCCCAATTTTTATTGATCCTTTTAATGGAGCTCAGTGATCGCCTGTTGCATAGTGGATAACAGACATCTGCGGATATTTTTTTTCACGAAGTTGGCGATTAAACAGCAAGTTGTGCAGATGAAGGGTATGTAATTTTCGAATACTACTTTTCAGTTGTCTATTGACCATTATTCGCCTTGATGACGCCAGTTGATTGCTGGCAAATCTCTCCGGCATGACTGTCACATTTTGACTATGCATGAAAGGATAGTGCTGGAAGGACGCGACAAGCACGTAGATTCGGCGAGGGAAATGGCGTTGACCAACGAAAATCGTGATCATCGTGTGATTCAGCTCAGGGATGAGTGGCTGGATCACTTGCGAGTGGAGTTTGAGCAGCCTTACATGGACTCGCTTTCTGCTTTTTTGCGTGCCGAAAAAGCAGCAGGAAAAACGATCTACCCAAGCGGGAAAAATATTTTTCGCGCCCTCAATACAACCGTGCCTAATGAAGTGCGCGTAGTTATTCTGGGACAAGACCCCTATCACGGGCCCGGCCAGGCACATGGTCTAAGTTTTTCAGTAGAGAAGTCTTACCCCATCCCTCCGTCATTACGGAACATCTTCCAGGAGTTAAATCATGATCTTGGCCTCAGAATCTCGAAGCATGGTTGTCTATCTTCCTGGGCAGAACAGGGCGTCTTGCTATTGAACACGGTGCTGACCGTAGAGGCCTCGGCGCCCGGCTCGCATCAGTCTAAAGGCTGGGAGCAATTCACAGATCGGGTCATCGAAGTGGTCAATAGAGTTGCTCAGCCGTCTGTTTTTATGCTGTGGGGGGCGCACGCTAAAAAAAAGGGGGCGATGATAGATCAGGGCAAGCATTGTGTGCTTTTGGCTCCGCATCCGTCACCACTGTCGGCGCACCGCGGTTTTCTTGGCTGCAAGCACTTTAGCTCCGCTAATCAGTTCCTTCAGGAACGGGGCAGGAAGGCAGTCAATTGGGAACTGCCAGAGTGAGAGTTGATCACTCTCTCACTCGGCGCAAGCATGAAACTCCCGTAATAATTCTCCGCTAGCCCCGATGCAGAGCGTGCCGTCGAGCACTTCCTCGGTTGCCTCGACTAGGATTAAAGCACCGTGATCAGCGGGGACGATGGCCACAACGCTTCCCCGGCTCGGACCCTCACTGCCGAGTGAGACAGCGCTACCTAATAGCGGTTGTTCACTGATTGACCCCCTGTAGAGACGGCGCTTGGGTTTTCCTCGCCAGTGTAAGCGTGCGATGATCTCCTGCCCGGTGTAACAGCCTTTATCGAATGCCACCCATCCCGCGAGGTCATAGTTCAAATCCTGAGGAAGATACTTCCCGCTTGTTATCGCTCGGATCCGCACCTCTGCTTCCCGAATCATGGCTTCGCCCCATGGCAGGCCATCTCCGTTTTCGGCGTTCACATCTGATGCCTGCTGCTCGAAGGCTTTAGAGTTTGTCACAAGCAGTTCTGCTGTCTGCCGCGACTTATGTAGCAGCCAGCCATATGGTGTCTGCTCCGCTTCCTCCGGCGGTAGCCCCTCAGCCTGCGAGTTTTGCTTCAACACACCAGTGACAGAGTAGTCGGTGAGTGCTAGTGACGCCCGACTGAACTGGAGATACTTTCCCAAATGGTTCACCAACCAGTTACAAAGGTCAGAGGACACCCGAAGTAGCACTTTTTCCGGGTCGATTACCACGGCCAGAAAGTCGGCGAGAACCCGACCTTTTACGTCACAAAAAACCCCGCAAACCCGAGCCGGATAGATTAGGTCAACGAAATTGGCAGTAGTTTGGCCTTGTAAAAACGATAATGCATCGGGGCCGGTCAGTGACAGCACCCCCTCGTCTGGAAGAGGGTAGAGGCCATTGGCAGAGGTCGGGTTCCAACTCACAGGTTGCTCCTTGGTGACTATTCGCGATCAATAAGAACAGCATCTCGCGGTACTGCTATGTTACCTTTGCAGCCCGCAGGGAAGCCAGAGATTGGACACTGGTGCCTTTAAAACAGGACACATCAGCACGATGACGAACACTGAAATACAAAACCGGATGCGTTGGGCAAGCCGTCGCGGTTTGCTTGAGCTCGATCTATTGCTTGGGCCGTTCGTTGAGGAGGTTTTCCCATTGCTGGATGGCGATCTCCAAAAGGCTTATCGTGCCCTGATGAGCTGTGACGATCAGGATATCCTCAACTGGATTATGGATCGAGCGCAAATTAGCGATGCATCTCTGGCTCCAATTGTGATCAGAATCAGAGAGCATAACGGCTCTAAATTAAAACACAGCGCCGAACCCTAGGGTTGGCATTATGGGGCTTGATCCCCTCGGTATTGGGGAAGCGTGTGCCTCAAGTTGTTGGGGATGCTGCTCGAGGGCCATCGATCAGGGATCAAAATTGAATCCGTGGCGTCGTTATTCAGGTCTGGATGATCCTGATTGAAATGGAGTCCACGACTCTCCTCTCGTTGCAAGGCGCACTCAACCGTCAGGGCGGCCACCTGAGCGAGGTTGCGGAGCTCCAGCAGGGGCCGGCTGATCTGAAACCGCTTGTAGTAGCCATCAATTTCCTCTCGCATGAGGTTGATTGAATTGCGGGCGAACTCTAGCCGACGATCACTACGGACGATGCCGACATAGTCCCACATTAGCCGTCTCAGAGCTTGCCACTGGTGAGTGATAATGACGTCTTCGTCAGAATGTCGCACGCGACTGTCATCCCAGGCGGCTGGTGCCTCTGTCGGTGCAAGATGCTGTTTGTCAACAATGTCTCGTGCCGCGGAGCGAGCATAAACAAAGCATTCGAGCAGTGAATTGCTGGCCATGCGATTTGCGCCGTGCAGGCCCGTGCAGGCGGTTTCTCCGATCACATATAAACCGGGCAGGTCGCTTGCTCCTGCCTGATCGACTACTACGCCGCCGCAAGTGTAGTGTGCCGCGGGCACCACGGGGATGCGGTCGGTAGTGATATCCACGCCAAATTTTAAGCACCGTTCATACACGGTTGGAAAGTGTTGTTTTATGAATTGTGCGGGCCGGTGTGAGATGTCCAGAAATACGCAATCAAGGCCAAGTCGCTTCATTTCATGGTCTATGGCTCTGGCCACAATGTCTCTGGGCGCGAGCTCTCCCCGCTCATCGAAGCGAGCCATAAAGCGCTCGCCATCCGGCAGTTGCAGTACGGCGCCTTCCCCTCGAAGCGCCTCGGTAATCAAGAAGGATTTTGCCTCTGGGTGGTAAAGGCATGTGGGATGAAATTGATTAAATTCCATGTTGGCGATACGACAGCCAGCACGCCAGGCGCTGGCTATGCCATCACCGCTTGCTCCGTCTGGATTGGATGTATAAACGTAAGCCTTGCTGGCGCCGCCTGTAGCGAGCACAACTGCTCTAGCGCTAATGGCATGTACCCGGTTGGTTTGAGTATCAAGCACGTAGGCACCAACGCACTTTTCGCCGTCGTTGATGAGGTCGACGATACAGTAACCGGGCAATAGGGTGATGTTATCCGCATCGGTTGCTCGTTGGGTCAACACTTCGGAAATAGCGCGCCCAGTCTGATCTGCCGCATGAAGAATGCGCCGATGGCTATGTCCACCCTCCATGGTCAGATGAAACTCTCTGAATTCGGCGTCGGGCATATCATCTCGATAGTCAAAGCGCACGCCTTGCTCGAGCAACCAGTCAACAATCTCTCGAGCTTGGCTCACGGTGAATCGAACGGCATCTTCGTGACACAGGCCCGCCCCAGCGTTGAGCGTGTCAGCGACATGGGCTTCTATCGAGTCCCTATCATGAAGAACCGCGGCCATACCGCCCTGTGCCCAGAAGGTGGATCCTGATGCGATTTGCGACTTGGAAAGCACTGCACACTGATAAGATGTGGGCAGACTGAGGGCTAGACTGAGCCCTGCAGCTCCGCTGCCCACGATTAATACGTCGAATTGGTTTGAGGATGTCATTGAAAACGGGGTGTTGTGATCGCTCGAAGATTTAAGAAATGCCAATAATTTACCGTTTGGCTACCAAAACGGGAACTCTGACCGGTTACAGTAGTCTGAGCAAGCAGCAGGGTTTTGGACTTTCGGATCTCGCTTGCTTGAACACGGTAGTTGAGGCGGTTACGTGACAGCTCGGGAAGCCGATCAGGAATTAGTGCTGAAGGCGCAGCGAGGAGATTCCCGCGCGTTTGATCTGCTCGTGCTGAAGTACCAGAGCCGTGTTGCATCGCTGGTAGCGAGGTTTGTCAATGATGCGGCCGAAGTGGAGGACGTTACTCAGGAAGCCTTCATCAAGGCTTACCGCGCGTTGCCGAAATTTAGGGGGGAGAGCGCTTTTTACACCTGGCTATATCGAATAGCCAGCAACACAGCAAAAAACTATCTCGTATCCAAGGGGCGTAGACCATCAGCCGACGCTGATGTTAGTAATGCTGAATACTTTGAGGAAGCTGAGGCTCTTAGGGATAGCGAAACCCCCGAAAACAGCTATCTGGGCCGGGAGTTGGCGCAGGCGGTGACAGAGGTCTTGGAGTCGCTGCCTGAAGAGTTGAGAATGGCTCTTACCCTGCGGGAATTTGAGGGTCTGAGTTACGAGGAGATTGCTGAGGTGATGGAATGCCCGGTAGGGACAGTCCGATCGCGTATTTTTAGGGCTCGGGAGGCGATTGATGCTCGAGTTCAGAGTCAAATGCAGGGACAATAGGTGGGTGCCTCCAGATGATTAATCGTTTAAGGGTGAGACTATGGTCCGATAAACGTGGTGAGGATAATCAGTGGCATGGTCGGAGATGAAAGTATGGGGTTAGATGACGCGGTACGAGAGTCGATGTCGGCGGTCATGGATGGTGAGGCCAGCTCGATGGACTTCGCGCGAGTACTCAGGTCGGTGCGCAGTGAGTCTGAGGCACGGGAATATTGGCAACGCCTTCAAATCACGAGCGGTGTCCTCAGAACGGGTCAGGCACCCATGGCGATTGATGTCAGTGACGCCGTCCTCGAGACCATAGAGCAGACGCCGACTAAGCGTCGCGTAGGGCCGCTTGGCTCGATGGCGGTGGCGGCATCGGTGACTTTTGCTCTGGTGTTTGGTGGACAGCTACTACAGAATCAAGAGGCTGGTCTGCCACTTGCCACAGTGCCTGGGGTGGTCGTGCCGATTCAAGGCGCCGCGCCGGTTCAGGCGAGCTATGGTGTTGAAATGCCGGCGACATCCTCCCCGGCAAAGGAAACGCGACGAGTTGTGTCCAAGCCGGCAGTCGATGATCTCTATGGACGATTGGCCAGAGAGCAATTTTTACGATTTGGCCGTCAGCATGCTGAGCAGTCTGCCGGTATCCAACCGAACGCGTCTATCGCCCATGCAAGAGTGCCTGGCGAAAAGCCGCAGGATTAAATCGCCGCTCATGCTCCGCCCTTCACGATGCGTATTGGCAGGTGTCGCTGCAATCCTCATGACCGCTGCCACTGGCGCGGTCGCCAGTGAACCAGAGGACTGTCAACTCGCCACCCCAGAGGCCCAGCGAGTTGCGGCGGTGCTGGCTTCGGGTGCGTCGACACCCTATCGCGGCACCATTCTCGTTGAATACTCTGGCAAGCGCGAGTTCGTTGCTGTTGAAGAGAGTGGTGCTACTGGACAGTTGATACTTCGCCATCTCAACCGCGCAGCCAACGCAGCACCCGAAGTCCGTCAGATCAATTCTCTGCCCGCCAAAACCCCTTGCCTGCTGGAGAACTTTTATGGTTTTTCAATAGATAGCGGTCAAATCGTCGCGGGTCGCGAGACCTATCGCCTGAGCGTCAGGCCTAAAGATACGCTCAGGCTTGGTTATGTTATGGATGTAGATCGGGTGACGGATGTGCCATTACGTGTTTTGACGCTGACACCAGAAGGGCAGATGCTCGAGCGTTTTGAGTTCGCTCAATTCGAGCCGCGTGAGGTGCAACCCCCATCCCCACGCCAGAAGCAGAGCATCCAGCAACCCTCAATGGGTTTTGGGCTGGCGAGCTTACCCCCGGGATTCAGGGTTATCGATAGCGGGATA
>Ga0213866_10002707_pt1 | contig 12316 bp, 10 predicted proteins | sample PICome_11_FD_160079 | JGI IMG/M metagenome (GOLD analysis project Ga0213866, IMG submission 160079) | Coastal seawater microbial communities near Pivers Island, North Carolina, United States - PICO284 | ecosystem: Environmental > Aquatic > Marine > Coastal | place: USA: North Carolina... | reverse complement strand
TTCCTTACCCATTTCAGAATCCCTGGCAAGGGCTCGGACAGGGGCGCTGTCAGGGGCGCAATAAAAAAGGGCTGCTAATGCAACCCTTTGATGTTCAAGCGTAATTTGGCTCCGCCTGCTGGGCTCGAACCAGCGACCCAATGATTAACAGTCATTTGCTCTACCAACTGAGCTAAGGCGGAATGGTAATAACCTGAGGGCGCGTATATTAATGGCGGCTCTGCCCTTGGTCAACTATCTGGACGGGAATATTGCAGAACCCGGTTCCGGCGCGAATATGGGCTGCAATCACCGGGTAAGTGGATGATAATAAAGGGCTATTTTGCCCCCATTCAAGACAGGTCAATTCGTGTCTCGCGCCTTTGAAGTCAGCTCCTCCTTTCAACCCGCCGGTGACCAGCCGCAGGCTATTCGCCAGCTGGTTGAGGGTATTCAGGCGGGCCTGGCATCACAAATTCTCCTGGGGGTAACTGGCTCCGGTAAAACCTTCACCATGGCCCATGTGGTGGAGAAATTGCAGCGTCCCACCATCGTTATGGCCCACAACAAAACACTGGCAGCGCAGCTTTACGGCGAGTTCAAAGAGTTCTTCCCGAACAATGCAGTAGAATACTTTGTTTCCTATTATGATTATTACCAGCCTGAAGCCTATGTTCCCTCGTCGGACACCTTTATCGAGAAGGACGCGTCAATCAACGACCACATCGAGCAGATGCGGCTCTCGGCCACCAAGGCGCTGCTGGAACGTGAGGACTGCCTGGTTGTAGCCACCGTTTCTGCCATTTACGGTTTGGGTGATCCCGAGTCCTACTTCAAAATGGTGATGCATCTGTCCCGCGGCGAAATTATCGACCAGCGGCAGGTACTGAGGCAGCTGGCTGAATTGCAGTACACCCGCAACGATGTCGATTTTCAGCGAGGCACCTACCGCGTGCGGGGCGACGTCATCGATATTTTTCCCGCCGATTCCGAGAAAGAGGCGATTCGGGTTGAATTGTTCGACGAGGAAATCGACAACCTCTGCCTGTTTGACCCGCTCACCGGCGCGATCGAATCCAAGGTGCCCCGGGTAACTATCTTTCCCAAGAGCCATTATGTGACCTCCCGCGAAGTGATGCTCGGTGCAATAGGGCATATCGAGGAAGAACTGGAGGTCCGACTCAAACAGCTCAAGGAGAACGACAAGCTAGTGGAAGCCCAGCGCTTGCAGCAGCGCACCAAGTATGACGTGGAGATGATTCGGGAGTTGGGCTACTGCACCGGCATTGAGAACTACTCTCGCTACCTGTCTGGCCGCGCGCCGGGTGAGCCGCCTCCAACGCTGTTTGAATACCTGCCCGATAATGCGCTGGTTATCGTCGACGAGTCCCATGCCAGTGTCCCCCAGATCGGCGCGATGTACCGTGGCGACCGATCGCGGAAAGAAACGCTGGTGGAATACGGTTTCAGGTTACCGTCTGCGCTGGACAACAGGCCCCTACGGTTCGAGGAGTGGGAACAACTGGTGCCGCAGGCGGTGTTTGTTTCAGCAACCCCCGGCCCCTATGAGCTGGAACACGCCGGCCGCACCGTAGAGCAGGTAGTTCGACCCACGGGCCTGATTGATCCTGAGCTGGAAGTGCGTCCGGCCATCACCCAGGTGGATGACCTGCTCGGTGAGATCCATGAGGTAGTGAGCAAGCAGCAACGGGTGCTGGTTACTACCCTTACCAAGCGCATGGCAGAAGACCTGACCGAGTACCTCGCCGAACATGGCGTCAAGGTGCGCTACCTGCATTCCGATATCGATACTGTGGAACGGGTGGAAATCATCCGCGACCTGCGTCTGGGTGAATTCGATGTGTTGGTGGGCATCAATCTGTTGCGCGAGGGCCTCGACATGCCCGAAGTGTCGCTGGTGGCGATTCTGGATGCCGACAAGGAGGGCTTCCTGCGCTCGGATCGCTCACTGATCCAGACCATTGGCCGTGCTGCTCGTAACCTGCACGGTCGCGCCATCCTTTACGCCGACAGGGTAACCGGGTCCATGGAGCGAGCGATGGCTGAGACTGCGCGACGGCGCGAGAAGCAGCTGGTCTATAACACCGAGCACAACATTACGCCCCGGGGAGTGGAGAAGTCAGTCAAGGACATCATGGAAGGCGCACGTCGCATGCCCACCCGCGGCAAGGCCAAGGGCCGCAAGGTCGCCGAGGCCCGTGCAACCTACGCCACGGAGCTAGCGAAGCTGACGCCCACTGCGCTGGCGCGCAAGCTCAAGGAGATGGAGGCGCAGATGCACGAACATGCCAAGAATCTTGAATTCGAGGAAGCGGCTGCATTGCGGGACCAGCTCACCGAAATCAAGCAGCAGGCTTTTGTGTCGTGAATCGCTCGCAGTAGCGTGAAATTCACAAGTTTTGAGCTATAGTGCTGATCCGAAAACTGTCATAAATAACTACCTAGGAGAACAAGCTATGCGAACGTTGACCTGGATCAGCGTCCTGCTGGTCTCAGCGCTGTCCCTGTCGGCTCAGGCCGCCGATAAACCCAACATCCTGGTTATCTGGGGTGACGATGTTGGCCAGTCCAATATCAGCGCTTATACCCGTGGCATGATGGGCTACCACACTCCCAATATTGATCGGATTGCCAATGAGGGCATGTTGTTTACCGACTACTACGGCGAGCAGAGCTGCACCGCTGGCCGGTCTTCCTTCATTATGGGCCAGTCCGTTTTCCGTACCGGGCTTAGCAAGGTAGGCCTGCCCGGCGCGGAACTGGGCATGCAGGAAGAAGACCCGACCATTGCGGGACTCCTCAAGAACCATGGCTATGCCACCGGCCAGTTCGGCAAGAACCACCTGGGTGACCAGGATTCACATCTGCCAACCAACCACGGCTTCGACGAGTTCTTCGGCAACCTCTACCACTTGAACGCAGAGGAAGAGCCTGAGAACGAGGATTACCCCAAAGACCCGGCCTTCCGAGAGAAGTACGGTCCCCGTGGCGTGATCAAGTCCAGTGCTGACGGCAAGATCGAGGACACTGGCCCGCTGACCAAGAAGCGTATGGAAACGGTCGATGACGAGACGGTCGCGGCAGCCAAGAAGTTTATTGAGCAGGCGGTCAAAGACGACAAGCCGTTTTTCGTTTGGTGGAGCGGAACGCGCATGCACTTTCGCACCCACGTAGCCGACGAAAAAATGGCCCAGTGCAAGGCGCAGTATCCCCGTGCTGACGAGTACACCTGTGGGATGATTGAGCACGACATGCACATTGGCGAGTTTCTGCAGCAGCTGGACGACCTTGGCATTGCGGACAACACCATAGTGTTTTACTCCACCGACAACGGGCCTCACATGAATACCTGGCCCGACGCGGCCATGACGCCTTTCCGCGGCGAGAAGAACACCAATTGGGAAGGCGGCTGGCGGGTACCTGCCATGGTGCGCTGGCCGGGAAAAATACCTGCTGACAGCGTTTCCAACGAAATTATGCACCACATGGACTGGTTACCAACCTTCCTTGCGGCTGCCGGTGAGGCAGACGTAAAGGAAAAGTTGCTCAAGGGTCATCGCGCGATTGGTCGGCGTTATAAAGTCCACCTCGATGGCTATAACTTCCTGCCATTCCTGACCGGCGATGCGACAGAAGCGCCGCGAAGAGAAGTATTCTACTTTTCTGATGATGGAGACCTGACGGCGCTGCGCTACAACGACTGGAAGGTGATCTTCATGGAGCAACGCGTGGAAGCGACATTGCGGGCGTGGGCGGAACCGTTCGTACCGCTCAGGGTGCCGCTGATTTTCAATCTTCGCCGCGATCCTTATGAGCGTTCACAGATCACGTCCAACACGTACTACGACTGGCTGATAGATCGCGTTTACCTGCTAGTGCCCGCACAGGATTACGTGGGCCAGTTCCTGATGACCTTCAAGGACTATCCGCCGCGACAGAAGGCAGCGAGCTTCTCACTCGATCAGGTGATGGAAAAATTGCAGGCGCCGGCTGGCACTCCCTGACAAACTGCGACGATCTGTGTTGAGGGCCTCTTCGGAGGCCTTTTTCTTTGGTGAAGGATGACTGAGTTGTCTTTTGCGGACCCACTTGTTGCTGGCGCCACTGGTCGGCTGGCCTTGCCCGCGTTAGGCAGATTTTCGCTGAGTTTTCCCGTCGCTATCAAACAACGCACGCGCCCCGGGTGTGGCGGTCATCCTGACCGTCTCGACGACACGGCCATCCTCGATAATCACGGTGTGACAATTGCCCGGAATAGTACTGGTCCTGCGGGCGTTGTTTTCGGCCATTAGCAAGCGAGTATGGTGTGCGCCGCGGGTATCACCGCAGGCCAGCTGGCGAATCAGCTCCTGTTTGAGAGTGGCGCGGGGCGCAGTTTTTACAGCATCCTGATGTGGTCTCGCCTGTTTCGGCACAGCGCTTCTGGCCATGGGGGAATCTCCTGAGTAAACCCTCACATGGTAAAAATCAGGCACGCTCCCCGACATGATTCTGGGCGCCACGGGGATGACCCTCTGCGCCAATTTTCGGGAAGACGATTAGGCCGGGGCCGGCAGATCCAGGTAGACGATGACCCCGCTGCCGTCCGGAAGGTTGGCCGCGCCTGCTGTTCCTTCCAGGGCGTCGGCGACCAGACGGACGACATGCAGTCCCAGGCCGAGGTGAACGGCTTCACCGCTACGTTCCTCGCGCACGGACACCATGGGCTCGAACAGTTTGGAGCTGAGTGCATCGGGCAGCCGGGGTCCCTGGTTGCTGATTGCCAGTCGCCACTTCTCGGCGCGGCGGGTGAGACTGACAGTAATCACGCTGCCGTCAGGTGAAAACGAGACTGCATTGGCGACCAGCTTGTCCAGCGCCTGAACCACAAGGTCGGCGCTGCCTTCTATATCTGCGGAATCGGGAGACTCCAGGGCGAAGCGATGGCCGGGATACACGTCGCTGTAGGCGGTGACCAGATCGCGCAATAACAGGGCGAGATCCAGCCTGGTGTTCGTGGATGTGTGTATGCTTTCTTCGAGCCGCGCGGCCTCGCTCATCGCCGTGAGAATCCGGCCCAGACGTTCAAGACCGCCGCGCGCTCGCTCAATATAGGTTGCCCTCTCTGTATCGCTTAGTGCTGTACCGCTGAGGTTGTCGAGAGAGGTCTGGATGACGGCGATCGGGGTGCGCAGCTCATGGGCGAGTTTGCGGCTAAGTGTTCGCAGGTAATCGTTGTACTCACGAAGCTGATCGAGAAGGTCCGCGTAGCGGCGCGACAATTCGCCAATCTCGTCACCGGCGCGACTGCGTGGAAAGTTTTCGCCGATTCTCCCATCCGCCTGCAGAACATCGCCGGCCGCGCGGCTCAGGTGGCTGATGCGCCAGCTCAGGAGGCTGGCATAGCCCAGCAGGCCCAGCGCCGCAATGGCGATGGCCCCGAGGCTGTATCCTATCAATGATCCGAAAGCCGAATCGGTGAGCGACAGATACTGATCACTGCCCTCGCGAATGACGACCGAGCCAACCGGCACCCCTTGATCCCTGATGGTGGCGGCCGCGGACAGCAAGGCCCGGTCTTGGCCGGCGTCGTCGCGGTAGCTCACCAGTTGCGGATATCCCTCCAGTGCGCGGGTGAGTTCCTCACCGGCGAGCTGGCCCCTCGTGTCGGTCACGGTGAGCGACTGCAATGACTCGTCCGGCAGTATCCAACGATATAGCGCGCGTATCAGCCAGAAGGCGCGGTCACTGGCGCGGTGGCCACCAGCCTCATCACTGGTTCCCAGTACCCAACGGCCGCGGTCGATGATCATGACCTGCGTGCCGGGTTTGCCAAAAGGGGCTACCCAGTCCGCGAGCCCGGGTGGGTGATGAATGAGCCAGGGCGGTGCGCGCGTCTGTAGCGGCGTGATGTTGCCGACAGTTGCCACGCCGCCGGCCCTACTATTGACGTCGATGGCATAGAAGCCCAGGCGTTCCCCGATCATTGCCAGAGGCATTTCCAACTCCACGGTGTAGCCCTCTGGCGTGTCCTGCCAGAACCCCTTGATACGGTTGGCGTCAGTGCCGGGAAGAATACGACTCGCGTACTGGCCGCGTACCCGTCCGGGTGCCGAAGTGGAGATGACATAGTCCTGACGGCGGCCCTCTCGCCATGTGGCCAGCAGGATGCGGTCGCCATTGGGCTCGCGCGAAATCCCGGGGTTGTGAAACATGACATTGTCATCACCCACCTTCAAGAGGAGGTACAGTTGGCCGTTTCGCGTCGCGCCCTGGTAGTCCAGTGTTACCCCCGCGTCGCTGCGCAGTTGTCGGGTAAGCTCGGGATCCCAACCCTCGGCGTAGCCGTCGACAATAATGGTCTCTCTCGAAGGCCAGGCGTACAGACCCCCGTCGTCTCCCGGCAGCTCATCGGCCCGATCTTTGTCCGGATAGAGCAGGTCGGCACGGTCGCGCAGGGCAGTTGCCACGGCTTCTGCTGTCGCCATCAGCGCCCGCGCCTGGCTTTCCCGTAATCCCGACTCGATTTCGCGGACGAACTGGCAGCCGGCCCAGGGCAGGGCAAGCAGCAGCAGGCTGACCAGCAACAATTGCCGGCGCAGGCTCATGACTTATCCGCCACTGCGCCAGCGATAGCCCATGCCGTAGGCGGTTTCGATGGCGTCGAAATCCGGATCCAGGCGGTGGAACTTGCGGCGTATTCGTTTGATGTGCGAGGTGATGGTGTTGTCGTCCAGGACCACATTGGCCGCCGCCATAAGCTGTTGCCGGTTCCTGACATGGCCCGGGTGCTGCGCAAGGGCGTGCACTATCCAGAACTCGGTAACCGTCAGCGCAAGGTCGTTGCCTTCCCAGAGCGCGGTCATGCGCTCATTATTGATTTCAAGTGCGCCCCGGGTCAGCACATGCTCAGTCTGCTCTGGTTGTCGTAGGGCCTGCACCCGGCGGAACAGGGCCACGATGCGTGCCAACATATGCTCCTGGCTGATGTCCTTGGTGAGGTAGTCGTCCGCACCCAATCGCAGTCCGGAAATAATATCCAGTTCTGAGTCCCGGGCGGTGAGAAATACAATTGGCAGTTCGGGGCTCCGGCTGCGTAGCGCGCGACAGAGCTCGAAACCGCCTTCTATATCATCGCCCAGGCCCACGTCGATGATTGCCAGGTCGGGTAATGCGCGGTCGAAGGCGGTGCTGGCGCTGAAGCGGTCAGGATGTATAGATACCCGGAAACCACGGCGCTGCAGTGCATCGCGGTAATTTGCCGCGATCGCTGCCTCATCCTCGACGATAACAATGTGGTGGTTCATCCGGAAATTCCTGGCTTGTTATTAGCGATGGTTCCAGATTCGCGGGGCCCGCTCAAGCGACTGCCACATTTCGCCACAATGTTTCACCAGTTTGCCCTGAATCCTGCCCCGGATCGCCCTTATGCACCGGTTAACTACCACTGTGCGAAAAAAAGGGAGTCATCCGGTGCCAATTATTCTGTTTCCACTGCTACTGAATTTTGCCTTCGCCCGTTTGCGCAAGATCGCGCTGTGGTATTGCTTCCGGCTATTGCCGGCTGTGGTATCCGCGGCGCTGTTCGTCCTGTTGCTTTCTGCCTCACCGGCGCGTTCCAGCCCACCGGACTTCGGCGAACTCGCTGGTGGCCAGATACTGCTGGCTATCCGCGGCAGCGAATACACGCCTGCGGTGCTGCACGAGAGCCACATTGATGTCGATGTCAGCGGCATGGTTGCCGTCACAACCGTCAGGCAGGTGTTTGAGAATACCAGCGATCGGTGGACGGAAGGCATTTATGCGTTCCCGTTACCTGAAGAGGCGGCAGTTCGGTCGCTGGAGATGCGGGTTGGAGACCGGCGTATTGTAGGCAGGATCCGTGAGCGCGAGCAGGCACGCAAGGACTTTCAAGCCGCGCGCAAAGCCGGCAAGAAGGCCAGCCTGGTAGAACAGCAGCGTCCCAACCTGTTCACCAACCGGTTGGCGAACCTCGCGCCGGATGAGCGCATCACCGTTGTGCTCGAGTACGTGCAGCCGGTCGGCTACCGAGATGGGCTGTTTTCACTGCGACTGCCGACCACGATCACCGCGCGCTACATGCCCGGTGCTGCGCCAGCTGATAGCGACGGATCGATGGCGCCGGACCCGATTAGCGGCTGGGCAAAACCAACCGCGGAAGTGGCAGATGCTGATCTCATTTCTCCGTTCCAGCATTCGGCTCCGGGTAGCGATTCGAAGCCGCTCAATCCGCTAACGCTGACGGCGAGCATTGATATGGGGATGACCCTGGCCGAACTGGACGCGCCCTATCACACCATCGTCGTGCAAAGGAGCGGCTCCCGCTACCGGGTAGAACTTGCTGGCGGTCAGGCGGAGATGGATCGCGATGTCCTGCTGCAGTGGACTCCTGTGGCTGGAAGTGAGCCGCAGGCAGCGTTCTTCGGTGAAAAAGTAGGCGGGCACCACTACGGATTGCTTATGCTTTTGCCGCCAAGGGCTGCCTTGATGACTGTGCCACGAGAGCTGGTGTTCGTTATAGATACCTCCGGTTCCATGGGGGGTGTTTCTATCGAACAGGCGCGCGCCAGCGTGAGCCGAGCTCTGCGCCAGCTTGGGCCTGACGATCACTTCAATATCATCGAGTTCAATACCCATCACCGCAAATTGTTCGCGTCATCGCTGCCGGCGACGCGCCACAACGTGGCCAGGGCCAGTGAGTTTGTCAGGCAGCTAAGCGCTTCCGGCGGAACCGAGATGTTGCCGGCACTGCGAGACGCACTGTCCGGTCAAGAGGAACTGCACGCCGGTCGCCTGCGACAGGTGGTTTTCATCACTGATGGTGCGGTGGGCAACGAGGTCGCCCTATTTGAAGAGATCGTAGGCCACCTTGGCCATGTGCGCCTGTTCACCGTGGGCATCGGGTCCGCGCCTAACGGCTGGTTCATGCGCAAGGCGGCGGACTTTGGGCGTGGTACCCATACACTCATCGGTGATCTGACTGAGGTTGGCCCGCGAATGGACACCCTGTTTGAAGCCCTCGCCGCGCCGGTTGCCACCGATATTTCCGTGGACTGGCCGGCCGGCGCCGATAGCTGGCCCGAGCACGTCCCCGACCTGTATCGTGGCGAGCCATTGCTGCTTGCAGTGAAGTTTCCCGGCGGCGCTCCCGCCGGCGACGTCACGGTGACCGGCCTCCTTGGCGGGCAGCGTTGGTCCAGACAGATCACCGTGGATGCAGAGGCCCTGAAGGATCACCCCGGCGTCGCCACATTGTGGGCAAGGCGGCAGATAACCGCGCTACTCGATCAGAAGGTACTGGGCCGCAGCGAGGAGTCTGTGCGCGAGGATGTGCTGGCGGTCGCGCTGTCGCACAAGCTGCTGTCGCCCTATACCAGCTTCGTAGCCATAGAGGAGGTGATATCGCGCCTACCTGGTGAGGGCATGGACACACTCGCGGTTCCCAACTCCCCGCCCCGGGGACAAACGCCGCAGCAGTACGCCTGGCCTGCGACTGCGACTGATGCGCCCCTGAAAATTTATCTTGGCAGCATTTGCCTGTTCCTGGCGTTGATTGTCAGGGTGCTGCGTCAACCGGAGGTGGATGGTGTCCAGACCGTTGCGCATTGATCGCTGGAGTGGCCTGTTAGTGGCGGGGCTGGTTCTGGGTGGATCTCAGCAGGTCGTTGATGCGGTTCTTATCAGGACCAAGGCGGAACTGGCGCAGGTGCTGATCGAAAACGCCTGGGCATCGACGCTGGCAAGCGGCGAGGCGGTTCGGCCCTGGCCCTGGGCCGATACCTGGCCTGTTGCAAGGCTGTCGATTCCATCAAGGCAGGTTGACCTGCACGTGCTGCACGGGGCGCAGGGGAATGCGCTGGCCTTCGGGCCGGGCTACGAAGTCGCCTCGGCGACGCCAGGCGGAGCAGGTCTGGTCGTCATCGCCGGACACCGGGACACCCACTTTTCCTTTATCGGCGAGCTAACAATAAATGATCGATTGTCGCTGCAGGCGCGCGATGGGCGTTGGCGTCACTACCGCGTGTCTTCGCTGGAGGTTGTTGATTCGGAAAGCGCACCACCGCCTGGTGCCGAAAAGGGAGACGGCCTGTTGTTGGTGACCTGTTACCCGCTGGATGCCATACGTCCCGGTGGTTCACTTCGCTACCTCGCGTTCGCGACCCCTGACAAGGACGTTCCCGATCCACCACTCGTTCAGCCCCCGAGGAGTTATCAGCTATGAGATCACAACCCTTTCACAACACCCAGGCCGTTTACCAGGCCATTGGTCCAAAACAGCTCGCAGCCTTGATCCGCGCCGATTGGCGGCGCATTGAGCCGGGGTGGGGCGGCGAGCACTTCACCTACCTGAAGCAACAGCAACGCTATGCGGAGATGATCGCACGACAGTGGGAAGTACCGCTCCATGGCGCGGGCTATGTTGTGCGAATCGTTTTGCCGGAGGACGCCCTGCGCCAGTACGACCTGGAGACTGTGGCCTACGAAGAACACCTTGAATACCGGGTCCCAAGCTGCGAGTTGGTGGAGCTGAGCAATGAACTGGTGGGTGCGGTGCAGCCGGTGGCTGCTTTCATGGACCGTCAGAGCTATTCCATTCCGCTGGGGTCGCGGCCACTGGCCAGTTTTATCGGTTGACGGGTCCTGAAATGGGTGCAAGCGGCTATACTTCTCCTCAATGCACCGTGCACTTACAAAGACCGCTTTCCGACCTGTCGTAGCCATTTTGGTGGCGGCGGCGCTCGCCGCCTGTGCAACGGTTGAGCCGCAGGTAGATCGGCCGCTTGAGTCAGCCATGGCGCCGGCCCCGTTTACTCAATGGCCTGCCCTGGAGGAACTCGCCGATCGCGACATCATGGTCCCTCTCAACGAGGGCGAAATCGCGCTGCAATGGCGGCTACGCATGCTGCAGTCTGCAACCAGCAGCATCGATCTGCAGACCTTCATCTGGAAGGATGACAAGGTAGGCACTGCGCTGGTCACGGAGGCATTGGCGGCTGCTGATCGCGGCGTACAGGTAAGGATCATCCTCGACGACAGTTTCCTGGCCCATGCCGATGCCATGCTGCACGCATTGTCTGAGCATCCGAATATCCGGCATCGCATCTACAATCCGATGGCTGTCCGTTACGGCGGTGCTGCCATGAGGGAACTGGAAAACCTGTCAGACTTTGAACGCATTAATCACCGCATGCACAACAAGCTGTTGCTGGTGGATGGGCGGGTGGCCATAGTGGGCGGCCGCAACCAGGCTGACGAATACTTCGGGCTCAAGGATCACCACAATTTCCGCGATATGGAGGTCTTACTGCAGGGGCCATTTCTCGCCGAACTGTCCAGCGTATTCGACCTCTACTGGAACGATCCCTGGACGATTCCCATAGAGGACCTGGCCGAAGGCGACGCAGACCTGGATCTGGCCGCCGAACGACGTGTCCTGGCAGAGCACACACTGCGTGTGGCTTCACCTGAACCGGCCACGGAGGACCAGTGGCGCGAGCTCTTTGCCGGCGGCTTCGAGGGAAAGCTCAGGCTGATTGTCGACGCGCCGCCCGAGCGCGGTCCAGATCAGGACCAGCCCGTGCAACTGGCGGAATCGCTTTTATCGAGGATAGACAGGGCTGAGGCAGACCTGCTGCTGGTGTCGGCCTATTTTATTCCCACGGAGCCACTGACCGACGCCCTGCGTCGGGCCACCGAGCGCGGTTTACGCGTGCGGGTGCTGACGAATTCGCTGGGCTCCAACAATCACGTCACCGCGCACGCGGCCTACGCTCACCATCGTCCCGAACTTCTGCGCGCGGGCGTCGAGGTCTATGAACTGCGGGCGGACGCTAGTGATCGAGCGCGCTATATATTCAGCGCCGCTGAAGACAGCGCATTGGGCCTGCATGCAAAGTTTGCGCTGTTCGATGACTGCTGCCTGTTCGTCGGATCGTCCAACCTCGATCCACGGTCCCTGCGCATCAACACCGAGGTGGGTGCGCTGGTAGACAGCCCAGACCTCAACCGCCAGATGCGCGAGTTCTTCGCCCTTGACCTGCTGCCTCAAAATGCGTGGCGGGTTCAGCTTGCCAAGGACGGCAGCGTTTTCTGGGAAGGGGAAGAGGGCACCGTGCTGGAGGCGCCGCCGGCCTCGTTCTTTATGCGCGCAGAGAGCTGGTTCTTCGGGCTGCTCCCCATCGAGTCGCAGATGTAGCACTATGGCAGTCTGAATTCCCCACAGTTTCCCCGAAGGAAGCCGCCACTGTCGCATTTCAAACCCTCCGTCGCCGCCGCCGTTGTCATTGCCAATATGATCGGGACAGGCGTGTCTACC
>Ga0213866_10002706_pt1 | contig 12316 bp, 11 predicted proteins | sample PICome_11_FD_160079 | JGI IMG/M metagenome (GOLD analysis project Ga0213866, IMG submission 160079) | Coastal seawater microbial communities near Pivers Island, North Carolina, United States - PICO284 | ecosystem: Environmental > Aquatic > Marine > Coastal | place: USA: North Carolina... | reverse complement strand
GCGAAAGCACTTCCGTATCTTCGCAATTCACCCACGGTCGGTCCCGCTTTAGGACGCCAGACTTCACCTTCGCTGGGCTGTGGACTATCAAATCCAGCGGCGCCGGGTTGTCTCAGCTGCGTGTAGCACGACGTCGCGCACTGCTCGGGCCTCGTCGAGAGGCAACATGCCAACGCGAACCGAGCCCGCAGCGGTCGCAAGGGTAACGCTCGCTAGGTTTCGGCGCCGTTCGAAGATCGTCTGCGACACGGTGACGGCATTGGCCTTGCGGATCAGCGCTTCAGTGGTGACACGATCGACCAAGTGATCGACGGTGATGAGACGGTGGTCGACCTGCCAGCGAAAGTTCCGTACCCGGCGCCACTGGGCAGCACTAGTAGATATCGGAAGGAGCATCATCAGCATCGCCCACCAACCCAGTAGCGGCCAGACAAGGGTCGCACCAGCGACGGCGGCGAGGAAGGTGTTGCGCAAGGTGAGCCAGATGCGAGCGGTGCTGACACGACGATGGGGTCGTTCGTCGGTAGCGGTTACCGTCGACGTGAGTTCGGTGAGGCGGCGAACCTCAGTGATCTGTTTGGTGTCACAGCCGATGAACCCCAAGTCGCCGGAGCCGATTGTGGCGAGCTTCACGTGAGTGAGACCGACGCGATACTGCAGTGGGTTCTGGGTTGAGGTCACGACCTGTACGCGATCAATCGCACTCGCCTGACTCGTGAGCGAGAGCAAGCCCGATGTGCGCCGAAGCGTCTGATCATCGTGGCGCAGCGTGAGTTGGTGATCTTGGATGAGGGTGCCAGCGAGGTTGAACAACACACCGAGCATGACCGCAGTGCTGATGCCCGCCGGAATCCACCACCACTCGAAGCTACGGGTCGCCGTGTCGACAACAGTCTCGCTCACGTCGCTGAACTGGTTGAGCACCACGGCGATTGGCCCGAGCACGAGAGCAGCCACAGGCCATGCGGTCAGTGCCGCTGTCACCAGGCGCTTGGACGAGTGCATCAACACCACAGTGTCGGATTGTTGGGTTCCTGCCACGCCGCCGGTTTTGCTGCCCGGCATTAGGACCGCAACATCGGCGGCAGACCGTTCGGCCAACACGACGCGTTGTAGCTGTTCGGCGACTGGTCGTTTGATCGCACTCAACTCGAACTCGGAGCTGTCGGAGCCAGCGGTGTCAACCGTGACTTTCACGGCGCCGAAAACACGATGCAGAAGCTCCTGCTCGATCGAAAGGCTCTGGATGCGCTCGGCGGGTATCGACAGACGACGGGTGCTCCACACTCCGCGTTCGACCACTAGCTCACCTCCGCTTATCTGGAACGTGAAGTTGCGCCAGGTGAGGTAGCTGAGGAAGCCGAGAACCCCTACCACCACCAACGTGATCGCACCGATCGACAATGCCGCGCCAGCCCTGACGAACAGCAAAAGCAGTACACCAGCCTGGACGAAGCCAAGCTTGCGAATTATTGAGACAGCGAGGAAAATGACAGCCAGCTTCGACTGACGCTGCGGCTTCGACAGGTCTACCTCACTGGATTCAGGCGCCCCAGGAGACGGTGTGCGTGCCGCTGATGAGGTGGCAGCCGAAGGCTCCGGTTGTGGAGACGGGGGCGGTGTCGGCGCGCTCACGGTGCAGGCGGCGGCGGCAGCGGCTGCGCCATCGTCTCAAGGCCGGGGTCAACCGACGAATCATCGGTCGTCGCCTCAGAGTGCTTGATAATGAACTGCTTTAACTGCTCGGCCTGTTCGGGGATGAGTCCCGGGATGGCGAGATCGGGGCCGGCCGAGTTCACGGCGAGAGTAGCCAGGCTTTGGGCCCGTTCGATTGGACCTTGATTGACGCTCACGTGTTGCACGCGGGCGAGCGGAATAGTCGCGACCTGCCGGTTGATAACTCCGTTACGGAACGACACATCGTGCTCGCGCAACAGATAGGCAGCGACACGCCGTTCGATCAGAGCAATGACCGCACGGGTGAGCGCAATGAGGACGATCGTTCCGCCGATGAGAAGCGGAACGATCACCGGTTCGATCTGCGCCACCATCACCGCAGTGATTCCGGCAGCGACGATAGATATCGCCAACCCTGCGAAGATTGACGGGTTCGCGTAGCGCGGATCCACCGTCGTGAAGTCAGCGTCGTCTAGTAGCGGGAGCCCATCGACCGGGATCGGGTCGTTGGCGAAGGAGTCAGCCACATGACCGGTCTATCAACTCGGCCACGGCCTTCCGATTTCGTTGACGTCCAGAATTCGAACGTCACACCGAGCAGAAAAACCTGAGCATCGACGCGAGACGACCCCCGGCCTTGAGGCGCGAGGGTCGTGGCGGAGTGGGTGGGATTTGAACCCACGGACCCCGGAGGGTCAATGCCTTAGCAGGGCATCCCATTCGGCCGCTCTGGCACCACTCCATCGAATCGACCAAGGCCGGTTCGGCAAGCAACGCTATCGGGCGCGAAGGCGTCCGGTGTCCAGCTCGGTCGCCCGGTAGCGTGTCGGGCGGAACGGTGGCAGAGCGGACGAATGCACCCGCCTTGAAAGCGGACGACCTTCACGGGTCCGGGGGTTCGAATCCCCCCCGTTCCGCCAAACGACACCAGCCATGACCTCGACCGGTTTGCAGCTTTGTCGACACGTGGGGGCCGCGTAATGGTTTGGTGAAGGCACGGCCGACGCCGTTCGATGCGTCGGTGATCGAGACAGTGCGTGGCTGGACGTCAGGCGATCGGGTTTTTGTACGAGTCCAGGTAGGTGATGTCCGACACCGGGTTGCGCTTAGCCGGTTTGAAGTCAATGCCCTTTGTGTACGCCACCGGGATGAGTCCGGCCTGGCTCATGTGGCCGGGAATGCCGAGCAGCTCGGCGGCTTCTGATTCAAGCCCGAGGTGGAGAGTGGTGTAGCAGGAACCTAGACCTCGACTGCGTAGTGCGAGTTGGAAGCTCCACATCGCAGGCACAATCGAGCCGAATAGACCAGCAGCGGCATTGGTCAGGTTGGCGCCACCGGGCGCCTCGGCGACAGCGTCTTCCATTCGCCCGATGATGAGTGGGATCACGAAGACAGGCACCTTCTCGAGGTTCTGCGCCAGGTAGTTGGCCGAGTCAAGGACGCGACCCTGCTGGCTCCCGCCGTCCAGATCAGCCGCGGCGGCGGCAAGGTACTCACCGCCCGCTCGCCGGTACATCTCTGCGAGCGCTGCTTTCCTCTCGGCGTCGCGGATCACCATCCACCGCCAACCTTGTCGGTTCGAACCGGTCGGTGCCTGTACGGCGAGCTGAAGACACTCAAGCAGTACGTCGTCGGGAACCTCACGATCGAAGTCGAGGCGCTTGCGCACCGCTCGGGTCGTCGAGAGCAGTGCGTCTGTCTGGTTGAGGTCGAAGTCCATCCCGGCATCGTTGTCGCAGCGCCGCGCCGCAAGCGACCTGGGGGCGCAGAGACGCCCGGCTCTGATCGCTTGGCGCTTTCGCGGCAAGATCGAGACATGCAGACGCTCGACGTAACCCGCCTTGCCCCTGCTCTCGGCGCTGAGGTACGTGGGCTCGACCTCGACGGTGCCACCGAAGCGGATGTCGCTGTTGTGCGCAAATTGCTCCTCGAACACCTCGTGCTGTTCTTCCCCGACCAGTCGCTATCGCTCGACGGTCACGTTGCGCTTGGTCGGAAGTTCGGTGAACTCGAGATCCACCCGAACCTGCCCAACCCCGACGAAGGGCACCCCGAAGTCGTCGAGCTAAAGGCGAGCCTTGGTGGCATTGCCGACGAGTGGCACACCGACGTGACCTTCCTGCCGAACCCGTCGGTCATGTCGATCATGCACATGATCACCTGCCCGCCTGTCGGTGGCGACACCATGTGGGCCAACCAGTACCTGGCGTACGAAAGGCTAAGCGCACCGATGCGCCAGCTACTCGATGGTCTCCACGCCGTGCATGACGCCACCCCGCACGGCAAGCCCGACATGTCGTCTATGCACCCGGTGGTGCGAGTCCACCCCGAGACCGCCCGCCGGGCACTGCTCGTCAACGAACACTTCACTCGTCGTATCGCCGAGCTGAGCCACGCGGAGTCTGAGGCATTGTTGCGTTACCTCACCCAGTGGTCGGTTGAGGAGCAGTTCACCGTTCGCTATCGGTGGACGCCAAACACCGTGGCGATATGGGACAACCGCTGCACCCAGCACTTCGTCGTCAACGACTTCGAGGGCGAGCGAGTGATTCAGCGGGTCACGGTTCTCGACGACAAGGGCGACGTCCCGGCTGGGCCCTACGGTTCGGAGCGCCGCTGGCCCATGTTCGGCTCCGACCGCCGCTCGGCGGTCACCATCCACGACCGTATCCTCCGCCCTCACGCTTGACCGTTCCAGCTAGTGCTCGGTGTCAGCTGACCTGCGCTGTTGACACTGGAGGGGATGGAAAACCCGCCGTAGGGTCGTGACGGTGAAGTTCTCGATCTGGCCGAACCCCGAACGCCCGCCCTCCGAGGTTCTCGACCTCGCCCGTCTCGCCGACGATGACGGCTGGTTCGGGTTTTGGTACGCGGACCATTACATGCCGAACACCGGCGACGAGCAGGTCGTCGACGGCGACGTCCACGAATGCTGGTCGATCCTCTCCGCCGTCGCTGCTGTTACGCAGCATGTCCGGCTTGGCCCGCTCGTCGCGCCAACATCGGTTCATCACCCGGCGCTGCTCGCAAATCGGGCCGCCACGGTCGACCAGATTTCGGGCGGCCGTTTCGTGCTCGGCCTCGGCGCTGGCTGGCAGATCAACGAACACGGTGCCTACGGCATTGAACTCGAGGCGCCCAAGCCACGTGTTGACCGGTTCAAGGAATCGATCGAGATCATCCGCTCGCTACTTACTGAGGACCGGACGAACTTTGGCGGCGAGTTTTTCCAGTTCACCGACGCGGCGTGCCAACCCCGTCCGGTGCAGGACCCGCTGCCGATTCTCGTTGGTACCGGCGGCCCGCGCATGTTGCGGATCACCGCTCGCTTCGCTGAGGAATGGAACACGTGGGGCGCGGCCGAGATGGCTGGCGGTGCCCGGGCAAACTTCGTCGAGCAGTGTGAGCGCGTTGGTGTCGATCCAGCGACCAAACACACCTCGGTGCAGGCCGTGCTGATGATGACCGACGACACCGACCTCATCTCCAATGTCCGCAGCGGTGACATGTCGGCCCGGACGATCATCGGGACTGACGATGAGATCGTTGAGCAGATGGGCGCGTACGTGGAACTCGGTTTCGACGAGGTGGTCGTCCCTGACTTCGCGCTCGGCCGCAGTGCCGAGGAGCGCTTCGACAATTACCGCCGCTTCATGGAGAACATCGTTCCTCACGTGGGTTGAGTCAGAGATGTTCCCGACAAATCCCTGACTAGCTGCTGATGTCGACGCCGAATAGCTGGCCGAAACGTTCGACGTACTCAGCGTCGTCTTCGATCGCACCGAGCGCGATCCAATCCTGGTCGTCGACTCGGTCGTGCATGGCCGAGAGCTCGGGGCCGCCCCAACTGACCGGCCACCGGAGCTTGGGGTGGTCGGTTGTGATTGCTTCCTCGATCACCCTGCCGACCTCGCTTGCCGGCGTTGCTGCGACAATGCCCGCAGCGTAGAAGTTGAACATGCGTCGGTAGTGGGTGTCGTATGCGCCGGTCTCGTTCGGCATGTCGGTGTTTTTGCCGAAGATCGACGATTGGGTCACGCCGGGCTCGACGATCACGACTCGTACACCGAATGGGGCAACCTCCTGCGCGAGTTCTTCACTCAAGCCCTCCAGCGCCCACTTTGCAGCTACATACGGCGCCTGCGCAAGCGCTGCGAGTCGGCCGGCGACCGACGTGACGTTGACGATGTTGCCGCTCCCGCGCTCGCGCATGTGCGGCAGAACAGCCTGGGTGCACCGGATCGCGCCAATTGCGTCGACGTTGAACACCTCGGCTAGGTGGGCGGGGGTGGCCTCTTCGACTACGGCGTTGCCGCCGACGCCGGCATTGTTGACGAGGGTGTCGACACGCCCGGTGATCGAGAAGATCTGTTCAACTCCGGCTCGCACCGACTCGTCGTCGGCGATGTCGAGTTCGACCAGCTCAATCGTCACCCCGGCTTCGTCAGCTTTGGTTAATAGCTTTTCGGCTCGAGCGGCACTGCGGACCGTGCCGACCACCCGATGTCCGATCGAGGAGAGGTGGAGGGCCGTGGCCCGACCGATACCGGAGTTGGCGCCGGTGACGACACTGACATGCTGATCGCTCATTCCCGCCACCCTAGAAACCCTGGCCCCGATGCGGCGGGACGGATCAGATGATTGAGGCTCGGATGTCGGCAAGCCAGCGGTCGGCTCCTTGCCATCGTGTGTCTGTCTCAGCGCGTGCCTCGTCGGATCCCTCACCCGAGCGGGGGTACGAGCCAAGGAATTTCACGCCGCCCTGCTTGGCGTGGAGCGACCGCATTGAGTCAGCCAGCAACTCGTCCGAGACGTGGCCGTCCGCGTAGACGATGAAGCAGTAGTTGCCGAGGCCCGCCTTTTTGGTCGGCCGGCTGAAGAGGTTCGAGAGGTTGATCCGGCGAGCAGCGAACTCCTGCAAGATCGAAATGAGGCTGCCCGGCTCGTCGGCGCGTTGGTAGATGACGAGAGCCGTCGTGTCGTGACCAGTCGGGGCGGGCACGACTTCGCGGGCGACGAGCACGAAACGAGTCTGGTTGCCGGGATGATCGGCGATATCGGCTACGGCAACCTCGAGGCCGTACACCTCGGCAGCCATCCGCGGAGCGAGCGCTGCAATCGTTGGATCGCCGGTCTCAGCGATGGACCGAGCGGCGTCGGCGGTCGAGTTGGCTGCCACCACCTCGGCGTTCGGCAGCCGATCGCGTAGGTAGCGGTGGCACTGGGCTGTCGCGACCTGGATCGATCGGACCTGGTTGATGTCGTCGAGCGATGTGCCCGGCACGGTGAGGAGACAGTGCTCGATATCGAGCACGACCTCGCATTGGATCAGTAGGTGGTGATCAAACGCGAGCGCATCTTGGGTGAAGTTGACCATTCCCTCGATCGAGTTTTCGATCGGGACAAATCCGAACTCGACCTGACCCGACTCGACAGCATCGAGCACGTCAGGAACCGTGCGGTACGGGATGTGTTCGGCATCGCGGAGATGGTCGAGCGTGCGCAGCGCCTGCTGAGTGAACGTGCCGACCGGCCCGAAGAACCCGACGCGGGTCGGCCTCGCAGGGTCAGTGGCGTCGGTCAGAGTGGACATGCACCGCAGGCTACGGTCCGCGTCGGTGGCTTCGACCACGCTGCGCAGCTGGACTCTGCCGTCAGCTGGATCTGTCAGGCGGCGGTGAGGTTGTCGTCAAGCCAGGTCCGGATGTCGGCAGCAGACGACGAACCGGCCTTGCGAGCGAGGACGGTGCCGTCGGTGTCGGCGAGCACGACGAACGGAAAGCTGGTGCCGCCGTAGGCGATGATCGCCAGCGACAGTTCGTCGTCTGCCATCGCGTCCCACGCCCAGTTCTTGTCGTCGAGCCACTGTGACGGCGGGAAGTTGTCTCTGTCAGAGGCCACGGCGGTGCTGATCGCCACCACGTCAACGTCGTTGAGGCCGCCGGCGTCGTTCAGTTCGAGTAGCTCGGGGATTTCATCGTTGCAGTGCGGGCACCAGTGGGCGAGGAACACGTACATCGTCGGCTGCTCGGTCGGGCCGCCGATCGTGATCGCTGACCCGTCAAAGCGTTGTCCCTCGACGACCGGCGCTGCCTGTCCGACAGCGGGGTCGTTGGCCTTGGGGCTGTACGGCGTCAACTCGGTGCCGGCTTCGTACTGGACAAAGCCAGTGTCCAAGATCACCCCGCCGGCGTCTGCGTCGCCGCTCGACCCTTCGGCGGGATCTTCGACCGGCTCAGCGCCATCAGAGCCACCGCACGCGGTGAGAGCGAGCAACCCAGCCACGAGGCCGGCAGCGAGGCGAGCACGAGAGAAACAAGACGACATCACTCCACCAGTCTGGCCTCGGTGACCGCGATCCGCAGCGCGACTGAACCTGAGTTCACGAACGTCACATCGACGGGAAGTTCTGCCACGGGATACCAGTTCGTGTGCACCAAGGATGAGCGGTGGCTAGGTTCGCTGCATGACCGATGTCGCCGTCGTGGCGCTTGTGATCGCCGGGGTGTCACTCGGTCGCGAGCGCATCCGTAGCCTGCCGGTCACCACCCCCATGCTCTTCGTCGGTCTGGGACTCCTCTTCGGGCCTGAACTGCTTGGGCTACTTGAACTCGACATCCGTAACGAAGTGGTGGTCGTGCTCGCCGAATTCACCCTCGCACTGGTGCTTTTCTCCGATGCGATGCGGATCGAAACCGGCCGCACCAAGCTGTCGGTAGCGCTCCCCGCACGGCTACTCGGCATCGGACTCCCACTCACGATCTTGCTCGGCACTGTGGTCACAAAGCTGTTACTCAACGACCTGTCGTGGGCTGAAGCGGCGCTGGTCGCCACCGTGTTGGCTCCGACCGATGCCGCCCTCGGTGAGGCGGTCGTCAGCAACCCGGCGGTGCCGGTGCGTATCCGCCAGGCACTCAACGTTGAGTCGGGGACTAACGACGGCCTGGTGGTGCCGGTCTTCAGTGTGTTCCTCGCTCTCGTCGCCGGCTCAGAGTTCGAAGGAGCGGGGTCGCTGTTCGGTGACGCGCTCACCGAGATAGCGATTGGACTTGGTGTCGGCGGTGCCGTAGCCGTGACGCTCGGGATCGCCGTGCCTTGGGTGACCGAGCGCGGTTGGACCAATGCCGAAGGGTGCAGACTTGTGACCCTCGGAGCCGGCCTCGCTTCTTATGCCGGGGCCGAAGTCCTGGGCGGCAATGGCTTCCTCGCGGCATTCTCGTGCGGGATCATCGCTCGGGTCATCATCGGTCCGTCGACGGCTGAGCATGGTGAGCTCGCCGAAGATCTCGGCCAGCTTGGCGCGTCGGCGACGTTCATGGTGTTCGGTGCACTCCTCGTCATACCGTCGCTCGAAGTCGTGAGCCTCCTCGTTGCCGTCTGTGCTGTGGCGTTGCTCACAGTTGGGCGCATGATGCCGGTCGCAATCTCGATGATCGGCAGCGGTCTCCGCTCACCTACGGTTGTGTTTCTTGGATGGTTTGGCCCCCGCGGCCTCGCCTCAATGTTGTTCGGTCTGCTGCTTGCCGCCGAGGGTGACGTCGACCCCGACGGCGACCTTTTCTCGGTGATCGTGCTTGTCGTGCTGAGTTCCGTGATCCTTCATGGCGTCACCGCTGCACCCGGGGCAAAGCGCTACGCCAATTGGTTCAACCGTCGTCCGACAGTCGAGTCGATGCCGGAGAACGAGGTGGTGGCGATGAGCCCTGTGCGATGGCGCCGAGTTCGCTGAACCATCGTGGTCCTAATGCAACCGCTCGCTCTCGCAAGGTGGGACGCCGATCCCGACGTTGAACCTCCGTGGCGTCGACGGCCGCCGACCATTGATTCGACAATCAGGCCGAGCCTCTCATGATGATCAAGCAAAAGGCGAACGATCGCACCACGATTCGTGCTCTTCGTCGGGTGCGACGCGACCGTCGGCTCGGCACCATCGAGTGGTTCGACGTCGCCTACCGCGTGTACCTGTTTGCCCTGGGTGGCACAGCACTCGTCGTGTGGGCATCGGACTATCTGGGTGGTGTCGTCACCGAATTACGCAAGGCGGAACTGTTGGCCGTCGGTCCCGGTGTGGCCGGCATGGCGGTGGCGATCGCCGTCGCCATCGGGCTCCGACACGGGGCCGAGGGCGGACCGGTGGCGCTCGAACCGGGCGATGTCCGTCACCTGCTGCTCGCCCCGGTTTCGCGGCGCAGCGTGCTCACACAACCCGTTGCGCAGCGGATGCGATCGGTTGCATTCATGCTCGCTTTGCCCCTCGCAATCATTGGTCAACTTGTTGGCCGTGACACTGTCGGCTCACGGGCAGCATGGGCAGCAGCCAGCGCGCTCTTCGGCGCGCTGGTCGGTCTGTCGTACGTTGCGATCGCTGTGCTCGCACACGGCGTTCGCCTGTCCCGTCCCATCGCCAGCATGGTGGGTGCTGTGCTGTTCGCCTGGCAACTCTTCACCTGCGTGGCCACCTGGCGCGCCTTCCATGGCGACGCCGACGTTGGCGCGCTCGCCCAGGCGGGTCCCTTCGATCTCGTCGGGAACGTCGCGATGTGGGGCGTCGACCAGCGGTTGATTGACGTCCTCGGAGTCGCCGCGGTCCTTACCGCAACCCTGCTGGCGCTGTCCGGTGCTGGAAGACTGCGAATCGAGCCGCTTGAGCGTCGCGGCGATCTGGTGTCGCAGCTCCGTTTCGCTGCGACCGTGCAAGACATCCGAACAGTGGTGTTGCTGCGCCGTCAGCTCGGTGCCGACGGGGTCCGTCCGACCGCATGGTTCGCGCGCCAGCGACGTCGACCGAGAGTGAGCGCTGTGCCTACGACTCGGCCTCACCGCAAGCACGATGTTTCGATCTCGAGTTCACTCGTCGTGCGGCGCGGCCTGAGCTCCTTCCGACGCTTCTCCGCAGCTCGGCTCACCCGCGTGGTCGGGCTGGCGGCATTTGGTGGCTTCGCTGTGCACGCCGCGCTTGAGTGGTCGTCGTTGGCGTACATCGCCCTCACCGTGGCAGCGCTCCTTATCGGACTCGAACTGACCGAACCTTTGGGGCAGGAGGTCGATCGACCTGATCGAACCGACGGGCTACCCGTCGATCGTTCCGAGCTGTACTCGCTCCTCTTGGTTGCGCCAGCGATCGCTTCGATACCGGTCGCAATCATCGGTGCGGCGGTGGTAACAACACTCCATCCAGAGCGTGCGGGCGCGGCGTTCGCGCTGTCGGTGCCGGTGGTGCTTGCTGGTTCGATCGGATCGGTCGTGACCACGGTGCGCGACGCCCCCCGACCCACCTTTGTCCGCAACACAAATTTGGTAGGTGCCGAGCGAACAGCTGACAACCCATTCACCCTTCCCGAGTTCGCTGGTGTCAGCACGGTCATCAACGGGCTGGTGCCGCTCATGCTCAGCGCCCTGTGCATCGTTCCTGTCGTAGCGCTTGATGCGTCGCCGTCGGTCGGTGTCTGTTTGCGTGCCGTGGCCGGTGTGGCACTGTGTCTTGCAGTGTTGGTGTGGTGGGTGCGTCGTCGCGATCGGTGGGCGCTTCGCGTGCGCACCTTCTTTGTAGAGGGCCGCGCCCACAAGGAGGCGATGCAGTGAGCGCACCAGCTGTCTCCCTCTCGGGACTGACGAAGGAATACTTCGGAGCCGAAGCACTGGCTCCGCTCGATCTAGTCGTCCACGCCGGTGAACGCGTGTCGCTCATCGGTCACAACGGCAGCGGCAAGACCACATTGATCAAGATGCTGGCAGGCGTGCTCGAGCCGAGCAGCGGTTCGGCGGCGATTGTCGACCACGAGATCGGGTCAATCGAGGCACGCGCGGCACTGTCGTATGTGGCGGACGACCCCGTGTTCTACGACGATCTCACCGTGTGGGAGCATCTTGAGTACGTCGCCCGCCTCCATCACACTGATGAATGGGAGCAGCACGCCGCTCACCTCGTCGAAGTATTCGGACTCAGCGAACGAGTCGACCACCTCCCAGCCACCTTCAGCCGCGGTCTGAAGCAAAAAACGCAGCTTGCCCTCGCGTTCGTGCGGCCATTCGACGTGCTGGTGGTCGATGAACCCTTCGTCGGCCTCGATCGGGCGGGTCGGGCGGCACTGCTTGAACTGCTCGACTGGGCTCACGACGACGGTGCTGCGGTCATCGTCGCCACCCACGAACTTGGAAGTGTTGGCGACACCCAACGCGTGATCGCGCTGAGCGATGGCAGCGTGGTTTTCGATGGTGATGGCGCGTCGGCTGATTTTGACCGGTTGACCGCGGCTCCGATGATCGCTCCGGAGTCTGACGAGCCGCCTATCGATCCGCCCGGGGATCACTCCGACAAACCGGCCGCCGAATCCACCGAGTAAACCCGTGACCGCTCGACGTTCACGTGTGATCGACGGCCCATGCGCTCATCTCATTGACATCTGAGCGTGTGCGTGTGCTCGCGAACCCTGTCGTCTACCCTGCCCACCATGCAGGAGTTTTCTTCCGTCACTGCGTCTGCCTACGACGCCGAGTCACTAGCGCCCATGCTCAACGAGAAGGCGGCAGAGGGCTGGTCCGTTGTATCGATCGTGACAGCTGGGACCAGTGTCATCGCCTACCTCACCCGCGAGGGCGACGCGGCCGCTACTAAAACAGCCGATGTCGGCGCCTCTGT
>Ga0213866_10002705_pt1 | contig 12319 bp, 4 predicted proteins | sample PICome_11_FD_160079 | JGI IMG/M metagenome (GOLD analysis project Ga0213866, IMG submission 160079) | Coastal seawater microbial communities near Pivers Island, North Carolina, United States - PICO284 | ecosystem: Environmental > Aquatic > Marine > Coastal | place: USA: North Carolina... | reverse complement strand
ATAGTTCTTCCAGCCAATTCTGCCAATCCGCCAGTAAGAGTTCCAGAAGTCAAACCAGTTACTGATACTGAAGTATCAACATTAGCAATTCTAATTAAATTAGCAGCTGAAACCTGAGTTGAACTTCCAGTTTTATATAAAGGCAAATCGGGATTAAATGTGCCGGTAATATTTTTTACTAATATTTTATCATTACCGCTACTAACAACCACAGCACTAAAAGAAGTGCCTCCATCATTCTGATGAACATTATCGTCTGTAGTAAATGCTGCGATTGAAGTACCTTCATTTACAAAGATTGTGCCAGGTCTTTCTCCATCAATTAACTCCATTAGGTTGTGGATTTCAGTATCATTACTTTCCATACCACTCTGAAGCTTATTTAAAGTACCAGCAATTGTAGTATCGCCGTAGTATGTATTATCATCATAAAGCGATGGTTCACCAATTTCAGCATCTAATGAATTTAAAGCAGTCGTGATGCTTATGTTTTGTTGACCGATAGTTGTTGTATTGGCACCAGTAAATACCATAGCACCAATTTCAGTTCCATGTTCATTGACTGCCGCCGTAAGATTTGTTGCAGTAGTATTAAGAGTTGTAGTATCACCAACCTCATCATGAAGTTGCACTAGCGCGCCAGTAACCGTAGTGGTATCTGTGTCGATTGATGAAATATCAACATCGCCTAATTCGTCATGCAATTGAGCAATAGCCCCAGTGATTGTACTCTCGCCCGATGCAACATCACTAATATCTATTTGACCAATTTTAGCATCAATTGTATTAACACCATCTAAAAGATTAGAATCACTGGCTGCGGCCGCAGGCCCGCCAGAAAATACAATAGCAGCAGTATTGTCTGCTGTACCGATTTGATCATCTAGCTCATTAATAGCAGCAGCTAAATTCTTAGCTTCTGTGCTCAGAATAGCCGAAACTAAGTTATTGTCAGTTCCGCGTATAGCTACTTCCAATTCGTTAACACCACCCACAAGACCATCAGCCGAGTTAGTATTCAGCGTGTAGTTAGTAAGTGATGTTCCTCTAGCTGCTTCTTCTAACTCGTCAATTGCAGCAATAATATTATGAGCATCTGTTTGTATAGCATAATTGGTAACTTCACTACTTGCGTCTCGAATAATATTTTCTAATTCATTTACGCCACCAACTAAACCGTCAGCTGAATCTGTGCCTAATGCGTAGTCACCAAGAGTTGTTCCTCGTGCTGCAACTTCTAATTCGTTAATAGCAGTTACGACATCTGACTTATCAGTGGTTTGTAAATTTGCGATTTCACCAATATCGTCTTGTACTTCATTGACAGCTGATACTAAATCAGTAGCACTTACTGTAACCGTCGCGTTATCATTTATTTGGCTATTAAATTCAATTACAAACCCACTATCGTTTGAACCAGAATATAAAGTAAAGGTTCCGCCTGCAGCAATAGTTCCAGCAGCGCCGAATATGCTTATCGTGCTTCCGGAATTAAACGATCCACTACCACCAAATAGCTTTAAGTATATCTCATTTGTGGTAGCACGATATACTCGCCCGTACCACACAGCAGTAGCAATTATTTGTGCTTCAGTTGATCCCGAACCACCCTGATGTATAAGTGATCCATCTACTAAAGCTTGTGTCGACGTGCTGAAAGAAGCTGAAATTTTAGCTACTACTTTTGGAACATGAAAGCCCGCAGAACTTAAGTTTTGATATATTTCTTGACCATTAACTTCAACTCTTACTGCATGTTTATCATAACTTTCAGTAAGTAATCCTTCGATATTACTACTAGAAATTGTAGTACCTGCGTTAGAAGTTAAATTATCGCTTGTAGAAAATGTTCCATTACTAGCAGCCAATAATATTTTAGGCTTACCATCTATACTTACAACAGATTCGACAATAGCACTAAAGGTAATAGGGCTCCCTTGATAAATATTTTGCCCGGTTTGAAATCCAGCTGTTGAAGTGCCATGCTTTAAAATAATATACCCAGCAAAATTATCTATCTTGGAATCTGGCAACTGATGAAAATGCATGGTAGGAGAATTAACACCGCCATCATTAGCAACTATACTTAATCTATTATCACCGGTTATTCCAGTGTAAGAAAAAACACGATCGGTTAACCGAGAATCTAATAAGCTATCGTCACCAACATTAAAAGAGAGCTCATTAGTTTTTTGTCTCCACTGTTCAAAAGTGTTAGATTTATAAATTTTAATTTCATTATCGGACATTTATTTACCACCTAATTCTCGTAATAGTGCTTTAATTTCAGCAAGTTCTGATTTAATTTCACTGATTTCGTCGTTTTTATCTTTTACTGCGCGCTTCTGCAATTTTCGCAATTCGTAATCTGTTACATTACTATTTATAACAGCACCAGTATTGATATCTCTTTCTAAGCTTAAATTATCTTTTACTTTTATTCTATCCATATTTATGTAGTAGCAATAGCTCTAAAATCTTTACACGTTGGAACATAAGAACTATTATTACTTCTCAATACAATTTTAATTACAAATTTACTATATTCTTCTAAGTCTGCTACTTGATAGTATATTTCATTATAGTTATAAGAATCATCAATTGGAACCACTCCATTATTATTAGTAGGAATAGCTTTATTCCAAGTTAAATCTAATAAATCAGCGTCAGAATCAACTGAAGTTTTATAGTAAACATCTACTGAAGTACCAGTTGGTCTATTAATATTAACAAAAATATCCAATTCATCAGCAGGATTATCTAATACTACTTCCTTAGTAACGTAGGCCGCGGCCGATAGATTATTACCAGATGCCGTATCGAGATCATCAACATTGTTAGTAGGAACTGCGGTTCCTCGTTGAACATAGTGCGCATGAGAACCTAATGGGTCATTAATTCTGTTTTGAATTGTAAATACTGAAGTTCTATTTAAATCTATGACTGGTGATAGGTTTTCAACCTCTGTGCTCATCGTACATTGAATATCTATGCTTCCAGAACTATTAACATCGGTATCGTTTGGATCACCTTTAATGACATAGGGTTGAGGCATTTCAACATTTGTATTTGGTATAATATCTTGATAATCAACATCAGCACTACTAATTGGGAATGATGAATCCGCAGAGGCGCTAGCTATACCCTTATGCTTGAATGTAGTTTTACATTCTGGAAATTCAATTATACTGGTATTTAATCTAAGTAGATCATATAACTGATTTTCAGTTGAAGTTATGCCGTTATTACCAATACTATTCCCTATAAATTGGCTATCAACTGTACCCGTAACTTTAATCACGTAAGAATCCAATTCTGTCATAAAGACTGAGTGTGTGCCATTAATATTTGCAATAGGAATACCAGCCAGCTTTACGACATTATTATCGGCAGCATCTTCTACTCCGGTAACTCCGGCTATAGTGACATCATGGCCAGAATCTCCATTGCCGCCTTCAACCGTGTCACCAGCATCAGCCTGTGCAGGGCGATGGTACATGCCATGATTTGGTTGATTTACTCTAAGTAAAGTGCTACCTCCAGAAGTTGATATAACATCGAACGGTCTATTAGGTAATTGAACTTCATCGACATTATCGTTAACTAAGGTTAGCGTATGGTCTCCAGTATCAAACGATGCTCGATGTAACTTAAATTTAAGATCTTTATTCTGTTCTGCAGTCCAAGTAGAAGCATTTGCAGAAGTAAAGAATACACCGTTATATGGCTGTTTGGTGATTCTATATTGAGCATTTGTTAAATCGAATTTACTAGTTTCGGCGACATAAACTTTATATACGTCAGAATTTGAAATAAGAACAATCGCATATTCGGCGCCTTCTTTTAAGAATACTGGCTGATCCCATGTAATACGTGTTTCCGCACTAGCATCTCCTTCGCCTGCTGCCGAATTTCCTGTAGGAACGCTGATCGCGCTAGGATATACATTTTTAGAGCAACCCGGAACTACACGCTGAGTAGGATAACCATTTTCAACTTCTCTAATAGAAACATTAATTGGAATAGTACTATCTTTTTTCTGGAAGAATAAGCTAACACCAGTTGTAAATACTCCAACCTTAGTATCTATTGTAAACGTTTCAGCAATCGGATCATAATATTTAACCAACTGATGAGTAACCTTTCTAGTTTTAGAAGTAACTGTTCTTTTTCTTGAAAGTTCTCTTCGTACTAGTTTAGGAACCTTAGTATTAACAATAGTTCTTTGATAGGTTTCTAAAATACCTTTCGCATAATAGTTTTCTTCAGCTGTTGTACTTGATAATTCGTCATTATTTTGTAAATTATCTGTAAGCTTAAACAATTTAGTACCACATTTAAATCTACGGCTGGACGTATTAGGAATTATAAATTCACCATATATTCTACCATACTGATCAGTTACTAATTCTCCTACAGTGCCACCAGTTACAGCGGCAGGGCCAGTAGATCCATTATATTTCTTATTGGCTCTACTTCTTTTAGAATATGTTGTGTGCCCTGGTGGCCATGATTCTCCATTAGAATTACTAGGATTCCACCCTTGGCCGACCGAAGTATTAATTAAATTTTGGCAGAAAGATGTGACATTAACATCGTTAAAGAATGCATATACCTTAGTGTTAGGTTTCATTAATTCCGCTTTAAAGTATATTTTACGCGATCTCATGAACGGAATAAAATTGGTTTCAATTAATTTATTCCCCAATGATTTGCGATGGATATTATGGCCCAATGTGGTTTGAACACCCGTTCGTTTTAGAGTCGTAGTTGTAGTCGTAGTAGTAGTAACTCTATCAACTAATGCGAGACGTTTATTTCTTCTATTTACTGTACCAGTTAAACGTTCGATGTGAGAAGTGCCTCGAACACGACGGCCGCGTCTGCCCCGAGAGCCTGTTCTGGCAGAAGTTTTATATCTGTGCCTAGCTTTTCTCGTTTTTCGGCCAGTCCAATGAACTTCCCATTCATTCCAAACTGTGCCAAGAATACCAGTTGCTTTAGCCATTTTAGCAAATTGATCGTATTGGCTATCGTCATTAATAATTACGTCAGGACGCTGATCAACTTCTTTCCACTCGTCAGATTCTGGATCCAGATCTAAAACGCCATCCCATATAATAACATTATATGGATTTACAAATTCTGCGTATGAAGAGTATGGCTGATTAATTTCTGTAACTTCGGTATACGGTAAGGTCGCTAAACCCCCAGCCTTTGAAATATAAGCCTTATCATTAGATCTAGCTAGTGCTAAAGTAGAAGATTCTCCATCTTCGGTATCGTCTCTAACTAAGTTTATATTTCTTTCATCGAACTGTGGCCTTAAAATTGCATTTTCTTTATCAATTGATACTGCATAGTCCGGATGTGTGGTATCACCTATGTTATGCCCGAAGAATCCATCTACAATAAATCCATTCTTATAACGATTTGTTCCAGCTGTGGTATCAGGAATCTGAGCAGCAGCGGCAGAACTTTCCAACAATGAAAGCGAAGTATAATATTCTAAATTTTTAACACGTGCGTCTATATCGCCGATATCTCTCATGGTATATCGTCTGTGCTCTTCAACTTCTGGTACAATATCTTGAAGACCAAATACGTACGGGTTTAAATTAAAAGTATATAAGTGAATAGCATCATTTATATTTTCTGGTGGCTCTGGATATCGTGAAGATACTCCTTTAATTATCTTATAATCGCCTTCTTTAGTTAAGAATAGTTTATCGATTCTTCCTAAATACTGGCTATAAGTAAACGTTGCACTGGTAACCGCAGCTAACATACTGGTTGAAGGAAGAACCCCTCCTGTATCAGTAAAGTCACCTGGTACTAAACCACCCGGTATTGCTCCTATTTGAGAAGCCCCATTAGCATCAGTCGCAGAGCCTATACTTGGCCTAAAGTCAATTGCATCACCTAGGCTTAATCCATCGAATGTTTGAATTTCTTCTAGATCGCTATATGAATCTACAGAGAAGTAATCACCAGAGGCGGTAGATCCATGGTTGAAATGATTAAATGATACTGTGTGAGTATTTCCATTCATCACGTCGCCCAGAGCGGCCGCGTCACCGTCAGCATTTAAATCACCGTTGTCAACCTCTGCCTGTGTTGCAAGGTGAGTAGTAGAAAGAGTATTACCTGGGATTAATTTAATACTAGCAATATCATAGAAAGCATTGCGCTGTCCATCGTCTAATGTAAATTTATCAGTTACATCATTATTATTTTGATCTATAACTGATACTAATTCAAATACGTCATGCGCACCTTTACGCGTACCAGTTTCTCCAATTTCAACAGTTAAATAAATTGGCTTTGTTGAATCGAAATTAGTAACATTAGTATCAAAGGTAAAATCTGTTATCTCCGCAGCTGTTTTAGTTTTAGCTAATGAGTCAATAGAAAGTGCTTCTACTGACGCAATTATTGATAAATCGTTTGCTGAAGATCCAGCATAGCCAGATAGTCCAGCTAAATCAATAGTAATCTGACCAGGTCCAGTAAGTGTTGCGGCTGATTCTGCATCGATAGTACCAGCCCCGTCTTTAGATAGCAGTAAGTTATCTAATGAGCTAAAGCGCCGAGGAGTGGTAGAAATGTCTATTGTCGCTACATCATTATTAACACTATCAACTGAAAATTTTCTTCTATATGATGAAATGTCTACTGTGTCGTTACCATTGTTTGTATTAAGCAAAGTTTTTATACCACTATCTGGGAGTGGGTACACTAAGCTTACTTCGCTTGAGTCGTATAGTTTACCAACATCGCTAGTAGCTAACGCCGCGTTAAATTGCCCCGCGGTAGTAGATCCTATATGGCTTACAGATGAAAAGTTTACTCCAGCATTAAGAGTTATATCAAACAAATGTAATCTAAACTTAGCAGTGGAATCAATTATAACTGAAGTTAAATCTCTTACTCGAGCGCTACCAATTACTGTACTAGCATCAGACTTAAGATCGATTTTTTCCATTGCATTAATATTGGGTAAACCATCTGTATTGGCTCCAGATTCCAATAGTATATAGTTTCCATATCCCAATACGCCGTTAAACCCATCAGTGGTTAAAACATCAGTAGCATCATCTCGAGGTTTATCTATTGTGACGTGTTGCGTTTCGCTTTTTTCAATTCTAAATCCTTCTACATAAGCAACCGAAGGTTCTATACCTATCGCAATTTTTTTCTTGCCGAATACTTCAGCGGCTGCGGCATCTGCTGCATCGCCATTAGCGATAATTTCAGCTGATGTAAGAAATCCATCATTAGTTCCATCATTATAATACTCTTTAATGTCAAGTAAAAAAGGATTAATAACATAATCGCCAGATTCTTCGCTAGTTCTAGTTTCAAATCTACTAGCTATAACTGGCTCAATAGGGTCTTCACTTTTCTTAATAACCTCGCCATTTTTAACTGTCGCTAAATGGATATATTGATTGCTTGTTCTAGAATCTAAATCTGGATTCTGCTTAATTAAGGTAGTAGAAATTGTATAGCGATCAGCGCCAGGTGCAGTTTCATTAGATGTTCCAGTAGCATTATCCAATAAATCCGTGTACCCTGGAGTACCAGAATTAACCAATAATTCTTCTACTGATAAGCCGATAATGTACGATGGAGTATTGCTATATCTTTCTAATATTAAAGATGACGATGGCACATGAACCATATTACCAGATATAAAATATACACCTTCGCTAATAGATACTTCAGACCCAGACCCTACAATTGGAACATTGTATCCAGCATCAGACGAAGCATTGGCTACTCTAACGCTAGCACCAGCCCCTCCATCGAGTGTAGCTTGTAATACATCATCAGTAGCAAATTCGCTAACCGTCGAATCACCATTACCGTCTGTGCCAGAATTAATGTATTTTAAATAAAAGGTGAGAGGACCATTAGCATCAGCTTCTAGCACTTTTAATACGATGGCTTGTAATCCATTGGTTGCAGTTAGTGTCTTTCCTTCAAACACCACTGGATTAAGGTTAGTATCCAGATTAACAACCTTAGCAAATTTAAAGTCAACATTTAGTGATAGCTTACCGTTTAAAACTCTATCGCCATCTTTAAAGTTATACTGACCTAATTTATCAATTTGAGCCTGCAAAGCAGTTTGAAGCTGAGTTAACTCTCGGGCTTGTACAGCAAAACCTGGCTTAAATAGGATCCTATGATAATTTTTAGTTTCATCAAAATCATCGCGATACGGAGGTTGACTGTAGTTTTTTACATGAGTAATAGCCATTTATTTTTCTCTCTTTTAAAATTCAATAATACACTTAATGTCTTCGATTTGGTTTCGACTTCTGTTAATCGGATTTCTATTTTCTAGGAAAATAATTTCGCCTGAGTCTTTATCATATTCCGCATAGCCAAATGTAGCAGCACCGTTATTAGCTAAGGGTTGCCCAGATGTTTCAGTAGCAGTTGTAAGATTATCAGCTGCATCAAAATCTTTATAGCCAGTTTTATCGTTTTGATAATAGTATACTCTACCGCCTCCATTAGCTTCTTCGTCAATTTCTACGATATAAGCTTGAGCCCCAGATGACGATCCTTCTACTAATTGATCAACTCTTAGGTTTACATAACTTGCTCCAGATGCCATAACTAAATATTTTAAACCCTTACCAGATTCATCGGTAAAGATGGTATCGCTATTAGGTTGAGTAGGATTTTTAAGTATTGTGATTTGTCTAAAATCGTTACCAACTGTAAGATCTTGGTTTTCAGCACCGTCTAACTGTACGTTTAATCCAATATAAAAACCTCCAAGTTCTTTTACTGGATCAGTTCCGTGGCCATTTTTTGGAGCAATTACAGCTCGCGCTGATGCCAAAGCACCCTGATTAGCAGGTACTGCATTGCTGTCTGTAATAATAACCTTAGCATATGTATAGTCCGAACCGACGTTATTTAGAACGATAGCTGTAATAGCACCATTACTTACGATAACAGACTGCCCTCCAGTATTATCTACAGTAGCACCAGTTCCGTCTCCTTCAATAGCAACAGTAATATGTGAACCCTGTGTATAACCAATTCCGCCATTTTCTATAACGATTCTTTCAATACCGCCAGCCGCTGGTAGATTAAATGAAGCCACTTGTGAGTCTGCCTGTGGTCTATCGGGATCTGTTTCAACGATAGCACCAGCAACCCCATCAACATTACTAATTTCCGCATCACTGCCACTTCCAGCAGTAGTTGATGTATATCCTAGGGTTTTAACTGGCATATAAGAATTAGTTAAAAACGATTCAGACGCCGCAGCCGTAATGGTATACATGTATTTCCAGCTGTATCCGTCAGAAAGAGAAATAACACCAGCCTGGGTACTTGTTGGCATTACGGTACTAGAGCCTGAAGCAAGGATACACTTATATACCTTAAACTCAGAGGTAATGCAATAGAATGGATCATTGTAAATATTTGGATCACTTGAATCCCAAGGAATGAATACTTTTTGGTATTCCCAGTTATATCTAGGAACTACGTGTGAAACTTGGTTAGCTCCAATCTTTCTAATACCAATATTCTGTAGTCGAGCCTGTGTGATTTCGTCATGATGATCGCCCGGAGCGAATGGTGTAGTGTCTGTAATATCACTTGTAGTGGTCGACCACGCATCGCTTTTTCCGATACCAACGTAAACGCTGTTATTGGCATTTGATACATCTTCCTTAAAATTTTCGGCATTTAAAAGCCTAAAATTCGTAGTAATAATTGCTGTCATTTTTAGTACCCTGTGTTTATATTAATTCCGCTCTTATGGCGTTGATCCTACTTTATGATCCTCAAATGTGTATGGATCGCTACCTGAAATAGAGCTTATAAAGCTACTAGTATTCAGTTTGTTAATAGTATTTATATGATTTGAATCGATAGTTTGATCGCTAAAATGTTCAATTGGAGAATTAAAGTTAAAGCGCTTAGCACTATCGTAATAATCTTCTTTCTTTAATTTATAATAATTATTGCTTTCATCTACTCTTATTCCAGATCCATCTACTCTAATGTTTTCATCACTCAAATTAGCTAGTATTATTTTCTTAATTAAATTACTAGCACGAGCCTCGGTATTCATCATAGTTTCTAAATGAATCCTAGGGTTAAACAAATAGCCATTACCCCTATTAGTAATAGTTATTCCAGTAATTTCACACGGCCGTAAAAATGCCTCGGCCACAGGAAGCTGATTAGCTTCTGTAATCCCACCACCAGATATAGTAATAGTAGGATTATCAGTGTATCCACTTCCAGGCTTTTTAACCTTAATGGTTTCTAACCTACCATTTGAATCTAATTCTGCCTTTAACACCGCGGGATCTGATTCTCTTTGAATTTCAATATTATCGATCTAAACCGTTGCGCTTGGCTCAACGCTAATTCCAAGTAAATCTGGACCAATGCTTGGTTTATCTTCATAACCAGTCCAGTCAAATATAGAGCTGGGAACTGTTATAACCGTATCAGACATTTTATCGGTATAATGTATTATAGAAGTATTGCTGCTAAAAGACGACGAGATAGAATTATTTGATTCCAAATTATTGAAATAACGAATACCACCGCGCTGATGCGCAGGTACTATTAATGTCATCTGGCCAGTATAATTAACTCGGTCTGCCTCAGTAAATGTAAATAAATCTTTAGTTCCGCCGTCCTTTGCACCTTCAGCAGTAGTATATAATTTAAATTTGTTTAAATCAACCCTATGCACATAGAATTCGCTATTAACCGGAAGGCCAGGAAAATCAACTTCACTATGATTAGTAACCACAACGCGAGTACCAGTCGTATACCCATGCAGATGGTGAAATATTTCATTGGTAGTAGGTCTGAGTACAAGTTGACCTGCTGATGTGGCCCCTAAGTTTAGGCCTTTAGTCGTTGCTGCAACAGTATCTACAGTAGATTGATCAAGCTTGCTAGTAATCTTTATTCTAATTGCATTATTTCTAAATGTTTCAACATAATCATCTTGATATAACTGTAAAGCTTTATATGCGTACTCATTACTAGTTGCACTTGATGAACCCACGCCTTTGAGAACTCTTCGTCTTTCTGACCAAGTCGCATCCCCATCAACAACTTCATTGTTTGAATCATCAAGATAAACAAAAGACCAAGTTGAGTTTGGAGATGAAACATTGTAATTTGTCCACTGCCCTGATATATCATATCCATCGTTAGAAATTCTTCGCTTATAGGAAACATCAAAATCACCTGCATCTTCGAAAGTTTCTACTATTTCAGGGTCTCCTTCGTAATTTTCTTCTGGCATACTTGCTGTTATAGTTGGAACACTAGTAAAGCTATATGCGTTATTTTTAATAGTAATATGGTCAACACCAGTTGGCTTTATGTTGATTTCAGCTGTTGCAGTTACGTTCGTATCTAATAATACCCCGTCCGAATCAGTAGCAGTTGGATCATCAATTCTTAGAATAGGCTTTTTACTATATTTTTTACCAGCTAAGGGGCTTAAAATAGCAGTGGATATTTTACCACTAGCATTTACGCCATCTATTATTGGATCAGGTACAGTGCATGCCGCGTCTCTATAGTTTGCACCAGTATTATCTATAACGACATCGACAATCTCTCCTAATTTATTTACAACTGCAGTGGCCGCGGCGTTTCCATCGCCAGTGTTAGAGGTAATGGTAATTGTTGGCGGATTATCTGGATCATAACCAGAACCGGCCTGAGCAATTGAAATAGAGTGTACCTTTTGGTAAGTAGCAGTATTAGTAGAATCAATACCAATATTAGGCGACAATAAAGCACCTCTTGCAATTTGAGCTTCACTCTGTGGTCCAAACACATAAGCCATCATTTCTACTAATAGCGGAACATCGTCCGCAGTTAAACCTGGTTGAATGCCAGCCATAGATGAATATAACTTTCTAAATGAGTCTGCGCTTTCCGTATAGTTAGAATTTTTCCAACTGTCATATGCGACTAATACATTCTTAGGATCTTGACCTGGATTAGGTATAACCGTATAATCAAGTACTGTATCGTTTCTATGCTCTGACCCTTCAGGTTGTATTGCTGGTCGGCCTTGAAATTCTGGTGGCTCATGATTAAAGAAAGCATTTAAAAATGTATTTTTCATTTCCTTAGATGCAGCATAAATGTTAGCATCGCCACCAATCTGACCTCGAGTCATTTCAAGTAGAATACCAATCTCACCGAATAATTTAAATCCAGCTGGGTGTACTAATTTTTTAAATGTATTTTCCCAGTCTGTAATATTAAGGCCAGATTTAATTAGATACGAAAACTTTTG
>Ga0213866_10002704_pt1 | contig 12321 bp, 10 predicted proteins | sample PICome_11_FD_160079 | JGI IMG/M metagenome (GOLD analysis project Ga0213866, IMG submission 160079) | Coastal seawater microbial communities near Pivers Island, North Carolina, United States - PICO284 | ecosystem: Environmental > Aquatic > Marine > Coastal | place: USA: North Carolina... | reverse complement strand
TTATTTTTCTTTTTGGCTTTGCCATGAGTATCAATCTATTTTTTCTCTATCTAAATACTCAATACCTTTTTGCAAGATTACTGAGTTAGGAATGGTAATATGTCTTTTATCTTCGGTTTCAATCAACACATAAAATCCAGTAATATTCTTTACACATCCTGTAAAATCAAATTCTTTATCAAGAATCGTAACCCGATCTCCAATTTTAAGCGGATGATAAAAGAAAATAATGATACTCGCCGTAAGATTCGAAAGCAACGACCATTGTGCAAAAAATGCAACCCCTAGAATCGCTAAAATTGAGGAAAGAAAGACTGAAATACTTTCCATGTCTATCCCTAAAATGATGATGACAACAGCAATGAAAACTAGGTAATACCCAAAATAAAAAACATTCAAAACTACCTTTCTTCTGTTAGGTTCCAAGCTTTTTACCAATGACACTTTTCTTGTTACTTTTTTGGTGATTCCCATCAAAACTATCAAAACCACGAACGATAGGATTAAGGGAATTATTTGAGTTTTGAGATCTAAGTCTATCATATAATTGATCGTTTCTAATTACTCAAATTTAACGCATTTATTCCAACAAAATGAATATTTTTACAGTACCTTATGATGGTATCAATAACTGAATGGAACAACTTAAGTCTTTTTTAAATTATACTGTTAGCCTTGGAGAAAACTTTAAGATAAGTGTCAAAGCTATTCTAATTATAATTGTTGTCTTTTTTATTACTTCTTTAATACTCAGAGTTATTAGAGTTGGTATTACAAAAAAAATACGACAAGAAGATCGTGGAAAGTTTATTACTGTTTTTTCTTTTGCCAAGTATTTCGTTTTCTTAATTCTTTTCTTGGTGATTCTTAGCAATAATGGTGTCCAACTTGGAGCAATATTTACTGGTGCTGCTGCCTTATTGATTGGTATTGGTCTGGCTCTCCAGACATTTTTTCAAGATATTATCAGTGGAATATTCATCATTGTTGACAAATCTTTAAACGTCAATGACATTATTGAAATTGATGGAAAAGTGGGAAGAGTAACAGGCATTAACTTACGGACAACCAAAGCCGTTACAATTGAAAACAAGGTACTCATTATTCCTAATCATTTGTATTTAACTAATACACTATTCAACTGGACACAAAACGAAATTATTACCAGAGAACCTGTTACTGTGGGAGTTGCGTACGGAAGTGATGTTCAGTTGGTAAAAAAGTTACTTCTTCAAGCAGCTGACAATGTAAAAGGGGCTCTTAACAACCCTGAACCCATTGTGTTTTTTGATGATTTTGGTGATAGCTCTTTGAATTTTAAACTCGTGGTTACCGTAGCCGACAGTTTTCAATCCATTGCTGTGACTAGTGACCTCCGATTTGAAATTGACCGATTGTTTAGAGAGCATAATGTTACCATCCCATTCCCACAAAGGGATGTTCATTTGTACACTAAAAAATGACAAAATAAAGGATACATAAATACTACGGTATTTTATACTACTATACATGGATTTAGACATTTTAATCAAACGATTTCAACAAAAAGACCCACTCGCCTTTGAGAGTCTTTACGATATGTATCATAGGAACGTGTCTGGAATTGTCTATAATATTGTAAGAGACCAAGAAATTGCTGAAGAAGTCACGCAGGATGTTTTTATCAAAGCTTGGAACAACGCAGAGAGCTATTCGGCAAAAAAAGGTCGTTTCTTTACATGGATTTTAAATATTGCTCGTAATGCCGCCATAGATAAAACTCGCTCCAAAGAATTTACTAAGAAATCTAAAAACCTAGATGCTCAAATTTTCGTAGATATATTAGAGGATCAAGTAAATTTAGATTCAAGAACAGATACTATAGGGCTTAAAGGTTTTGTTAATAAACTAGCTGATACCTGTAAGAAGTTAATTGAATTATTATATTTTAAAGGATATACCCAAAAGGAAGCCTCTGAAAATTTAGATATCCCACTGGGAACTGTTAAAACAAGAAATAGAAATTGTTTGAATCATTTAAGAACAATGCTCGAATAAAAACATGGATGTAAAAGAATACATAAACTCTGGTATTTTAGAGTTGTACATAGCTGGTTCTCTCTCAGAAAGGGAGAATGCTGAAGTATTTGAGATGATTCAAAAGCACCCTGAATTGTTGTCAGAGATTGAAAAAATTGAAACAACGATTTCAACCGTAACTTCTAGTGTTGCTCCAAAGGAGAATAAACCTTCTTTTAAGAACTTACTCATCAAACTAATTCAGGAAAAAGAAACTTCTTCTAAGGTAATTTCAATAGATCGACCAAAAACAAATTGGGTGAAATATTCTGGTTGGGCTGCTTCTCTCTTAATTGGAACAACATTGATCTTTACTATTGCTAACAATTCAAACTTAAATGAGGAATTGAACATCGCAAGTAATGAAAAGCAACAGTTTGAAAAACAATTAGAAGAAGCAAAAACAAGTTTAGAAGCCAATGAAAAGCTCTTAACAGCAATTCGAGACAGGAATATCATAACAGTTCCTCTTCAGGGTCAAACCATTGCTCCTGAAGCCTATGCAAAAGTGTATTGGAACAAAGAAAATAACACGGTCTACCTTGATGTAAAAGGATTACCAGACCCTCCAAAAGGAAAGGTATATCAGGTATGGTCTTTAAAACTAAATCCTCTCACTCCTACTAGTTTAGGAACTATTGATGATTTCATAACTGATGCAAATAAAATCTTTACCATAGACAATCCAAACGATTCTCAAGCATTTGGAATTACTTTAGAGCCTGAAGGTGGAAGTGCTTCTCCAACATTAGAACAGTTATATACGTTAGGAGCTATTACTTCCTAAATGTGATTATTACATTTACATACATAAAATAGCCGCATTTCTGCGGCTATTTTTTTGCTAATAATTTTTATCCCCCGAATCCAACTATTAGCAAGGGTACTCCCCAATCAAAAGAATGAACTAAAAACGATATGTCAGTGTTGCCTTCGCAAATAAAGGAGTTCCTGGTGTAAAATGTATCTCTTCTACAGGAACTATCTCATTTTGTAATCTAGAGGTAGTTGCAAACTGAGTCTCGTTCCAATCAACATCAAAGATGTTTTCTATGGCTAATCCTAGAGTTATCTTTTTTATGGTGTAGTTGATGTTTATATCACTCACAAAATATCCTTCTGCAACAATACTATTATCTTCATTCGCAGGTCTGTTATCTAAGTATCGAAATCGTAGCCCTCCTGAAAAGTTTCCTAAATCGGTGACAGAAAAACCTCCTGAAAAGGTAAAATCTGGAGCGAGTGGGATAAAATCTTGTCCAGATACTTCTTCCAAACTTCTTGCTGTTGTTACTGTCATATCTGAGTCAAAATACAACCAGTCTGTGAGTTCATATCGAACTCCAAAATCCAATCCATACCTTCTAGATCTTCCCGAAGGTTCAATGATGCCTGCATCTCCCACATACACCAATTCTTCTTCAGATAGCAAATACCAAACGGCTGTATTGATGATTACGTTATCAAACGGTTTCCAAATAGTGCCGATATCAGCTCCATACGCCCTTGGAAGTAATTTTCTAGTGTCATCTTGTAAAATAACTCGAGTGTCATTTGAATGAAAACCGATCCCTGACTTTAGGTACAACTGCAAGTTCTCGTTTGCATCATACACGAGGTTTAACTTTGGGTTTACTATTAGTTTACTTTTTGATCTTGGCTCATAGTTTGTTTGAAGCTGATCATTGTATTGAAACCTGAAATAATCAAGTCTCACAGAGGGGTTTATTTCAAACTTTCCTGTTTCAATTTTCGCATCCAAAAATGAATACATATTCGTTTGATTGATGTCTCCTAACTGTACTCTTTCGAGTGTTTCTCTCCTATTTCTTGTTTTAGAAAGCTCAATATCATTTACTTTATCAAATCGCAAACCAAAGCCTTTTCGATAATCTACAGATTCTTTTTTTGACGAGATCACTGTATTGAATCCATAGATTTCTCTCTCTTCAAATTGTCTAATCTGATCCCCATTGATTGGATCTTCTAGAAAGAATGTAAAGTTCGAGTATAGCTCAAAATTGTACTTTGAAAAAAATACGTTGGATTTCATCATTGTATTTTCATCAATACTTTTAAAATGCTCAATATTGAGATTTGACCTTGAGGTTTGCCCTCCCTCAGTATCATCAATAGCACCAAAGCGAGTGATGTTTCCATTGTCGACTTCTCGCTGAGGAATCTGCCCTGAAGCATCCCAAGTACTTGTAAAATGAGAGGCTGAGAAAGTCAGTCTATCTGAGTTCTTAAAAATTGTATTGTATTTCAATAGAACATTCGTTCTCTTAAAATTCTGTGACGATTCAAATGGACCATCTGTTTCTATGTGTTCAATTGCGATATAGGCGTTGTCCTTTTTTTTGTCTTCCATTAGTTTGAACATTCCCAATGTACGGAGGGAATGAAAGTCTCCAAACCCAAAACTAATTTGACTGTTTTCTAAAACAGCCTTTGTTGAAAAATCAACATATCCAGCAGTGGTGAAATCGCCCTGAGATGCATCGTAAGGACCTTTCCCGAAATCGATTTTTTGAATGGTTTCCGGAATCACAAAATGCAAATCGCTATATCCTTGACCGTGAGCATGCGACACCATATTCACAGGCATTCCATCAACAGAAATACTCACATCTGTCCCGTGATCCACATCAAATCCTCGTAAGAAAATTTGTTCTGCCTTTCCTCCTCCTGCGTGTTGCCCTATAAACAAGCCAGGCACCTTTCTTAAGACTTCTTGAGATGAGTTGACAGGGTTCACCTTCAAATCAACTGTTACAATAGATTGCAAAGGTTTTGGGGTATTGCCAATGATTAGCTCATCTAACTCAACTCTTTTAGTCTCGAGCTGCACCTTTAATGGTTTACTGAAATATCCTTGCTTTACAGAAAACTCCTGTTGTTGATGACCTAACAACCCTATTTGAATGGTATCTCCAACAGAGGTTTCTTTTAAGACAAACTTTCCATTTTCATCGGAGTGAGTGTGTCTATTATTGGTCTTATTGTAGACATATGCGTCCTCAATTGGCATTGCATTAGTATCCAATACTTGTCCTCTGAGTAATTTCCCTCCTGAAGTTTGTGCATTCACAGTGAAAAAAAAGGATACAGAAATTAGTAATACTATGTTTCTTAGCACTTGCATTTTTATATACTTTTCACTTTTTCAATCATCAAAGGCCCTAATTCATAACTGCTTTTTATCAATTCTTTTTTTAGCTCTTGAGCTTTCTCTATGAAGCTATTGGCCTTGTAAATTTCTGCTAAATGATACAACACTTCAGGTTCGTGACTTTTTCCCACCACATACTCATTGGCGATTTCTAGTGATTTTTGATAATCTCCTTTGTTGTAGGCCAACCAAGCCAAAAGATCATATGACTCTGGCGTAGGTCTGTTTTTAATTTCTCTTTCGATGACGTTCTTTGCTTGTTTATATTGACCAAGTTCATCCAAATACAGCTTAACATTGTATTGATTGTACATTTCACCATAGCAGGGATTACTCGCAGAAGTAAGGTATTTGTATATATTCTCTTTTTTTGAGTCCTCATCATTTAGGTATTCAGCCAATTCAGCTTTGAATAAATAATAATCTGGAGATTGGTGATTCTCCTGAATTTTATTGATTATTCTGAAGGCTTCTTTTGGATTGTTCTCATAAGAATAAACAATCCATGCGATTCCTTTTTTTGCATACGCATTTTGAGGATCTAGTTCTAAAGATTTTAGATAGAAGTTGTATGATTTTTTGATTTGATTGTTGTGCCCGTAGAAATCTGCCAAATTTGTATAACTCCACATGATGAGTTCATTGTTCTTGGATGATTCAGCGATGGAAAGCGCTTTTTCCAAAAATGAAATAGCTGTTTCCAAGTTTCCTCGAACATCATTCCATTTGGAGGCTCGAATCAAATAGTCAAAATCATCTGGATTTTGTATGAGGTTCAAATAGCCTTCTGCTTTTTTGTAGTTCCCTAACTCTAGGTATACATCAAACAACATTTTTTGAGTCAAACCTGACTTTTCACCATTCAACTCTGCTTTTTTCAATAATTTTAGTGACTCTCGAAATCTGTGCTGTGAAATATAATTTCTAGCCAAAGACCTGTAAGTACTTGCTTTAGGGCTTTTTTTGAGAAGACTCAAAAGAGTTGTCTCTGCTTTCTTTAGATATTCGATTTTACCTGTCTCTGAAAATAGTTTGGTACTAGATGAGGCAATCTTTTGAAGATAAGGGTATTGATTGGGGGCTTCTTTCATTCTTTTTTCCCAATAATATAAGTTTTCAGTACTCGCTTTTAAACTTTCAGATGTTTGTTCTGTGAAGTAAGATTCATAATCTTTTGGTTTGGTAATCTTAGTAGGGATAGATCTATCTGAACAACTGGTAATTAAAACAAACAATACAACTATTAGGGTATATTTTTTATAATTCATGATGATTGAGGTTTTTGATTAGAGAAAAACTGGTTGGTGTAATCTGGGGATTTTTTTGCACCAACCAGCTTGTATTATCTTACCAAGGGGAAGCAAGATATGGGAATGATGTTAGGAATGCTTTGTCATTAGCATCTACATGATCATCTGATAATGAGGGATTTTCAGTAAAATCTTCACCTCCAAAAATCAACAGCAATTCGACGGTAATGACATCGTCTGTCAATGCTCTCCCTGTTAGTACATTTGTCCCGTCATAAAAAGTAGTTGTGCCATCTAAGGAAACAGTCAACACATCTGTAGCTAAAACACTAGTAAAAGCTGTAGCATCCAACCCAAGAGCATTTTGATCTCCCATATTTGCATAAGCAGGACTCAAGGCTTTCAGATTTGTTTCAAACATTGCCTGAAATACTGCACCTTGCTCAGAAGGGATAGTTGTATTAAATGCATCTTTCTGATTAGAATTAACAAATACCGTGTTAATTGCTGGTCTACCCATTTGATCTTTTTGTACATAAGTGCCTGAGAAATTTGGAAGTATTGGACCAGTTGGCATATCGTCATCATCGTTACAACTTACCAATACCATAGCCGCTAAAAGTGTTAGAAATATATTTTTTGTTTTCATGATTGTCATTTTTTATTCGTTCTCGTTATGATTTTGTTTTTGTTTCTACCCAAGTATTGATAGTTCCTGAACCACCAATTCTCGACTTAGGTACTTCTACTACAATAGATAGTACATTTGTTCCTGCAAATGTGTCAGTTCCAGGGTCATTAAAACCAGTAGCGTTCCCTCCTATAATCTCACCATATTGCGCAAAATCCATGAAGAAAGGGTCGTCTCTAGGTCCTGCAAAGTATGTCATGCCTGCAGCATTAAACGCTGTAATGGGCTCTGATCCGTATGGTGTAATCTCTACGGATGTTCTAATCCCTGAAGATTCAACCATGCTGTTCAGACCAGTAGAAGTAGGGGTTGTTGGTCCAAAAAAATACATCTTTCCATCTCTGGGAATGGCTTGAATCACTAAATCCTCTACTGCATCTCCATTGGTATCTATATTGAATTCTACCATAACATTCTCGTCGAATGTTGCTGAAGCAGTTTCAGTTGGACTCATTAACCCTTTCACATTGGCTACAAACACAATATTGTTATTGTCTTCTCCTTGGAAAGCATAGAAATCTGTTATATCTGATGTGCCTCCGGCCACAGCTGGTGCATCTATATGATCAGCAGCTATTAAAAATGCTATTGAAGCAACTACTGTGAGTGCTCCAAAAAATAAACTTGTTTTTTTCATGATGTAAATTTTAATTTATTATACGTTCAACTCTATATACGAGAGAAATGAGAAGATGGTTTTTTAGAGAGATAAAAAAAACTTGCTTTTTCTGAAAAAGAGTATGAATCAGCAGGCTTTACTGAATAAACAGAGTCTTTCATTATTTTATTTTTTTTATAAAAAAGAGACTCATTTTCAAATTGTAGTTGATCTTGGGGTTGCCAAGGTTCATTTCCTTTAACTACTTCAATAAGTATAATGGTAAGTGCGACCCCGCAGATAATAAAATTTATTTTTCTCATAATTTCTAACGTCTTTTCAATCATACCTACGAGAAAAACGTCTACATGGTTTTATTCTTTGAAAAAAAATTGTGTTTGTAAAAACCGTCCTTTTAAAAATTTCGTAAACATCTATAACTGACTAATTATTTATAAGATGTTTAAAACTACTTTAAAGACTAAAACCCTCTGGAGGGTATTCATTTTTTCACTTTCAATCATCACACATAGCTTCTCTCAACAGCTATATCAAGACTGTTCTCCGATAGCATCTAAATTCTCATGGGATAGATTTCCTTCTAACAACACCCAATTTGATTGGGTAGATGGTGACTTGACTAATGTTCTTAACAATATAGCTGGAAGTGGAGTAAACATGACTTTTACTATCACTGGTGACACCAACAGTTTAGGTAGGTGGCAAAATAGTTCCACAACTGTTGATTCTCCCGCCGTTGGGATTGATGCTAATGGGAGTGACAACCTACAGTTCTTTACCAACGGATTCAGTTCTGAGGAAGGGGTAACCATTACCGTAAGTTTTAGTGAACCTGTTTATGCTGTTGGCTTTGATTTATTTCACATAAATACTTCAGGAGCAAATGGAGATAAATTTATTATCACAGCTAAAACAACTTCAGATAGTACCATATTTCCAACCTTTACACGTTCAATTTCACCAACGTATACTACTGATGAAACAACAGGAATAGTCAACTCTACTGGAAGTGCTTCCGATAGTAACTCCAGAGTAGGGATTAATTTTACCAATTCAGATAAGATTCAGTCCATTACTATTCAGTGGCTAGATTGCGATACCTGCTCTTTGGGAGTCGTACACGGTAGTGGAATGAGTGGCTTCTCCTTTTGTAAAGACATTCCTATTGATGCAATTGATTCAGATAATGATGGAGTCGTTGACATCATTGATATGGATGATGATAATGATGGGGTCACAGATGCTGTTGAACTTTGTGGGGCTGATTTCATCCCAGAATTGAGTGCTCCGAAAACAGTAACTATTTATATAGATCTAGATGCTAATGAGCATCAAACAACGTGGACCTTAACAGGTCCCAATGGTTTTTCAAGGAGCGGAGGTCCTTATGGTAATAGAGATGAAATTATCAATCAAGACTTTACAATAAATGAATTGGGAACATATCTCTTTACAATTAATGATAGCTCTGGAAATGGCTTGACATCAAACAATGGAGGAAATTCAAATGGAAGGTCTGAGTATAGAGTAACTTTGGACGGTGATGTGATCTTTCAGAGTGCACTCAGTCCAAACTTTGGAAATAGCAATACAGTCATATTTGATCTAACTGTTGATCAAGTAGTGTTTCCTTGCTTAAATTCTGATCCAAGTATTGATGATGATCTAGATGGAATTGTCAATTATAAAGACATTGATTACAATACTAATGTAAGTGGTGATTCTCTAAATTCATTTGGCGTATGGTCTAGTTTAGACTTTGATAATGATGGTGTTCCAAATCATTTAGATTTAGATTCTGATGGAGATGGATGTCCTGACACTTTAGAATCCACAGTGCCTCATGTTTTACTGGAAAGCAATGTTATCAACACCTCTCCTGACAATGTGGTTCTAACACCAGATGCTGTCATACAAGGTCCTTTTGGCATCAATGGGTATTCAGATGTTCTAGAAAATGAAGACACCTACAACTCTATTGTCAATTTTACAAATTCATATACAAGCTACGCACTAGATAATACTGTTAGTGCATGTGGACAAGCAATGATTACTCAAGTGACACAATCGGCAAGTGATAGGTGGATTGAGATTACAAACATTCACCCAACTGCAATCATTCCATCCAATGCCATACAGATTGGCTTGTTTAATGATCAGTCTGGTACACTACTGGGAGTAACACCGAACTTCACCATAAAAAACACAACAATTTTAAATCCAGGAGAATCTTTGTTATTTAGCAATACCAATGCTACCATATCAAATATCAGAGGAACTGTTGTTGCTTCTGATGGTATTACAAATTATTCGGAAGAAAATGATGTGATTGTTTTATCTAGAGCTACTGGCAATCTAATCTGGGAAGGTAGAATTGATGCTATCGAAAACATTCCTGACAACGGAGCTAAGGTACGCATTGATGAAGTATTGAATGTTAATAAGACTCATACAGAAGGTGAATGGATTCACTTTGTCGATGACAATTTAAACCCCTACAGAGACTTAACAGAAGGAGGACCAGAGAGACACCCGCACGATCCTCTGTTTTCTGAGATTATAACTGCAGATGCTGAGGCTAATATTTTACTCGGTTTACATAGAATTGGAGGAACCATAAGAACTGCTGGAGTTTGGAGTAATGGTACTCCAGATAGATCAAGGTTTGTTACGATACAACAAGATTATCAGGAAAACGATAACACAGTAAACATCAGAAGACTAAAAATAGATGGAGGTAGTAAACTAACCATGAACAACAAATTATTAGTTGTAACTGATGATATTACACTAGCTGGACCAAATGATGAAATACGATTGGTAGGAAACTCCCAATTGATTCAAACACATCAAAATGGAGGTCAAATAAATGGGTCTGGAAAATTGTTAATAGATCAACAAACTACAGTAGCTAGTATATACAGATACACGTATATGAGTAGTCCTGTAAATACCGTAGGTCAAAACACATTTACTATAGCTGATATTCTTAAGGATGGAACAAATCCTACTTCCAATTCTTCTGAAATAGTTGACATTAATTTTGTTGATGGCTTTGATGGTAGTGCCACTTCACCAATTAGCATTGCTGATTATTGGATTTATACTTATGCAAGTGCAGATGGTACAAGATCAAATTATGTTCAAAAAAGAAGTACTGGAATTATCCCTCAAACCGACGGGTTTTTAATGAAAGGAACTGGTGTTAAACAAAACTATACATTTGCTGGAACACCAAAAGATGGTCGTTTGGTAACGACCATTGGCGCTGAAGAAACTTATTTAGTCGGAAATCCATATGCAAGTGCCTTAAATTCTAAAAAATTCATAGAAGACAATATTAATTCTATTAGTGGAACTTTGTATTTCTGGCAACATGTGGGAGAAGAAGATATTCAATCTTCCAATATTTCTGGTCATAGCTTTAGTGGATATATAGGTGGTTATGCAACGAGGAACATCTCAATGGGTCTCGCTGCTAATCAAGTTACTTCAAATAATCGTGATAGTGACAATGCACCAGCCATTGGAGAAGGTGATTACAAAGCTCCCGCCAGCTATATTCCAATTGGTCAGGGCTTTTTCATTGGGGGAAGTACTACAGGAGGAGATGTTGTATTCAACAATAGCCAAAGGGAGTATATAAAACTGGGAGATGAATCCATATTTTTCAGAGGAAGGCAGGCTCAAAACACTTCACAAAATAATTCTAGAAATGAGTTGCCTGTTCTAAAGCTAGGAATGGACTATCTAAATGATGAAAATAAAATGTTACACCGACAAATTGGGATATCATTCAATCCTAACAATTCTTTCCAAAGAGACTTAGGGTACGATAGTGATTTATTTGATTTAAACACCACAGACATATACTGGAAATTCCCCTCAGATGAGAGTAAATATGTGATTGCAGGTGTACAAGAAATTTCTCCTGGACTCGAGATTCCTATCGAAATTGTAATGAATTATAATGGAGAAATCAGTATTGTTATTGATGAAATACAAAATATCAATCAAAAAGTATATTTAAATGATAGCGTAACTGGAGAATTTTTTGACTTGAGTTCAAAAGTTAATATAACTCTTGACATGGGAACCTACAGTGAGCGTTTCTTTTTAACATTTGAAAATCAACAAACGTTAAGTGATAACAATGATGTGTTCATGGTTGAAAATTCTCTAAAAATATTTTCTAACTTCCTAAATAATGAAATTGTTGTTGAAAAGAATATAGACCTCTCAGTAGATCAATTATCTCTGTATATGATTGACGGTCAAAATGTCCAGAAATGGAACATTAAAGATCAGCTACAGACAATGAAACTAAAACTCAAAAAATCTATCAATAGTGGATTGTACATTATTAAAGTAAATACAGACAAAGGTGTTTTTAGCAAAAAGCTACTTGTAAGATAACTTTTAATCTATTCAAAAACTAAACCCCCACTCAATTGAGTGGGGGTTTCTATTTCTATTACTATCTGTTGTTTCTTAACTAAAACTGATACTTCACAATAAACTCCAGTGAGCC
>Ga0213866_10002703_pt1 | contig 12322 bp, 20 predicted proteins | sample PICome_11_FD_160079 | JGI IMG/M metagenome (GOLD analysis project Ga0213866, IMG submission 160079) | Coastal seawater microbial communities near Pivers Island, North Carolina, United States - PICO284 | ecosystem: Environmental > Aquatic > Marine > Coastal | place: USA: North Carolina... | reverse complement strand
AGTTTAAGAGTATACATCAACACTCATCCATTTGAAGAGGTTTGGTAACCTTACGCAGTTCATAAGAACCATCACCACGATCAACCCACTCTATAGTGTCACCTTCTTTGAGGTTTGCTGCTTCTAGCAGATCGCCAGGGAATGTAATGAAATACTCGGTTTCCATAGTATCGCCGTTTTCTACTTCTTCAACAGGAAGAGTCCAACGTTTGCGCTCAGATGTACTGTATCCATCTGCTTTGACAATCTCTTTTTGCAGGGATCCAACACGTCGCTTAGTGACTGTCTTACCACCATCAGGAGACTCATAAACCCATCCATTCTCATACTTTAGACGGGTAGGATCATTCCTAGAAACTTCAGCATCTAGTTCAGCACGTTTGGTATAATACTCTGCCTCACGCAGGTTATACTCACGACACTTGTCTTTATCATTTTCTGTTGCCGCACGTTCACACATTGCGTCCATTTCTTCTTCAGTGTACTGTTTGTGCTCTTCTGGATAGTATGTTTCTTCCCAGAAATCAACCCAGTCTTTGTTAGTTGCTTCAGTAATGGGAGGAAACTTTGCACCTGCAGCATCATAGTCCCAACCCTCATAATATTTCCTTTCTTTCATCACATCTTCAAAATCAATCTCACGATGACCCTTCAGAAGAGAAAGGAGATCAATACTCTTAGTGAGATACTTCTTATGATACTCTACACTATCATCTACACACTTTACAATAGTGTCGTAGATGTCTTGTGGAGAAAGATCCTCACAGTTTAGAGCATCATTCACCCAGTTATCAAGTTGTTCGAGAGAATACTTTCTGTAGGAAAAATCGGAACTGTTAGGATTGGAACTCATTGGACATGCTCTCCAGAAGAAGTTTCTTTTGTATTGTGTCCTCTATGATAGACTTGATTTGATCATCTGTCAAGCCGTTCAACCACGACCATCTGGCGTCATCCTTATTCCATTCAAAAGTAAAAGACCCATCAGGATTCTCGATGATGTTCAACCCAGACTCGTGAAATTTTTTTTCCATTTTATTTAAATACTGACATGTTAGGTAAATATGGGTAATCCCTGTGGCTCCATTTTTTGGCCGGAGATTTTTTTCGACTTTCTAGTAATTCAATACCAATTTTCGCCGTCTCTGGAGTCATATAGTAATGATACCCGATAGTATCTATATCTTGTTCAGCCCATGGACGATTAAAGTCTCTACCATCATAAGACATTTTCTTTAACGTATTATAATCGTCCTTATGTTGTAATAGAATCATTCCACCACGACCAAGGTTTAGGTGTTTACGAAATTGAAAACTCAAACACATGAAGGTGTTTGTAAGGTATGTATTTTCACCCCAGAGAACCGCAGCATCAATAATATTACTATTACCGAGATGATAATAGTCTGACCACTCCTCTTCTTTCCAACTCCAATCCAATCCCAACTTAATACACGTCATGGGAACGGAAATATAAGTTCTAGTAGGAACCGTAATCTTGTTATATCCGGTATACCTCAAACACAGTTCAATAGCATGAGTGCAACAGTCAGTTGCAACTGCATATGGAGCTCCGAAAAACTGGGCAATCTGTAATTCAAATTCTTCTATCATTTTACATACCACTATTTTTCAAAAATTCTCGGTTGATACTTATTTCACGAACTGATAATTTTTTTTCCAAATGCTTAGAACTTAGGTATAGATCTTTAGATGAGTGAAAGAGGTGAAACTGTTCTGTACTTATCATTTCACCATACTCTTTCCACCAAAGAGAATATAACTTTCCATTATTTTTGATGGTCTCATCAGAAAAATACTTGTCCTCTGTTAAATCTGGATTTCTTGGAAATAATGGTATAGCATAACTTTTCCCACATTGATTAAGAAAGTAGTGCAATGGAATAAGACCGTCATCAGTTCTCCAAAACTTATTTGATACTCTTTGAAACAAGTTATATTTGTTATTAGTAGTGTGGAATTTTAACAACTTTTTTGCATATCTTCTATTCAAAAGAGTCATTCCTGTTCCATGCGAATCTCTCATTGGATGCAGAAAACAAGGCAATACAGTTAACCTATCCTCAAATCCCAATAATATAGAATCCCAATCATGCGGGATATTTTGCATAAAAAAGTCCCAGTCCCAATCCTTGTGAAAATACTTTACATAACTAAAATCAACATGATCTGACATTATTATCATGTTTTTTTCATTTGTTTCCTCTAACCATTTTTTTATTGTATCAAGATATGATACCGATATTGAAAGTTCTGAGTTATTCTCTGGAGTTATCTTTTCAGAATTATAGAGTAAATTTTCATATCTTTCAAGTTTTTCAACCCTTGTAAAATTGTTGATTCCAATACTTAACAGATTTGATTCAGTATATTCCCTAAGATCATATCTTTCTTTAGAATTTATGTAGTAGATACGTGGTATATTTTCAAACATGATCATTTATCCAAAATTCTCCTTACAACAGTATTAATTTCATTGCCATCCAGTATCTGAGTTCCCTGATGCCATGGCATGTCCAAATTCAATATCATTTTAGAGTCATTTGGTTTTCCATATGTGAAAAAATCTTCCAAAGAAAATCTATCTTTCATTACGGTCCACCAATATAAATGAATTTTATTAGAAAACATATGGTGTAGTTTTGGCGGTTCTTCTAAGGTAGGATCTTGAGTAAATATTGGAATTTGATATACTTTACCGTTGTGACCAAGAAATTCATCGACATCTAATACTGTTATTCTACTACCAGATCCGTCAGTGTTGCAAGTATCTGTAGATGGACCATAAACTCTACCAACTTCTATACAATTTGATTTTACTACTCTATTTGTTTTTTTAACAAAATTATATTTGCCATTAATATAGTATAGAGATACTAATTTTTCTGCATAAGATCTTCTAATAAGTAATGGACCATTCCATGTAATCAATTTCTTAGGATGCAAGAAACAATATATCCTAATGTCAGAATTATACATCAATTGCACTGCATCCCAATCATATGGAAGATTTTCCATAAAATACTTCCAATCGAAATGCCAATATTTTGCTATACTTATATCAGTGTCATCCTCCATGATGATCATATATTCTTCCGTCGTTTCTTCCAACCATTTTCGTATGGTTTCCATGTGAGAAAGAGATACACATACAGATCTCCATCTAGGACCTGGGATTACATTTGGATGATGTATATGATTAAAAAAAGTTTTAGGATCATTCTTAGAAAATTCCGAAGCATTCACTCGTGTGTATTTTTCTATTCCCCAATCTTTGAATTGAGATTCCATAAAATCCCTGCGATCCTTGCGATCTTCTAGGTTGATATAGAAAATATGTGGAATTCCTTCTAATTTTTTATTTAAGGTCATGATATTTTACTGGTAGATTCATTTCTTTTCTCTTTTCAGAATCCCTCGAAAAAATATCTTCAAGAGAAAGGTTATTTGTTCTAAGATTTTTCCACCAATTTAAGGTGACAATATCAGACTCCCTTGCCATAAAATTAGTAGAGTTTATATAACTATCACTTTCAAAAGATGACTTAGTTATGAATAGTGGAAACGTATAGGTAACTCCTACCTCGAAAGGAACAAAATCTGCAGACTGATAATGATATTCTGGCCAATCAGATTCATATCCATAGTTCTGGTGAAAAATAAATTTACAGTCTACATAATGCATTTCCTTTAATTTTTTTGCATATCTTCTATTGATCAAATAACATGCTGCAGAGTGATTATTTCTGAATCTATTAGTCAATCCCATGGGGACAAAGTATTCACCTATAACATGGAGTTGTACACAATCCCAATTACAAGGTAGTTTATAAAAAAATTGTTCCCAAGTAAAAGGCCAATAGTTTGAGATAGTATAGTTTACATCATCCTCAGATATTATACAATATTCAGAACTATTAGAATCATACCAATCAATTATAACTTGAAGTTGATTTAATAATGTCGATAATCGAGGTACTTCATTGGTTATTTTACAAGAAATTTTACTTTTCCACTCCCTATAATTATGTGGTCCATACCTATCAGCAGAAACTCTTGTGAAGTTATTTACTCCTAGTAACTGAAATTGATCTTCAATATATTTTTTTCTTTCCAACCTCTTATCTAAATTTAGATAGAATATGTGGGGAATATCTTTAAATTTATATCTTAAGTTATTCACCCGAGTGGGAATGTCCATAAACACTTCTAGTATCAAAATCAGTATAAGTTAATGGAATATTCAAAGCTTCTCTCTTTAAATTATTGAGTGTGAATAATTCTTTTACCCCATAAGTTGTCGATTCTTCTTTCCACCACTTCAAACAAGCAATATCAGACTTCCTAGCCATCATGTTGATCTTTCCTTCATAACAATCACTACCAAAGGTTGAATTGGTTATGAAAATTGGAAAGGTGTATGTAACACCTATCTCAAAAGGAACAAAATCAGGAGACTGACAGTGATACTCTGGCCATTTTCCACCATATCCATAATTATCATAAAAGGTAAATTTACCATCAATATAATGCATATTAATCAATTTTTCTGCATATCTTCTATTGATCAGATATGCTGTTGCACCATGATTATTTCTACTTCTTTTTGAGAGACCCATAGGCATCCATTGTCCACCTATGACCTGCATTTGAATACAATCCCAATTGCAAGGCAAATTATCAACAAAGTATTCCCAAGTAAATGGCCACAACTTTAGGACATCCATATTTAAATCATCTTCAGCGATGATGCAAGTTTCAGATGTATTATCGTTATACCAATCTATTATACTTTGAAATTGATTAACCAAGATTGAAACATAACAAATATTATCTTTCCTAACGTAAGAATTTAAACCCGCAACGGCTAGTTTACTTTTCCACTCATCATAATTGTGTGGTCCGTATCTATCAGCAGAAATTCTGACATAATCAGTAACACCATATTTTTTAAAGTGATTTTCCATCCATTCTCTTCTGTCTGTTCGGTTATCTAAATTTAGATACCTGACTTGGGGAAATCCTTTTAATTTTTCATGCAATTCACTCATGAATTCATCCTATTACTTGAAATTATTTATGGATTGTATCTAAGTCGTTTGTAAATTTTTTTATTCTTCTCAATAGAATTTTTACTGAATTCAATGTTATCAAATTTAGTTTCCAAAGATTCTACAATTTTAGGAGTTAAGATAAAATCATTTGGTTTTCCATACATGAAAAAATCTTCTAGAGTAAATTTGTCTCTTAACTTTGTCCACCAAAGTCTAACTGCCCTATCCGTGAAGTGTAGTGATGGAAAATCATCAACTCTTACAACATCATGTGGATAACTTCCTATGGTCGTGCTTTGAGTAAACAATGGCAAACAATATGTTTTGCCAACATGTGACATAATATAGTCCATTGATATATTAGGATGTCTCCATTTATTTTTATCCAATAGTCTATGAGTTCCCTTTTGAGTTTTGGTAAAATTTCCAACTCTCTTAGTAAGATCAAATTTACCACCATTCATAACAACTCTTATTATTTTTTCTACATAATTTCTATTAAGAATACTTGATCCCAGAGAATGTCCTGGGAGAATGGGATGTAAAAAACAAGGGATCTTATCATTATTTTCAAATGAAAGTTGCACACAATCCCAGTCGAAGGGAATATGATCCATGAGATATTCCCAGTCAAAGTGCCAATAATCAATATAACTCAGATCATAATCATCTTCCATTATTAAAATTTGATCTTCATCTGTATCTTCTAACCAGTTTTTGAGGAATTCTAGATAAGAAAGAGTCATAGAACATTCAATTATATGCAATTTTGGTCTGTCAGAAAGAGATATATCATTTAAAATTAATTTATCTTTCCATTCATCAAAATTGTGATGTTGATATTTCGACATGGAATATCTTTCATAGTTTGTAATTCCATACTTTGAATATTGATTTTCAGTATATTCCTTTCTATCAGGTCTCTCATCTAAATTAAAATAGTAAATTTTTGGAATACCTTTTAGTTTATCCATTATGCAACTTTACGAAACTTTTTATCTACTTCTAATACCAAGTCATTTGGTTTTCCATATGTAAAAAATTCTTCAAGCGTATAATTATCTCTAAGATTTTTCCACCAATTGTGATATATTTCTTTTATGTGTTGATAAAATTCACGTAAATCTTTTCGTTCAATGTCCATATCAAAAGAATTAAAATCTGGATTCAAATATATTAGAGGAATAGAATATCCTTTGCCATTCTTAGAAATAATATAATCTGGAACTAAACTCGGATTATCAGCCATCCTAGTCCATTTATAAGACCCCAACTTCTGATTAAAATTAAATTTACCCTCAATGTAGTGTAGTTTTATTAATTTACTAGCATATTGTCTATTGATCATCATTGGTCCTGTCCAACTTCTATCAATAGTTGGGTGTAGAAAACAAGGTATACCTATTCCATTCGAAACTTCGAATTGAATAACATCCCAATCATAGGGTATATTATTCATCAGGTATTCCCAATCAAAATGCATATACTCCAACATGCTAAGATCATGATCATCCTCCATGAGGATCATAGTTTCATCATCACTAGTTTCTAACCAAGTTTTTATACTATCCAATTGCGTCATCATTATACATATTTCCACAAGATCTCTTTGGTATCTTATCTCACCAAAGTCATGTGGAAAATAGTCTCTTAGATAGTTCCAGTCCGAATTAAAAATTACCAGATTTTTCCATTCATCATAATTTTTTGGAGTATATTTTGAGCTGGAAACTCTTTGGTATTCTATCCCCCAATAATCTAATTGGGATTCCATATACTCTCGTCTGTCTTGTCTAGAATCAAGATTGCGATAGTATACTTTTGGAATCCCCCTTAACTTATCATACATACCAAGTAATTATAGAGTACCTAGTACCTTTTGTAACTGGCATTATTTCGTGCGGGAACATAAAATTAGATGGAAACACAATTACAGAACCTACACCAGCTTTAATAACCATCTCTCTATCAAAGAAAGCAAATTCTCCACCCTCATAATCATCATTCACACAAACTGAACAGGAAATACTTCTTTGTTGTTGAAGGAATGAATCTGTATGCTGAGTATAGTATTGACCTGTTTCATATCGAAGAAGATCATATCCAGTGTCAATAGATGGAGCAAACTCTGGAAACTCCTCGGAATATTTTTTAACAACTTCTAGTAACTGTTGGTGTATCTCAACGTCAATGAACTTTCTTATTTCAAAATTTTGATCAATAATTTCTGGACTGGAAAGGAGAACAGAACTACAGTTTCTTGAGTTAGTATCAACTATACCCTCACCAACCAGAGTCTGATTCCAATGGTGACAGTTTTTATATTCCTCTAAAATTCTATTGCAAAGATCAACATCAATAATGTTATCATATACCTTTACGAAATCTTGTAGTTGTCTTGTAGACTTGCAACCGTCTGTTTTCGGAATTTCTTGTAATATTGGTTTTGATTCTACAATTTCTTGTTTAATGACTTTTGCAACTTGATTGTCTTCTTTATCGGGAGTTCCAATCTTACTAGTCTCTTCTCTATTATCGAAGTAGGCAAATGCACAATCTCCCCTACTCCTTACATAATGTAAGAATACTTGCGAGTAGTATTCACCTTTATATTCATCTCTCCAATGAGGCGCAATAGTACCTAGATACAACATTGCATCACCAGGATTTAGACTCACAAATTTCTTTTCATGATATGGAGTCTCAATCCAAATTGGCCATGGGTGATCCCCATCCAAATGAAGAGTCACAGAAATTTCACATGCAGCCCTGTCTATATGTTTCTCCAGTGTAGAACCTTCTTTATATACTCTTGCATAAGAGTATGTTGGAAGAACCGTTTCCTCGATCAATTTAGAAACTTCTGGAGTTTTTTCACACAATAATTCTAGAAAAGAAAGGTGATTATAGATTGCATGTGAATTGGGAGCTTGGTTATCCCCAGGAAATTTATTTTCTTCAGCATGTTGTCTGAAGTCATTTGCAAGATGTCTTGCTCGTTCTTGAGAGATAAAATTGGGAATAACCAAATAATTATTTTCAATTAACTTTTCAATCATGATTAAACAATATACGATAATTTACAAATCAAAGATCAGCAAGCAATCTTTCCAGTTCTTCTTCTAGTTGCATAGCAGATGTTTCCTCCTCTTCACTCGACATGGCTTGTTCCATCTCTTGTTCAACATTTTGATAACTTTGCTCGACCTCTTCCATTTGATCTTGGATTTCTTGAAGAGCAGCAGAAGTTTCACGTTCTAGAGCTTCATAAGCTTCTCTAATTCTAGCCTCTTCTTCTTGTTGCAATCTCAGGAGTTCCGCTTCTTCTGCAGCAATTCTCTCTTCTTCAGCGACTTTTGCATTTTCCCAGAGAGAAATTGCCTGAGCATAAACACCTAGTTCATCTACGATTACATTCTGAACTGGTTTTTTAAATTCAATCTCACCATATGGTTCATCTCTTCCATCTAGACCATATTCGCCATCTTCATCTGGATCTCCGTACCATTGGAAAGCTTGGAATCTTCCCCAGGTTTTTAAATCATAACCTTCGACCCAACTTAGATCTTCAAAAACACTAAGGTCAGCATGGTAACCTAAAGCGTCTTTGATAATCATATTATCGTCTTTAATTATTGTTAGTCTCATCGGGTTCTACTCCTCCCTGTAAAGAATTTTGAGATGTTAATGGTGTAACGTTGACAGGCAAAACACCTTGTTGCATAAGTCCTTGAATATATAGGTCTTTATTCTCCTCGTTAGCTTTTACAACTTCATTTCTGAAAGATTCTACAGCAGAACTAGTATGTCTCTGTTGTTGAGAATTCTCAATTGTCATGATGGGCATCCATGTAACAGCACAACCCCATTCATCTATATCTTCACCTGTGTTTGGATTCATGCCTCTTACTTGCATGTACCAAGCACATTTCAGTCCCACACAGTCTTTCTTAATAAGAGGACAAAAATTTCCTGGTTTAATCTTAGCCATAAATCAAAAAATAGATACTAAAAGAATAACACAAATTATGAAAATTTGCAATAGATAACATTTATATACTGAACTGCAAAATCAAAACTAGAACTTATTGGACCATTTGCAGCATTAACAGAAAGAGGGTGAGCATGAGCTCCATTATTTCCCTGAGCACCAGTGTCACCACTATTTTGAACTCTTGCAGGACCACCACCAGCAGCGGAAACATTTGCTCCAGTAAAAGCTGGGTGATTATGAGATGGAATCTGATTTATACTTAGAGTAGTATTTCCTCCTCCAGTTCCACTAACTGAAACTGGTACGTTAGCAGAGAATGGTCTACTCGAAGCCATACATGCTGTGAAACTATTCGAACCACCAGAATTAGCAGCAGTTCCACTAACTACTCTAAGTGCTTTATTGTTATGAACTGTTGGTTCAGTAGTCCACCCAGTAGGAGCGGAAGCCTGATAAAAAACAGCAGCACTGTTTTGAGGAAAAATTCCGTACTTAGAATTGATTGTCGTACTGTCACTAAATTGTAAACCAGTCGAAGTTAATACTGCAGCCATAGTCTTAGTACTTTTCTATATTTAGTTGAAGGAACATATATTGCAATCTACATATTGAATTGCCATGTTTATTGGAACTGATCCTGGTCCATTTGCACTACTGTAACTTGCTGGATGGATGTGACTTCCTCCGTTACCAGCATTTCCAGTAGTAGTGCTTCCTCTTCCAGTACCATTTGATGTTCCTTGCCAAGGGTTTGGACCATTTCTGTCAGAGGCAGTGCCTGCATTTAATGAATGACTGTGTGGAGGCATTGTATTAACATCAATGGTATTTGCACCCATAGAAAGGGGAGAAATACTTACGGGAACGTTAGCACTAAAAGTTCTTGTAGTAAAAGTATTACTAAAAGCATTAGTTCCCCCTGCAGAACCACCAGTTGTACTCGCATTGACAACTCTCAAAGCTTTGTTGTCTTGAGATACTCTTGACCAACCACTAGGAGCAGATGACTGAATGAAGAGCATGGGGGAATTGGATTGTGGTATGATACCATACTTACTATTCAGTACATTTCCAGCACTAAATTGAATACCACTACTAGTTAGTGTAGCCATCTTAAGATCCTCTCGTGTTTATATTTATTATCCACTAAATGAACATAAAATAACATCACAATACTGAACTCTCATGTCAAGAGAAGTACTGAATGGACCGTTTGCAGTATATGATACTGGGTGATTGTGAGAACCACCATTTCCATAATTGCCTGTATCAGTGCCTGGATTGACACACTGAACGTTACTGCCAGGACTAGCAGAACTATTTCCTCCATTATTTCCAGGGTGACTATGTGGAGGAATTGTATTTGTGGAAAGAGTTACATTACCTACAGACCAAGTAATACTCACAGGAACATTAACACTTACAGGTCTACTCGCAAGTGCTGTTGTAAATGCATTAGTGCCTCCTGCGGAACCACCAGAACCACTGGATTGACTGACAATCCTTAACATTTTATTGTTTTGTCCCGACACTGCGGTCCATCCAGTTGGAGCTGTAGATTTATAAAAAACAGAAACAGTTCCTGATGGAAAACTGAAACTTACTCTACCAGAAGCAGAAGTTCCATCACTAAAATTAATACCAGAAGCCGTTAATACCGCCATTATAACTTAGATTCTTTTTTTTATTTATGCAGAATACAACCAACCAGTACAGAGGTATTTAACTACTCCTTTTGGAGGCATTATTCCTTGATGCATAAAGTCCCAAGTAGAAGGAAAAAATATTAGTTTACCTTCTTCTGGTTTTATTTTAGTTCCATCTATAAATTCAGTTTCTCCTCCAGGTCCGTTTACAGTATTAAGATACCAAATGAAAGTTATTTTTCTTTTCCCATTTTCATCTTCTGTATAGTCATGATGCCAAGAATAGAATCCATCTCCACCAATAGTTCTTTGAATTTGATATCCGGTATCATGCATGTCCCATTCAATATCTAGATATACATTTTCTAACAGATATTGTTTGTATTCGGATAATCCCTTGTTAAGAGATTCGTAAAAAACTCTATCTTCTTTTTCCCATCCAGGAAGTCTACTTATTGCAATATCATGTGACTTTTTTACATTGTCATCATGTCCACCGATAGTTCTTCCTTTAGCCTTTCTAATATCTCTTTCAAATCTATAAATGGTATTTCTACAAAATTCACTATCAAGTGCATTCTGTTTTTCCCATATAAACTTATTCATTATTTTTTAACACTCATCACCACACTCCCTGTTTTCTTTCCAAGTTTTACGAACTCTCTTCAGTTCTTTGAGTTCCATTTTGATCTTCTGGTATGCTGTTTCACTGTCAATCTTATCTGCCATTTCCATGGCAATGATTACATCAACTCTTGTACCAAAGTGTTTTAGAGCAGTTTCGAAACAATCCAAATCTTCATACATCGGTCTTATTCTCCGCTAGAATATCTATACGAGCATCAAGAGAATTCCAACACTCATATAGTGCATTAGATTGACCCACATTTTCTTCCTCAAGAACACTTACACGATCTTCAAGTTCTTGAATTTTTTTCTCTAAGATTTCAATGGGAGATTGTTCCTGAATCCCCCACTTTCTAAAAAACCAATAAGGATCTTGTTTCATAGTACATTCACTGACTTCAAGTAATTTCTATAAGCCATAAATCTGCGGAGAGAAGGTTGTCCTGGAATAGGACCTAGACTCTCACAGATTTCACAGTAACATATCCAATCATGCCACGGAGTCGTCGGATCCAGTGCTGGATGTGTAGTCTGTTGTGTGTAGTTTTTCAATGAGTCGAATAAGTTCTGGAGTTTCATCCCATTCCCATACCTGATTATGTGTTGGATCCTTCTTCTCTATCGTGTAAGTTCTCTTTGCCATTTGAAGATTCCTCCTTTGTAATTTTTGATCTTAAATGTTTTTCAGCAATTTCTTTTTTTAAAAGAATGTAATAGAGTTTATATGCGGGAAACTCATTATCTGGTCCAAGGGATAGATTTACCGCATACTTCCACAAACTTCTCAGTTTATCATCTGAGATATAAAGTTTATCCAGTGGTAATTTTTCTGACATGATTTTATATTTTACTGTTGAATTTTAGTATATATCATACATTTTGTCAACAGTTTTTAACTGAAACAAAATACACAATACCAGAATAAAAGTCTTTAAACCCTGGACTACTTGGTATAAGTGGAAATCTTTGGGCTTTTAGAA
>Ga0213866_10002702_pt1 | contig 12323 bp, 10 predicted proteins | sample PICome_11_FD_160079 | JGI IMG/M metagenome (GOLD analysis project Ga0213866, IMG submission 160079) | Coastal seawater microbial communities near Pivers Island, North Carolina, United States - PICO284 | ecosystem: Environmental > Aquatic > Marine > Coastal | place: USA: North Carolina... | reverse complement strand
GATGGCGCTGAGCCCCGCCTCTCGGAAGCTTCGCTTCCTGAGAGACGGCTCTTTCGTTGCGCAGTCTCGCGCTGCGAGACGTGCTCACTCCAGAGTCCTCCCTTCCGCTACGCTCCAGTCGGGATGACGCCTCATCTCCCTACTCCGGCGCAGGCACCGTGATTGTCGTCGGACCTGTCACCTCGTAGGGGTGATAGGTCGGCGTGTCGCGTCCAACCCACTCGATCTTCACGCGATACGAACCGACCGGGGTGCGATCAAACACGAGCGGCGACTCATCAAACTTCGCCGCCCCGCATTGGTAGCTCCAGTCTTCATCGATTCGCTGCTCGACGTAGACGGATTGCACGTCGATCCCAGCGGGCAGAATCACTTCGACGCGATTGAATCCTGGAACGGATAGCTCAAGCGAATGCCTCCCCGGCTTGATCTTCACGCCTTCGGTGACGACCGTGCCGTGCATCTTGTTCCCGCGCCATGCGATGCGATACACGCCGGGTTGAATGCCGTTGACAACGTCGCTCCAAGTCACATTGTCGCTGTCGAAGGGATTGCGAAACATGCGCGCGTAGGCGCGATTGTCGTTTTGCCGATCAAAGAAGGTCGCATTGACCTCGGGTCCAAAGAAAGCTTCCTCTCCAGTCAAGCTGAGCGTCAGCGTTGCTGCTTCATGCAGACGAAACACCGTCGTGCCTTGAGGTTCACTGCGGAAGATTTCTTTGACGAGGCCAAGCTCGCCAAAGCGTGCGGAGAAGTGCAAGCGATCAAAGCTCGCGCCATCGTTCCATGGAGAGATGACCTCCCAAATCCCGCTGCTGACTTTGCGCGAAGAGATGAGGGGAACGTGTTGCGTGCTGCCGCCAGCATCTTCCGTGTAGCAGTTGAAGCTCGTCTCGCCGTCGTAGAGTTCGTTGTCGTACTCCAGTTGGAGCTTCAAGATGCTGCGAAAGAGCTGCCCTTCGAGGTCGATGACGAGTTCGTTCTTGCCGGGCTGCAACTCCACTTCGCGCACGAAGTGTTGCGGCTTGATGTCTTGAATAGAGAAGAGGTAAACGCCTGCGCGCTTGTAGGTGAAGCGAGCATCATCGCCTGTTCCAAAGAACGCAAAGGAGGGGTCGGCTTCTCTTGCCTCGCCGCTCTCTGGATCGACGATGTAGCTGTTAATTCTGCCGCGGAAACTCCAGCCTTCCGGGTGCTTGAGCGTGATTCGAATCGATGCGGGCAGGTGAAGTTCCAACGCGATGCTTTGCGATCCCTTTGCTTCGCTGATCTGCAGGGAAGAGTTTTCATAGACTTCGATCCGTTGTTCGTGCCCATTGAGTGTCGCGAGTCCGGTGACTGACACGGAGTAGCTGCCCGCTCGCAGCGCAATCTGATTCGTAGTGCTGAGCTCCAACACGCCCTGCGTTTCGCTGTAGGGCAGACCATCGTGGGCGCCGGAGTAGCGCGCTTCGTTCAAGCTCCACCTCAATCTGATTTGACTCAGGTGCGGGAGAGCGGGGCCGCGCAAGTTGAACTCAACCGCGAGCGCTTGCTTCATCACGATCCGAAACTCGTCGTCTACTTGTTCCGAGCGCTCAAGCAGCCAGCCCTCCTTCAGCGCTGAGAGAACATAGCGCTTGCCTTCGACCGTCGTGCTGAGGGCGATCCTGCCCTGCGAATCGCTGGTCGCGTGATAGGTCGAGGAGTTTGCTGCGCTGACGTCGCCAACCTTCTTTTCGATCAGGCGGCGCAGCGCTTCGTGATCATTCGCAGGAGCTGGCCGCGAGCGCTCTTCGTTCAGCATGCTTTCGTAGTCTTCACGCATAAACTCAGGATAGATGCGCACGATCAGCGCAACGTCGGCCAGGCCCGTGCCATCAGGATCAACGACGCGCAGGCGATAGCTCTTGTCGCCACTCGCAGCGCTTGGAAACTGCAGCACGTCGAGGTAGTGATTCAGCGCTTGCGCGTTGCGTTCTTCCAGCGAGAGCGGATCGCTTGCAAGTGCATCGCTTGGCGCTACGTCAAGTGCGGGCGTTGAGTGTTCAGCGATTGCAAGTTCGCGTTGCGCACTCGCTGCACGCTGAGCCTCTCCATTTCGAGTCGCACTTTCATCATGCTCGCGCTGCTGTGATTCCGGTAGCGACTGCAGCGCTGCACTGGGGGCCGGCGTCGAGCCCTTGCGCATCGATTGGATGCCCATCCCAGCAGCGATCCCAAGCGCGAACATCAGCGTTATCGCCGCATACAAGCGAACATTCCGAATCGTCATGATCAGACCTCGTGCGAAGTGAGTAGCCCTTGAATGAGCAGAGTGCTCTTAACTGCTACGCTCAACTTCCGCCCAAGGTTCACCCTCTTCCCCCATTTATTCCGGCGCGGGCACGTTGATCGTCGTCGGGCCGCAGACGCGACGGGAGCGCAGCGCGCGAGCGCACGCTGAGCTTCCCGATCCACGAAATGCTACGCGTGACGCGGAGCGCTGGTACGAGTACAATGCGTGAGCCGGAGGTCTGCCCTAGGCTTCCATCGCGTTGGGCCGCCAACAATCCCCTGTGTGCTGCTCCGCTGCATCGGCAAAGAGAGTGGGATATGTCTGACCGTTCGCATCTTGTTGTATTGCTGGAGCAGGCTGAGCTTGATCCGAGTCGCGCCGTGCCTGCGATGATCGAGGCGGGGATCGCGCAGATTGATGCGACGCGTATCGTGCGCAAGCAGCGCGGCATCTTGCTCAACCATTGCTCTGAGGAGCAGGCGACGGCGCTCGCCAGCGCGATGACCGTCGCGGGGTACGACGCGCTCGCCACTCCGATCGCAGATTACCCCGAGCTGCCGCGCGCGCTGCGCGTGAGCCGATTGGAAGCGTTGGATGGCGGGTTTCAAGCGCCATCGCTCGGCGCGCTTGGCATGCCTGACTCGCTGCCTTGGGAGCAAGTCAACTTCGTGCTCGCTGGATTGAGCATGCCCGCGAGTAGCGGCGTCGCTTTGAATCGCGACCAGTTGCTGGAGAGCGCTGCAAGCATGTTGCAAGCTGATGCCGGCTTCCCGCTGCGCTCCTACCTCGACTCAACGCCGGAAGATGCGATCAACATGGATCGCTTGAAGGGGGTTGACGAGTCGAAGAAGACGCCGCGCAGATTGCGTCGCGTTCGCCGCTTTAACAAGGCGCCTGAGCGCGAGCGTTACGAGAGCAATCACCCTGGTTTGGAAGGCCACATCATCCTTTTTGGCGCTGGCATGCTCGTCCAGTTTAGCGGCCACGAGGCTGCGTATAGCGCGGACTTGCCCGCCGGCCACTGGCTGCGGCCCTTTCACGCGACCGTGGAGAAGATCGTTGCCGGTTGCGACTCTGCTCAGATTCCTGAGTCCACTCGCATACTCGCACGCGGCGAGGATTCAGAAGCCTACATGTTCGACGACGCGCGCAGTTTGATGGAGTGTTCGCGCTGGTGGCTGAACTCCATGAGCATGCTGGAAGCGTAGAATGATCGGCGCGAGAGGTTGTACTTCGCCTCGCGCTTTGAAGGGTAATGGTATGAGATTCAAGCGCTTCTCTCTGCTACTTCCCGCGCTCTGCTTGAGTGCGTTGGCCTTGCTGCTGGCGACGATGGTCCGTGTCGATGCCGAGCACATCACCTATCGCGGCATCCACGTTCCGAACTCTGAGATCGTGTTTGAGCGCGAAGGCAGCGTGCTCTTGAAGACCACGAGCGAACGTGGCACCGGTTGGGTATGGCTGCCGACTGATGCTCTCACGCGCGAAGAGGGCGATCCCCCACCAACGCTTGAGCAGGACATCGAGCTTGCGCGTCGTCTATTGGAGCGCGAGGGTTTTGAAGGCGCTCGCGAGTTGCTTGCTCGCAGCGTCACGCGCGCGCCGGGGAATCAGGAAGTCCGCCTGCTCTACGCACAAGCGCTGCGCAGGCTGTGGCGCTTTGAGCCCGCCTACTTTCTACTCAAGAGTGTGATCGACGAGATCCGCGATGCGGGCGGTAGTGAAGCGCTTGCATACGATCTACTCGAAGAAGCCGCTGAAGTCGCGGTTCTCTGGGGCGATCGTTCCGAAGCACGCTTGGCGACGACCGCGCTCATTCTCGCTTCAGCCAAACTCGATGATGATGGAGTTGCCCGCGACTACGCGAAGGAGTTGCGCGAGCAGAGCCGCGGCAAGGCCGAGGTCGTCGGAGCAGCCGGTCCATTTGCCCGGCCACGCGAGGACGTCGCGCGCGAACGCTCAACCTTCGACAAGAACTACGGCGACAACATCTTCACTGCTCGAATCGGCGAGCGCGCGTACAAGCTGGTCGACAAAGAGAAAGATCCTCTGCGCACGCAGAGCTATTGCTGGATTGGGAGCGAAGAAGAGTTCGCGCTCAACCGCTACCTGCTGGGACAGAGCGAGGAATACTATCGCTACCGCGTGCATAGCGTGTTCCTGCGGATCCGCGTCAATGGCGTTCAATGGAAGCAGATCTACGACTGGCGCAAGCAGGTCATTCTCTACTCCATGATCATGGACCTGACGGCGACGTTCCCCAACGCTCGCTGCGAGTTCGTCATCTTCGCCTTCCCCGAACGCAGCGGCGGCAGCTACACCAAGCTCGCGGAATCGGTCAGCGAAAAAGGCGCGATCAAGAACAAGCTGGAGACGAATGAATATCGCGACACCGACCGCGACTACCGACTGCGCCTAGATGCGCTGGAGCGCAAGCGCGGGCGCAACCGCTAGCGCATATCTCTCGACGTCGGGAATGTTATGCTGCGCGCGCGAAGTTTGAGTTTCGATTGATGTGTGAGAGATAGCCGGGCGGCCGGTGGGATTCAGGGCTACTGACTGCGCTGAGAAGATGGATTTCCAATGCTGGTAATGAAGTTCGGCGGCAGCTCTGTCGCCAATAAGGAACAGATCGACAAGGTTCTCAACATCGTGCGCGGCCGCATTGAGCGTACGCCGGTGGTGGTTTCGTCGGCGCATAAGGGCGTGACCAACGCGCTGGTTGCAGCCGCGAAGTCTGCGGCGAAGGGCCAAGCCGATCCCGCTCCCGTGATTGACCTGCAACGCGAAATCGCCGAGTCACTTGGCTGCCCGGCGGAACTGCTCGAAAATTTCTACGACGAGCTTGCCGATCTTTTGCGCGGCATCAGCTTGGTGAAAGAGGTCAGCCCGCGTTCGCTGGACTACGTTTCAAGCTTCGGCGAACGCATGAGCACGCGCGTGATCGCCGACTACTTCGCACGCAACGGCGTGCCGGCTAAGCAGTTTGACGCGTGGGAGCTTGGCTTCATCACGGATACGAATTTCGGCGTGGCGCGTCCGCTCAAGGGATTCGAAGAGCGCGTTCGCGAAGCCTTTGAGCAGCAGGTGACGAGCGGCGTTGTTCCAGTTATTACGGGCTTCGTCGGCAAGACCAAAGAGGGCGAGATTTCGACGGTTGGCCGCAACGGTAGCGACTTGACTGCCAGTCTTTTCGGCGCTGCATTAGGCGCAGACGAAGTTGAGATCTGGTCAGACACCGACGGCATCATGAGCGCCGATCCGCGCATCGTTTCAAATGCGCAGTCGATTCCAGAGATGCGCTTTGATGAAGCAGCGGAGCTCGCCTACTTCGGCAGCAAGGTGCTGCACCCCTCAACGCTTCTGCCCGCGATGGCGAAGAACATCCCGGTGCGCGTGCTGAATACGAATCACCCCGATCATCCGGGCACGGTGATTCGCGAGCAGGCGGAGCCTACGCCGCTTCCAGTTACGTCGATCGCGCACAAGACCAACCAGAACGTGCTGGTGATCAGCTCGACTTCGATGCTCGGTCACGCGGGCTTCTTGGCGAAGGTCTTTCAGGTGCTTGGCCGCCACAACGTCGACATCGACATGATCGCCACGAGCGAAGTCAGCATCTCAATGACGACCGACAATCTCGATGGCCTGAATGCTGCGCTGGGCGAGCTGGAAGAGTTTGGCCATTGTGTGATGCACACGGAAAAGACGATTCTCGCTGTCGTCGGCCACGGCATGGCGCGCCGCTTCGGCCTCGGCGAGCAGATCCTGCACGCGCTCGCCGTTGAAGGCGTGAACGTCCACATGCTCAGCTACGGCGTCGGCTCGATCAACTTCTCGATGCTGATCGACGACGAAGGCGTGGACAAGGCGGTTCCCACCCTCCACCGCGTCCTCTTCGGCCAGTAGAACTGGCATTCGTGCCAGTTCCGTTGCTCTGGCCTCGGGCTTAACAACTTGCGAAGAGTGTGAGCCTCACTCACTCTCTTCGGGCTTCTTTTCAGGGACCATGCTGAATCCAGTGAGCCCCAAGTTCGTCAGCACCTCATCGGCGTCACCCTGGATCAAAAGGTGAATCGCAGACGAGGTCACAACGCTGCCAGCATCCGAGCCCTCGCTGATGCTGAGCGTGATTTTGCTCGTCCATGCGAAACTCGCCTCGGGCTCGGTCGTCGCGAACACCTGCCGCACTCCATCGATCGTGCCCTTGGCCTGCACTGTCTGACGGCCGACTTGCGCATCCAGGGTGAAGGGGCTTTGCAGCGCCATGTCGAAGATCGCGAGCTCTACGCTGTGCTTCATCGTCCACGTTTCGAGGGCATCACTCACCTGGCGGAAGGCCTGCGCTGCATCGCCCCCGTGTTTCACGTAGCGGGTGAGTGTGTCGTCCTCGAAGCCTTCGTTGGAGCCAACAAGCTTCGCTTGAACATCAATGAAAGACTCCTCCAATTGGTGTACGAGACCTCCGGTCGCGCCGATCACCACGAAGAGATCGCGCCAGACCGAGAACACCGATTCCGAATCCGTCGTGTAGCTCTGCCCGGAAGCGAGCGGCGATTCTGCCATGCCAAGCACTGGCACTGGGAAGTGACAGCCTTCCAAAGAAGAGAGCAAGCGGCGAATGCTACCGCTGGTCAAAGCGCGTCCTTCCGCGTCGTGAGTAGGAACTCGCTTCACACTCCCATTCCACGCCTGCGTTTCTGCATCGCGCAAGTAGATGCAGACCGCGCCTTGCATATCTTTCATTGAGGAAGGGATGCCCGTGCTGGACTCCAGCGTCGCGACTCGCAACCACTCGACTTCGACTTCACTCGGCGCGCCGTGCTCATCGAGTTTGAGCACCGTGATCTTGCGCAGCGCACAGCGGGCGGCGGGCTTGGCCTCGTAGTCTTCGTCGACACTCATCCAGGTGTAGCAAGCGATGCTGATGTAGGACTCTCCCACACGCCATGGATTGGCGATGGAGATCAGTTCCTCCTGCGAGTGATCGTCTTGCTCAATCGGTTGAGAAGGGTGCGGCTGCTTCTCAGACTTCGGCGTGGTCGCTTCTCGCTCATCTGCGCTTGTAGCTTCGGAACACGCGATGAAGGCGAACGACAAGATCACCGAGATGATGTAAGGATTTCGCATCTCTCTTCCTTCGAGCTAAGTGTGCATGGTGAGTATGCACTGTCTCATTGTACGCAAGGCACAACGCAACGCGGCCACCTTCCGATCGGGAAGATGGCCGCAATTCTCTTGGCTTCTATTGATTGCTGAACTTAGGGCCGCATCCTGACCATCGTGCGGGGGAAGGGGATTGCTTCGCGCACGTGGTGGCTGCCGCTCAGCCATTGTACGACGCGCTCGACGCCCATGCCAAAGCCGCCGTGCGGCACGGTGCCGTACTTGCGCAGGTCGAGGAACCAATCGAAGGCCTCCAGCGGGAGCTCGTGCTTCTTGATCTGCTCGACCAAGAAGTCGTGGTCCACCTCGCGCTCGGCCCCGCCGATGATTTCGCCGTAGCCTTCCGGGGCGATCACGTCCACGCAAAGCGCATAGGTGGGATCGGCCGGATCGCGGCGCATGTAAAAGGCCTTCACCTCGGCGGGGTAGTGGTGGATCAGCACCGGCGCATCGAACTGCATGGAAAGCGCAGTCTCATCCGCGGCGCCGAGATCATCGCCCAGCCCGTTCTTCATGATGTCCGAGCCGATGCGCTTAACCTCTTTATTGCTCGCATCCTTGGGGAAGCGGCAGAGCTTGCCACCAAGCCCGCAGATGTCAGGCAGCTTCATCGCCTCTTCGTCTTGGTTCGAGCCCTTCTGGTAGATGCGCTTGAGCGTTTGCAAGAGCTCTTGCGCTTCCTTGTAGTGGATGCGTGGGAAACGATTCGCAACGACCGCTTCAAGCGTTGCCGTGTCGCGTTCCAGCGCTTCCAACTCGTTCTGGCAGGTACGCAGCACCCACTTGACGATGTAGGCAAGCGAGTCTTCCGCGAGATCCAAAATCCCGTCGAGTTCGAGGAATGCAACTTCCGGCTCGACCATCCAGAACTCGGTCAAGTGACGGCGCGTCTTCGACTTCTCCGCACGGAAGGTCGGGCCGAACACTACCACTTTGCCGAGCGCCATCGCGCCCGCTTCGCCATAGAGCTGACCGGATTGCGAGAGGTACATCGGCTCGCCGAAGTATTCCGTCTCGAAGAGGTTGCTCGTGCCTTCGCAGGCGTTGGGCGTGAAGATCGGCGAGTCGAAGGTTGAGAAGCCGCGCTCATAGTAGAACTGGCGCGTCGCTGCGATCACTTCGCTGCGAATCTTTAGCACCGCGCGCGCCTTGGGCGAGCGCATCCACAGGTGGCGGATGTCGAGCAGCTTCTCGATGTTCGGAACGTCTTTGGTGATCTGGATCGGGTAATCCTTCACCTCTTGCAGCACTTCGGCGTCGCTCACTTGCAGCTCAACGCCAAGCTTTGAGCGCTCGTCTTTCACGACTTCGCCGCGCACCTTGATTGAGCTTTCGATGCCGATCGATCCGAACTGCGCGAAGAGCGCGTCGTCTGATTTGCTCGCATCCATCACGGCCTGAACGAATCCGGTGCCGTCGCGCACTTGGAGGAAGTGGAGATTCTTGTTGCCGCGTCGGTTGTAGAGCCAGCCGCGCAGCTCGACAGTTTCACCGATGTGGTCCGCAAGATCTGAGATGTACACCCACTTCATCGTTTGTCTCCAAGTTCGCGCTTCGCTTTGCGCTGGTAGTCGCGCAATGCACCGCGAGCTGCGTTCGTCGAGCACCCTGCCCAACCCCTCACACGCACCCCCGCCACCCTCAGCGCGGAAACCCCGCAGTCTAGCGCTGCGCGGCGTGGAGGGAAATGGGAAGCGAGAAGCTAAACGTGTTCCTCAATCCAAACTCGCCGAAGCTTTCGTGGACTGTTCTCGGATATCTCGTTCCGTCCATGCAGAATGCGATGGTTGTCAACGATCAAGACCTGACCGGCTTCTAGTCTGATTGCATGCAGCTTTCGCTCGCGCTGCCTACGTTCTAGAACTCGAATGAGATGCACGAGCGCCGACCGTTCTTCCCCCGTCGTGTCGCTCTTTCTCAGCAGAGCGCTAGCGTGCCACGGTGCGAAGTAAAAGCGTTCGCGCCCACATGAGTTGACCAGAACAAGCTCCGTATGAGTGGGCTGAACGCCGTATCTGTCTGGGCAGGGCAGCCTGAGTGCTCGGAGCGCTTCAATCTGTTCGGCCTTCAAGTCTGCTTCAAGCCAGCACGAGTCGTAGAGGAGAGAGGCACCGTTGTCGTGATCTTGCCGTTCGCACCACCAAGCGACGTAGCGCGCATCTGGGTGATCTGAGTGAAGCGGAACGGGACCCGGACTGGACAGATAGCGTCTGGGGCGAGAAGCCAGCGAGTCTCTTACCGCTACCGTTGTGTCGTCGATTACTGCGCCAAAGCTCCGGCAGAAGGGATGGAACTCCTCTGCGCTCAGGACGGTGTCGAGCAAGCAAAAGCCAACTCTGTGCAACGCCTCATGCATCGATTGTCGAAGGGTTGTTTTCAATGTTCGATCTCCAGAGGGAGTTGAATTGCCCGGCTGCTGCCACCCAACAGTAATGGCAGCAGCCGAGTCGTTCGTGCTATGCGCTCAGCGCTTCGACTGCAAAGAGGCCGTCAAGTACGACTCCATCGCTACATGCATGCCAGCAGCGGTCTTGGCAGTCATGCCAGCAGTTGTGCGCTTCCGGGGCTTTTCCGAGCGCTTTGGCGCGAAGCTGCGAGAACTCTGGAGCTGCGTAGTCTTCGCTGTAGAGCGAGCGCCAAAAGCGCTCAGTGTTGAAGTACGCGACCTTCAGTGCGGGAACTTCAGAGTCCTGCTTTCCAAAGCCTCCATCGTGGTCGAGCAGGAAGCCGAAGAACTTGCGGCAGTCTTTCCAATAGGCGACAGGTGAGAGCATGTGCAGATGCCAGATCTCATCGATCTCCCAAGTGGGAGAAATTGGAGTTCCTGCGCTGCGATCTGCGTGTTCACTCCGCAGGTGACGCACGAGATTGAGGAACTTGCCATAGCGCTCGATAGCGACGATGATTTGCTCATCGGTCCAGCCGACTCGCGAGATGTTCTCGCAGCGCTTCGCCGAGTCAAAAAGGTTGACGCCAAGAGTCAATCCGGTCACGACATCGACGTTGCGTGGGGCTGCGGCTGCTTTTGCTACTAGCGCATGCAGGTCGTTGTTAGAGCGTTGTTGTTGACTGTGTTTACTCATTTCTAGGATTCCCTGCGGTCTGACGATCCATCGACGTGATAGATCGAATGGCAGCACGCCGACAACGGGTGCAGGACGCTGCACACGCAAACGTTGTGACGTACTCTTTTCACGGTGTTCGTAGGTGATCGAGGCTGCACGCCCTAGCAACGCCAAGTCGTGCAAAGGTGTCGAAGCACTCCCTCCAACATTGCGTTGGCGGACTGTTTGCTTGACCGCAGGGAACCGGTCGCGTACTCTCGTGCTTGCACAGGGAGAGTTGCGATGGGCGATCAAGCCTGACGCCGCCTTCTCAGGGAGACCGTCGAGCGCCAACTCGACGGTCTTGTCATTTGCGGCGAGTGAACGCCGCTAGCTCTCATCTTTTGGGAGATCATTCTCCCGAACCAGCGAGCGCAAGAGCAGGAAACCGCCTGCCAGCGCGCCGCCAATCAGCAATCCTGTCAACACCATCTTTCCGATGGCCGGTGCGCGGCTAGGGTCCTGCCGCAGCTTTTCGCGCAAGGCCACAAGCAGTTGCTGCGTCCTTGCGTCCAGCGGGAGCACTTCGCCCTTCGCGTTCTCCCACTTGCGAACTGAATTCTGGTGGACAAACAAGACATCGGCGAATTGCTGGAAGCTCAATCCAAGGGCCTCGCGAATCATGGCGACTTGATCGCCAGTGAATTCAATGCCGCTGCCGAGATTTGCTGGGTCGAACTGGGGAGCATCTGCCATCTACACCTCCATGGGACATTAGTGTAGACACCCAGTTCAGCCTCTGCAAGTTCGCGCCCCTCCCACTTGGTTTCAAGCTTTTAGCTCTCCTGCTCATTTCGCTGCTGCCGACTGCGACACAGGCATTTGACGCGTGACCCATCAGTGTAAACACTAGTGTGCCCTCTTGTGGCGTGCGTGGTCAAGCCTCTTTCCTGAGAGTCATGGTTTTTTTGTCAGCTCGGTCACGAGTCTAAACTGTTAACTATTGCAAGCCACAACGGAGCCAACCAGGGCTGCCAGCAATCCAGCAGCCGCTCAGGGCGCATCGAAGTTGTGGATAGGAAGACGTGGTAGGCCGAGTGAACGCTACCCAAGCTCTGGGAGCAGCAGCGTGGCAAGGTTGCGGCGGGCGTTGGCTTCGTGCAGGTCGCGGAACTCGGGGAGCAGGTAGATGTGCTCCTTCGCGAGCAGGCCCTCTGCGAAGTGGTGCGTGCCCTGCATGTACGCTTCTTTGGTGAGGTGCTTGAACTCTTCGCGGATCAGCCAGCGGTTGCGCTCGAAGTCTTCCGGCGGGATCGCCAGCGGGCAGAGGTCGAGATCGCTGACGAGCGCCGCTTCCGGCACGAGTGGCTCGTGCAACTTCGTCGAAAGGATGATCTGCTTGACGGTTTCGAGATCTTCGGCGGACAGCACGCCGCTGAGGTATTCGACCGCCATGTCAGCAGAGCGCTCTTCGTTATCCGTGCGCGTCGCATTGTAGATCACATCGTGAAAGAGAATCGCCCACATCTGCAAGGCACTGGCGTTTGCGGCAGCCGCCCCTTTGAGCATATCGTTGATGTGATCCATGGTGTGGTAGTGGCGATCCGGCCCGCAATAGAGCGAAATTATCGAAGCGAGATCTTGAATCTTCGGATACATAGCTCGCCCTTGCCTATCAGCCTTCTCGCCGGGTGGCGTTGAGATCAACGCGAGAGCTCCGCCCCCTCGCCAACTCACCACTCCACTTTGTGTCGCATCACTCTACGCAGTAGGGGCTTGCACAGAAAGCGGAAAGATCCGCTCTGGGGGGGGGGGGGGGTAGGAGCCCCCCTCCCCCTTGAGCTGATCCTATTTTC
>Ga0213866_10002700_pt1 | contig 12326 bp, 8 predicted proteins | sample PICome_11_FD_160079 | JGI IMG/M metagenome (GOLD analysis project Ga0213866, IMG submission 160079) | Coastal seawater microbial communities near Pivers Island, North Carolina, United States - PICO284 | ecosystem: Environmental > Aquatic > Marine > Coastal | place: USA: North Carolina... | reverse complement strand
CCTATATCGACATTTTGTCGGCTGTTGTCGGCCGTCAGTGCGGCTTATCTGCTTGCCCCCGCACTTGCTACTGCGCAGGCACTGCTGCTTGAAGAGATTATCGTTACCGCACAGAAGAAGTCAGAGAGCCTGGCCGACACCCCGGTAACCGTGAACGTGTTGACGGGGGACCAGATGAATTCCTTCGCCAACTTCAGTTTCCAGGATCTTGACAGGATGCTGGCCGGTGTCTCGGTGACCGGAACGGACTACGACACCAATATCGCGGTTCGTGGCCTGGGTACCAACCTCAATGCGCCCATCAGCCCGCGAGTCACCGTCTACCTGGACGGGGCCTTCGTCAACCAGGAGCGCGGCCTGTTCAGCGGGCTTTATGATCTGGAGCGCTTTGAATTACTGCGCGGGCCCCAGGGTACGCTCTACGGCAAATCCTCGCCCGCAGGCGCACTGACAATACAGAGCCGGAATCCAACCATGGACCGGTTTGACGGCTACGTGCAGCAGTCCTTCGCCGAACGCGATGGCAGCAACACCCAACTGGCCGCTTCGATCCCCTTAGTGGAAAACGTGCTGGGCCTGCGCGTGGCGGGCCTCTATGACCAGAACCAGAATGCCGATGTGACCAATGTCAGGCTGGGCGATGACAATGAGAACGAAACCACGGCGGGTCGCGCTGTGCTCTACTGGCAGGCGGGGGACAATATCGACCTGCGTCTTGCCTATCACTATATCAAGGATGAATTTGACATCGACCTGGTGGTTGAGGGCGCGGGACTGGATTTTGACGATCGCAAGGCCGTTGGTGACTTTGCCTCCAGCATGGAGAACGAGACCAAAGTCACGGTTATGGAGCTCAACTGGGCGCTGCCCAATGACTGGGTGTTTTCCACCGTAGCCAGCCACCAGGACAACCAGGTGGACCGTATTTACGATATCGATGGTTCGGAAATTCGCGGTACAGAGCAGGCAGTGCTTTCCAGCGTGCCGGATGTGGTCAACGTTGAGCTGCGCCTGGCGTCGATCGGCAATTCCCCGGTATGGGACTGGACCGCCGGTCTGTACTGGCAGGAAGCGGATTCCGAGACACCGGTATTTAATGACACTTTTCTCGCCCCGGTACCCGGCGTGAATGTGGTGGCGTCAACGTCTGGCCCGGCCATCCTGGAGAGCGAGGACCGTGGTGCTTTCCTGCACAACGCTATACATCTCAGCGAGCGCAGTACCGTGACGCTGGGCATTCGCTACAGCGAGGAGGAGGGGACCAACGTCCAGGACTTTACTACAGACGTTTTCTTTCTGCTGCCGGATGACAGCCGCCAGGGACCGCTGCTGACGCTGGAATTTCCGGGCATTCAGCCTGAAGACCAGGAGTCCGACGACGACGCTTGGACCGGTACCGCGAAGTACCAGTACAGCGTCAGCGATGACCTGATGGTTTACGGTTCCTATGACCGCGGCTGGCGTGGCGGGTCCGCCAATATCTCGGGTCAAATTATTCCACCGTCATTTGGTGCCTTTGATTCAGAGACCAGTGACAACGTCGAACTTGGATTCAAATGGGCCGTATTCGACGGTCGCGGCCTGTTGAGCACTGCGGCTTACTACCAGCTCTACAACGATTTCCAGTTCCAGGCCGATACGGTGGAATTCCGGATCCCGGAAGAAGCCGGTGGCGGTGTCGACCTGGCCTCGCCGGTGGTGAACGTCGATGAGGTAGAGGTCATTGGCGTGGAAACAGAGCTGTCGGTGCTACTGGCAGAGCGATGGACCCTGGGACTGGCGGCCAGCTACAACCAGACCGAGTTCAGCGATGCCGACGATGTACCCTGTACTACCGGAGACCCGCTTCCCGATGAGCCATTCACTTTCAATACCTGCGACCTCACCGGTGAACGTGCCGGTCAATTGCCTGAGTGGTCCCTGGTTCTGAACAGCGAGTACGCGATCCCGATAGGAAACGGCGGTATGGAGACGTATGCGCGCGGCCTTGTGAAGGCGGAGAGTGAATACTATAGCCAGGCGCTGGGGCGAGATCTCGACGACTATGCGATTGTTGACCTGTTCCTGGGTATAAGGAGCCCGGACCGCCGATGGGATGTCAGCCTGTGGGTTAAAAACCTGTTTGATGAAGCGGCGTTGTTGGGTGCACTGCCACTGGAGGATGTGCCGGACTATGTGAACAGCGGAACACTCAAAAATCCCTACACGCATATCACCAGCCAGCTGCAACCACGAACTGCAGGGATCACAGCACTGTATCGATTCGGTGAGTGAGCGGAAGCTCAGTCTTCGATGGTCTCGATACGTATGACGCCGTTCGGGCAGAACCGGGCGGCGCGTTCTGCCTGCGCAAGTTCCCCGTCACCGATCTCCGGCACCACGGGGTCCACGGTGTCGTAGAGTTGGCCCTGGTCGGCGACCCGAAATAGCTCCGGCGCTTCAGAAACGCAGACACTGTGGCCCTGGCACAGGTCTTTATCCACGCAGATACGGTAGCGTTTGCTACTCATGTGGCGGCGGCCCGGCGTCGATAGCGGAGGACGCAGGGGTCGCTCGGCCTCAAGATCAAGGCCGGCATGGTCTCGCCGTAGCTTTCCGGGGGCTGGGCCAGGTCAAACTCAAAGGCGTGCAGCAGGGTGGAGAGAATGGCTTTTACCTGCAATATGGCAAAGGCATTGCCGATACACTTGTGGCGGCCACCACCGAACGGAATCTCGGCGAACTGGTGTCCCGGTGGCGGACGCCTGGGGTCAAAGCGCAACGGATCGGGGAAATACGCAGATAACTTGTGGCTGATGTGCGGGCATACCATGACGTTGCAGCCTTTTTCCACCACATAATCGTTATAGTGCCAGTCATACATCACCCGCCTGGAAATAGCGTTCAGGGGAGGGTGCAGGCGCAGTGACTCGCGCACGAATCCCTCTAGCAGCGGTATGTCGCGCAGTCCTTTGAGCGACAGCTCTTCCTCGCCTTCGAACAGCGCATCGATCTCGTCAAGCAATTCGTTGCGGTACTGCGGGTTGCGGGTGATCTCCAGCAGCGTCCAGGCGGTGGTATTGGAGCTGGTGTGGTGGCCCGCAAACATGAACCAGATGACCATGCCGGTGATTTCATGGTCCGTGAGTGAGCGACCATCGCTGTAGGTGGAATCCATGTACACCTGCAGCATGTCGTGCTCCCAGCCACCAGCCGCCCGGCGCTGCTGCACGTGGTCAGTGATCAATTCCTCCAGGCGCTCGCGCGCGGCGTCGCGGCGACGGAACCGCTCATCATCCTTGAATGGATCGCTGATTGACGATGGTGCCAGACCGTTCTCCAAATCGTGGTAGAGCTCGGCGAACTCGTCGGTCAACTGATAGCGCAGGTCCTTGCCCAGCAGGCAGTGGGTTGAGGTCTTTAGGGTCAATCGGGTGAAGGCGTCGTAAATGTCGAACTCGCCGCTGTCACCCCAGTCTGCAATAAATTCCTCTGCCTCGTGCTCGACGATTCCCGCATAGTTGACCATGCGGTCGTGCTTGAGGCCCTTGATCTGCATCTTGAGTTGCTGGCGTTCGATGTCGGGTGGTGCGCCATACTGAATACCCTCGCCGAAGACGGGCACCATCATCTGATAGGCCTGTGCAGCGCTCAGCTGCTCGTCAGGGGTGCGGAAAAAGGCTTCGTGCGCATCGGGGCCGACCAGCAGTACGGTTTTCAGACCGCCGAGATCAAAAGCACCGACTTCGCCGCACTCTTCATAGACACGGTGCAGGAACGAGAGTGGAGTCGCGTTGAATTCCTCCACGTGCCCGGTGCCCGGCTGGGCGCCGCTGGCGATGGGAATAGGCCGGACTTCCAGTGTTTCCGTCTGTGCCATGGACCGGTCTCCTGACTTGTTGGGAACTGCTGCCGGCAACCGTTAAAACGGGGTGCTCGGGGCGAACCAGCATATGGTGCTACGCCGCTTTCTTGCCTGCGTGGACACTAGCCTAGCAGAGCAACAGTGCGGGCGGCTCCGCTCCAGCTTAGATTCTCATACCGCGTGCGCCGCGATAAACGCCCGTGGATTATCTTCAAGAATCTCTGGCTGCCAACAGGTATGCGATGGCTGCTTCCACGGCAGTTACCTGGGCCTGGATACAATTCTCACCATCGACCAGGGGGCTATCGGGATAAACCTCGGTGGTGGTGGTAAGTGGCGCCGACGTCAGGCCTGCGCACAGGTGTAGTGAACTCACCGGGTAGTTGATCACGCCGCGCTGCTGCTGCGGTTCGCCGATGATGTTGCCGTCGGCGTCTGGTTTCGCGATGTGAGTGACTCCAGAAACGGCCTCAATGATGGCTGCCTGGAAAGCCGGCTGGGGATTGTCTGAATCCCCCACCAGGTAGAAGCCGTCGGGAATCTCCTCCCAGTGTGGCGGTGGTTTGCCGTCGCGCGCGGCGAGGGCGGGGCGGAACTCGCTGCCATCTGTATCTGTTGTCTCGTGCAGGTCAATGTGCAGGGCGAACGGCATGTCCAATTCCGCGATGTATCCCATCAGCGCTGCGGATTCCTGCGCCGGGCTGTTGTCATGAAACGAACGATTGGGATCAATCGCCTCGGTGTTCCAGCGATTGATGGTCTCGAACGCCCAGGGGCTTACGCACGGCGCAACGACGATATTCAGAGCATTCTCATACTGCTGCGCTGATGACTCCAGAAAGTGCAGTGCACCGAGAACGCCGCTGGTTTCGTAGCCATGTACGCCCCCAGTGACCAGGATGGCGGGTAAGCCCTGTTGCCATTTGCGCGAACGCAGTGCCAGCAACGGGTAGCGGCCGGGGTCATGGTTCAGTTGGCCATAGCCTTCGACGGTGAATGATGATGCGAGTTGCTCGATGGCATTCAAAACCATGTTACGGTAGCTGCGCTGCACCGATTGCTGTTCCAGCCAGGTTTTCCTGTCGCCATCGGTCCAGGGCTGACCCGACGCGCCGATGGCGTAATTTCCCATTGCGGTGCTGGTCAAGGTGTTACCCGGCCTGTCGGTCCCTGGTTGGCCATTGCCTTATGGATGCGCACGCGCATAGACGCCGACTTCTGCCTGTATGCCCTCGGCGTACTCAATCAGGGCGGGATACTCGCGCGCGAGTTCGCTGATCCAGGTGGCGGGCTGGTTGTCGATCAGACCTGCCAGCAGGCTGGCCACAGAAAAATCGAACACCGTCATCTGGCTCCCTAAGATATAGCGACCACCGTCGAGACCGTCCACAATCGCCTGCAGGTCGCGGCGGGCAAAATCGCGCTGTTCGTCTATGGTATGCCGCCCCAGCCCGTGGAGGTTGTAGGTTTTCCTGACCTGGCTACGTGCAACCGTTCCGATGATCGAGCGCAACACCGGGGGAAATGCCTCGAAAAATCCCTTGCGGACATTGTCGAACCAAGCGTCATCCAGCCAGCGACTGGCGACCATCATCCAGTAAAGGTGATCATCAACCAGGCGGGTGAAGGCGTAGCCGCGTCCGCGGTCGACGGCGTTGATACCGCCGAAGAGGCCGCCATTGCTCTTGGCGTCAAGATGCTGGTAGATGATTTCCGAGTCCGCGATGATGAGACCGTCTTCAATGATGAACGGCAGCTTGCCCTTGGGCCCCTTGCCCGGGTTGTGTTCGAGGGTTATCTCGAACGGGATATCCAGATATTTGAGCGCCATTTCCACGCGCAGGCAGAAGGGGCTGACGTTGCGAAGGCCAAATGCTTCCGGAAACGTGTAGAGCTCGATCATGAGTTGCTCCGTGGTGGGGAATAACGGTCAGCGTAGCTCAAAATGCCAGGGCCGTCGCTGGCAGTGAAACAATCTGTGCCCAGGGCAGTCTATTGGTTACACTGCCGCGAGCATGCGGAATAAAACAACCACCAAAAGGCGATAATCATTCCCATGACAGGCATCCTGACACTCTTCTCTTCACGCTGGTATTGGCTGGTGCTTGCACTGGGCGGTCTTGGCCTGCTGGCGGTTGCGCTCTACTACCAGTACGCACTTGGTGAAGAGCCCTGCCAGGTCTGTATCCACGCTCGAATCTGGGTAACGGCGTTCACGCTGCTTGCCCTGGTGATGTGTGTGCTGCCGACCAGCAAGTTACTTTATTCCGCAGCCAACCTGCTGGTGATTGCCTGCGCTGTCGGCCTCGCGGAACGCTCCTGGTACCTCTACCAGATTGAGAATGGCAGGGGCGATGGCAGCTGCGAATTCCAGCTGGGCATGCCGGAATGGTTTGCGCTGGATCGCTGGTTTCCCGACCTGTTCGAAGTGCGCAATCTATGCACGTACACACCCGAAATGCTGTTTGGCCTGAGTATGGCGGAGAGCCTGCTGTTGGCGGCTGCGGGTGTCGCTGCCTACGCCGTGGTGTCACTGGTGTCGGCCGCTCGGGCAACAGCGGTTAGCTGAGTGTCGGTAGGTAGATGAGAGATTATAGCGGTGCGTTTGACCCAAACTTCCAGCTGGAGCAGCTGGACCACGGACTGTTGGCCGAGTATGGCAGAGACCTGATGCTGGCTAATCATATCCACGATCGCAGCGCGCTACTGCCTGTGGCCCTGACCTACGGCCTGGAGTCGCAAACACAGATTGCCTGCGACGAGTGGATGAGCTCCAGCCCGATCTACAACGAGCGAAATCGCAGGGCACTGAATATTTCCGGCAACGATGTGTCCGTGGCTCTCAAGGGTTTTCAGTTTGATATCGGCGCGCCCCACAATTTTCTCAATTTCCACTATCAGCTGGTTTCAGACCGCGAGGGCTATTTCTGGACCAGCACCTGTGGTCCATTTAATCACGTGATGAAAATGTCGGGTGGGGACAAGGCGCTGCAGACACAGATCTGTCATCACATGGAAGATCCGACCTTCGACGCGACGGTGATTGCTGTAAACCCCCAGATGCGCTGTCGGCCGGTATTCAGGCCACCTGTCGACAAGGTTCCCGAGACGGGTCCCTGTCGCTGGCAGGTGACGATCCAGGAAGACATTGCGCTTGCAGAAGATTGCCCATTCCTTGCCCAGACCTCTGCCACGCTGGCTGCCGGGTTCGAGTTCGACTCACTGCCGCCAACGGAAGACGGGCTGGTAGATTACAGCGGCGAGTTTCTACGTGACATGTGCCTGGAGAAGTTATCTCACAGTATGCTGGTAACGATGTGCAAGGAGTTCATGCTGGACGTGTTCCTGCTCAACTACGCCTGCTATAACGCTATCGCTGAGCGCCTGGGGGCTGATCAGATCCTCAGCATGGCTCAGGATCAGTATCATCACCTGGCGCCGGTGGCGGTGCATCGATTGCGAAAAGCGTTCAGCATCGAGGGAGACGACATCGACGCCATTCTCAAGGTGTTGCAGCTGAATCCATTTACGCCGCTCGACTATTTCGAACTCGGCTACGCCCGACCGTCCGACCAGCGCGGCCTGGTCTGGTTGAGCGACTGTGCGGGCTACCGCGAGCCGGTGAAGCGGGGCATAGCGGCACTGATGGTGGAATCACCGCACTCACCCGGATTCGACACGCTGGTGCAGGAGGTGAATCCACAGGCGGTGGTCAGGCAGATCGATCCCGCTGAAGTGGAGAGCTTTTCCGGGAATGCCGACCTCCGGCTGGCGTGGGAGATCGTTTTCGACGCTGAACGTGTCTCCCCCGGCCGCAGTGAATATGCGGACATGATCGGTGACGGGATCTGGGACCACGACAACAGTTGTCATGTATACCTTTATGAAAAATATGATGCGATGGCGGCGGGATGAGTAACAGCGATAGCATGTCGGGCAAACGAGTTCTCGTGGTGGGTGCGTCCTCCGGGATTGGTGCTGCGATAGCCCTTGCCGCGGTGAGCGCCGGCGCAGAAGTGACGGTCTCAGCCCGGCGTGAGAACCTGCTCAGGGAGCTTGTTGCAGAGGCAGGCGGCGGACACGTCGTTGCTGGCGATGCCTCAAAGTCGGAGGATGTGGCCCGTATCATTGACGGCGCGGTCTCGGCCATGGGCGGCCTGGATCTGGTGATTTACGTTGCTGGCTACGGTGTTCTGCAACCACTCGCTGAGAGCGATACCGACGTCTGGACCGACATTTACCGCGTGAATGTTATCGGCGCTAACCTGGTTGCCGGTCAGGCCATCCGCCACATGGATCGCAGTGGGATTGTCGCCTTTGTCTCCTCCCGGACGGTGGAGGATGCCAACGCCCTGTTCAGTTCCTATTCGGCATCGAAGTCGGCGCTCGATCAATGCATCCGCACCTGGCGCGTAGAGCACCCGGAGCGGCGGTTTGTTCGCGTGGTGATGGGCAACTGCGCTCCAACCGAGTTCGCCAACCATATTAATGCCGAGCTGATTGGTGATGCCCTGGAAGCATGGGTCAAGCAGGGCATCCCCGGCGGCATTATGCAGGTGGATGATGTGGCGCAGGCACTGCTGGAAACGCTGGCGGTAGGCCTAAGGCATCCCGACATTGACCTTCCGGAGCTGAAGATGGATGCGCGCCTGGATCAGGATATTGCCCTCACTGACCTGGATCCCACTGTCTGATCCGTTAAAAATCTGCCCGCTGCAGACGAAAAATGGAAAAAAAGAGAAAAAAATGCGATTACCACAGCATGCCTACATTTTATCCACAGGGTTGTGCCTAGACAGCGGCGCATCAAGGAGTATTCTGTACTCACGGCCGAGGGATCACAGATTCCGATGAAGCCAAGCCCCTACTGACAGGGGTTGGGGCCACAAGTCAGGAGTGGTCAACGGGTAGTAAGAGCTGCCGCGCCAGAAGCCCGAAAGGGTGAAGGCAACTGCCAGGAGCGCCTCAGGGTGCGTCGGGTAGGGCGGAAGGAGCTGACCGAACTCGTACGGGTGATTCCGGATTGCCAATGCGGGTGGACGTTGCCAAGCGTCACTAAACAAGGGGGCAGGTCCCCCGGGCCGGTGTAAGCCACACCGCGAGGCGTCTAGGCGCCAAAGAGGAGTGGCCTAAGGCCGAGTCAGCTGCGAGAAGCGAGTGACACGTGTCAAAGCGTGAAGCGAACCGAAAGCGGCGAGCTGAACGAAGGGGGATGAAGTCTAGCGATTTCATCCCCTTTTACTTTTTGGGCTCCCCGGTTTCCCGCAGGGAATTGCCAGCGCTGTTTACCTTAGCCCTTGACGGGCACCCTCCTGGAGCCTGCTTACGCCAGCGCATCTTCCGCGACAAAGTACCGCGGGTCTTCGATGACATTCACTTCAACTAGATTTCCCGCCTTTTTCAGCAACTTGCGACATTCTGCGCTTAAGTGCACCAAGTGCAGTGTTTTCCCGGAGTTCAGGTAACGCTCGGCCAGTGTGTCGATAGCCTCCAGTCCCGAGTGATCGCACACCCGGGAGTCTGCGAAATCAATCACTACATCGTCGTTGGCGCCACTGGGATCAAACTGCTCCAAAAACGCAGTGACCGAGCCGAAAAAGAGCGGGCCGCGAACCGCGTAAACGGTCGAGCCTTTGTGATCTTCCATGGTGTCCACCCGGATCTGCTTGGCGTGTTCCCAGGCGAACACCAGCGCTGAGACGATAACCCCGACAACAACTGCGACTGCCAGGTCGGTGGCGACGGTCACGGCCGAGACCAGAACCAGCACCAGTGCGTCACTGCGCGGTACCTTGCGAATCACCCGAAAGCTACTCCATTCAAAAGTACCGATCACCACGATAAACATCACACCGACCAGCGCTGCGATGGGGATCTGCTCGATGTAGGGTGATGCCACCAGGATAAAGGCAAGCAGGAACAATGCCGCGGAGATCCCGGACAGACGGCCGCGGCCACCGGAGTTTACGTTGATCATGCTCTGGCCAATCATGGCGCAGCCACCCATGCCGCCAAACATGCCAGTGACGGTGTTAGCCACGCCCTGGCCGATGCACTCCTTGTTGCCGCGGCCACGCGACTCAGTAATCTCGTCTACCAATCGCAGCGTCAACAGAGACTCGATCAAGCCGATGGCCGCCAGCACGATGGAGTAAGGCAGAATGATTATCAGCGTTTCCAGCGTGAGCGGCACACTGGGAATGTGGAATCTGGGTAGTCCACCCTTGATCGAGGCGATGTCGCCCACAACACGGGTGTCCAGATCCAGGCCCAGCACCAACAGGCTCACCACCAGTATGGCGACCAGGGAGGAGGGCAGCGCCGTGGTAAGTTTGGGCAGGAAATGAATGATGGTCATGGTCAGTATCACCAGGGCCACCAGCATGGCCAACTGCCCGGATTCTAGCCAGGCCACGTCGATGATGCTGCCAGCCATGAAGGTACCCTCCAGCCAACCGGGTTCACCCGGCGTGCCGAACTGGCTGAGTTGGGCGAGGAATATGACGATTGCCAGGCCATTCACAAAACCCAGCATCACCGGATGAGGCACCATCCGGATAAACTTTCCCAGCCGCATCGCACCGGCGAAAATCTGGATAACGCCCATCAGCACGACGGCTGCAAACAGATACTCCACGCCGTGATCCGCCACCAGGGCGACCATCACCACGGCCAGCGCGCCAGTGGCGCCCGAGATCATACCGGGACGGCCGCCGATACAGGCTGTAATGAGCCCCACCATAAAGGCCGCGTAAAGACCTACCAGCGGTTCCACGCCCGCGACAAAAGCGAAAGCCACCGCCTCGGGTACCAGCGCCAGGGCAACGGTGAGACCGGACAGGATGTCGTTGCGCGCGGTCGCAACCTTGCTGGGATGTAACTCAAACATAAGAATCTCAAGCAATAACAACCCACCCCAACGCAGCGCGCGGAGCAGTTCGTAGTTCGATTTGACCGATCGATCAGATGTTGGCCGTGTCAGCAGCCGTTGTTATGGCTTAAGCGATCAGAGGAGGCGGGGAGTTTATGGGAGCAAACTCGTCCTAGCAAGGTGAATAATCACCAGCGGGTTGCCTGAAATCGATCTAAACCGGCCGCTGAATTGAACAACACCGAAAAATGAAATAACTCGCGTTAAACCGGTAGAGGTGACGCTCACTGATGGGCTAAGATCAACCCCCGTTTCGCAATCACAGTTATCACCTAGATCTATAAATACACAAGGCGACTTAACTCTATGATCCACACGCAGGTACCGGCGCGACAGCGCCCGTTTAAACACACAGCTTTAGCAACCGCGATTGCGCCCTTGTGCATCGCGATGTCGACACAGCTTTTTGCGCAAGAGCCGCTGGAAGAGGTCCTTGTGACCGGTTCATATATCAAGTCCACCAGCACCGACCAGGCATCCCCGGTTTCGGTGATCAACAACGAGTACATCTCAAACAGCGGCGCGTTTACAGTCGGCGAGCTTACCGGGAAACTCAGCGTGAACTCCGGATCAGAGAACCAGGCGGATTCGTTCACCTCCGGTGAAACCCAGGGCACCAGCAACGTTAACCTGCGCGGTCTGGGGCTCAGCTCCACACTGGTACTGGTGAACGGTCGGCGCCAGACCATTGCTGCCACACGAGCCAACGACGGCAGTGTGTTTGTTGATACTGGCACCATCCCCATCGCGGCGCTTGAGCGCGTCGAGATCCTGAAAGAGGGTGCAACCAGCGCGTACGGCTCTGATGCGGTCGCCGGTGTAGTCAATTACATTCTGAAGAAGGACTTCGAGGGCTTTGAGGTCAATGGCGGCTACCAGTCAACGGCAGAAGACAGCCAGGACACAATAGAAGCCAGCTTCCTGGGCGGTTTCGGCAACGACACTACCAACTTCACGTTTGCCGCCGCCATCATGCGCCAGGATCCGCTCAGCTCAGCCGATCGCCCCGACACTGTAGATAATGCGGTGAGCACCCTGGGTCGCTCCTTCATTCTCACAGCGCCAGACACCGTGCCTGATGGCGACTGGGCGGGCTCCTATTCGCCGGGTGAGAACGTGCCGGATCCAAACTGCCTGGCCAATAACGGACTGTTGATTCCACAGGCATTGGGCTCTCGCTGTGGCTTCGCTTACGGTCCTCGCTTCAATATTGTTAACGAGGAGGAGCGGGACCAGATCTACGGCAACCTGACTCACGACTTCAGTGACTCGCTGACCATGATCGCCGAGTTCGGTTGGACCGAGCACGAGGTGCTGGATAACCCCCAATCGCCGTCTTACCCCAACCTGTCTTTCCCGGTCATATTGCCGGGTCAGGCAGGCAGTGTGTTCAATGTGCCGGTGGTCTGGCTGGGTCGTCCGCTGGGTTCCGATTTTGCCTCGCCTGACGCACCTCGGGAGAACACCACCATTCGCGCATCACTAGCGCTTGACGGCGCAATCAACGATAACTGGTCGTGGAACGGCGCCGTTACCTACAGCGAGCACGAA
>Ga0213866_10002697_pt1 | contig 12334 bp, 14 predicted proteins | sample PICome_11_FD_160079 | JGI IMG/M metagenome (GOLD analysis project Ga0213866, IMG submission 160079) | Coastal seawater microbial communities near Pivers Island, North Carolina, United States - PICO284 | ecosystem: Environmental > Aquatic > Marine > Coastal | place: USA: North Carolina... | reverse complement strand
AAGTATGGCGAGAAGACCCTTCAATTTGGAATAAATGAGTTTAATAGAAAGTCAAGCTGTTACTATCAATAAATCCGATGAAGAAATTTTTAACTTCATTAGCGATTTTACCAATTTTGCTACCCTAATGCCACCACAGGTACAAGACGTAAAAATTACCCAAGATAGTTGTTCATTTAGCATACAAGGTATGCCAACCATAAACCTGAAAATATACGAAAGAACACCTTTTTCTAGTGTTAAAATGAAAGCTGAAGATGGGAAGTTACCTTTTACACTAGCATGTTCTTTGGAAAGCGTAAATGAAACTCAATGTATTGCACAATTTCATTTTGAAGCAGAACTAAATCCAATGATGAAAATGATGGTGGCTAAACCATTAGGTAATTTTTTAAACCTTCTTTCTGAAAAACTAAAAGAAATTAAATCATAAATTTTATTTCGCCCATATTGTAGAACTCTAAACGACCATTGACTTCTACAAGCAATTGACCATTATCATTGACAGAATTTATAATACCATCAAAAGACTCGCCATTCTTTGAAAATTTTTGAACCCCACCTTTTTGAAATAAATTTTGATGATAAAGCTCATTAATCATTGAGGGTTTTTGTTTCAGTAAAAAATAATTTTTCTCAATATTTTTACAAATTAACTCTAATAACTCTGAAACAGTCGGGATTGTATTGAGACAGTCAGCCAAAGACGTAGCTGATGGTAATTGACTGATATTATTATTGATATTTACTCCTATACCAACTATACTTTTTTCAATTTTACTGGCTCGAATTGAATTTTCAACAAGAATTCCTGCCACTTTTTTGCTGTTAATAAGTATATCGTTAGGCCATTTTATTTTAGTTTTAAGGGAATAATTAATAAGAGCTTGACACAAGGATAAAGCGATGAACTTATTAAACAAAAACTGTTGATTAACATCTAATTTGGGCTTTAGTAAAACACTTATACACAGTGACTTACCCGCTTCAGAAGACCAGCGATTATTTCTTTGACCTTTACCTGCTGTTTGTTCTTTTGCTACAACGACTGTTCCTTCAAGCAAGGGTATATTTTGGGACAAATCAATCAAATAGTTATTAGTGGAATCAACAGAAGAAAGTTCAATAATATGTTGTCCAACAAACAAGCAATCCATAAGACAAATTAACGGATAAATTTCTGTATTTTTGCCCCTTAATAAGAATCATAATTTCTAAACATTTTAATGAGCATAAAAAAAGAGCTAAAAACATCAGATATTCTTGCCAACATTATTATTGAAGGAATGCGAGAAATTAAAGCTAAAGAAATTGTGAGTCTTGATTTAAGAAATATTGAAACATCCGTTTGCGATTTTTTCATTGTTTGCCACGGTACTTCTAACACTCATGCCTCAGCCATAGCTGATTCAGTGATAGAAGAAACACTAAAATCAATCAAAGAAAAACCTTGGCATAAAGAAGGATTAACTAACGGTGACTGGATACTTTTAGATTATGGGAATGTAGTAGCTCATATTTTCCAAAAAGAGACCCGAGATTATTACAATATTGAAAAATTATGGGGCGATGCTGACATTCAGCTTTTTAAAGAAACTGCATAGACAATGAAAAATAAAAAAGAAGAGCCTAAAGGAATCAAATTCAATTTTTATTGGATTTATGCTATCATAGCTGTATTATTTTTTGGCATTCAAATTCTGAATGTTAACACAACATCTGAGACTTCTTGGCAAGAATTCAATAGAAAAATGCTTCAGAGCAAAGAAGTAGAAAAAATTGTTGTTGTAAACAGAGATATTGCTCAAATCTATATCAAAAAAGAATTCATTAAACGTGATAAATACAAAGATGTAAGTAAAAAATCATTTGGAAATGCAGTCAATGAACAAGGCCCACATTACTTTTTTCAAATTTCATCTCCTGACAACCTTGAAGAAAAACTAAAAGAAGCACAAAAGGACTTTCAAGAAGAAGATAGGGTTGAAATAAAGTATACCACCAAAAAAGATGTTATTGGCGATGCATTTAGTTGGATTTTTCCAATTCTTATAATGGTTGCCATTTGGATATTTTTTATGAGAAGAATGAGTGGAGGTGCTGGTGGAGCAGGTGGTCAGATATTCAATATTGGCAAATCAAAAGCTACTCTATTTGACAAAACTAAAGTTAATGTTTCTTTTAAAGATGTAGCAGGATTAGAAGGTGCTAAAGAAGAAGTTGAGGAAATTGTAGATTTTCTTAAAAACCCAAAAAAATATACTGCTTTAGGAGGTAAAATACCAAGAGGAGCACTTCTTGTAGGCCCTCCGGGAACAGGAAAAACTTTGTTAGCAAAAGCTGTGGCTGGCGAAGCACAAGTGCCATTCTTCTCTCTATCTGGCTCAGACTTTGTAGAAATGTTTGTTGGTGTAGGAGCTTCAAGAGTTAGGGATTTATTCAAACAAGCTAAAGAAAAGTCACCCTCTATCATCTTTATTGATGAGATTGATGCTATTGGTAGAGCTAGAGGCAAGAGTAATATTACTGGCGGTAATGATGAAAGAGAAAACACATTAAATCAGCTACTTACTGAGATGGATGGTTTTGGAACTAACTCAGGTGTAATTGTAATAGGTGCTACCAATAGAGCTGACATTTTAGATAGAGCGCTATTAAGAGCAGGTCGTTTTGACAGACAAATTTTTGTGGATTTACCAGATCTTAATGAAAGAAAAGCAATTTTTGAAGTTCACGTAAAACCATTAACATTAGCTAAAGATGTAGATGTAGACTTTTTGTCTAAACAAACTCCGGGTTTTTCTGGAGCAGACATTGCTAATGTATGTAATGAATCCGCTTTAATAGCAGCTAGAAAAAATAAAAAAATCGTTGAAAAACAAGACTTTCTAGATGCAGTTGACAGAATCATTGGTGGTCTAGAAAAGAAGAATAAAATCATCTCTGAAGATGAAAAAAGAACAGTAGCGTTTCATGAAGCTGGACACGCTACAGTTAGTTGGTTTATGCAATTTGCATCTCCACTGGTAAAAGTAACTATTGTTCCAAGAGGTCGTTCTCTAGGTGCTGCCTGGTATTTGCCAGAAGAAAGACAACTGACAACAACAGAACAGCTAAGACATGAGATGTGTGCTGCATTAGGAGGTAGAGCAGCAGAAAAAATCATTTTCAATAAAATATCAACTGGTGCCCTAAGCGATTTAGAAAAGGTTACTAAACAAGCCTATTCAATGGTTTCTGTATATGGGCTTAGTGACAAGGTAGGAAATATTAGTTTTTATGACTCAAGCGGTAGAGAAAGTTTCAACAAACCTTACAGTGAATCTACAGCAAAACTGATAGACGATGAAGTAAGTCGAATTGTTGAAGATTGTTATCAAGAAACTATCAAGTTGCTAAAAAAACATAAAAGCAAACTCACTAAACTCGCTGAATTACTTTTAGAGAAAGAGGTTATCTTTAAAGAGGATTTATTGGCTATATTTGGACCACGACCATGGGACAAAGAAGAAATCAAGGAAGAAAAACCTAAACCAAAAAAAAGAAAAGCTAAATCTAAAAAAGATGAACCAAAACAAGTGGATAACGCTGGTGAAGACAAGTAAACCTTATCAACTCAATCTAATAAAAGGTAAATTGTTGGAAAACGAAATTCACGCTGTAATCATCAACAAAATAGATTCATCTTACTTAAACTTTGGCGAAGCGGAACTAAAAGTTCTAGAATCTAATTTTGAAAGAGCTCAAGAAATATTAAACGATGTCGAAAAGTAACCTAATTACTAGAACCATTACAGGTTTACTTTATGGACTTGCATTAATAGCAAGTCTTGTAATTAACTATTATACTTTCTATATCTTTTTCTTTACAGTGTTAGTACTAGGTCTCAAAGAATTTTATCAATTAGCAGAAAAAAAAGACGCAAAACCTCAAAAAACTCTGGGGTTTATTATGTCTATAGGTTTATATTTTTCGTCTTATTTACTTCATGTAAATGAAAAAATGAGCTACTTAACTCTCAATCTAGTTTTGGCTCTTACCTTTCTATTATTTGCTGTGGAACTTTTTAGAAGTAAAGAAATTAGCTTCGTTAATATTGGCACTACGATTCTAGGGGTAATTTATGTTGCATTACCACTATCATTACTTACATTTTTAGCTTTCGACACAAACAATCAATACAGCTATCACTTAATTCTAAGCCTATTTATCTTAGTATGGCTGAGCGATGTTGGTGGTTATTTTGCTGGTATTAACTTTGGAAAACATAAATTGCTAGAACGCATCTCGCCAAAAAAAACATGGGAAGGCGTTGCTGGCGGCTTAGTGCTATGCATTATAGGTTCATATATATTAAGTCAATTTTTCCCAATAATGAACATATATATGTGGTTAGTACTTGGAGTATTAGTATGTGTAAGCTCAGTAATTGGAGACTTAATAGAGTCAATGTTAAAACGCTCAGCGAATATCAAAGATAGCGGCAATATATTACCGGGGCATGGTGGTATTTTAGACCGATTTGACAGCGTATTATTCGTGATACCAATAGTTTATATTTTCAAATTATTCATTTTATGAAACTCATTCACAAAGAAGGATACAGAATTATTCTCTCAACAATAGTAATACTCATAGGGTTAAACTATGCTATTGGCTATTTTGGCATAGAATGGCTCAATACTATTACACTTATAGCTTCTATAATTTTCTTTTTCCTAATCCTACAGTTTTTTAGAAATCCAATAAGAAAAGTTACTGCATCAGAAAATGAAGTCGTAGCGCCAGCAGACGGAAAAGTTGTTGTTATTGAAGAAGTCGAAGAAACAGAATACTTCAAAGACAAGCGTATCCAAGTATCCATTTTTATGTCACCAATTAATGTCCATGTCAATAGATATCCGATAAATGGCAAAGTGCAATATGCAAAATACCATCCCGGCAAATATTTAGTAGCGTGGCACCCCAAGTCTTCAACTGAAAATGAACGCACAACAGTAGTAGTTGAAAACGACAAAATAGCCGTTCTATTTAGACAAATAGCAGGAGCTCTAGCTCGTAGAATCGTCATGTATTCTAAGGAAAATGATATCGCAAGTAAAGGTGAAGATTTTGGATTTATAAAATTTGGCTCAAGAGTAGATTTATTTTTTCCTATAGGCACTAAAATTGAAGTAGAACTAAATCAAGTAGTTAAAGGAAATAAGACAATAATTGCTAGTTATTAATTAATAATTCGTACCTTCGAATAAACAAAACAATCACAAATGAAAAAGTTATTATTAGTATTACTCGTAGGTTTTTTATGTAATACTGTAGTTGCACAAACTACTACTGAAAAAACCGAAAATGTAAAAATAGAGCAGACTGTAAAAAAATGTTCTGATGATAAAGCAAAAAAATGCTGTAGTAAAGACGCTAAAGCTGACAACAAAGCAGAAGCTAAGTCTTGTTGTTCAGGAAAAAAATCAAGTTGCTCTAAAGATAAAGTAAAAGAATCTACATCAAAAAAATGTTCTAAGGGCGATGCATGTTGCTCAAAGACAGGTAAAAAAGTTGCAGATTGTGATAAGAAAAAGCAAGGATGTTGCAAGGCAGACGCCAAGCCATCTAGATAAAATTTATCTTATTTTATAAAAACTCGAATGGTTTTAACTATTCGAGTTTTTTTATTGAAACTGACCAAATAGAATGAGTTTTTATCATCATCAATTAAAAAATGGCATTAGAATTGTCCACAAAAAGACCTCTGGCGCAGTTGCTCACTGTGGTCTTATTATCAAAGGAGGTTCTCGCAACGAATCTGATAAAGAACAAGGACTAGCTCACTTTATAGAACACGTTATTTTTAAAGGAACATCTAAAAGAAAAGCCTACCACATATTGAGTAGAATGGAAGATGTTGGCGGAGAACTTAACGCCTTTACTACTAAAGAAGAGACGTGTATATATTCATCGTTTTTGCCTGAGTATTACAATAGAGCATTAGAGTTATTAAGTGATATTACATTTAGCTCAATTTTTCCAAAAAAAGAATTAGAAAAAGAAAAAATAGTAGTTCTAGATGAAATAAATTATTACAAGGACAACCCCTCAGAACTCATATTTGATGAATTTGAAGAACAAGTATTTAGTAACCACGCTCTTGGAAAAAATATTTTGGGAACGCCTCAACATATTCAATCGTTTAACAAAACTATGATTGAAAAATTTATTCAGAAAAATTACCTGACCAATGAAATCATAATAAGTTCTGTAGGTAATATAAGTATGAATAAACTAATAAAGACGATTGAAAATCATTTCGCTCATTTACCAAAAAGTAATTTAAAAAGAGATGAAGAACCTTTTTCTAATTACCTCAAGAAAGAAGTTGAAATAAAAAGAAATGGTTTTCAAGCTCATTGTATGCTAGGTGTTGAGGCTTATGGCATTAACCACCCTAAAAAAACAGCCATGATTTTACTTAATAATATTTTAGGGGGGCCAGGAATGAATTCAAGGCTAAATCTAGCTATTCGTGAAAAATATGGCTTTACCTATTCCATAGAATCTAACTATACTCCTTATAGTGATACAGGCATATTTTCCATCTATTTAGCATCCGACAATGATAAGATAAACAAGAGTATTAAGCTTACAAAAAAAGAACTTGTTAAATTTTGTCAAAAACCTTTGGGTACACTTCAACTAAAAAAAGCTAAACAACAGCTAATCGGGCAAATTGCCATTGGTCAAGAAAGTGAAGTAAATTTGATGTTAGCAATGGGAAAAAGTATGCTACTTTATAATAAAGTTGATACCTTTGAATCTGTGAAAAATAAAATTCAAGCCATCAACTCTAACCAACTTTTAGAGGTAGCGAATGAAGTGTTTAACTTAGATAATTTATCTTGTCTGATATATAAAGTATAATGGAGTTTTTACCTGAAAAAATAGAGCAGTACGCTTGTAATCATACTCAAGAAGAAAATATTGTATTAGCTGAGCTAAACAGAGAAACTTGGGCAAAAGTTCTCATTCCACGAATGCTCTCTGGGCACCTTCAAGGTCGTGCATTGAGTATGTTTAGCAAAATGATTAAACCAAAATGTATTTTAGAAATAGGCACTTATACAGGATATTCGGCTATATGCCTTTCTGAAGGTCTACAAGAAGGTGGTAAATTGCACACTATTGACATCAATGAAGAGTTGAAATCCATGTCATCATCCTATTTCGAAAAGGCTGGAATCTCAAAAAATGTAATTCAATATGTTGGTAATGCTTTAGAAATTATTCCAAATATAAAAGATGAATTTGATTTAGTATTTATTGATGCTGATAAAGAAAATTATAGCAACTATTTTGAAATAGTCATAGAAAAAATGCCAGTTGGCGGCTTTATCATTGCTGATAACGTACTTTGGAGTGGAAAGGTTGTTGAGGAAGTTAACGATAAAGATCAAGAAACAAAGGCACTTAAAGAATTTAACACCCTTATTCAAACCTCAGAAAGAGTAGAAAATATTTTAATGCCAATTAGAGATGGGCTAATGATTTGTCAAAAAATTAAATGAAACCACTGTCATTCGAAAATACAGAGATTGCTTTTCAAAGTAAATCAACTAAGCAGTTGAATAAATCCTATTGGCTTTTTAAATTAGTTAGCAATAATACTCTAGTAAAAGTCTCTCCTTTTCTTCTAAAAATTGCCTTTACTCTTAGACTTCCAATTAAAGGGTTGATAAAACAAACTATTTTTGAACAATTTTGCGGTGGTGAATCAATTGATAAATGTGATAAAAGGATACAATCATTAGCCAATTATAACATCGGCACTATTCTAGATTATTCTGTTGAAGGAAAAAGTAGTGAAGATGATTTTAATAGAGTTACACAAGAGACGATACGTACAATTTTGAAAGCTAAAGTAGATGACAATATACCTTTCGCTGTGTTCAAAACATCGGGACTAGCACGACTAGAGTTACTTGAGAAAGTCAGCAATTCTAAATTAGAAATTAATGAAGAAGAAAAAGAAGAATTCAAAAGAGTAAAAGAACGAATCAATTCAATTTGCGCAACAGCTTGTAAAAACAATGTTCGCCTTTTTATAGATGCTGAAGAAAGTTGGATACAAGATGCTATTGATGATATCGTTGTTTCTATGATGAGAAAATACAATAGTGAACGAGCTATCGTATTCAACACCCTACAAATGTATCGTTGGGATAGATTCGCCTACCTAAAGCAATCTTATGCTGACGCAGAAAATGGTAATTACTTTTTAGGTTTAAAAATAGTTAGAGGTGCCTACATGGAAAAAGAAAGAGAAAGAGCCGAAAAAATGGGCTACCCTTCTCCAATTCAAAAGGATAAAGCTAGTTGTGACAACGATTATAATTTAGCCTTAAGATTTTGTATAAACCATATTGATAAAATTGCACTGTGTGCTGGCACACATAATGAACAAAGCTCTATGCTTTTAACCCAACTAATGGCTGAGAATAACATCCTTAAAAACGACCAAAGAGTATATTTTTCTCAGCTATTAGGAATGAGCGAACATATAAGTTTCAATCTCTCGAAACACGAATACAATGTAGCAAAGTACATGCCCTATGGCCCTGTAAAAGATGTACTACCCTACCTCATCAGAAGAGCTGAAGAAAACACTTCTATAGCAGGACAAACAGGTAGAGAGCTGGGCTTAATAATTAAGGAAAAAAAGCGAAGAGCTTAATAACAAGAACAACTGTCTTGCTCAATAGAAAAGTTTTTTAATGTGACTTTTTCATCACATAGGTCAAAGCCAACACTAAGACTCTCTTTCTCAACAACATAGTACTTACATAGTTCGGCACGTTGATCACTTTTCTCAAAGTTTATACTTCCACCCTCTAAAACATTCAGTACATCTTTTTGGTCTAAGCTAAGACAATCAAGATGACATTGAGCGTCAGGACTAATATAAATGGTATCACTTTTAAGATGGTATAAAACCCTATAGTCCATATCAAAATACTGAGCGTATTCAACAAACCTTCCTGGAAAAGCAAAGCGTATAACCATTACACCCAGTAAGACACCAAAGAGGAAAATAAAAAAACGTCTAGCCATTATATACTTGCAATAATTAAATCAATTTCTTTGTAATCTAAGTTAAACCACTCTGCAACCATTTTATTGGTAAGCATACCATGATAAATATATACCCCTTGACGAAGTCCAACATCGCTTACAATAACATTATCCAAACCACCAAAATCGCCAGCCTTTAAAATAATTGGCGTTAGTAAGTTACTTAATGAATATGAAGCTGTTCTAGCAACTCTTGAAGGTATATTCGGAACACAATAATGAACTACTCCATATTTATTGAATGTAGGCTTAGCATGATTGGTCAATTGAGAAGTTTCAAAGCATCCTCCTTGATCAATACTTACATCAATTATCACCGAACCATCTTTCATTTGAGATACCATTTGCTCTGATACTACACATGGTGTTCTTTTATCATTGGAGCGCAACGCACCAATAACAACATCAGCTCGTCTAAGTGCTTTCTGCAAAACTTTGGGCTGAATAATTGAAGTGAAAACACGTGTATTTAAATCATTTTGAAGGCGTCTAAGTTTAGATAAAGAGTTATCAAATACTTTAACAGAAGCACCTAATCCCATTGCTGATCGAGCGGCAAACTCACCTACTGTACCAGCACCAATAATGACTACTTCAGTGGGAGTAACACCAGCTATACCTCCTAACAATAAGCCTTTACCAAGATTGACGTTACTCAAACATTCAGAGGCGATAAGAATTGAAGTATTACCAGCTATCTCACTCATAGAACGAATTAAAGGCATCATTCCAGAATCGTCTTGAATAAATTCGTAAGCCAAGCAATTAATCTTTTTTTGAGCTAACTTTTCAATGAATTTTTTTGAGCGAGTTGTTATTTGTAAAGCCGAGATTAAAGTTTGTCGACCTTTCATCATTTCAATCTCTTCAATAGTGGGAGGCTCTACTTTTAAGATAACATCTGCTTGATAGATTTCTTTAGTATCATAAACAATTTTAGCTCCTGCCTCACTAAACTCAGAGTCAGGAAAGTTAGCACCTTCGCCAGCTTTAGATTCAATAATAACTTCATAACCATGACTGACCAACAATTGAACAGCGTCAGGAACAATTGCTATTCTACTTTCTTGAAATGTGATTTCTTTAGGAACACCAATAAACAAGGACTTTGCTTGTTTTTTTAACTCTAACTTTTCTTCTTGAGGAATTAAATCCCCGCTACCAAAAGATGAAATATTAGTCATTGAATACTAATTTTATAATTCTTTGTTCGTTTTCTACATCAATATAAATGTGGTCAAAGTCATCAGGCAATAAATCTTCAATCATCGACGGCCATTCTACAAAACAATACGCTGAACTGTCAAAGTAAGATTCTACACCAATATCAAAAGCTTCACGTTTATTTTCTAAACGATAAAAGTCAAAATGATACACTTTTCCATTTATTTCACTAATATACTCATTTACAATTGAAAAAGTAGGACTTTTAACGACATCTGTGACCTTTAACTGCTCACAAATTGATTTTATTAATGTTGTTTTGCCAGCCCCCATACTAGCATGAAATGCAATTTTTTTACTCTTTGAAAGCTTTAGTATTTCAGAACTAATACCATCTAATTGACTTAGTTCATTACAAATCCACTTCATATTTTACTTTGGACTAAGCGTTACAACAGGAATTATCATCTCTTCAAGTGATATTCCCCCATGCTGAAAAGTTTCTTTGTAATGATTAACATAATAATTGAAGTTATTAGGGTATGCAAAGAAATAATCTTCTCTAGCAAAAATATATTTACTACTAATATTCACAGAAGGCAAAAATACATCTTTTGGATTATCAATTTCAAAGACTTCTTTATTATTATACTTCATATTTCTACCTTGCTTATAGCGTAAATTGGTCGTTAAGTCTTTATCTCCTAACACCTTGGTAGGCTTTTTTACTAATACTGTTCCGTGGTCAGTTGTAATTACTAATTTGTGCTTATTTCTAGAAATAAAAGACATCATATCTTTTAAAGGCGAATGTTCAAACCAAGAAGTAGTTAATGAACGGTAAGCAGCATCGTCTTCTGCAAGTTCTTTGATAACTTTCATATCTGTTCTGGCATGGGAAAGCATATCCACAAAATTATAGACTATAACATTCAAATTATTATGAGATAGATTCTGCATATTATCGACTAGTTTTCTACCTGCATCTATGTTTGTAATTTTATTATATGAAGTCTTAATTTGACTTTTACCAAGTCGATTTAATTGAGCCAAAAGAAACTGCTCTTCAAACATATTTTTGCCTCCCTCATCGGTATCATTTTTCCACCAATCTTTATGTAGCCGCTCCATTTCTAAAGGAAGAAGTCCAGAAAAAATAGCATTTCTAGAATATTGAGTAGCAGTTGGAAGTATACTGTAATATAAAGATTCATCATCAATTCTAAAATCTGAAGTAATAGAAGATTCTATCATTTTCCATTGGTCATACCTCAAATTATCTATTACAACAAAAAAGGTACAAGTATCCTCACTTATATTAGGTAATACCTTTTTACGAAAGACTTGGTGCGACATCAATGGTAGGTCCTCTTGGTCTGTCAACCAAGACTTATAATTAGACTTTACATATTTGAAAAATTGAGCGTTAGCTTCTGCTTTTTGCATCTCTAGGATTTGTTTCATACCAGCATCACCAGAACGCTCGAGTTCTAACTCCCAAAAGGTAATTTTTTTAAATAATTCTTCCCATTCTTCTTTGTTCATAGATGCTCCAAGTTTCATACCTATAGCTCTAAATTCTTTTTGATAGTCAGCATTTGTTTTTTGACTAACTAATCGCTCACTATCAATGTGTTTTTTAATGGATAACAAAATCTGATTGGGATTGACTGGCTTAATGAGATAATCTGAAATTTTTGAACCTATGGCCTCTTCCATTATACTTTCCTCCTCGCTTTTGGTTATCATAATAACAGATAAATTAGAGCGTTTATCTTTTAACTTTATTAGAGTCTCTAATCCCGACAATCCAGGCATATTTTCATCTAAAAAAACCAAATCAAAGTGCTGTTTTTCTATGAGTTCAATTGCCGTAACACCATTGTTGGCCGTTATAATGGCATAACCTTTATCTTCTAAAAACATTATGTGAGGCTTCAAAAGATCAATTTCATCATCAACCCACAGAATGGTTATCTTTTCATTTAAATTCATATCTTCATCGAGAATTACAGAGATTAAAATTACAGTTATTTTTTGAATGAA
>Ga0213866_10002695_pt1 | contig 12336 bp, 8 predicted proteins | sample PICome_11_FD_160079 | JGI IMG/M metagenome (GOLD analysis project Ga0213866, IMG submission 160079) | Coastal seawater microbial communities near Pivers Island, North Carolina, United States - PICO284 | ecosystem: Environmental > Aquatic > Marine > Coastal | place: USA: North Carolina... | reverse complement strand
ACCAGAAGCTCCTGAAGACCTGCCCGGTGCTGGCGACGTGGGACGACCACGACTACGGCATCAACGACGGCGGCAAAAACTACCCCAAGAAGAAAGAGTCGGCCAAGATCTGTCTGGACTTCTTCGGCGTGCCCAAGGATAGCCCGCGACGCAAACGCGAGGGCATCTACGGCAGCAAGGTGTTCGGTGAGGAAGGCCGACGCGTGCAGGTGATCCTGCTGGACACGCGTTATTTCCGTGACGACCTGGACAAGTACAAGAAGGGCGAGGAGCGGCCGAAGAATATTGTCGGGTGGTACAAGCCGACGAAGGACACGAGCAAGACGCTGCTGGGCGAAGCGCAGTGGAAGTGGCTGGAAGAAGAGCTGAAGAAGGAGGCGGAGGTCCGGGTGATCGTGTCGAGCATCCAGGTGATCTCGTGGGAGAAGGGGATGGAGTGCTGGGGCAACCTGCCGCACGAGCGCGACCGGCTGTTCAAGCTGATCGAGACGACCAAGGCGAGCGGGGCGTTTTTCATCAGCGGTGATGTGCACTTCACGGAGTTGTCGCTAACAAAGGATGAGGGGCCTTACGCGTTGTATGACCTGACGAGCAGCGGGTTGAATCAGTCGCCGGGGCGGACGTGGTACACATCGATGAACTCGTACCGGCTGGATGGGAAGGTGTACCCGGGGCGGAACTTCGGGCTGATCCGGGTGGATTGGGCGGGCAAGGACACGACGATCACGCTGCAGGGCCGCAAGGAGTCGGGCGAGGTGGCGCACGAAGAGGTCGTGCCGTTGAGCAAGCTGCGGTGATGTAGTGATGTGCGCAGCACACGTGGTGCATGGAATCTGCGGGTGTGCCGTTTGCGGGTTGTTGGGCGCGTTGCAAGGCGTTGCGTTATCGAGTTGATGCACGGCGTGTGCGCGCGGGGTTGGGGGTTGGGGTTTAGTTGAGGGGTTATCTTTGTAAAGCCCGGCCAAGGCATGACCGGGCGGCCCACCGATACCATCGGCGGGCTTTAGGAGGCGATCTCATCAAATTTAGGCTGAGGCGCCGGAGCATCATTTGTGCGCTTGGTTTTCGGTGCCTGGATCTACGACGATTGTTAAGCGTGCGTTAAGATTTTGGACTTGCGTGCGCACGAAAGCGTGAATGCCCGGATGGGGTGGTTCACGCTTTATTTGTGGGCGGGGTCAGGCCAGGATCTTCTTGATCACCTTCGCGTGATCGACGCCGGTGAGCTTGGCGTCCAGGCCCTGGTGCTTGAAGGTGAGGCGCTGGTGGTCGATGCCGAGCTGGTGGAGCATGGTGGCGTGCAGGTCGCGGACGTGGACGATGTCTTCCTGGGCGTTGTAGCCGAACTCGTCGGTGTTGCCGTAGGTGACGCCGGGCTTCACGCCGCCGCCGGCCATGAACATGGAGTAGCCCTTGATGTGGTGGTCTCGGCCTGAGCCTTGGGCCATGGGTGTTCGGCCGAATTCGCCGCCCCAGATGATGAGGGTGTCCTCGAGCATACCGCGTCGTTTCAGGTCGTTGATGAGGGCGGCGGAGGCCTTGTCGACGTGGCCCGCGGCGACGCCCATGGCTTTCTTGAGGTTGCCGTGGTGGTCCCATCCGCGGTGGTAGAGCTGGATGAAGCGGACGCCGCGCTCGGCCAGGCGTCGTGCCATGAGGCAGTTGGAGGCGAAGGAGCCGTCGCCGGGCTTGCAGCCGTATTCCTCGATGACTTTTTTGTCTTCGTTGGCGAAGTCGGTGAGCTCGGGCATGGCCATCTGCATGCGGAAGGCGAGTTCGTACTGTGCGATGCGGTTGGCGATTTCCGGGTCGTCGACGACCTTGGCGTGGTCCTGGTTGAGCTGGTTGATCGCCTCGATGACTTCGGACTGGCAGGGCGTGGAGACGCCGTCGGGCGAGCCGACGTAGTAGACCGGGTCGCCGATGGCGTTGAGCTTGACGCCCTGGTATTTGCTGGCGAGGAAGCCGGAGGACCACTGGCGGGCGCTGATGGGCTGGCCCTGGCCGCCGCCGGCGGAGGTGAGGACGACGAAGCCGGGCAGGTTCTCGTTCATCGTGCCCAGGCCGTAGAGCAGCCACGAGCCGATGGACGGGTTGTTGGGCCGGATGGTGCCGGTATTGAAGTAGGTGTGAGCGGGGTCGTGGTTGATCTGCTCGGTGACCATGGACTTGATCACGCACATCTCGTCGGCGACGGTCTGCAGGTGCGGGAAGTAGTCGCTGATCTCGATGCCGCTCTGGCCGGATTTCTTGAACGTGGTCTGTGGCTTGAACGCCTTGAGAACGCGGCCCTGGAGCTGGGCGATGGGCTGGCCCTTGGTCAGCGATTCGGGCATCGGCTGGTCGTGCATCTTCTCGAGCGTCGGCTTGTAGTCGAAGGTCTCGAGGTGGCTGGGGCCACCGGCCATGCACAGGTGGATGACGCGCTTGGCTTTGGGGGCGTGGGTGAGGTAGTTGGCGCGGAGGTCACGTGTCGCGGGCGGGCCGTCTAGGTTGGGGTTGGTCGGCGCGGCGAGCAGCGAGGGGCCGGCCATCGTGCCCAGTGCCAGCGAGCCGACCGAGCCGAACGCGCTGGTCAGGAACTTTCGGCGTGTCTGGCTGAGCAGGCACCGCTCGGCTTGCTCGCGTTCGAGCTCGACTTTTTGGAGCTTGGTGGGTTGTTGAGGCGTGGGTTGATTTGCCATGGGGTGGGCTTTGTGGGTTGTTCGGCCATCTCGCTTAAGCGAGATGGCCAAGTTGTCTATGTCGTGTCTTTTAGTTGCGGGTGATGGTCTCGTGCAGGTTGAAGACGACACGGCAGACCGAGGTCCACGCTGCGACTTCGACGGGGTCCAGGCCCGCGGCGGCGGGCGAGGCGCCGACCGAGATCAGCTTCTTGGCGTCCTCGGGCGATTGAGCGAATTGCTTGCGTTGGCTGTCGAGCAGCTTGGTCAAGGCCTGCCGCTCGGTGTCGCGAGGCGTGCGGGCGAGCGCGAGCTGGTAGAGGTGGTCCAGCCGCTTGTCGTCGGCGTCTTGCTCTTTGACAAGCTTCGCGGCCAGCACGCGTGCAGACTCAACAAAGGTCGGGGCGTTGAGCGTGGTCAGCGCCTGCAGCGGCGTGTTGGAGACCATGCGTTCGCCGGTGCAGGTCTCGCGGGCGGTGCCGTCGAAGTTGACCATGACCGGGTGAGGGAAGGTGCGCTGTACCCAGGTGTACAGGCCGCGGCGGTAGAGGTCCGCGCCCTTGCTGGTCGGGTAGGGCCGGCGGGGAAAGTTCAGCGGCTCCCAGTGCCCGTCGGGCTGGTAGGGGAAGACGCTCGGCCCGCCGACGCGGTCGTTGAGCAGCCCGGAGACCGCCAGCACCTGGTCGCGCACGGCCTCGGCGGATAATCGGATCGCGGACTGCCTGGCGAACAGCTTCGTGTTGTCCGGATCGATCAACGCGAGGTCTTCACGCACATCCGCGGACTGCTTGTATGTCGCGCTCGTGACGATCCGGCGGATCAGATGCTTGAGATCCCAGCCGCCGTCGCGGAACGTGATCGCGAGGTGGTCGAGCAGCTCGGGGTGGGTCGGCGGGACGCCCTGGCTGCCCAGCTCGATCGTGTTGCTGGAGATCGCGCTGCCCAGGTACTTGCCCCACAGGCGGTTGGCGACTACGCGGGCGGTCAGCGGGTTCTCCGGGGAGACGGTCCACTTGGCGAGGTCCAGGCGGGTCAGCCGTTGGTTGTCATCCGAGGCAGGTCCGCCGAGGAACGAGGGTGTTGCGGGCGAAACGATCTTGCCGCTCTCGTCCTGCCAGTTGCCACGTGCGAGGATGCGGACGGTGCGCGGGGTGTCGAGCGCACGGGTGGTGGTGAGCGGGGGGATCTGCTTGGCGAGCTTGGTCCGTGCTTCGAGCAGCTTCTTTAAGTCGGCTTCGATCTGCTTCGCGTTTTCCGGCGCGGTAACGTGCGATTTATAGTCGCGGCAGGTCAGCCGTTCTTCGATCACCATCGCGTAGGGGTTCTGCTCGATAAAGGCGTTGTAAGTCGCGTCGTGCTCGGCGACCTGCTTCCGCTGTTCTTCATTTTGCGGGACCAGAACGTACGGCGGGGCGTGCTCGGCGTAGCCGGCGCGGTGGGCGATGATCTGCTGGTTGATGTCCGCGAAGAAGGCTGCGAGGGAGTAGAAGTCCTCCGTCGTGAACGGGTCGAACTTGTGGTCGTGGCACTGAGCACAAGACACGGATGAGCCGAGCCAGACGTCGGCGTAGTTCGCGACGCGGTCGGCGTTGTAGATCGCTTCGTACTCTTTGTGCTGGGCGCCGCCTTCTTCGGTCTGGGGCGAGAGCCGGTTGTAGGCACTGGCGATGAGCATGTCGCGCGTCGGCGCGTCCTGCAGCAGGTCGCCGGCCAACTGCAGGGTGGTGAACTCATCGAAGGGCATATTGTCGTTCAGTGACTTCACGACCCAGTCGCGGTAAGGCCAGGCGGTCCGGCCCTGGTCGCCGTGGAACCCCTTGGTGTCGGCGTAGCGCACGAGGTCCAGCCACCACACCGCGAGGTGCTCGCCGTAGGCTTCGCTTGCCAGCAGCGAATCGACGTAGTTCTCGTAGGCCTGTGGCGACGGGTCATCCATGAACGCTTTCGTCTGCGCGGCCGTCGGTGGCAGACCGGTGAGGTCGAAAGTCACCCGACGGAGGAGCGTGCGTTTGTCGGCCTGCTCGGAAGGTATGAGGCCGCGTTTCTCGAGCTTGGACAGGATGAATCGATCGATCTCCGTGTTGGCCCAATCGCTGTTCTTGACGTTCGGTGTGTCGGCCTTTTTCGGCGCGGAGTAGGCCCAGTGGGTCTCGTACTTCGCGCCCTGATCGATCCAGCGCCCGATGAGCTCGATCTCCTCGGGCGTCATCTTCTTGTGGCTCTTCTTCGGCGGCATGGGGTCCGCCTTGTCGTTGATACGGATCCAGGTCTCGCTCGCCTCGCGGTCGCCGGGCACGATCGCGGCGTAGTCGCCCAGGTCACGCGTCGCCGCCTCGAACAGGTCGATGCGGAGGTCGGCTTCCTGGTGCTTGGGGTCCGGGCCGTGACAGAAGAAGCAGTTCTCCGAGAGGATCGGCCGGATATCCGCGTTGAAGGAGATCGGCTCATCCTTTGGCGCGTCCTTGACGGTCAGGATGGCCGCCTGCTCTTGATTTTGTGTTGCGTCGGTGGTGCTGTCGCCGCCGCTGCACGCGCTCATGACGCAGAAGGCGGCTAGGAGCAGGAAAGGGATCGTTTTCTGAATCGGCTTGCAGATCAAAATCGTGCGTCCTGTTGAACGGATCATTGGATGATAAGCTTGATGAGAGACCGGTTTAGTATAGTCGCTAACGGTGCTGGACTTGGGCATGGATGTTGACCCGGGTCGTAGCTTCATGGCGTTTAAACATGACTTTCCGACCGGTGGCGCTATTACGCAAACCCCCGGGCAGGCCGCAATAGAGGATCGATCAATGCAGTTAACCGAGCGGATGAACGCGTGGGGGTGTCTGGCCGTCGTTTTGGCCGGTCTCGCCGGCTGCCAGTCCACAGCGATGGACGAGGGGGCGGACTATCACGACCCTGCGCGGTTTGAAAAGGCGGTCGCCAAGTACGAGAAGCAGGACGCCAAAGAGATGCCGCCCAGGGGCGCGGTGGTCGGTGTCGGCAGCTCGAGCATGCGCATGTGGGCGGGGGACATCAGCAAAGACCTCGCGCCTTTGACCATCATCCCCCGTGGGTTTGGTGGCAGCAATATGAACGACCTGCTGCACTACGTCGACCGCCTGGTTCTGGTGCATCAGCCGCGCGCGGTGGTGATCTACGAAGGCGACAACGATATTGCGCAGGGGGTATCGCCTGTGAAAATCACGCGGACTTTTGAGCGGTTAGTCGATGTGATCCACGAAGCGTTACCCAAGTGCCGGGTCTACATGCTGTCGATCAAGCCGAGCCCGGCGCGTTGGGGGATGTGGCCGGAGATGTTGCGAGCCAACCGCTTGCTCGCGGAGGCGTGCGAAGCGGACAGCCGCTTGACCTACATCGACATCGCCAAACCGATGCTGGGTGGGGATGGCCGGCCGCGGGCTGAGCTGTACGTCAAGGACCGGTTGCATATGACCCGCGCAGGCTATGAGGTGTGGCGCGACGCGGTCAGGCCCGTATTGGTCGAGGCCGAGAAGACCCACGAGCGCGCCGCTGAGTGAAGGGCGCTTGTGCTTACTTTTTCAATTGATCTCGGCAAGCCAGCATCGCCCGCAGTGCAAACGGCGTCGCGATGAGTGGGTCGTCTTCCTTCCCGTCGGTGAAGGGGTTGGCGAACGAGCCGTTGTCGAGTTGCTTGCCGAGCAGGGCCCGAGCGAGGTCTTGTGCCCAGTCATCGGGGCCTTCGCCGAGTAGCGTGAAGGTGTCCGCGACCGAGGCGGCGTAGTAGAAGTAGTACGCGTCGCGCAGGATTTCGCGGTCTGCGTTGAACGTGCCGGGGTTGTGGTCGGCGTCGAAGTGTTTGAACAGCCAGTCCCGCGCGGCGATGACGCGCGGGTCATCGTCCTTCAGTCCGCAGTGCAGCAAGACGCGCAGGCCATCGGCGGTCGATGAGCCGGAGCTGTGGAAGCGTGCGTAGCCGTCCTTATCTGCTCCGGTCGGCCCGCCCTTGTTGCGTGCGGGGTCGGCGGGGTTGAAGAAGAACCCGCCATCATCAAAGCGCTTGTCGCTTGTGCCGAAGTTCTGACACCTTTGCGCGAACTGCAGCGCTGCGCGGTGCATGCTCTCGATGCGGTGGGCTTCAACGGGGGGGCGTTTGGTGATCGCCATGGCATCGAGCGCATAGGCCGTCGCGCTGATGTTGGCCGAGAGGTTCTCGGCGACCGGCAGCGTGCATTTGCCATGATCGAATCGCTCGCGGAGGCGGGTGTTTTCGTTGATGCCGGCAAAGGGCATCTTTGCGTAGCCCCAGCCGCCTTGCTGGGCGAACTGCCGGTTCGGGTCACCGGTGATCTGGTGGTCGAACAGGATGCTGCCCAGCCCGTAGACGGTGAACGGGATGAGGTGTTGGCTCAGCGCCGCATCGGCGCAGAAATAGACGGGGCCGTAGACATCTTCGCTCAGCCAGTGGCCGCCGTTGGATGCCCCGGTCGCGAACTCGTACCCGACCTTGCTCGCGACAAAGGTCACTGCACGCTTAGTGGTCTCGTTGTCTCGCTCCGCCATGGCCAGCGATCGCAGTACGTGCGGAGTGAGCGCTACGCCATCGCGGAACAGGCCGTAGGTGTCGGACGGCCAGGCGCCGTCTTCATTTTGTTGTGATTCCAGGTAGTCCGCGGCACGCTCGATCGCGCGGTCGAGCGATTGCTTGAGTTGAGCATGGTCGTCGGCCTGTACGGATGCACAGCCCGTCGTACCGATCACCGACAGCATGCACAGCACGAGTATGAAAAACCGCGCCGCCGCAGGATGGAAGGAGCGGCGGCGCGGTGGAGGAGAATCATTCTGGTCCATGAGGTTGTGCACTTACTCGCCGGCTTCCTGATCCTCGAGTGCCTGCTTCGCCGCTTCGAGCAGCTCCTCTGGCACGTGCATGCGGTCGGTCATGAGTACGCTCAGTGCGGCCGCGGTGCAGAACGTGCGCCCGGTGATGCAGTGGTGGCCCGACCACGAGCCGTCCTTGTTCTGCACCTTGGTGAGGTTCTCGGTCATCTTCTTGTCGAAGGTGTCCCACGCCTCGCCGCCTTCGAGGTAGAGCGACTCGCCGATGCGGGTATAGCTGAGGAACTCTTCGCCGCCGTTGTTGCCAAAGCCCGCGACGAAGCGGTCGTCGTTGAGCCGGGTGACGATGGTTTTCTGGGCGACTTCGAGGTTCTTCTTATTGTCCACCCAGCGCGTGTTGGAGAGGGCAAATCCCTCCAAGCCATCGAGTTCTTCTTTGTCGAATTTGACCTGGCCCGATGCCCGCAGCGTGATGGTGAGCTCGCTGACGGTGGCGGCGATCACTTCGGATTCTTCGATGTCATCGCCCGCGTTGTCCAATCGGCTCAGCGCTTCATCTGCCTTGTCACGGATGTCCTTGCCCTCGTCGCCGTCACCCGCCTGGGTCTTGGCCTGTTCGAGCACCCGGCGCACCTCGGCACGCTGCTTCTCGATCTGCTGGCGGTAGGTGGTGTCGGTCTCGCGCTGGCCACCGACGCTGTTGGCGGCGCCGTAGAGCTCGATGCCCGCGGTGCCTTCCGCTGCCGCGAATTTCCCATCACCATCCGCGGTTGCCGGGGCGCTGAGGTCCTGTGCATTCACGCGCGCCTTTTCAAGCGCAGCGGGGTCGACCTGGGCCCCGGCCTGCGCAGCGCGGTTCAGGGCCTTGCCCGCGATCGCGTCGTTCAGCGCCATCGCCCAGCCCTGCCCGCCGAACTTACCCTTTTCGTTCTGGTGTGACTCGATCTTCTCGATCACCTTGTCCAGGCAGGCGTCGACGCGCTCGTTGGACTTGTCGCTGGCCATCTTGCCCTTGACCTCGCTGAGCATCTGGGCCGCGAGGAAGGTGTCGACGTACGTGCCGAGCTTGCCCTGCAGGCGCGTGTTGCGGATCTCCGTGACGTACAGCGATTTGCTGTCCGCCGCCTCGATCGATTCACAGACGTAGGCCACGGCCTTGCGGATGTTCGCGTCGTACGTGCCCGAGCCGGCCGTCGAACCGGAGCGCAGCAGAGTGAGGGTCGCGGCGCAGGTGTCGCCGACGTTGGGGGTGTCCGCAAGTTTGTTCTTGTTTTTGCCGCCACGCATCTGTGCGGATTCTTCGCCCTGGCCCCAGCCGCCGGAGTCGAGCTGTTGTTTAGCCAGCCAGTCAAGGCCCTTCTTCACCTGGTCGGACAACGGCTTCGGGTCGGCCAACAGGTGTGCCTGGCTCGGTGCGGGGTCTTCTTTCTCAGTCTCGTCGGGCTTTTCGACTTTGGGTGCGATAGCGCCGAGTTCTGCGTCTGCCGGGATCGGTTCACCTTCCGCAACCGCGGCCACAATGGGGTCGGGCGCTTCCTTCCCGCCGGCCATCGCGTCTGAGTCGGCCCAGGGCAGCGCCAGCGCCAAGGTGAAGGAAGCGGTTGCAATCACGAGCTGTTGGGTGGTGAACATGTCGGGTCCCCGTTAGAGAAAAGGTGGAGGGTTCGGGAATGCACTACGTGCGGCGGGCCGACTTCTTAGCCCGCTATCCCAATCCGACGCGCCGTCGCCCGCGAGGTTCCGCTCGGGTGGGCTTGGAGGATGTTGCTGTGCCTTGCCAGCCCGGCTTGAAGGGTGTCAAGCAGGGCAAAGTCAGGCATGCCTAAAAAATAGGCAAGAAAAATTTTATCCGATGCGTGATTAGGCGTTGATCTTTTGATTTGCCGAGATTATGATTACTCACCAGTGCCTTGGCGGTGTAGCCGGGCCATGACCGTTGTTCGTCTCGTATTGGACCTCGGTACTTTCGTAAGGCCCGTCCTAAACCACGTTGGGCGGGTCGGAACTCGTAGAACTCTTTTCAGGAGTGGTCAGCGACCATGAGCAAAGCAAAGGTTGAATACATTTGGCTGGACGGCTACAAGCCCACCCAGAGTCTCCGCAGCAAGACCAAGGTCATCGAGAACTTCAGCGGTAAGCTTGAAGACTGCCCGATGTGGTCCTTCGACGGTTCCTCGACCGAACAGGCCGAGGGCGGCAGCTCTGACTGCCTGCTCAAGCCAGTCTACGTCTGCCCCGATCCCGGCCGTAAGAATGGCTTCCTCGTCATGACCGAGGTCCTCAACGCCGACGGCACGCCGCACGAGTCCAACGGCCGCGCACTGATCGACGACGACGACAACGACTTCTGGTTCGGTTTCGAACAGGAGTACACGATCATGGACCCGGCCACGCAGTTGCCCATCGGATTCCCCGCCGGCGGCTTCCCCGCGCCACAGGGTCCGTACTACTGCTCCGTCGGCGCGAATAACGCCATCGGCCGCGAACTCGTTGAAGAACACCTGGACCTCTGCCTCGATGCGGGCCTGAACGTCGAAGGTATCAACGCCGAAGTCATGGCCGGCCAGTGGGAATTCCAAGGCTTCGCCAAGGGTGCCGCACAAGCCGGCGACGAGATGTGGGTCGGGCGCTACCTGCTCGAGCGCGTCGGCGAGAAGTACGGCCTGGCCATCAGCTGGCACTGCAAGCCGGTTAAGGGCGACTGGAACGGCTCGGGCATGCACGCCAACTTCTCCAACGAAGTGCTCCGCACCTGCGGCAGCAAGGAGATCTACGGCAAGATCTGCGAGGCCTTCGGCACGCAGGACCGCATCGCCGCTCACATCGAGGTCTACGGCGCTGAAAACGATCAGCGACTGACCGGCCTGCACGAAACCCAAGCGATCGACAAGTTCTCCTACGGCGTGTCCGACCGCGGTGCTTCGATCCGTATCCCGATCGCTTCGGTCGAGAACGGCTACAAGGGCTGGCTCGAAGACCGTCGTCCGAACTCGGCTGCCGACCCGTACAAGGTCGCCGCCGCGATCATCAAGACCGTCAAGACCGCTTGCAAGAGCCTCGATCTCGCAACGGCCTGATCGCCTGATTGATAAAAACAAGATTCCTCCTATCCCGGGCCGGCCTGAACAAGGTCGGCCCGGGTTTTTTCTTGCCGTAGAACGTGCGTGAGAAGATGCCGAACCGATCTTTTGGGAGGGCGAGGCTCCTGCCGAGCCGCGAATCGTCTGTCACTTGCGGCTCGGCAGGAGCCTCGCCCTCCCAACAAACCAGCTTCTCACACACTTTCTAAGCACCTTTCATCGATGTTATGTTTGGCCGTGTTTCGCCTTGCGGGTAGCATTGCCTGTCAGACGTATCCCATCCGCTGCTTGAAAGGGAATCGATGAAGCTCGCATCTCGTTCGACACTCTGTTTGGTGATGTTGCTGGCGATGTTTATATCGCTGGACCACTGGGCCGAGCCCGACCGCAAGCGCCCGGTCAAGATGAGTGAAGTGTCTCGCCTGATCGATCAGGACCAGACGCCACAGCAGGTGCTTGAGGTGATGGTGGAGCGGGGCGTCGGCTTCCGCATGTCTGCAAGCATGGAAGGGCGCCTTCAGAAGTTCGGGTTTACCGATGCGCAGATCGCGTTGGCCGGGCGCATCGCGGCGGGGGAGAAGGTCGACCTGAACGCGGAGCCGAAACCGGATGAGCCGGGGGAGGTGGACGCACCGGGCGAAGACGGCGCAGAGCCCGAAGCGGACAAAGATGAATTCAAGGTCGGCTTCACTGACCCGGACCATTGGCACAATGCAGAGCAGGCCCGGATTGAGCGGGCGATCAAGAACGCCGGGCTCGGCTACAAGCGCATCGAACTGGGGCGTGCTACGCTCTATTGCAACGTAAATCGCGCGAACACGCTCGCGCCGCTGCTCAAGAAATTGGAAAACGCGCTGATCAAGCGTTTCCCTCCTTCGATCGCAAACGCCAGCTCGCCCAAGTCCGCGCACATCGTCATCGTTGACGGCGCATCGGAATGGCGCAGCTGGGTCGAAGCATGTATTGATTCGTATGAGCAGGACCGCATCACGTTCCGGTTCGGCCCTGATGGCGACCCCAAAAAGCAACTCACCGAGGGCAACGGCTACCTGCTGCCCGCGCTCGCGGCAGCCCGCGCCGACACGCGCCCGGGCAAGGAAAGCGTCGAGCGGTTTGCCACCTACTCCCTGGGACACCTGATGATGGCCAGGGCCGGCGGCAAGAATCAGCCCAAGGGCCTGACGACCGGCTTCGGCGACCTGGCCGAGGAGATGGCGATGGGCACGCCTTCGGTCATGATCTACTCCTACGAGAAGCGTGACCTCAAACAAGAGGGCGGCTGGCGGCAGGTCGTGCAGAATCTCTTCAAGGAGAAGAAGATCGACAGCGTGACCAAGCCCTGGGGCTACGAGACCGCAACGATGAAACCGGAGAACTACGCCGAGTGCTGGTCGCTGGTCTCGACGTTGGGTGCCGCGCCGGACAAGTTTGCGAAGGCCGTGAGTGCGGTCCGCGAAGACGGCGAGCACCTGCATGTCGCCGTGCGCGAAGTCTATGGGCTGGAAGACAAGGACCTGCTCAAGGCCTGGTACAAATTCACGAATCGTTGATCGTCTCGTTGTGTCCCCCGCATCTTAAATCCTGCCTATGGGAGTTTGCTCTTGAACCTGTGTGTCCGCATTGTCTTACTGCTTCTTCTTTTCACTTGCCCGCTGATGGGGTGCCAGGCCGCGAAGTCCGCGGGCGATCGGCCCAATGTGGTTGTCATCCTCGCGGACGACCTGGGCTTCGGCGACATCCGGTGCAACAACCCCAAGAGCCCGATCCCCACGCCGCACCTGGATGCGCTC
>Ga0213866_10002694_pt1 | contig 12343 bp, 6 predicted proteins | sample PICome_11_FD_160079 | JGI IMG/M metagenome (GOLD analysis project Ga0213866, IMG submission 160079) | Coastal seawater microbial communities near Pivers Island, North Carolina, United States - PICO284 | ecosystem: Environmental > Aquatic > Marine > Coastal | place: USA: North Carolina... | reverse complement strand
TCTTGTAACGAATGTGATTCTAATTCCGTTACATTTAGTGCAAGTATTCTGCCAACTATTCAAGCGCAATGCCAGAGCTGCCACAATGCGGGAAATGCTTCTGGCGGTGTAAATCTCGATGGCCATGGAAATGTGGTAAATGCCGTAAATAACTCTGGACTAATGGCAGCCATCAATAGAATTAGCAAGCCTATGCCTCCTGCTGCATCGCTAAGCGATTGTGAACTGGCAAAATTTGATAAATGGATCGCCGATGGAATGCCAAACAATTAATGGAATGAAATACGTTGTCTTCCTCTTAGTGGTTTCATTGGGTACGTCAAGTTGCTATTTCGACAACTATGAAGACCTTTATGGCAACGTCAACGCCTGTGATACATCGGCGGTTACCTTCAGCCAAGACATAAAAATGCTCATTGGTCAAAACTGCGAGGGTTGCCACAATGGTGCTTCAGCAAGTGGCGGACTAAATCTAGCCGGGCACCAAAACATCTCAAATTCAGCTTTATCTGGGGCCATTATGGACCGAGTAACCCGAACCGCGGGTGATCCGCTACTGATGCCTCCTGGACAAGCACTATCAGAATGCGATCAAAGTAAACTACGCTCCTGGATTAACGAAGGCGCGCCTAATAATTAAGCCATGAAAAAAATCTTAACAATGGCGCTTTTAGCGCTGACCACCTCAGCCTTTTCGCAACAATACTTGACTCGTGAAGCGACTCTTTCTTTCGATGCCGGTTCTCCTTTGGAAGATATTTATGCCGTTTCTGAAAGTGCATCGGCAGTCTACGACGCTGCCACGGGAAAGCTCGGTGTACAAGTCCTGATGACCTCTTTTCAGTTCAAGCGAGCACTAATGCAAGAGCATTTCAATGAAAATTACGCGGAGAGTGAAAAATTTCCAAAGGCTCAGTTCACGGGTGTTTTCCAAGGTGGCGAAGCCATAGGTCAACTCACCATCCACGGACAAACTAAAGACATAGCCGTTCCTTGTGAAATTTTAGAAGCCGATGGCTCACTCATTCTCATCGCCGAATTTCCAGTGAACATCGAAGAATTCGGAATCGCTATACCTGGTGCTGTAGCGGATAAAATTGCGAAAGATGCAAAGGTTCAAGTTAAGGCGACTTTGAAAAAACGAGCTTAATGCAGATTAAAAAAACTCTTTTTTCCGTTGTCTTATCGCTGCAGTTGATCACAGCTGTAGGACAAGAAGATGACCTCTTTTCCTTAATGGACATTCCAGAAACCACTGAGTTCACCTATGCTACCTTTAAGGGCACCCGTATTATCAACGCTCAATCAAATGAGACACCTGGGAGAGGAGTGCTTCAATATGTCATATCGCATCGTTTTGGCAGCTTTTCGAATGACTACCTCTACAATTTCTTAGGATTAGACATCGCCCAAATCCGAATGCAATTAGATTACGGCGTCACAGACCGTCTTAACATAGGTGTTGGACGTTCGTCTTTTAACAAAGTGGCGGATGGCTTTATCAAATACCGACTTCTGCGTCAAACCTCGGGTGCTGAAGAGTTTCCTTTCGGTCTAACCTTATACAGTAGTACAAACTATCGCGGCGCCCGTTATACTGATGGTGTTGATCACTTTTTGACTGACCGATTATCTTTTCACCATCAAGCTATTTTCGCACGGAAATTTGATGAATCTTTCAGCCTGCTGGTTGCACCTAGCGCCGTTCACTGGAACTTAGTTCCTGGACCCAACGATCCAAATACAACTTTCCATTTACAGATTGGTGGTCGATATAAAATCACCAACAGACTAGCACTAACCGGGGAATATAATTACGGTTCAAACTATGAATATAGCGATGGACAGCGATTTTATGCGCCATTTGCACTAGGCGTAGATTTGGAAACAGGAGGACATGTCTTTCAGTTCCATATTTCAAACACGAATGCAATGAGCGATCCGCTTTGGGTAGCGACGAACCCCTATAACCCGCTTGACGGGTCACTTTTCTTAGGATTCAATATTTCTCGTGTTTTTACGGTTCGGGACTAATAAAAAAAAGCCCCGTCCGAAGACGGGGCTAACCAAACCAATAAACCTAAGCTACTCTTAAGTGGGTACAAGTTACATTAACTTAATCCTAAAGTGGTGATAACTATCTGAAGTTTTTTTGAAAAAAACACGATTGTCTCAAACGAAACGTCCTTTAATACATTCGTAATAGTTGATTCTCAATACCATAAATGACGTTGTGTCGACGGGATGAGTATTTGCTTAACTCGCAACTCTATCCTTCTAAAATTAGAGGTCGCAAACGAAACACCTGAAGGTTTTGTTTAACTAAGGTCGCCAGAACGTTAAACAACGTATTCTCGTTGCTAAATCACAAACAATTGTTTATCAGTGTTTTAAACTCAATTTAGAGGGATAAAAAAAAGTTTTAATTCGATTAAGTGTCAATTGTACACTAATTAAAAAGAATTCATATAATTGTAACATAATCGTTAACACAATTTATTATGAATCAAAATCTACGTCGTGTTCTCTCCTCTGCGACCCTTTGGTGTTCAGTGTTGTTGCTTGGTTCTCAAGTAGCTTATGCACAGAACGAAGGTTCTACAGACGAGGATGCAATGTCTCAAGCTGATATGATGTTTGAGCAGTTGGAGGAAGTTGTAGTCATTGGTTATGGTTCTCAGAAAAAGAAAGACCTAACAGGTTCTTCTGCTTCTGTTAGCTCCGAAGACTTCAACGGTGGTGTCGTTACCTCTCCTGAAATGTTGATCCAGGGTAAAGCCGCGGGTATTACAATTACTCCTACAAACGGTGAACCTGGTGGTGGTGTAAGTGTTCGTGTTCGTGGAGGTACATCTATCTCTTCTAGCAACGAGCCTCTTTACATTATTGATGGTATGCCTATTCAGAGTGGAAGCACGCTTCCAGGTGGTGAAGGTGAGACTTCAGGTTCTCAGCGTAACCCACTTTCTCGTTTGAACCCGAACGACATCGAGTCGATCACTGTATTGAAAGATGCTTCTGCAACTGCAATCTACGGTGCACGTGGTGCAAACGGTGTTGTATTGATCACAACCAAGAAAGGTGCTGCTGGCCGCATGTCAGTTGATTACAGCTACCAAGTAAGTGCTTCAACTCTTCCAAGAAAATTGGACATGTTGAACGCTTCTGAGTACAAGGCTGCTGTTGCACGCTTTGGTTTGGGTAACGTTTTGGGCAACGCTGATACTGATTGGCAAGACGAAATGTTCCAAACTGGTATGGCTACTCAACACAACTTGAGCTTGAACGGTGGTACTGAAGCTGGTTCTTACCGTTTGTCTATGGGTTACTTAGACCAAGACGGTATTGTGATCAACTCAGGTACTGAGCGTTTCACAAGCCGCTTGAGCATGAACCAAAAAACGTTAAACGACAAATTGACTTTGTCAGCTAACGTAAACGTTTCTCAGCAGGACGATAACTTGACTCCTTACCAGCAAGTAGGTGGATACACTGGTGGTATCTTCACCAACATGTTGAAAATGAACCCTACGCTTCCAGTTAAGGACGCCAACGGTAACTACACATTCGTTTCTAACGCAATCCGTAACCCAGTTGAAGCGGCAATGGAAATTGACGATGTTGCTCGTACAGTAGGTGTAACTATGAACGGTACTGCACGTTTGGACCTCGGCGATGTTGTTGAAGGTTTGAGTGCTACTGCAAACGCTGGTTACGATCAATACGGAACTATCCGTAAAACTTACTTGCCAAAATCTACTCCTTACGGTGTAGCTGATAACGGTATTGCTGCTCAGAAATACGGTCAAGTATCTTCTAAAGTATTAGAGACTTACTTGAACTACGATAACGAAGTAGCAGGTAACATGATGAACCTTATTGCTGGTTACTCATGGCAAGAAAACAACTACGAAGGCTTTGGTGCACGCGCTAAGCAGTTCGTAACTGATAACTACAGCTTCAACAACCTCGATGGTGGTGGTTTGGCTGAACTAGGTGATAAGTACTCTTACCGCGGTCAGTCTCGCTTGATCTCTTTCTTCGGTCGTGCGAACTATGACATCGCTGGAAAGTACTTGGTGACTGCTACAGTACGTCAGGATGGTTCTTCTAAGTTTGGTGCTGATAACAAGTGGGGGGTATTCCCATCTGCTGCTGTTGCATGGCGTTTGAGCGAAGAAGCTTTCGTTCCTGAAATGTTCACTGACTTAAAGCTACGTGCTGGTTGGGGTGTTGTAGGTAACGAAGCTATTGGTGAGTACCAAAGTATCGCTCGTATCGGTACAGGTTCTGCTGCTGTTATCGGCGGTTCTTCAACTTCTGGTACTGGTTACTTGAACCCTGCTAACTCAGGTCTACGTTGGGAAAGTACTGCTTCAACGAACATTGGTTTGGATTGGGAATTGGACGGTGGTAAGTTCTACGGATCTTTCGACGTGTTCCAGAAAAACACTTCTGACCTATTGTTGACTGTACCTGCTCCTGCTCCATCTGTTGCTCCAACATTGTTGGCAAACGTAGGTGCTACTTCTAATAATGGTTTTGACTTGATGTTGAACTACAGCTTGGTAAGCACTTCTGACTTCGGTTGGGACGTTGGTGTAAACCTATCTCGTTCACGTTTGATGGTTGAGGACCTAGGTACTAACGAGCAGATCTTAACTGGTCCTATCGGTGGTGCTGGTCAATCAGGTGCATACTCTCAGAAACTTGTTGTTGGTCAAGCTTACGGTACATTCTACGGTTTGGTATACAACAGTGCAGACGGCTCTTACAGCAGCGAAGCAGATATTATCGGTATCGCTCAGCCTGATTTCACTTACGGTATCTTGAACACATTCCACTTCGGTAAAATCAACGCTAGCTTGTTCTTGCGTGGTCAGCAAGGTGGTGATGTATTCAACAACACTGCAATGGAGTACACTACTCTTGATAACTTGAACACCAACATTAACTTGATGAAGCCAGCTCTTGACTTCGACGATGCAATGTTGACTTCAACACCAACTTATTCTTCTCAGTGGATCGAAGACGCATCATTCTTGCGTATCGATAACTTGAACATCTCTTACGATTTAGACGTTCAAGGAGTAGATTGGTTGAACTCAGCTGTAGTAGGTCTAAGCGGACAGAACTTGTTCTTGTTCACTGGCTACTCAGGTTACGACCCAGAGGTTAACACAGATGCAGCTGCAAACGGTGCACCTTCTTTGGGTGTTGACTACATGAACTACCCACGTGCTCGCACAATTGCGGTGAACGTGAAATTCAACTTGAAATAATTTAAACAGATCAAACAATGAAGAGATTTTCGAAAATCGCATTGATTGCAGCCGCCGCCGTATCAACGCTTACGTTCCAGAGCTGTACTGATCTTGAAGAAACTATCTACGAGGATATTACCTCAGATAACTTCTTCTCAAGCGAAGGCGATTACTACTCTGTACTCGTTAACGCTTACGGTAACCTTCGTCCGTTCTTGTGGAACTACTTCAATATTTCACAGGTAACTTCTGACGAAACTATTGTTCCTACCCGTGGTGGTGACTGGGGTGATGGTGGTGTTTGGCGCGAATTGCACCAGCACAACTGGACACCTACAAACGGTCACGTAGTAGGTATGTGGAATGATATCAACAAAGGTTTGGCTCAGACCAACCAGTTCATCTACGACCTGGAAGCTGCTGACCAGTCTTTGTTTAGCCAATACAGCTACACAGAGATCATGGCAGAAGCACGTACACTCCGTGCGTACTACTACTTCATGTTGATGGACTTCTGGGGTGATTGTGTAATCTTGGATGCTGCATCTATCGATCCAGCAAACTTGCCATCACGTTCTCCTCGTGCCGATGTATTTGCTTACATTGAAAGTGAATTGAACGCTGCCATTCCAAACTTGGCTGCTTCTCACTCATCTGACCAGTACGGTCGTGTGACTAAGTGGTCTGCATACGGTATCCTTACTCGTATGTACATGAATGCAGAAGAGTTTACAGGTACTGCTCGTTGGGCTGATGCTGAAGCTGCTGCAGATGCAATCATCAACAGCGGTAACTTCTCTCTAGAGGCTGATTTCCACGACAACTTTGTTGTAGAAAACCAAGGTTCTACTGAAACTGTATTCGCTATTCCTAACATTCAGGCCGGTGGAATGGGATGGACGCTAAACATGCGTACACTTCACTACCACCAACTACCTGCATCGCCATGGAACGGCTTCTGTACGCTAGCTGATTTCTACAACACGTTCGATACTGCGAATGATGTTCGTTCTGAAATCTTCTTGGTGGGTCAGCAGTACGATTTTGTAACGGGTGACCCATTGCAAGATCGTCAAGGTAACCCACTAGACTTCACTGCTTCTTTGCCAGGTATTACTGGTGCTTCTGAAACAAACGGTATCCGTGTGTTGAAGTGGGAAGTTGATCAAGCAAACGCTGGTGGTGAAGCTGGTAACGACTACGCTGTAATCCGCTACGCTGATGTTTTGTTGCACAAAGCTGAGGCTTCTTTGCGTCAAGGTGATGATGCTACTGCGCTATCTATTGTTAACGATATCCGCGCACGTGCTGGAGCAACTGCATTGACTGCAATTACTCTGGACGACATCCTTGATGAGCGTGGATTTGAATTGGCTTGGGAAGCTGTTCGCCGTTTGGATTTGATTCGTTTCGGCAAGTTTACTGATGCTTGGGAATTGAAAGATGCCCAGCAAGATCACGTTAAGCTACTTCCTATTCCAACTGAGGCTTTGGGTGCAAATCCAAACCTTACTCAGAACCCAGGTTACTAATACATAACCTGTCACTCTGAAACTATGTTTTGCAGGAAAGCCCGCACGTTGTGCGGGCTTTCTTCATTATATTGAACACTCGTTCTACTCCGCAATGCCATGAGAAAAATCGCACTTTTTGCGTTGCTCGGTTTAACCGCAGCGCAGTGTACTTACGACCCAAAAATTGAATCGTTGTTCACTCAAATGGAGCCCACCAAAATTGGAATCGGCTTTCAAAATGACCTGAGTTACGATAAAGACTTCAATGTGTTCAACTACCGCAATTTTTACAATGGTGGTGGTGTTGCTGTTGGAGATATTAATAACGACGGTTTTGTAGACCTCTATTTTACTGCGAATCAAACCTCCAATAAGCTCTACCTGAACAATGGTGATTGGACGTTCACAGATATAACGGACGCTTCTGGAACGAACGGAAAGCAAGCCTGGTCTACGGGTGCTGCGATGGCCGATGTGAACGGTGATGGTTGGTTAGATATTTATGTGGCCAATTCTGGGGACATAAAAGGCGATAGCCGTGCCAACGAGCTCTTCTTGAACAATGGAGATAACACGTTTACAGAAGCAGCTGAAGCTTGGGGTGTAGCGGACCAAGGGTTGAGTACTCACGGGGTATTCTTTGATTACGACCGCGATGGCGATTTGGATTTGTATGTATTGAACAACAGCTATCGAGCGATCGGCAGCTTTAACCTGCAAAAAAGCTCGAGAGAAATCAGAGATCCTGAAGGTGGAGATAAGCTTTACAGAAACGAGGGAGATCACTTTACAGATGTAAGTGAGGCCGCCGGTATTATGGGTAGCGAAATAGGCTTTGGCCTTGGAACAACCGTTGGGGATGTGAATGGCGACGGATGGCTCGACATTTATATATCCAACGACTTTTTTGAAAAAGACTACCTGTATATCAACAATGGCGACGGCACATTCAGTGAAGAATTGGAGAAGCACATGCGCCATACATCATTCGCCTCTATGGGGGCTGATATGGCAGATATCAATAACGATGCAGCTCCGGATCTTTTTGTAACGGATATGCTTCCGCAGGGGGTGCGCCGATTGAACCAAACAACCACCTTTGAAAATTGGGACGTATATCAGGGGAAATTGGATTGGGGCTATTACCACCAGTTCAACCGCAACATGCTGCACCTGAATACTGAAGACGGTGATTTCATTGAAATTGGCCAGCTTTCGGGCGTTGAGGCGACCGATTGGTCTTGGGGTGCGCTAATCGCGGATCTCGATAACGATGGATGGCGCGATTTATACATCTCAAATGGCATTGCACATGATCTAACGGATCAAGATTACATCAACTACATCAGCAACGAGGAGGTGATGCGAAGCATTGTAACCGAAGAGGGCGTGAACTATAAGGAACTTATCGACCTGATGCCGACCACGCGCATACCTAACTACGCATATAAAAACGTCGCAGGCGGCTACAAGTTTGTGGACCAAGCCAAAGAATGGGGCCTCAACGTTCCCAGCCATAGCAATGGTTCTGTATATGCAGACCTCGATAACGATGGTGATTTGGATTTGGTCGTGAACAACGTGAACCAAGCGCCTTTTATTTGGCGTAATAATGCAGAAACGATTCACCCAGAAAACCACAGTATTCAAATCGAACTTCGCGAAGGCGGGAAAATGAGTATTGGCGCCAAGGTGTATGCGTACGCTGAAGGCAACCGTTTCTATGCGGAAAATGTGCCTATGAAAGGTTTTCAGAGTTCTGTGGATCCCCGAATTCATATTGGACTGGGGGCTCACACAACGCTAGATAGTCTCATCGTTGTTTGGGGCAATGAAGACCGTACGGTTCGCACTAATGTTCCCGCTGACCAATTATATACGATCGCTCGAGAAGACTTGACCGCCAGCACGGCAGCCCTGAAGAAGAAACAAACACCGCGTTATTTAACCATGAATTCTACCTATGGTGGTCGCACAGAAACCCCATTCAGCCAGTTTAACGAGGAGCGATTAATCCCTCAAATGACCACAACCGAAGGCGCGCGTTTAGCCATGGCCGACGTGAACGGCGATGGGTATATGGATTTCTATCAATGTGGATCGACAGACCAGCCAGGTCAGCTGTTTTTCGGCAGCGATTGGTACGGCTTTGAAGAAAGCATCAGAACGCCATTCATCCAACACGCTGCATGCGAGGATACCGATGCCCAATTCTTTGATTATGATGGGGATGGGGATCTCGATTTGTACGTTGCCAGCGGGGCAATGGAAGCTGAAAATGGAAGCGACGCCTTAGTCGATCGTATCTATAAAAACGATGGAAGAGGTCATTTCACCTACGATGCCAATGCCCTGCCTAACCTTCCAATTAGAACTTCTTCGATCGCTGTTGCCGATTTTGATGGCGATGGACTAGACGATGTTTTTGTAGGCGTTCGTGGGGTCAAAGGCCGTTATGGGGTACCCGGAAGCTCACTGTTTTATAAAAATTACGGTGATGGCGTGTTAAGAAATGAGCGCCTTACCTCACGTGGATTCGAGCGCATCGGTATGCTCACCGATTGTGCGGCCGGAGATGTTGATGGGGATGGGGATCAAGATTTAGTAGCTGTGGGTGATTGGCAAGGCGTTCGTCTTTGGATGAATGACGGTGGCCGATTCGCTGAGCGCACCCTCGAAGCCGGTTTTAATTACAGCCAGGGACTTTGGAACACAATACGCTTAGAAGACTTAGATGGAGATGGTGCGCTAGATATTGTCGCAGGAAACTTAGGCGAAAACTGTAGGCTCGAAGCCTCGCCTGAAAAGCCTATGGTCCTCTTTGTAAATGACTTTGATGCGAATACCTATTCAGACCCAATTCTCTGCTCTTATTGGGGAGATACACTCTTCCCGCGTGTATTGCGCCACAACCTGATCAGCCAATTGCCCTACCTTAAAAAGGAGAATTTAAAATATGCAGACTACGCAGGGAAAAGCGTCTTTGAGGTCTTCGATACAACGCAGCTCGAACGTTCTGCCTTGTTGCAAGTACAAACCTTACGAACGACTTGTTTTTACAACAACGGAAATGGAGTTTTTGCGCATGCCGCATTACCTATCCAAGCACAAACTGCACCGGTATATGCCATTGATGCACTCGATGTAGACGGTGATGGTGATAAGGACCTCGTGCTCGGCGGAAACCTATATGAGGTTCAACCAGAATGGGGGCGTTACGACGGTTCTCGTGGGACCGTCTTGCTAAACACCGGCAACAGAGAATGGCGTGCCGCTACCCAATTGCAAAGCGGTCTCAATATCGACGGCCAAGTACGCGATATCGTTCACTACGAAAGAGATGGTGAGACCTTCGTCCTTTTCAGTAAGGTGGACGGACCTTTGGAAGAATACAAGCGCTCTAACTAATGAAGCGCTGGCTCTTACTCATAGCCTTAGCAGGAGTCGCGTGTACTGCACCTGAAGAACCCACGTTGTTTAAAGAACGTGCGGCCGCCTCCGGCATTGCCTTCCGCAATGACCTCCCCGAGAATGAGCAGCAAAACATCGTAGACTACCTCTACTTCTACAACGGTGCTGGGGTGGCTGTGGCAGATTTTGACCAGGACGGACTGGAGGACATTTACTTTGTTCGCAACCAAGGGGCCAATGAACTTTATTGGAATAAGGGCGATTGGCAGTTTGAAGAAGGCGCCACAGCTGCAGGCGTTCAAGGAGAGTCCGATTTTCAAACGGGCGTGTCCGTTACCGACATCAACGCAGACGGCTTCCCCGACCTCAGCATAAGCGCGGTCGAATACTTGCACTGGAAGGGCAAAAATGAATTTTACCTAAACAACGGCGACGGAACCTTCTCGCAAATCCGTCTCGTCGACGGCATGGATATCGTGGGATACGGTCAACAGACGCTGTTTTTTGATGCGGACAACGACGGAGACCAAGACCTCTATGTGTTGCGCCATAGCGTACACCCATCGGGAGCCTTTAACAATGCTTCGCAGCGCGGAATCCGCGATCCAAAAGCCGGTGATCTGTTCTTCCTAAACACCGGCGATGCAGAACATCCTGATTTTGAAGATCGCTCCGAAGAATGGGGCATCTTAGGCTCTCAAATAGGCTATGGATTGAGCATCGTGGCTGAAGATTTCAATGCTGACGGTTACCTCGACCTATTCATTGGCAACGACTTTCATGAAAACGACTACCTGTATTTGAACGAAGGCGGGAAGCGATTTGAATTGGCCACCGATCAGAGCTTTAGGGCCAACAGCAAGTTCACCATGGGAGCTGATGCCGCAGATTTAGACGGCAATGGATTGCCTGACCTGTTCACGTTGGACATGAAACCTTGGGACGAAGTGGAGCGTAAAAACGCATTGGGCGCAGAGCCTTTCCACATCCACAAATACAAGCGAGGCCAAGGCTATGTGGAGCAATTCCCAAAAAACAGCATGCACCTAAACGCAGGGACCTTACCTGCAAAGACGGCCGATGTGCCTGTTTTTGAAGATGTGGCTGCGTACCACGGTGTGGAAAGCACAGATTGGAGCTGGGGCGTGTTGCTTGAGGATTTTGACGGCAATGGCACTAAGGACATCTACATCACCAATGGAATCAAACGACGCCCTAATGATTTGGACTACATTCAGTTCCTAAGCAACGGCGGTGGTGGTGCCGCGCTCGACGAGCAGATCTATAGCAAAATGCCTCCGGGCGAGGTGGAGAATAGGGCCTTCATGAATTTGCCGGCGTATATCGAAGATCGTGCCTTCGTTGAAACAACAGAAAGATGGGGATTAGATTACACAGGCACCAGCAACGGAAGTGCCTACGGTGACTTTAACAATGACGGGAAATGGGATTTGGTCGTGAATAATTTGGACGGACCTGCCTTGCTCTATGAAAACGTATTGGGCGGCCCTTCCACCATGGTGGACTTCGGTGGATATAGCGTGTCGTACAAAAAGCGCAGTGGCGCCTTGCCGCATTGGAACATTGGAACGCGGGGTTGGCTCAGCAATAGCTCAGGTCGTCGCATTGCCGATGATTTTGGCGGCTCTTTGCTCGTCCAATGGCCGACAGGGGTGCAAGAGGCTTTTGTTTTGCTGCCCGGTGAGTTAAACTATTTGCGTCCTGGAGAGGGTACTGCTATGGGAGTCAAGGATTCGCCTATCCCAGCAAAGTACCAAGTCACCCTACCCGATACCTTGCCTTTTGGACATGAAGAAGATGCCTACACCTCCTTCGTACAAACGCCACTTTTGCTCGAGGGTGTGGACGAGATGGGGCCTGCGGGAGCGGTTTGGGGTGACCATGTATACATTGGTGCGAGTTTTAGAAAAACTCCGTTCTGGGCCAGTGAAAACCAAGGATCTTGGGACACGGTTCAGATTTCAGGTGATTTAGAATACGAGGATACGGATGCCGCATTGATTACCCTTGGCAATGGGGAGCAGGCGTTGATTGTAGTGAGCGGAAGCAGCCAATTGCCCAACAGCAACGAACGCCAGCAAGACCGTCTCTACTCTGCTCCGGGAACTAGGAATACGGGCGAGGTCATCGAAG